>ERZ827524.1593-NODE-1593-length-20231-cov-3.178678_pt1 | contig 20231 bp, 16 predicted proteins | sample MGYA00519702_ERZ827524 | MGnify/ENA primary metagenome ERZ827524 (study PRJEB31778, sample SAMEA3449341) | human gut metagenome | biome: human gut; feature: human-associated habitat; material: faeces | place: United Kingdom | collected 2010/2012 ...
TTTACTGCGAGCGTCTCTTTGCCTGCGGCAAATCAGAATTGTTCAATTTCATGGTATACTCTGCTGATTGGCAACCCTACGACATTGTAGTAATCTCCCTTTATTTCGGAGATAAATATCGCTGCCAGACCTTGAATACCATATGCTCCAGCTTTATCCATCGGATCGCCAGATGCTACATAATCTGCGATTTCTTTTTCTGTCATGGAAACCATTGTCACATCGGTACATTCGTGGAAGGTTGTCTTTTTTTCTATGATACCTTCTTTTACTGAAAACAACGCTACTCCTGTATACACCTGATGTGTCCGACCGGATAAAGAGGCGAGCATCGCTCTAGCATCTGCTTCGTCGGATGGCTTTCCAAGAATTTTCCCGTCAAGCACTACAATAGTATCAGCACCGATTACAAGGCAGTTGTCTTCTTTTTTATTATGAAGATTAACGACAGCTTCTGCCTTTCTTGCGGCAAGTTCCTCGACCATTTCTGTCGGAGATTCCTCTGCCACATTCTCGTCAGCGTTGCTTACTTCTACTTCAAAGTCAAATCCAGCCTGTGCCAGTAATTCTTTTCTTCTTGGCGAACCAGATGCTAATATAATATTCATTTCCTTAATTCCTCTCTTCATTTTCTTACGTTTATTATTTTATCTATTATTGCATCAGATTCTTTTACCCAATGATTCGAATGGATAATTTCTCGTAATCAACCGCGACTTTCCATATACAAAATAGACTGCGTACTTTATTAATCAGAGCAGTCTTAATAATTAATTCTACGGATTCAAAATCAAGAATGCCCCGGCATTCTTGCTGCGAGATGGGAATCATTTCACATCTGATATAGCTAAATTAATACCATCTTGTCATCGGCAAATCGTTATTTACCCCATTCGTAAATAATATTTGATGCAAATCAATGATACCATTCATGAATGTGGCGGCGCAAGCACAAAGATATAATTCCCACATACGGACGAATCTTTCGCCAAACATTTCTCTTACTTCATCTTTATGTTTCTGGAAGTTTGCGTTCCAACAGAGTAATGTTTTATTATAATGTCTTCTAAGACTCTCCACATCCAATGTATAGAATTGATAGTCACCTGCAATGTTGATAATCTCACGTAGTGATGGGACAACTCCACCTGGGAAAAAATATTTCTTTACCCAGGCATCTCCCGGATGTTCCTGCAATGCACTTATATAATGAAGCAGGAAAAGTCCGCCTGGATTCATAATACTTTTTACAGACTTCATGAACAATTCATAGTTATCTCTTCCAACATGTTCAAGCATTCCGACACTGACAACTCGGTCAAACTTAAATCCAGATTCCGGCAAATCTCTGTAATCCATCAGACGAACTTCCAACTGATCTTCCAGATGATTTTCCTTAATCCGCTCCTCAAATTTCTTCTTTTGTTCTTTACTTAAAGTAATTCCTACACCTTTAATTCCGTACTTTTTCGCTGCTTCAATCAGTAAATACCCCCATCCGCAGCCTATATCACAGAGTGTCATCCCCTCTTTCAAATATAATTTTTCCAGAATTCTTTCTACCTTCTGTACCTGTGCCTGATACAAAGTGTCCTCAGGATGCTTAAAGTATCCACAGGAATAGCTCATCGTTTCATCAAGCCACATTTTGTAGAAATCATTTCCTATATCATAATGAGAGGAAACTTCCTTCTGCTGGTTCTTTTTCGTAAGTGAAGAAAAAATCAATTTCTTCAACGCTTTTTTATCCGTAGAAAACTTACCCATCTGTCCTAAAAACATATTCAAAGCATGGTACAGGTCACCTTCTATTTCAAGCTTTCCATCCATGTAAGCTTCGCCAAGCGCAATTGATGTACTCGTTAATAGTTCTTTCATCGACGGAATCTTATGAAAAATTACTGTAAATTCCGACTCTCCCTTACCTATATGGCTTACCTCATCTCCAATTTTCACATCAAATGGATGTTCATCAAACTTGCTTAAAAACTTTACAAATTCTTTTTCTGTCAAATTCATTTCTGTCACTCCAATCTCTTGCTCAATCAATCGGATGCCCCTTCGATGAAGGTGTAAAATCGCCTTTTCTCTAAGAAACATTCTTCCATAAAAATAACTATTTTATTCCGTTTTATTACAGAATATATTCTGCCATAGGGGATTATAGCACTTTTTTCTCACTTTCATAATAGAAAAAAACACCAAATTTTTTGTAAATTTGAGTTACCGCAGGCAAAGAGACGCCCTCAGAGAATGTTTTTAGAATGGTAAAACGTGTTTGAAAAATGCTTTTTAGAAGATGTGGATTGTAACTTGTGGAAAATTTCAACTATACATTTTTTGCAGAAATAAATTATCTAATAATGCTTCATCCACATTTTTATTTACATCCAGTTTATTGATATAATGTGGCACACCTCCTGTTATTCCGTATATAAGAGAGTTATCTACATCTGATAATTCTGGATGAAATACGGCTGTCTATTTCTAATCCGGCAAATCAATTAAAAGATTTGGGGAAGAATACAGAGAATATAAAAATACCAGGCAATTAAATTTTAGTGGACTGATACGAAAATAGATGTGAAAAGCACTGAATTTTAGCCATATTTTATTGAGATTAGCATGAGAAATGCTGTAGTGGAACAAGATTGATTTGCATATGTATTAGAGCGTGTTTGAAACTTAGTTTATTATTGTAACACAATGATAACAGTTTGAATGTCAGTCCTTTCAAGTTTGATTCCTCAGCAATCCACAAACTTCTAAAAAATCCCCAAATCTTTTAAAACATAAATTCTGACTTTACTTCAGCAGCCAAAGACAGCTCACAGTAAATAAAAGAACCTATATTTGTGGCCTCGGAGCAAGGTTTGGATACGAGCGTGTATAAGCGAGTATTCAAACCGTAGCGACTAAAGTCACAAATAAGGATTATTTCATTCCCAGAGGGCGTCTACTTTGCCTGCGGCAAATCAGGATTTAATAACTCTTATATGGTTTTTCCATCAATTTCACTACTTCATACAGCAACATTGTTGCTGCACCAGTTCCACCCTTAGAGTAAATCTCAGTATCTTCATCAGATTCCGATGTTCCAGCAATATCAAGATGTACCCAAGGTTTTTTCTCAACGAATTCACCTAAGAATCTTGCAGCGGCAGTTGCACCACATTTTTTACCACAGTTAGCGATATCTGCTACAGTAGATGCGTTCAGATTATCATATTCTTCATCGCCCATTGGGAGTCTCCAGATATTTTCTCCTGCAAGGATGGATGCCTGGACAATCTTGGACATAAGTTCGTCGCTGTTACTGAAAGCACCAGTGTAGCGGTCACCGAGGGCAATAACACAGGCTCCAGTTAAAGTTGCTACGTCAATTAATGTTGTAGCTCCACATTCACGGATTGCGTAAGTAATGGCATCAATAAGTGCCATACGGCCTTCAGCATCAGTGTTAACAACTTCGATGTATTTGCCATTCATAGACTTAACGATATCGCCCGGTTTCATTGCCTTGCCGGAAATCATATTTTCACAGGCAGGAATAACTGCGGTTACGTTAATGCCAAGTTTCGCCTCTGCGATTGCACCCATAGCAGCGATAACTGCGGCTGCGCCGCCCATGTCACCATGCATGCCTTTCATGGCATTGCCAGGCTTTAAATTATATCCGCCGGAGTCAAAGCAAAGACCTTTTCCAATTAAAGCAATCTTTTCATCGTCTGTAACACGGCCGTTATATTCCATAACGATAAACTTAGCGGACTGTTTAGAGCCACGGGCAACTGCCAGGTAGGAATTCATGCCGAGTGCTTCGCAATCCTGCTTTTCAAGAATTGTGCATTTGATATTGTTCTTTTCGCAGATTTCCTTTGCCTTAGCTGCGAGAGCTGCAGGAGTCATCACGTTCGCTGGTTCATTTACCAGGTCACGGGCTGTTGTAACGGCTTTTGCCATCATTCTTGTGTACTGCTCTTCCTTTTTAAAGGATGCAGAATCAATTCCTGTCAGAATTCCAAGATGCAGCTCTGGAGATTCTGGCTTATCAGAAATGTATTTGTCAAAAGAGTAATCTGCGAGGAGAAGTCCCTTCATAGCAGAACTTAACCAGTAGGAAACATCTTCTCCGATTGCGGTCATAAGAAGGTTCTTTCCGTGGAAACGCTTTGCTTCCTTCATAGCCTGACCGAACTGTAACTGAAATCTTCTCGGAGTTGCCTTCTCAGGAATACCAATGAAAATCAGGTTATAATAAGGCTGTCCCTGATAAGAAAAATCCTTTCCTCGGAGACCGTATACCTTGCTTCCTCCAACGAGACCATCGGCCTGAAGACTTTCAAAAATCTCGCTAACTTTTCCAAGCTCGATACTCAGACGATTTTTATGATTGTATGTGACGAGCAATGTATCAAATTCGTAGTCCTCCAGATCTACGAGACGTTGTATTTGCATAAATGATACGCTCCTTTCTAAAAAATATTTTTATTTAAATAATTATAAGTTGCATTAAAATCGGGAAAAGTGCATACTATCCCCGATTATAATATGTAATATATATACGTTTTAGTGCATATATTCTTCAGCGTATATACAGTTATTTATAGTATAGCACAGTCAAATATTTTAAAACAGAAAAAACTTGTACACATTACATAAAATTTTGGTGGTAAGAGACACGGTTTTTGCGTAAACTACTTATAAACAGGGTAAAATTTTGTCAGAATAAATTGTAGTTAAATAAAGAGAGTTTGAGAAATCACTCCAGTAATATGTATGTTCCAATTTATGGGAAAAGCATTTTTCAAACACGCTCTAGTATACTTCATCTGTGATGAATTTGACAAAACAAATTTTTTTTTATATAATAATTAACAAAGCTAACTAACATTGTTAACCAGGAAAGAATAGGTGATAGAATGAATGAATACTCAATGATGACACAGGAACTGCAGGATCTGGCTGCACTTTCTATGGAACACGGACAGATTCCTTCAGGCCTGTATGACCAGTACCATGTACTGCGAGGTCTCCGTGATGTGAACGGTAAAGGCGTGCTGGCAGGACTTACGGATATTTCCACCATCACCTCTTCCAAAGAAGTTGATGGAAAGATGGTTCCCTGCGATGGAGAGCTGCGCTATCGCGGCTACGACATTCACGATTTAGTAGACGGATTTGTAGCAGAGCAGAGATTTGGCTATGAAGAAGTGGCCTATCTGCTTATTTTTGGACGTTTGCCACAGAAGCAGGAATTACAGGAATTCCAGAATCTTCTTGGAAGTTATCGTACATTGCCGACGAACTTTGTGCGAGACGTTATTATGAAAGCACCAGGTAAGGACATGATGAATACACTGCAGCGAGGCGTACTGACATTATACGGTTATGACGATATGGCAGATGACATTTCCATACCGAACGTACTGCGCCAGTGCTTACAGCTTACAAGTACTGTGCCGTTACTCGCAGTTTATGGTTATCAGGCATATAATCATTATGTAGAAGGCAAGAGTTTTTACATTCATTCTCCGAAGCAGGAACTTTCCACGGCGGAGAATATTTTGCGTATGCTTCGCCCAAATAAAAAGTATACACCACTTGAAGCAAGAGTTTTAGATATTGCCCTCGTACTTCACATGGATCACGGCGGTGGTAACAACTCGACATTTACCAATCATGTAGTAACTTCCTCTGGAACAGATACTTACTCCGCTATGGCAGCATCTCTTGGCTCACTCAAAGGGCCAAAACACGGTGGAGCAAATATCAAAGTTGTTCATATGTTTGATGAGATGAAGCAGGAAGTGAAGGATTGGAAAGACGAAGACGAGATTAAAAATTACTTGCTGAAGCTTCTCAATAAGGAAGCCTTTGATCACAGCGGATTAATTTATGGAATGGGACATGCCGTTTATTCTATCTCTGACCCAAGAGCGAGAATCTTCAAGGGATTCCTTGACAAACTCGCGAGGGAAAAAGGTTACGATGAAGAATTTGAGTTCTATGACAGAGTAGAAAAACTCGCCGTCGAAACCATTCAGGAAAAACGCCGTATCTATAAAGGTGTAAGTGCCAATATCGACTTTTACAGCGGATTCATGTATAGGATCTTAGGGCTGCCAGACCAGTTATTCACCCCGATGTTTGCCGTGGCACGTATGGTCGGCTGGAGCGCACACCGTTTAGAAGAGTTAATGAACTGCGATAAGATTATCCGTCCAGCATACCAGAGTGTGGCTATGGATAAGGAATATGTTCCAATGAAGGATAGAATTATCGTGGAATAGTAAAGAGAATTTTAAAATAAAGCTATTTTTGGGAGGAAAATAACAAAAATATGAAAGCGAAAGACACAGGGAGTTCTGACTGGCCAGAAGGCGAGCCGTCAGCAGAACAAAAAGTGACTTTAGAGGACTACCAGCAACTAATCATCCAAATGCGAAAGGCCAATGTACAGTTTCAGCAAATGTGTAACATTCCATCAGGAGAACTGACAATGTTACTCACCCTGCGCCACCTGTTACTGGCAAAGGAATTTGTCATTCCGTCAGATATTGGGGATGCGATGAAGCTGTCAAGGCCAGCTGTATCCCGAATGCTCCATAATTTAGAGCGTAAAGGATATCTGGAAATGAAAAGCAGCGAAGAAGATCACCGCTACGTCAAGGTACAGTTCACCCAGACTGGAAAAGAACTTATCATCGAGGAATTTGAAAAATGCTGTAAGCTCTTAGAGAGGGTAAAAGAGCGAATGGGAGAAAAGGACATGTATAAGTTTCTCTATTATTACAGCCAGTTTTGCACGATTTTAGTAGATGAGATTTTTTGAGTGTCTCTGACAGGAGAAGCAGCTTAATTCATTAGCATTTAAACACCTTCTAATGCTAATGGATTAAGCTGCTTTTTTCTGGCTTTGGAGCCACTCAAAAAGGGTATCTTCTCGGGGCAGGCATTATTCTTCGTATGAGCGAAAATGGCTTTGGAGCCATTCAAAAAAGGGTATCTTCTCCCGTTAGGAGCGTTTCCCCCCTGCCTGCGGCAATCAGAATTCCTCCAGCTTCTTTAGCAATGCCATTTCCCCTGAAACCTTATACTTCGCACAGAACCGACATAATGCAAAGAGAACTTCCCCCAGCTTCTCTGACAATTCCTCATCACTGCTGAATTTTTTCTCTGGATCTTCCCCAGCGGTGCCGAGCTGTAAATTCACAACAGAAGTTAGCAGGTCTTTAAAGACATCTTCATCCTCCGTGGAAAACATTCCAGCGGCGGCAGCCTTTTTCGCGATCTTCTGGCCGCGGATGAGGGCAGGGAAACTTTCTGGAACAAGGGCTATCTCTTCTTTTAAAGAGGTCTGTTTATGTCCTTCTTCCTGAGATTTTAACTTCTCCCAGTCGGCCTGCTGCTGTTCTACACTATCATAATGGCGGCCAGCAAATACATGAGGGTGACGGTGGATCATCTTGCGGGCGATGCCATCGATAACATCTTCGATAGCAAATTCGCCATTATCTTCAGCAACCTGGGATTGCAAAAGTACCTGAAATAAAAGGTCACCAAGTTCTTCTTTTAAATTAGCGCAGTCGCCAGTCTTAGTGAGGTCAGTTACTGCCTGATTCACTTCGTAGGCTTCCTCTAATGTATATAACTTAAGAGATTCATGCGTCTGTGACTTATCCCACGGACAGCCATTCTCTCCGCGAAGTGTGGCAACAATCGCCTGTAATTCCTGAAAATTAAACTTTTTATCCATTATAAATGCTCCTCCTTCAAACAGAATAAAATGGAAAATAATCTTTAATAATATGTGGTCAATATTCAGCTATCCAATTACATTTCAAGTTGAAATGTAATATTGTCTCAATATCTATAAAATCTTTGTATCAAGTAAATACAAATAAAATATAAGTAGAATGCGGCTGGAATTACTATCATGCAGAAGTAATTCTTAAATATGCAAAACTATGCAAAAGACTATTGTAAAAATATGTTATTTGATTTATTATATCAGTAAGTCACGAAAAAATCTACATCAAAAAGAAAGAAGGTTTAGGATTAATGAACAACTTTGGACGGGCAGTACTGGCAGTGGGGTTAAGTGCAGTCATGACATTTACAGGTCCGGAATGCTTTTTTCAGTCAGGGGTAGAACCTGTAAGTGTTTATGCAGCAGAGGAGAAGGCTGTGCAGAGCAAGATAGCAGGAGATAATTCTGAAGAAGGCGAGAGCACGACAGAAGTGACAACAGAGAAGAAAGAAGAGAGTACGACAGCAACGGAAAGTCAGGAGAGCCAGACTTCTTCCGAAAGGGATACAAGCAGCGGTAATACAGAGCATTCGCAGACAGAACATACAACAGAAAGTACGAAGAGGAATACGTCTGGTACATCTGGTAATACAGATCAGGCAGAAGATACATCCGGAAATTCCTCTCATAGTAACGAAGAAGGAACAACTCAGAAGAAATTTCCTCAAGAGAAGATGCAGAGATTCGTACAAAGGCGATTAAGAAGATTACGGATCAGTTAGCAGAGGAAGACGCACCGGACGGAAGCGATAAAACGAGTACATTTATCCCGAAGATTTATAATGATACCCGTCTGGCTATGAAGAATAATAAGGAATACATTGCGGGATATGTATATTTTAATCAGACAGATAGTGCCTGGAATCAGAATGGCTACTGTATCGCTAAGGCTGGATGTGGTCCGACTTCCATGGCAGTAGTAATCACATCTCTTACAGGTAAGTGGGTAACTCCATTGGATACAGCCATCTGGGGCTATCAGCATGGCTTTTACTCAAGAGCAGGTTCGGCACATGAGATGATTCCTGCGATGGCAGCGGCTTATGGACTGAAGTGTCAGGGAGCAGGAACCGATTATAATGCGATTAAAAAGGCATTAAAAGAAGGCAAGCCAGTAGTGTGCCTTATGGGGTCTGGATATTTTACCCGAGGCGGGCATTTTATGGTACTGGTAGCAATTGATAAGAACGATTGCGTAACAGTAGCCGATGTCGGAAGCAGGGCGCGTTCCGCTTACAAGTACAGACTGTCAGATGTAATCGCACAGTCAAAAGGTGCCAGTGCAGGCGGTCCATTCTGGATTATGTCCTATGATAAGGAGAGTAAGTCTGCGCTTCAGGAGAAACAGGCGATTAAGGATTATACAGAAGAAGATATGGCAGAAGATTTTGCTGATGTTTCCTACATGAAAGTAAAGGGAAATCTTCCAGAAGTACTCCAGGAAGAGAAGGCAGATGTTTCTATGAAAAAGGTAGTATCTATTCTTAAGATGTCAACTGGTAAGAGCCTTTTAGATACAATCGGAGCAGGTAAAGGAACCGCATTGGCAGGCACTTCTAATGCGGGAAGTTCTGTACTTTCGCCAGTGAGCCAGAATAGCCAGGTTATTGTGGTGAACACAGATGCGAGTAATAAGAAAGCAGGTAGCCAGAGTGGAAGTACAGCACTTGCAGGAAGTGCTGCAGATACAGTGAGCCAGGGTCAGTCTGCGAAGAAGTCACAGAATCTGGCGCTCACACTGAAGCAGGATATCGCAAGAAGGCAGTGGGAGAAAAAGATTGATTTAAGCTGGATGGACAACTATATGCAGGGAACTTTGGAAAAATAATCTGTAAATTGAGGCGTGCAGGTTGTAGGAATGATTTTTCAAACACACTTTAAGCTAATGAACAAATAAGTTGTGATAATTTAAAATAATGGACAAAGAATTATGAGAAAGATTAATTACAGAATTACAGTTAATATAACACAGAAGACGATGAAGCTTGGATTTCGCGCAAAGATGCCGGACGAGATGCAGGGAAAGCGCATCCGCGTGCAGGCTGTATTTACCCAGAGACAGGTAGAACGTCGTTTTCCGATGGAAGTAGTAATAGAAGAAGGAGAAGTTGGTGACCAGATTCGCGCAGATGCAGAGATACTGCTGCCATATGTATTTTACAGTCCGCCACGCCATAAGGTGAATGTTATTTTTACGCTTTGGTGTGGAGCGGAAGAGATTTGCTTAGATGACCAGCCATTTCCAGTGCAAAAGGAACTATTTGCCAGAGCGGAGATTGTCCGCAAGAGGAATCTGTTCAAGTTTGGACTTTGCTCTCTTGGATTGCCATTTTTACTGGTCAGAGATTATTTTAAGGAAGACAAGAATTTTATAAAGGCAGCGAAGCGGGCGAATGATACCGTATATAGAATTAGTGGTTATAATTATAGTGCCCGTCAGCAAAATACTGACTATTTTGCAGCCAGATACCGCAAATATATAGCGAAGAATAAGGTAAATCCGAATCAGATTCTTTTCCTTTCAGAGAGAGAGCCAGAGAAGAATGGGAATCTTATGCTTGTGAAGAAGTGGTTTGAGGAGAATGAACCCGAGGTAGAGATTACGACATTTATCAATACAAAGACAGTTGATCAGCTTCGCAAGAAGGAACTTCGGGATTGTGCGTTCAAATGCGCTACATCTGCAGTTATCATTTTAGAAGATTTCTATCCGCAGCTTCATAGCATTCAGAAACGCAGCGAGACAAAGATTGTGCAGTTGTGGCATGCCTGCGGAGCTTTTAAGACGTTTGGCCTTACCCGTATGGGTAAACAGGGCGGTGCGCCTCAGACATCGATGAATCACAGGAATTATGACCTCGTACCAGTCAGCAGCGATACGGTGAGAGATATTTATGCAGAAGCATTTGGCATTTCAGGAAGTAAGGTACAGGCGCTGGGAGTACCGCGTACAGATCTGCTTTTTGACTGGGATTATGAAGAGAAAAAGCGCGAGGAACTCTACGGGAAATATCCTATATTAAAGGAGAACAGGGTAATCTTGTTTGCACCGACATTCCGCGGAGATGGGAATAAAGATGCATATTATCCATTGGAAGCATTTGATGTGAATCACTTTATGGAAAGGCAGCCAGAAGACACGGTACTTATTTTAAAGAATCATCCATTTGTAAAGCAAAAGTTTACTGTGGATGCACAATGGCAGGACAGAGTACTTGATTTGAGCGGGGAAGAACATATCAATGACCTCATGCTGATCAGCAACCTTCTTATCACAGACTACAGTTCCAGCGTATTTGAGGCAGCGATCCTTGAATTACCAATGCTTTTCTACGCATTTGATGAGAAAGAATACATGGACAGCAGAGACTTTTACTTTGATTATTCGCAGTTTACACCAGGTCCCGTTGTCACGGATTTTGAGGCATTATGCGAGGAATCTGCTGCCATGCTTCAGAATATTGTATCGGCAAATGAACAGGCAGACCTTAAGAAATTCCGCGAAACGTTCCTGAATACTGTCGATGGCTGCAGTACAGAGCGCATTTGCAGGAAAATAAAGACAAACTATATAAATATTTAACTAAATTGCAAAAAAAGTTTGACAGCTCATGGAAAATAATATAAAATATTGGAATCATGGTAGTTTGTTAAAATAAAAGTATTAATAAGCATGAATCTAAAGACAGCATCATGTAAGAATGTTAACAGCATAGTTGAGACATTATGAGTAACATAGGGATTCAAAGTTACTAAGGAGGACTTATTTTTATGAAAGGAATAGTATTAGCGGCTGGAAGAGGTACGAGACTGTACCCTATGACAAAGCCAGTTTGTAAACCGTTATTACCAGTATATGACAAACCGTTAATTTATTATCCAATTGCCACTTTACTTCAGGCAGGAATCAGGGACATTCTTGTAATTATTCCACCAGGGGAAGAAAGAGAGTTCCAGAACCTTCTCGGAGATGGAAGTGAATTAGGACTTCATATCGAGTTTGCAGTACAGAAAGTTGCGCGGGGAATCGCAGATGCACTTATCATCGGAGAAGACTTCATTGGAGATGATTCTGTATGTCTCGTATTAGGAGATAACATTTTCCAGTGCCATAATCTTGATGAAATCATGAAAGAAGCCATCAAGGATGACCACGGCGCAAAGGTATTTGGTTATTATGTAGATGACCCAAGACCATTTGGTGTTGTAGAATTTGATGAGAACGGACAGGCTGTATCCATCGAAGAGAAGCCAAAGAATCCAAAGTCTAATTACATCATACCAGGATTATACTTCTATGATAATCAGGTAATTGACATTGCTAAGAATCTTGAACCTTCCGCAAGAGGTGAGTATGAGATTACAGATGTTAACTTAGAGTATTTAAGCAGAGGCCAGTTAAAGGTAATTCCATTTGACAGAGGACTTACATGGATGGATGCCGGAACAGCAGACAGTATGTTAGAGGCAGCCGAGATTGTTAAGGCACTTCAGAAGTCAGGATGCTATGTAGGCTGCTTAGAAGAACTTGCATGGAAAGAAGGATTCGTATCTTTAGATAAGGTTCATGAGATTGGCGAGAGCCTCAAGATGACCAACTATGGACAGTACTTACTCAAATTAAAGTAAAAAGTTGCTATTTTACACGGGAGATAATGAGACAACCCGAATCAAATAACAATTTTTTATAGAAGAAAGCACAAAACTTCCCATATTTATACTAGAATGAAAATAAAACGGCAAACTGTCATAACAATTTCAAAACAACAGTTTCTAAAACATTTAACATTTTAAAAAAGATTATCTATTTTTTGGTTGACAGACTAGCTGCTTTATGATATACTACAATCAACCCAGAGGACATTGCACGGGTGCACATCATAAGAGAGAATATTATAGCACCAGAGAGGAGTACGTTATGCAGAGTACAGGAATAGTTAGAAAGCTTGATTCATTAGGAAGAATTACATTACCTATGGAACTTCGTAAAAGTTTCGATATTGGTGAGAGAGAGCCTTTAGAAATCTTCACAGAAGAAGATAAGATCATCATTAAGAAGTATAACCCTAGTGATATCTTTACAGGACAGTGTGAAGACCTCATTGAATACAGAGGTAAGAAGGTATCCAGAGATTCTATCCGCGAGCTTGCTAGAATTGCCGGATTTAAGCTGACAGAAGAGTAATCTTCTAACCCAGCTACTTTAACGGGAGTTCCCTGTGGTAGTATACAAGAGATAAAGATATGCCTTAAAAAACCAAGAACCAGTAGAGAGAGGCAAAACGGACAGCCCCCTCCTTTGCGAAAGCAGAGGAGGGGGCTTTTTTGCTTATTTATCTTCTCTCTCAACACGGTATTTGTCTCTTGCTGCCAGATATACAAGATTAACTATGGCAGATAATTCTATTTCATTGTTATAAGATAGAATAGGAGATTGTGTATTATGAGCATACTCCAAAATTTCTGCCATTGTTTGTGTATCTCCAGCTAGTGTTGCCTTTAGCATTCTTTCAGATTCTTTTGCTAATCGATATACATATCCCAAACTTTCATTTGTTAAAAGGAGTTCATTATATTTGTACATCAGCTCTCTGTTTGGAATAAAGACTTCTCCATCTTCATAAGTAAGTAACCCGTATATGACCATTGCAGAGTATATCTGGTTTTTTGTTGTTAATTCTTCTGCGGTGGCCGCATACTCTTGTACTTTCGCCTCTATATGTTCGCCGGAAATCATAAGAATAAAGTCTTCTCTGACTTCATCAATATTCCCTTTGATATAATAAAATATTTCATCATAGGGACCAGAACCTGTCCAGTAACTGCCTAGCTGGTTATCTGATAAAGCACAGATAATTGAACGGGGATTATAAAGCTGTTCACCCGATGCCGTACAATATCCATCATACCAGATTTTTAAATCATGTCTTGTAATTCGTGGTCGAATTGTGGTTTCACTATAAATTTGAAACAGTTTATCTACCTCCTCTTCTGAAAATCCAAAATAAGAGCTAAACCGTTCTCTTGTTGCCATGTTATATTCCACAAACATATTTAACTCTGAAGCGGCAGAGTATTTGGCTATTGGAAGTATTCCGGTCATATAAGCAAGTTCTACATATACCTGATCTTTCAGTAAGTTTTTAAGAAAAAGCAGGTATTCTTGTCTTTCTTTTTGGGAAATAAATGGTATATGAAATACTGCATCCCATTCATCCATTATAAACATAAATTTACGATTTGTTTTTTGAAAAATTTTTGCCAGGATATCCCAAAGTGACATTTCTTCTTTCAATTCTAATTCGGGAAATTCTTCAAACAAATCTTCTTTTATTCCTGTTTTGATTCTATTAATATATTCTTCATAAGTTTGGAAATTCTCTGGAAGTCTGCTGAAATCAATATAGATAACATCATATTTATTTATATATTCTTCATATACCGGGCTTTTTGCTATCGCAAGATGTTCAAATATAAAACTACTATCTATTGCCTTGCCAAAATATGACGCTACCATATTTGCCATTACGGTCTTTCCGAATCGACGGGGTCTTGTGATACACAAAAATCTTTGTTCTCTTCCTATTGATGGAATCAATTCTTCTATTAACATCGTTTTATCTACAAAGTATTTATCCAGGGCTGTTATCTTATATGCTTCAAATGGTGCAGTACTGTTTAAAAAGATACCCATTATATCACCGTCCCTTCTTAAAAGATATCATTTGTATTATAACATCCTTATGGGAATTCTACTATTAAAAATTGGAATTTGCCGGGGTGAGTAAACAGACGAAGTCTGAGAATCAAATCATCTATATTTGTGATTTTCGTCGCTACGAGAAGTCGGCCTTTTCTAATATTTTATTATAGTCTCGTAGCTCCCAGACCACAAATATAGATGATTTGATTCTCGGACTTCTGTTTCCTGGCTGCCCGGGCAAATTAGTGGAAAGATTTGTGGAAGAAGTCAGGAGAGATAGAAGTAATTCGAGTCAATCCTTCAAAAAACAGTTACAATGAAAGATATAACCTTCTGGAGCGTCCTCAAATCCCTCCAACAATAAATAGCAATTCCATCTCCAGCCAAAGCACAGCCCCCGAAGAGAGTCTCCTTTGCCTGCGGCAAATTCCTATTTTTGTAACACTTTTGTTATACATTCTTATCCCACCTGTAAAGAAAAATAACACTTCTGTTATGGTACTTCCACAGCAAAAATATTATAATAAAATTATAGGAAATGTAGTACAGAAGATAGCATTTAAAGCACATTAAAAAAGCATTTAAATAGCGTATTATCTACACCACATTCCAAGTTCAAAAGGCAGGAGGGATTCCCTATGAAGAAAAGATTAAGTACAATTTTAGCCACATTACTCATGACAGTAACACTTATTCCATTTGCTCCAGTACATGCAAAGGCAGCATCAGCAGATGTGACCAGACAGATGGCAGGGAATCGTCAGATAAAGGATATCAGTAAGAAGATGACAGCATATACGACAGCGATGAACATAAGCGTATGGTCCACTACCAAGCCAGTAAAGATGAAGCTTAACGATAATCAGAAGTTATCCATCGCCGTATTTGTAAGATATAATTACAAAGGTGACTACAGCTATACAGCGAAGGAGCTTCGTTCCGAGACTAAGAAGCTTTTTGGTAAGAGCGCTTCTGTCAGCAAGATTAAGAGCAGCAAGAAAAATAAGAATCAGGCAATGTTCGTATGTAGCTCCGATAGTAAGTTCTATAAAGATCCATACATGTACTGTGGCGGAGACTTCGGAGATATGATTCCAGATTATAAGATTAAAAAGGTTGTACGTACTGGTAAGAATACCTACACAGTAACGACACAGAACAGATATGGAATCTACGGAGAGAAAGGCAGAACCAATATTGGAACAACAACACTGAAGCTTAAAAAGACAGCGGCAGGATATGTTGTGAAGGGCATTAGTTATCAGTATAATGGGAGATAAGTAATATAATAATTATAAATTGTAGAAGAGGAGAATGCAGTTAAGCATTCTCCTTTATTTTATTTTACAGAAAGTATTTTGCAAATACATGTGGACTGTAACTTAAAAATCAATGGGACAGTCCACTATAGGAATGTTATCGTTGAAAAACGTGATTTTTAATATTTCTAAGGAAAATTTCCAAAAAATATTTCCAATCCCCTGCCCATTCCATTTTCTATATACAAAATAGTAAAAAATTGATAACAAAGCAACAAAATGAAGTAAAGTTTTGGTGAAAAATTGAAAATATAGTCTGACTTTACTAAAAACAACTAGATTAAAACGTCGAAATTAGGCATATTTAGGAATATGACAAAAATGAAATATATGGTATACTTTATTCATTATGAAGAGCTGTATATTTTTTTGACTTTTAATAGGAAGAAGTTACAGCAGCTCCGGAATATTTTAATTTACATTTCGGATAGGAATTCTATCCAAATTATTACTTGCAGAAGAAGTATGAGAAAAACGATTATCAGATAAAGGAGAAAGACTGGATTTCGCGGGGATGGAAATTCTTTTACTTCATTTGATAATCAGCACAAGAAACAGGATTGGGGAAAGTATATGTATAAGAAAAGTGTACAGGGCTGGCTAAAGCACCTGGATTTTATGATCTTAGACGTAGTATGTCTATGGATTTCTTTTACGCTTGCATTCAATATGCGACATGGGTCGCTTGATGTACTGGCGAATTCTTTATACCGTGATATGATGTGGAGCCTCGCACTCAGGATATTGTGGTAATCTTTTTCTTTGATTCACTGAAGAATGTACTAAAACGTGGATTCTATCAGGAATTTGTTATGACGGTCAAACAGACCTGTCTCATCACCTTATGTTCCGTATTTTATTTATTTACATTTAAGGAAGCAGAGAATTATTCAAGACTTGTACTTGGGTATACAGCAGCGCTGTATTTATTACTCAGTTACGTCCTGCGCTGTCTTTGGAAGAATTGCCTCCGCAAATACTTTGGCGGAGCCGAAAAGCGTTCTCTCCTTATCGTAACCGTATCAGATATCGTTGATACCGTTATAGACAACATTAAAAATAAGAATTACGGCGATTACTTCGTTACAGGAGTATGTATCCTGGATAAAAAGGCAAAAGGCCGCGTCATCGACGGTGTAACAGTTGTAGCCGACGAAGACGACTTGGTTGAATATGTATGCCGCGAATGGGTGGACGAAGTATTTATCAACATCCCGGAAAGCGAGCCATATCCGGCAGAACTTCTTGATAAATTCATCGAGATGGGTGTTGTCGTACATATGAAGCTTGCCAAGTCCCAGAACTTACTCGGCAAGAAACAGTTCGTAGAACATCTTGGAACATACACTGTACTCACAACAAGTATTAACAGCGTAAGCCGCCGCCAGATCATCTTAAAGAGAATGATGGATATTGCAGGAGGACTTGCAGGCTGCATTATCACCGGAATCCTCTGCATCTTTGTAGGACCGGCCATCTACATCCAGTCACCGGGGCCAATCTTCTTCAAGCAGACCCGTGTCGGAAAGAACGGAAAGATGTTCCAGATGTATAAGTTCCGAAGTATGTACATGGATGCCGAAGAACGCAAAGCCGAACTCATGAAAGAAAACCGTGTGCAGGACGGCATGATGTTCAAGCTCGACTTTGACCCTCGAATCATCGGCAGCAAGAAGCTCCCAGATGGCACGATTAAAAAGGGTGTCGGAAACTTCATCCGTGACTGGAGCTTGGATGAATTCCCGCAGTTCCTTAATGTACTGAAAGGCGATATGTCCTTAGTCGGAACCCGCCCGCCAACAGTAGACGAATGGGATAAATACGAACTTCATCACCGTGCCCGCCTCGCAACCAAGCCGGGACTTACCGGAATGTGGCAGGTAAGCGGACGAAGCAACATTACAGACTTTGAAGAAGTCGTAAAACTCGATAAACAGTACATAAGCGAATGGACAATGGGACTTGATATCAAGATTCTATTTAAGACGGTACAGGTGGTATTTAAAAAAGAAGGATCTATGTAGGGAGTAGAGGGAAGGCAATGAAAAAGAACTTAAAAAATAAAAAAAGTTTAAATATAGCTATGCTTGGGCATAAAAGAATTCCTTCTCGTGAAGGTGGAATAGAGATTGTTGTGGAAGAATTAGCAACAAGAATGGTTACACTTGGTCATAAAGTAACTTGTTATAACCGAAGTGGTCATCATGTGAGTGGTAAAAACTTCGATGGCGGAAAAAGAAAAGCGTATAAGGGAGTAAGATTGAGATCTGTTCTTACCCTTGATAAAAAAGGACTGGCTGCTATGACTGCCTCAGTATCTGGGGCTATTTGTGCTGCATTTGGAAAGTATGATGTAGTTCATTTTCATGCGGAAGGTCCTTGTGCTATGTTATGGCTACCAAAATTGTTTGGAAAACGTTGTATCGCTACAGTGCATGGACTTGATCACCAGAGAGCAAAGTGGGGCAAGTTAGCCAGTACATATATCATGATGGGAGAAAAATGTGCAGTTAAATATGCTGACGAAATTATTGTTCTTAGTAAAGGCGTTCAAGATTACTTTAAAGAAACTTACGGACGAGAAACAAAGTTTATCCCTAACGGAGTAAATCGTCCTGTTATAAGAAAACCAGAACTTATTAAAGAAAAATTTGGACTGGAAAAAGATGATTATATCCTGTTCTTGGGAAGACTCGTTCCAGAAAAAGGAATCGCCTATCTGATTGAAGCATTTAAAAAAGTGAATACAGACAAAAAGTTAGTCATTGCAGGAGGCAGCTCCGATACCGATGAATTTGCCAGCCAGTTAAAAGAGATGGCAAAAGACGATGACAGAATCATCTTTACCGGATTTGTTCAGGGACAGTTATTAGATGAATTATACAGCAATGCTTACATCTACAGCCTTCCAAGCGACTTAGAGGGAATGCCGCTTAGTTTATTAGAAGCAATGAGCTACGGTAACTGTTGCCTGGTGTCTGATATAGATGAATGTGCATCAGTGGTAGAAGATAAAGCAATTGTATTTAAGAAAAGTGATGTTGCTGATTTACAGAGCAAGCTTCAAAAAGCTTGTGATGATGTGAAACAGGTACAGAAATATAAGGACGAAGCAGCAGATTATATTTGTGAGAAATATAATTGGGATGATGTTGTGAAGAGAACGTTAGAGTTATATAGAGATTAAAAAATGATAGAAGCTTATTAATAAAATACTGAGAAATAAATGAATTTTTAGTGTAAAATTAAAAATAAAAGTTAACTTTACTAAAAATATCCAGATAGGAATGTCGAAATTAGGAATATTTGAGAATATAATAAAGAAGAAATATATGGTATAATCTATCTAGTGTATAGTGTCCTGATTGTACTAGTGGATTATATTAAAAGCAGAGAATGTTGCAAAACAAAGACATATAGTTTTTAGTAAATGGATAAAAAATAAGGAAAATTAATATGAGAACATTGATTATTAATAAATTTTTATATGCTAATGGAGGTAGTGAGACCTATATCTTCAAGTTGGGCGAACAGCTTCAAAAGATGGGACATGAGGTTCAGTACTTTGGTATGGAACATAAAGGGCGTTGCGTTGGCAACCGGGTCAATGCTTACACGAGTGACATGGATTTTCACGGTGGAAGTAAATTGAGCAAGCTGACCTACCCGATTAAGACGATTTACAGCAAGGAAGCAAGGGTACAGTTAAGAAAAGTTCTGGATGATTTCCAGCCGGATGTTTGTCATCTGAATAACTTCAATTATCAGCTGACTCCTTCCATGATTCTGGAAATCGTAAAGTGGCGCAAGGAGACTAATCATCAGTGCAAAATTATCTTTACAGCACATGATTACCAATTGGTTTGTCCGAACCACATGCTAAACAACCCGAATACGCACCAGAACTGTGAGAAGTGTCTCGGTGGTCATTTCATGAATTGCATGAAAGGCAAGTGCATTCACGGCTCCACAGCGAAGTCAGCTATTGGCATGATGGAAGCAGAGTTCTGGAAGTGGAAGGGCACCTACAAGTACATTGACACCATGATTTGCTGCTCTGAGTTCATGAAGAGCAAGATGGACAGCAATCCGCTGTTTGCAACGAAGACCGTGGCAATGCACAATTTCATCGATAAGGTGGAGTGGAAAGAGACGGAAAAGAAAGACTACGTCCTCTACTTTGGTCGCTTCTCTGAGGAAAAAGGCATCGGCACACTCATCAAGGTCTGCAAGGAACTGCCGGATGTGCAGTTCATTTTCGCCGGCACCGGTCCGCTGGAAGACACCATTAAGGGCGTAAGCAATATTAAGAACGTTGGTTTCCAGAAGGGCGCGGCACTGGAAGAACTCATCCGTGAGGCACGGTTCTCCATCTACCCATCTGAGTGGTACGAGA
>ERZ827524.1597-NODE-1597-length-20176-cov-3.590279_pt1 | contig 20176 bp, 10 predicted proteins | sample MGYA00519702_ERZ827524 | MGnify/ENA primary metagenome ERZ827524 (study PRJEB31778, sample SAMEA3449341) | human gut metagenome | biome: human gut; feature: human-associated habitat; material: faeces | place: United Kingdom | collected 2010/2012 ...
CCTAAGGTCTTTCACCCACCTATGAGCAAGCTCATGTGGGCTTAGACCTTTTGCCACTGGCATCATAGAATGATAGTATTGTACTATAAAATGAAATTATATTGCAAGAAAAGATAAAAAAATAGTATTAAAATACATATTGTGAAAATAAGATAAAGACGGGCGGTGTGGAATCGCCATAGAATGGAACGGAATGAAAAAGGAGAAGAGACTATGAATATGCAGGAAAAGCTGGATCAGATACTGGGAAAAGAGATTTCACAGGCATCTAATGAAGAAATTTATGATGCTCTGTTGACAATCGTACAGGAGATGGCTTCAAAAAAAGAGCGTACGGACAGCAAAAAGAAATTATATTATATTTCGGCAGAATTTCTTATTGGAAAATTATTGTCTAATAATATGATCAATCTTGGAATCTACAAAGAAGTAAAAGAAATTCTTGAAAAGCATGGAAAGAATTTAAGCGAGATCGAAGAAATAGAACCGGAACCGTCTTTGGGAAATGGGGGGCTTGGAAGACTTGCAGCGTGCTTCCTGGATTCCATTGCAACGCTTGGACTTGCGGGAGATGGTGTCGGACTGAATTATCATCTTGGATTGTTCAGACAGGAATTTAAGAATAACCTGCAGAAGGAAACTCCGAACCCATGGATCGAGAAGAAATCGTGGCTTAAAAAGACCGATATAGTATATCCGGTATCCTTCAGAGGTCTGGACGTCAAAGCAAGAATGTACGATATTGAAGTGACAGGATATAATAATCTGACAAATAAATTACATCTTTTTGATCTTGACTCAGTAGATGAGACGATCGTGGAGGATGGAATTGATTTTGACAAAAAAGAGATTGAGAAGAACCTGACGCTGTTCTTATATCCGGATGACAGTGATGAAAATGGAAGACTTCTTCGTATTTATCAGCAGTATTTTATGGTCAGTGCGGGAGCACAGATGATTTTGGATGAATGTGTTGCAAAAGGCTGTAAGCTGTATGATCTTCCGGAGTATGCGGTGATCCAGATCAACGATACACATCCGACTATGGTGATCCCTGAACTGATTCGTCTGCTGATGCTGCGTGGCATGGATATGGATGATGCAGTGAAAGTGGTATCAGAAACGTGTGCATATACCAATCATACGATCCTTGCAGAAGCATTAGAAAAATGGCCGGTTGCATATCTGAAGAAGGTTGTTCCGCAACTGGTTCCGATCATTGAAGTTCTGGATGATAAAGTAAGAAGAAAATATGAGGATGAGAGCGTATCCATCATTGACCGGAATGATACAGTCCATATGGCACATATAGATCTGCATTACGGATTTAGTGTCAATGGTGTTGCTTCACTGCATACTGAGATTTTAAAAGAGACGGAACTGAATAACTTTTATAAGATCTATCCTGAAAAATTTAATAATAAGACCAATGGTATTACGTTCCGCCGCTGGCTGCTTCACTGCAATCCAGCTCTGACAGAACTGATCGATTCGCTGATCGGGGAAGGGTACAAGAAGGATGCAGCAGAACTGGAAAAGCTTTTGAAGTATCAGGATGATGAAAAGGTTCTCGAAAGGCTTGTGAAGATCAAAAAAGAAAATAAAAAAGCACTGTGCAGATACCTGAAAGAAACGCAGGATATAGAGATCAGCCCGGATACGATCTTTGATATCCAGATCAAAAGGCTTCATGAGTATAAGCGTCAGCAGTTAAATGCGTTATATATTATTGATAAATACCTGGAAATCAAAGCAGGCAAGATTCCGGCTGCACCGGTAACTGCGATTTTTGGGGCAAAAGCTGCACCGGCATATGTGATTGCAAAAGATATCATCCATCTGATCCTCTGTCTGCAGGAGATCATTAACCATGATCCTGATGTAAGTCCTTACCTGAAAGTAGTGATGGTGGAAAATTATAACGTAACGAAAGCTGAAAAACTGATTCCGGCATGTGATATTTCGGAGCAGATTTCGCTTGCCTCAAAAGAAGCAAGTGGTACCGGCAACATGAAGTTTATGTTAAATGGTGCAGTTACTTTGGGAACCGAGGATGGTGCTAATGTGGAAATTCATGAGCTTGTCGGCGATGATAACATTTATGTTTTTGGAGAGGACAGTGATACGGTAATTGCCCGCTATGAGCGTGGAGATTACTGCTCAAAAGATTATTATGAAAAAGATTCGGAGTTAAAAGAAGCCGTTGATTTCATTGTCAGCAAAAAAATGCAGAAACTTGGTGACAAGACGATGCTTACAAGACTTTATAACGAGTTATTGAATAAAGACTGGTTTATGACATTCCCGGATTACAGAGCGTATGTGGCAGCCAAAGAAAAAGCCTATGCGGATTATGAAAACAGGGAAGAATGGGCAAAGAAAATGCTTGTCAACATTTCAAAAGCAGGTTTCTTTTCCTCTGACCGCACGATTTCGCAGTACAACGATGAAATCTGGCACCTGTCAGAAGGTACCAAGTAAGGAAGGAATATTTAAATAACCCCATCCCTGACGTGTGTGGGGGAGAGAAAGATCCGTGCTGGAGTTTTTCAGCCGGATTTTTGTCTCTCTTGGGCTCATGGAAGGATATTTACTTAAAAGCAGGGCAATGGCACCGCTGACAATTGGTGTGGACATGGAGGTGCCGCTTTTCTTTGAGTAGAGAGAGCCATTTGTTTTGTCGGGAGGGCAGCAGCTGATAATATGAGAACCGGGCGCAACGACGTCCGGTTTTTTGATGCAGGAAAACGTAGGACCTGCGCCGGAGTGAGAGGAAGGAATTACATCGGTTCTTTCGGCAAAATCATACGAGCCAACGGTGATAATTTTTCGGGAGTTTCCGGGTGCACTAATAGTCTGTGGGTCAGGTCCCTGATTACCGGCTGCAGCAACCACGATAATACCGGCATCCCAAAGCTGATTAACTTTGCGGACAAAAGCACTGTCTTCGGGATAGGCATGCCGGTCATTGGTGCCAATGGAAATATTTACAATGCGGATTTTTAAGCGCTCCTGATTTTTAAGAATCCACTGAAGCCCATTCATGATGTCATGAATGGTGCCGTTGCCTTTGTTGTTTAGCACTTTAACCCCAATTAGATTTGCCTGCGGTGCGATGCCTTTGTATTTTCCATGAGAAAAGGTTCCTGCTCCGGAGGCAATCCCTGCAACGTGGCTTCCGTGGCCGTTGTCGTCATAAGGCGCAGGCTTTTGATAGAGAGCATCGTACCATCCGGTGATGCGTGAGCGGTAATCCGGATGCGGAAAAAGCCCGGTGTCAACAATCGCAACCCCGATGCCCTTTCCTAAAATTCCTTGTTTATGCACTGCTTCTGAAAAAACCGCTTTACGAACTCGATTCATCTGCTGACTTCCCCCGTAACTGTATATTGGTAATATATGCATTTTGTGACGAATCGTGTCAATTCAAAAATTTTTCAAATTAATGGTTGACCGTTGGTCATTTTTGTGTTACACTGCATATAGTTAAAGTGACTGTTGGTCATTTTTGGAATTATTTATCAAAAAGTAGGAGGCGTGCACGATGGTAATTAAGTTTGGTAAATGGCTTACCAGACACAAAGCAGTTGTCCTGATTATCGCATTTTTATTGTTAATCCCTGCGACAATTGGTTATGTGTCAACGCGAATTAACTATGACTTGTTAAGTTATCTTCCGAATTCCCTTGAGACAGTATCCGGACAGGATACGATGGTAGATGAATTCGGGATGGGAGCCTTTTCCATGATTGTCGTAGAAGACATGGAGAAGAAGGACATTGTAGCTCTTAAAGAAAAATTAAAAAAAGTGAATCATGTGGAGGACGTTATCTGGTATGATGATGCAATGGATATTACAGTTCCGACAGAGATGCTCCCGGATAAACTTAGAGAGGGCTTGTTTAATGGGAACGCAACGATGATGATTGCCCTGTTTGACAATACAACATCGGCAGATTCAACGATGGATGCGATTACCGAAATGCGTGGCATTGTAAAGAAACAGGCATTTATCAGTGGTATGAGCGGTGTCGTTACCGATATTAAAAATCTGGCGATGGCAGAGATGCCGATTTATGTTGTTGTAGCAGCGGTGCTTTCGCTTCTCATTTTGTTACTGACGATGGATTCCCTGGTAACACCATTTATCTTTTTGCTTGGTATCGGTATGGCGATTGTCTATAACATGGGAACGAATATGGTATTTGGAGAAATTTCCTATATTACTCAGGCGCTGACAGCGATTTTACAGCTTGGTGTAACGATGGATTATTCCATTTTCCTTTTGGAAAGTTATGAAGCCAATAAAGTCAGGTATGACGGGGATAAAAACCGTGCAATGGCACATGCGATTTCCAATACATTTACTTCCGTTACCAGTAGTTCGATTACAACAATTGCCGGATTCGCTGCACTTTGTTTCATGACCTTTAAATTAGGTATGGATTTAGGTCTTGTTATGGCAAAAGGTGTTATCATCGGCGTTATCGTATGTTTGACTGTTTTGCCGGCATTGATTCTATGCTTTGATAAAGCAATCGATAAAACCACCCATAAGAATCTAATTCCAAATCTCGATGGTTTATCGAAAAAGATTGTAAAGGGATGGCCGGTTGTCTTAGTATTATTTTTAGTTTTACTGGGACCTGCGATGTACGGAAACAGCAATTACGAAATTTACTATGATATTGCGGGGGCACTTCCACAGTCACTGGATTCTGCCGTTGCAAATAAAAAACTCGAAGAGAAATTTAATATGAACAGCACCCATATCGTATTGATGAAAAATGGTATGGCATCCAAAGAAAAGAGTGAAATGTTAAAGAAAATTGAGGATGTGAAAGGTGTTAAATGGGCACTCGGAATTGATTCCTTTAAGGGGGTCAGCGTTCCAAGCAGTATGATTCCGAAGAAACTGGAATCTAAACTAAAGAGTGATAACTATGAGATTGCCTTTGTCTGCTCCGACTATAAAGCAGCAACAGACGAGGTAAATTCACAGATTGCTGATATAAATAAGATTGTTAAGAAATACAGCAAAGATTCGATGGTGATTGGTGAGGCACCATTGACAAAGGATTTGCAGGATGTAACCGATATCGACTTAGTAAATGTAAACTATGTTTCGGTTGCTGCGATATTCCTTATAATTCTCATTACCTTTAAGTCCATTTTGATTCCGGTCATTTTGGTTATGGTAATTGAGTTTGCGATATTCTTAAATATGTCAGTGCCATTTTATACACACGAGTCGCTGCCGTTTGTGGCAAGTATCGTAATCGGTACGATTCAGCTCGGTGCGACTGTAGATTACGCAATTTTGATGACGAGCCGTTATCATAAAGAGCGTGTGGTACGAAGAAAGAGTAAGAAGGAAGCAATCGATATTGCACACAAGACTTCAATTAAGTCCATTATGATAAGTGGTATGTGTTTGTTTGCTTCAACATTCGGCGTGACGATGTCGTCAAGTATTGATATGATTAAGTCAATTTGTACGTTGTTGTCCCGAGGGGCAGTAATTAGTACAATCGTTGTTATTCTTGTTCTGCCGGCGATGCTGACAGTGTTTGATAAATGGATTTGCAAGACCACATGGGATATGCGGAAAATCGATTATTAGTTTGGAGGGACGATGACTATGAATAAGAAATTGAAAAAAACTTTACAATGTACAATGTGTGCTGTGCTTAGTTTTGGTATGGTAGTGTGCAACAGCTCCTTTGTAGAAGCGAAAAAAATCAAAAAACAGGAATCTGTTTATGTCAACGCGGCAGCAGATGGTTCGGTATCCAAGATTACCGTATCGGACTGGCTGAAGGGTGCAAATGAAACAACCGGAACCATTAATGATATTTCCGATTTGAAAAACATCTCGAATGTCAAAGGAGATGAGACATTCAAACAGAATGGTAAGGACGTTGACTGGAGCGGCGCCGGAAAAGATATTTACTATCAGGGTGAATCGGATGAAAAACTTCCGGTTGATATGAAGATTACTTACAAATTGGATGGTAAAGAAATTGCAGCAAAAGATATGCTTGGCAAGAGTGGAAAAGTGGAAATCCATGTTACCTATACGAATAAGTCCAGCCGGAAGAAAAAAATTGATGGTAAAGAAACAACAATTTATACACCATTTGTTATGGTGACCGCAATGGTTCTTTCTTCTGACCATTTTGAAAATGTCGAAGTGGATAATGCAAGAGTAGTCAATGATGGTGATAATCAGATGATTATCGGCATGGGTGTTCCGGGAATGGCTGAGAACTTAGATTTGAGTGATGATATGGCAGATAAAATCCCTTCGGATTTTACGGTAACTGCTGATACAAAAGATTTTACAATTGGTAATACATTTACTTACGGAAGTGCCAGTCTTTTGAATGATTTGGATTTAGACGATGTGGATGAGTTAGATGATTTGGAAGAAAAACTGAATGATTTGACCGATGCTTCTGACAAATTAGTTGATGGCTCTGATGATTTGTATGACAATTTGAAATTGTTTGACAGCAAAATGGGCGAGCTTAACACTTCTGTGAAGAAATTCCAGAAAGAAGGCGTAAACCGGTTGGCAAATGGAATCAGCACACTGGCAAAAGGTGCTCCGACATTAGTAAAAGGCGTTACCGATTATGCAAATGGTGTAACAACATTTGCAAAAGGAACCGCAAGTTATGTAGATGGTGCAGCAAAAATTACAAATGGATGTGCCTTACTTTACAAATCCGTAAAGGATATTCCAACTCAGATTCAGAGTTTTGATACCGGACTGAAGACCTACACCGGCAGTGTCGACAAACTTGGTTCAAAACAGAATGTTACGGCATTGAAATCCGGAGCAAAAGCGGTTAGTGATGGTGTGACATCGTTAAATACCAATCTGGCAAGTTTAGAAAAAACGTATGAGACTACGGATTTACTGTTAAAGAAATTGAAAGCGACTGGTGCAGATGCAACAACAGTTGCAACGTTAGAGCAGGTACTTGCCGGACAGAAACAGGCAATTCAGGCAATGAAACAGGCAACTTCCACAACCGGTGATTTAAAAGTTGGTGCTGAAAAAGTATCCGGCAGCGTAGCAACAGTAATGGACAGCTTGGATAAATTGTCTGCAAACTCCTCAACTTTGACAGAAGCTTCTACAAAATTAAAAACCAGTATGCCGACATTAGTTTCCAGCGTGAAAACACTGAAAGAGGGTGGCGATACACTGGCAAAGAACAATAAGAAGTTAAAGGGTGCGTCAAAGAAACTTGTGAAATCCGGAAAGACATTGAAAAAGAGCATTAAAACGGTAGGAAGCGGTGTGAAGAAGTTAGACAAGGGAAGCAAATCCTTAAAGAGTGCTGCCGGAAAATTGTCAACAGGTGTTGGTAAACTGGATACAGCGAGTGGTAAGCTGAAAGATGGAAGCAAGAAATTAGCCGACGGAATGAGCGAGTTTAATAAGGATGGTATTGAAAAAATCAATGACACATATGAAGATGATGTCAAAGGTTTGATTGACCGTCTGAAAGCCGTTTGTGAAGTTGGAAAAGATTATAAGAGCTTCAGTGGTATTCACGGTTCTATGAATGGTGAAGTGAAATTTGTCATTGAGACAGCAGCCATTGAAAAAGAGGACTAGGTGATTTTGTATGGGAAAATTGGATGATAAGAAAAAGCAAAAGAGAGATTCTCTGCTGATGGCAGCATTTGCTCTATTTACGCAGAAGGGAATAAATGACACATCCATTTCCGATATAGCTAAAAAGGCAAATATGGCAAAAGGAACATTTTATCTTTATTTCAAAGATAAATTTGATATCCGCGACAAATTGATTGCGGATAAGGCGAGACAGGTGTTTTGCCGTGCATTAGAGGAGATGAATCGGGTGCAGCTGGATTCATTGGAAGACCATGTAATCTTTTTGATTAACTCTGTTATTAATCAATTGAACCAGAACAAAAATTTATTGAAATTTATTTCAAAAAATTTAAGCTGGGGAGTTTTTCAGAAGGCACTTTTGTTGGAGAATAATGAAGATGGTGACAGTTTTTATCAAAGATATTATTTGCTTTTGGATCAGTCAGGAAGGATGTTTCGTAATCCGGATTTGATGCTGTATATGATTGTGGAGTTTGTTAATTCAACTTGTCATAGTGTAATTTTGCAGCAACAGCCGGTGACGTTAGAAGAATTAAAACCGGAGCTTGCCGGTGTGATTTGTGATATCATTCATAGGCAGGAAATTCGATAAAAAAGTCAGACCGTGTCTGTCGGTGTTTCGTAAGCCGGCAGGCACGGTTTTATTTTGCAAAAGATACATGGTTTGTTTAGAAAAATCTATTGCAAGAATTGTTTTCCTGCTTTACAATAGCCAAAAGAGTAGTTAATGAAAGCAGGGGGAATTATCATGAAGAAAAATCAACTGCCAAAGCAGGTATTAAATACGCTTTTGGCATATCAAATAAAATCCGATGATATTTTAGATGTTTGTCCGTTTGATTTATCTTTTGATTCGGAATATATCAGTGGATATTTGTTCTTGACAAGTACGAAAATCGGCGTTGCCAAGAGCCGCCATGAACAGATGACGGTTCGCTATTTCCGTGGAACGAAGACGGCAGATATGCAGTATGCAGAGGATGAAAAAGAATACATGCTGGAATGGTTTGATTTGGCGGATACTTCGCATATGAGAGTGGAAAAGCAGCTCGCGACAAATCTAGTCACAATTGATTATAAGGGCAAACCACTTTTATTAGCGGCGCTGACAAATCTGTATTTTGAACAGATGAATTTGTTTCGTAAAAGTTATAATAAGATAAAAAAATATCCAGAGGAAGCAGAAGAAGTGGAAGCGTCTGCGGATATTCAGGAGCAGAAAGCACAGTATTGTCCAAAGTGTGGAACGATGTACCCGGATCCAAAAAGAAAAATCTGTCCGAAGTGCATGAATAAACGTTCGATTTTTGGAAGAACGATGAAATATTTTCTTCAGTACCGTTTTAAGGTTATTATTATTTTTGCCTGCTATTTTCTGGCGGCCGGATTGAATCTTGTATGGCCTTATTTAAGCGGTACGGTATTGTATGATGAGATTCTGCCGGGAAAAGTTTCACAAAGTGAAATCGGGCGGTATGGTTTTGCTCTTTTGATGCTTGTGCTTGTAATGGTATTGTCAAAACTTGTACAGCAGGGCGTCCAGTTGGTACAGGGAACCTTGATGGCACAGGTGGTTGCAGCGACTGTGCGTGACATGAAGCAGGATGTATTTTCCAATATGGGAAGATTGTCACTTGGATTTTTTACAAGTAAGCAGACCGGTGGACTTATGACACGTGTGTTAAGTGATGCAAACCGTGTGACCGACTTTTTCTTAGATGGATTTCCGTACATATTTGTGCATGGCTTTACCATTCTTGCTACGTTTACGGTTATGTTCCGTTTGAATTGGCAGATGGCACTGGTAGCCTGTATTCTGCTGCCACTGTTAGTTTTTATGAGCGTGAAATTAAAGCCGAAATTGTGGAGTTTGTTTGGCAGACGCCACCGGGCAGAGCGTGCGGTAAATAACCGTGTCAATGACAATTTGACCGGTTCTCGTGTGGTAAAAGCTTTCGGACAGCAAAAGCAGGAAAAAGAGCGTTTCAAAGCGCCAAATGAGCGTCTGAAAGAGGCGGAAATACGCATTGTAAAATACAATAATAAATTTACGATTTTATATAATTTAGTGCAGGAGATTTCAAATATCTGGGTTTGGATTGTCGGTGTGATTCTGCTTCTGAATACGCATACCGTGGAACTTGGTGTTTTGATTACGTTTGTTGGCTATGTGGGGCAGTTAAACGGACCGATGAATTTCTTCTCCCGTGTATTTCAGATGTGGTCGGACAGTATCAATGCTGCCCAGCGCATGTTTGAAATTATGGATGCCATTCCAGAGATTGAAGAAGTGGAAAATCCGAAGCAGATTAAAAATCCAAAGGGAGAAATTACACTTTCTCATGTGAGTTTTGGCTACGAGACAAATCATCCGGTTTTGAAAGATATCAGCCTTCATGTAAATCCCGGTGAAATGCTTGGCATTGTGGGGCGTTCCGGTGCCGGAAAAACGACGCTTGTAAATTTGATTTCGCGTCTTTATGATGTGGATGAGGGAGAAATTTATCTGGATGGTATTCCGGTAAAGGAATTAGCTTTTCATGATTTACGGAAAAATGTGGCGATGGTATCACAGGACACTTATATTTTTATGGGAACGGTGGCGGACAACATCGCTTATGCGAATCCGGAGGCGACGAGAGAAGATGTAGTGCAGGCTGCAATTTTAGCAAGTGCGCATGAATTTATCGCCAATATGCCGGATGGTTATGATACCGTGATTGGAGCATCGGGTAAAGACTTGTCGGGCGGTGAAAAACAGAGGATTTCGATTGCCAGAGCAATTTTAGCAAATCCGAAAATTTTGATTTTAGATGAAGCGACGGCAAGTGTGGATACGGAAACCGAGAAAGCAATCCAAAATTCACTCAATTATCTGGTGAAGGGAAGGACGACATTGTCCATTGCACACCGTCTTTCCACACTGCGGGATGCGAACCATTTAGTTGTAATTGATGGTGGAAAAATCGTCGAAGAGGGTACGCATAAGGAATTGGAAAAGAAACAGGGAATTTATTATAAACTGATGGAGTTACAGACGAAATCACTGGCTTTGAAAGGGGAATCGTTATGAGTGAAAATCAAGTCATCACAAATATGGAAAATGAAGTCGAGGAAATGACGGCAATTCACTATCTGAATCAGGACAATGCTGTTTTTGAGAGAACAGAGGGCGGCTTTTTATCTCTTTCTTACGAGGGAAAGAAGTGGGATAGGATTCAGGTGATTCGCCTGTTTCCATTTACTGAGCCGGATTCTTTTCTTTCGATTCGGACGGTAGAAGAACGCTCCCATGAAATTGGGGTAATAAAAAATATCAAAGAGGTAGATAAGAAAACGAGAAAAATGCTTTTGGAGCAGTTAAATCTTCATTATTTTACCCCGGTAATTCAGAAGATTCTGGATATCAAGGATGAGTATGGTTATGCCTATTTTCATGTTATGACCGACCGTGGGGAGTGTCGCTTTACGATTAACATGGGAAGTAATGCGGTGGTTCGGTTAAGTGACTGCCGTCTTCTCATCACTGATTTGGATGAAAACCGGTTTGAGATACGGGATGTATTTGCTCTTTCGCAGAAGGAACAAAGAAAACTGGATTTGTTCTTGTAGGATAGAAAGTTTGAGGTAGCAGTATGATTTTAAGATATGAACTGCCAAAAGAGGCAGAGCAGGTTATTTCGCTTACGGACAACGAACGCATTTACTATGCGGTTCCGGTCGATATTGATGATGCCGGAAATTTTTTGGAAGACTCCTTTTTTATTGTCACAAACCGCAGACTTTTTGTTGTGGAAAAGGGCAGTATCAAACAGGAATACGATGTTTCCAAATGTATCGATGTAAAAGCAGAGGCAAAAATCGGTGGCGGACTTTTAGTAATCAATTTTGACGGTGTGCCAAAGCACATTGTTCATTATTCGGCGAGACATTTATCGCGTTATGCTTACATTGCCAGAGGAATCCATATTCTGGCATCCGGCAGAGAGGAAGAGGTAGTCAGTACGGAATACGAGAAAATATGTCCGAAATGCCACCATGCAATACCGGGTACGAAATATTGTCCGCACTGCTCCAAAGAGGGCGGGTTCTGGAAAGGCTTTTTGAAAATGGCGGCACCGTATAAGAGAAAGTTTGCGGGGATCATTGTGTTAATGATTCTGGCTGCCGTTGTGACACTCTTGAATCCGGAAATACAAAAGCATTTGGTGGACGATGTTTTGAAACGCAGAGAGGGTGGAATTTCAACCGCTTTTATCTGCCTTGGCATCATGTTTTTGTTAAGTGTCGGAATTGTTGTGATTAACATTTTAAAAACGTATTACTGTACGGTTTTAGGCGCAACTATTTCAAAAGATTTGCGGCAGCGGATGTTTTCCCACATTCAGATTTTATCGCTGAATTTTATCAATGACAGAAGGCCGGGCGAATTGATGAACCGAATTGTTTTTGATACGGGAAAGATTCGTGAATTTATGGAGCGAACTTTCTGTAATATGTTTACGGTCTGTTTTATTTTTGCCTGTGACATTATTTTTATGGTGTTACTCAATGTAAAACTTGCACTGCTTGCGTTTGTTTTCATTCCGGCGGCAGTATTTGTGACGTATGCGTTCCGAAAGAATATTCACAGACGGTTTCATTTGCAGTTTAAGAAGAGCGATGAGGTAAACAGCAGTTTGCAGGATGTGATATCCGGTATGCGCGTGGTGAAATCCTATGGAAAAGAAGAAAATGAGCGAGATAAATTCAATATGCTTACGGATGAGTTCTGTCGTGTACAGACAAAAAATGAAGTGTTTTGGGCTGTGTTTATGCCGATGGTAAGCCTTTTGATGGGAGCTGGTGTGTTCCTTGTGATTTATTTTGGCGGATTGGATGTATTAGGCGGCAGGATGACGACCGGTGAACTGCTACAGTTTGTAACATATACACAGCTTTTATATATGTACCTAAATTGGATGACAAATATGCCGAGGGAACTGATGAATCTGATTAGCAGTATGGAAAGAATCAATGATGTTTTGACACAGGAACCTTTTATTGAGGATGTGCAAAAGCCGATTCACCTTGATGTGGAAGGAGAAATCCGGTTTGAGCATGCCTCGTTTGGTTACAAATCGTATCAGCCGGTTTTGGAAGATTTGAATCTTACGATAAAGAAAGGGGAAATGATTGGTATTGTAGGCGCATCCGGAACCGGAAAGTCTACGATTATCAATCTGATTATGCGTCTTTATGAGGTGGATGATGGTAAATTGTTGGTCGATGGGCATAATATAAAGGAAATCCAGTCGGATTATTTTCATTCACAAATTGGTGTGGTGTTACAGGAGACATTTTTATTCTCTGGGACAATTCTTGAAAATATCCGTTTTGCCAGACCGGATGCCTCATTAGAAGAAGTGATAATGGCGGCAAAAACGGCAAATGCACATGAATTTATATCACAGACGCCGGATGGCTATAATACATATGTGGGAGAAAAAGGACACAGTTTGTCCGGTGGAGAGAGACAGCGGATTGCGATTGCGAGAGCAATTTTGAATGAACCTAGACTGTTAATTTTAGATGAAGCAACGGCAAGTCTTGACACGGAGAGTGAATTTATGATACAACAAGCATTGGAGCGTTTGACCAAGGGGCGTACTACCTTTGCGATTGCGCATCGTCTTTCGACGTTAAAACATGCAGACAGACTTGTTGTAATTGACGGACATCGTGTTGCGGAAGTGGGGTCTCATGAAGAATTGATTGCAAAGAGAGGTATTTATTATCGACTTGTAAAAGCACAGTTAGCAATGCAGGGAGACGAAAATTTACCACTAGGAGGAAAGTGTGAAGCAGTTATTTAAGTTTTTAAGTTCATACAAAAAAGAGTGTATTTTCGCCCCATTGTTTAAATTGTTTGAGGCGACGTTAGAATTATTTGTACCGCTTGTTATGGCAGCAATTATTGACCATGGAATCGGAAGCAGAGATTATGGTTTTATTGGATGGATGGGAGGTATATTGGTTCTTTTGGCAGCGGTTGGTTTGACCGCTGCTCTTGTGGCGCAGTATTTTGCGGCGAAAGCAGCTGTGGGATTTGCTGCCGGACTGAGACAGGCGTTGTTCCGTCATATTCAGTCCTTATCGTTTGGAGATGTTGACCAGGTAGGAAGTTCTACATTGATTACCCGTTTGACAAGTGATACGAACCAGTTACAGGCAGCCGTTAATATGGCACTTCGTTTGTTTTTGCGTTCGCCGTTTGTAGTGCTCGGTGCGATGGTTATGGCGTTTACAATTGATGTCAAGGCTGCGCTTGTTTTTGTAGTTGTTATTCCATTATTATCAATCGTTATTTTCGGTGTGATGTTTGTCAGCATTCCGATGTACCGCCGTGTGCAGGAGGCACTTGATAAACTGTTAGGAAGAACCCGTGAGAATTTGTCCGGTGTCCGTGTGCAGCGTGCTTTTAATAAGCAGGAACAGGAGAAGGAAAAATTTGCGGAAGAAAATCAGGCATTAAATAAGTTCCAGATGGTAGTGGGAAGAGTTTCCGCACTTACAAACCCGATTACCTATCTGATTATCAATGTTGGAGTAATTGCGTTAATCTGGATTGGTGCGCTGAAAGTAGATGCCGGTTATCTGTCTCAGGGACAGGTGGTTGCGTTAGTTAATTATACGGCACAGATTTTGGTAGAATTAATCAAACTGGCAAACATGATTGTTATGGTAAACAAAGCGATTGCATGTGGTGACCGTGTGCAGGAAGTCTTTGAGAGAGAACCGGGACTTTCTACGCCGAATGAGGAGACAAAGCCAGGGGATGGAGACATTGCTGTTTCATTTGAACATGTTGGTCTTGTCTACCCGGGAACCCATACGGAATCCCTTACCGATATTCATTTTTCCGTGAAAAAGGGAGAGACCGTTGGCGTTATCGGGGGTACCGGTTCCGGAAAAACATCGTTAGTTCATTTGATTCCGAGATTTTATGATATTACATCCGGTAAATTACTCGTTGATGGCGTAGAGGTTCATAAGCAGTCACTTGCCTTGTTGAGAAATCGGATTGGTGTTGTGCTTCAGAAAGCCGTTTTGTTTGAAGGAACCATCCGATCCAACCTGCAATGGGGCAAAAAGGATGCAACGGAAGAGGAAATGTGGAAGGCGCTTGAAATTGCTCAGGCAAAAGAAGTTGTTCTTGGAAAACCGGATGGGCTGGATTCGGTTGTGGAGCAGGGAGGACGAAATTTCTCTGGTGGACAAAAACAGCGTCTGACGATTGCTAGAGCGCTGGTGAGAAGACCGGAAATATTGATTATGGATGATAGTGCTTCGGCACTTGATTATGCAACGGATGCCGCTCTTAGAAAGGCAATTCGCGAAGAATTAAAAGATATGACACTCTTTATTGTTTCCCAGCGTGCGGCTTCGGTGCGGAATGCGGATAAGATTGTTGTGCTTGATGATGGCGTGATTGTAGGAATGGGAACGCATGATACGCTGATTGATTCCTGTGAGGTCTATCGGGAAATTTATGAATCCCAATACGGAAAGGGGGCAAGATAGTCATGACGCAGAAGGAAACGATAAAAAAGGTGCTGCATTATATCCGCCGCTACCGGTTTTTCCTGATTGTTTCTCTTGTACTGGCGCTGATTACGGTTGTGCTTACCCTTTACGTGCCGATTCTTACCGGACAAGCAGTGGATTTGATTGTAGGAAAAGGACAAGTTGATTTTGCCGGTGTTTATCACATTTGTGTGAAAATCGGAATTGCTATTTTGCTTACGATGGTGGCACAGTGGGTGATGAATGTTGCCAATAACAAAATCACTTACAGTGTTGTGCGTGATATTCGTACGGATGCTTTTGAGAAAATTCAGGTACTTCCGCTTAGTTACATTGACAGTCATTCTTATGGTGGAATTGTGAGCCGTGTTATTGCAGATGCCGACCAGTTTGCCGACGGATTGTTGATGGGATTTACCCAGTTGTTTACCGGCGTAATTACGATTTTAGGAACGCTTGGCTTTATGCTTAGTGTCAGTGTGCCGATTGCATTAGTTGTTGTGGTTCTGACACCGGTGTCTTTATTTGTGGCGGCATTTATTGCAAAAAGAACATATCAGATGTTTCGTATGCAGTCAGAGACCAGAGGAGAGCAGACGGCACTGATCGAAGAAATGATTGGCAATCAGAAGGTAGTTCAGGCATTTGGACAGGAGAATGAAGTAGGAGACCGTTTTGATGAAATTAATGACCGTCTTTCTAAGTATTCGCTTCAGGGAACCTTTTTCTCATCCATTACCAATCCGTCCACTCGTTTTGTCAATGCGCTTGTGTATGCGGCAGTTGGTGTGTTTGGTGCCTTTTTCGCGATTCAGGGCGGTATTTCGGTTGGGCAGCTTTCCTGTTTCTTAAGTTACGCAAACCAGTATACAAAACCATTTAACGAAATTTCAGGTGTCGTGACAGAGCTTCAAAATGCGATTGCCTGTGCCGGACGAGTGCTTGAGTTGATTGAAGAAACACCGGAGATTCCGGATTCAGAAGATGCCATAAAACTTGGCAAAGCAGATGGAAAAGTAGAAATTGAAGATGTGTATTTTTCTTATGAGCCGAATCAGAAATTGATTGAGCATTTTAATTTACAGGTAAAGCCTGGACAGCGTGTAGCAATTGTTGGTCCTACCGGCTGTGGTAAAACGACGTTAATTAATCTCTTGATGCGGTTTTATGATGTAAATTCCGGTGCAATTAAAGTAAGTGAAAAAGATATCCGGAAAGTGACGAGAGAGAGCCTTCGTGCTAATTATGGTATGGTGCTTCAGGAAACGTGGTTAAAGCAGGGAACCATCCGGGAAAATATCGTGATGGGGCGTGAGAATGCGACGGACGATGAAGTGTTAGCAGCGGCAAAGGCAAGTCATGCACATAGTTTTATTAAGAGACTTCCAAACGGTTATGATACCGTGATTGGTGAAGATGGCGGAAGTTTGTCGGCAGGACAGAAACAGTTGTTATGTATTACAAGAGTAATGCTTTGTCTGCCGCCAATGCTGATTTTGGATGAGGCAACTTCATCCTTAGATACGCGCACTGAGATGAGGATTCAGAAGGCGTTTGCTACGATGATGCAGGGTAGAACGAGTTTTCTGGTGGCACATCGTTTGTCAACCATTCAGGAAGCAGATGTGATTCTTGTGATGCGGGATGGAAAAATCGTGGAGCAGGGAAATCATGAAGAACTGTTAGCTGCAAATGGATTTTATAAGAAATTGTTTGATGCTCAGTGGAGCTAAAAGAATAAGGAAAAAAGGACCTGCCGTGTGGTTTACTGCACGGCAGGTACTTTTTAATTTTTATTATCCCATTTGTACGGTTACAAAAACTTGTTTTTTGGATGCGTCATATGGAATTACGGTTGTCTGTCCAAGACTTTGTCCGTCGACAATCAATTCTTTTACACCCTTTTCAACGTTATTCGGATTCTTTACTTCAATGTTGTATTCAATACCGCGGAATGTACGCGTAATTGTAAAGTCACCAAAGTTTTTCGGAATACATGGATTCACGCTCAATCCTTTTAAGGTTGGTTCAACACCCAAAATGAATTGGGATACATTTAAGAAGGTCCAGGCGGCAGTTCCTGTGAGCCAGCTGTTTTTCGCCTCACCAAATGTCTTAGCATCTTTTCCGGCAATCATCTGGGAATAGACATACGGTTCGGTGCGATGGATTTCACTGATTTCTTCTAAATAAGCCGGGCAGGTTTTGCGGTAAATTTCAAAAGCTCTGTCACCGCGTCCAATCTGTGTTTCAGCAGCGGAAATCCAAGGGTTATTGTGACAGAAGATACCGGCATTTTCTTTGTATCCCGGTGGATAAGAAGAAATCTCACCAAGGTTTACATAGTATCTTGTATATGGTGGCTGCAAAAGCACAATACCATATTTGGTATCCAGTTTTTCTTTTACGGAATCCAATGCTTTTTTAGCAAGACCGTTTTCTACGCCGACACCTGCCAATACACAGAAGCCCTGAGGTTCAATATAAATCTGTCCCTCTTCACATTCTTTGGAACCGACTTTGTTGCCGTCTGCGTCGTAAGCACGTAAGAACCATTCGCCGTCCCAACCGCTTTCTTCAATGGCTGCGACCATTTTTTTTACTTCTTCTCTGGCTCTTTTGGCTTCTTCCGGTTTATTAATTGCGTCGCAGAGGTCAGCGTATTCTTTACCGTATTTGACAAACATACCGGCAATAAATACCGATTCAGCAACCGGTCCTTCGCTTGGGCCAAAGGTCTGGAAGGATTCGCCCGGTTCTTTGGAAAAGCAGTTCAAGTTTAAGCAGTCGTTCCAGTCAGCGCGTCCAATCAATGGAAGATTGTGCGGTCCTTTGTGGTTGACTGTGTAGTTAAAGGAGCGTGTCAGATGTTCAAACAAACTTGTTGCCACGCTAAAATCATTATCATAAGGAACGGTTTCGTCCAAAATGGAGAAATCACCGGTTTCACGGATGTAAGCGGAAGTTCCGGCAATCAGCCACAATGGATCATCGTTGAATCCGCTACCGATATCACTGTTTCCTTTTTTTGTTAATGGCTGATACTGGTGGTAAGCACTGCCGTCAGCAAACTGTGTGGATGCGATATCGATGATTCGCTCTCTGGCGCGGTCCGGAATCAGGTGGACAAAGCCAAGCAAATCCTGACAGGAATCACGGAATCCCATGCCTCGTCCGATTCCGGACTCATAATAAGAAGCGGAACGCGACATATTAAAGGTAACCATGCACTGATACTGGTTCCAGATATTTACCATGCGGTTTAATTTTTCATCCCCTGACTTCACCGTATAGTGGGAGAGGAGACTATTCCAATGCTCATTTAGTTCGTGGAAGGCATCGCTTACCTGCTCTTTCGTCTGGTATTTGTTAAGCAGTTCGTCTGCCGGTTTTTTGTTAATTACATTTGGTGCTTCAAATTTATCATCCGGGTCATTTTCGCAGTAGCCGAGAACGAATACAAGTGTCTCGCTTTCACCCGGTTTCAGTGTCAGATTAATCTGGTGTGAGCCAATCGGATACCAGCCGCTTGCGATCGAGTCGGTAGCATTTCCCTGCTCGATGACAAGCGGGTCTGCAGCACTGCGGTATGCACCAAGAAAGGCGTCGCGGCTTGTGTCAAATCCATCAATATCATGATTTACGGCAAAGACCGCATAATGGTTGCGGCGCTCGCGGTATTCTGTTTTGTGGTAAATGCGGGAACCGATAACCTCTACTTCTCCTGTATTTAAGTTTCTCTGGAAGTTTGTCATATCATCCATCGCATTCCAGAGACAGAACTCAATATAGGAAAATAAAGTTATGGTGCGCTCGCAATCTGTTGTGTTGGTAATTGTGATTTCATTGATTTCACAATTGTCGTGAACCGGAACAAAAGTCAAAAGATTTGCTTTGATTCCGGTTTTCTCAGATATAAAGCGGGTGTAACCCATGCCGTGGCGGCATTCATAGAAATCCAAATCTGTTTTGACCGGCATCCAACCGGGATTCCATACGGTATCACCGTCTTTTATATAGAAGTAACGGCCACCCTCATCATTTGGAATGTTGTTGTAGCGGTAACGTGTCAAACGCAACAGCTTTGCATCTTTATAGAAACTGTACCCGCCACCAGTGTTGGAAATCAAAGAAAAGAAATCCGTGCTGCCTAAGTAGTTAATCCAAGGCAGTGGTGTTTTGGGGGTTGTAATCACATATTCACGATTGGCGTCATCAAATTTTCCGAATTTCATAGAACCTCCATTCCGATGCTTTGCAAAGCATCCTTATAATAGTATTAGCATAACGTCCCCAGACGGAGTGCTCCGTAGCTTGCACAGCTTACGCACTCCTGAAAATATTCGGAATCCGCAGATTTGTTGCACAAATCGCTTCTTCCTCATATTTTGCGGTTATCAAGGTCAACGTTTCTTTCGTGCAAGCACGAAAAATCGTTGACTTTGATAACCTGGGGACTTACGAAAACGATTTCGTGATAATTTCATTATATAGGAAGTCGAAGGGAAATGCAAGTAAGATATTTGTGCAATTCCAACAAAAAAATCAAAATTAGTATTGACTCTTTGTGGAAAGTGTGGTACAGTAGACTTACGAAAACGATTACGGAAAACGAGGAATGCTCATGGTATCAATGAAAGACATCTCAGAGACATGCGGTGTATCGATTGCGACAGTAAGCAAAGCATTGAATGGACGCACTGATATAAGTACTTCGACAAAGGAACGGGTGCTCGAGGTGGCTAAGAAGATGGGCTATGTACCAAACTCATCCGCTCGTGCACTAAAGACAAACCGAACCTATAACATTGGGGTGTTATTTGCGGATGAGGCACGAAGTGGTTTGACCCATTCCTATTTTTCACCAGTGCTTGACAGCTTCCGACAGGGAGTGGAAGAAAAGGGGTATGATATAACTTTTTTGGGAAGGCATGTGGGAAAGAGTGAATTGTCCTA
>ERZ827524.1598-NODE-1598-length-20172-cov-3.291246_pt1 | contig 20172 bp, 18 predicted proteins | sample MGYA00519702_ERZ827524 | MGnify/ENA primary metagenome ERZ827524 (study PRJEB31778, sample SAMEA3449341) | human gut metagenome | biome: human gut; feature: human-associated habitat; material: faeces | place: United Kingdom | collected 2010/2012 ...
GCATACATGGTGTGCTGACTGCCGGACTGCTTTCCGGTGTTTTGCTGTTGATTATGGCTGCCTTAAAGATCGGTAAGCTGGTTTCTTATATTCCGGCTCCGGTTATTACCGGTTTTACCTCCGGTATTGCAATTATTATTGCTTTGGGGCAGATTGATAATTTTTTCGGAACAGTATCCAAGGGGGAAAACGCGATTGCTAAATTAATTTCATATGGCAATTTGGGCTTTTCCCCAAACTGGTGGGCAGTTGGATTCGGTTTGCTTGTAGTTTTGATTATGGTTGTTTATCCGAAAAAAATATCAGCGTATTTTCCGTCTTCCCTGATGGCAATTATTATTGCAGTAATTGCTAATTTTATTTTGAACCCGGATGCTGCCGCTTCCAATGTGACAGAAGTGGGTTCGATACCGCAAAAACTGATTACTGATCAGAGCCTGTTATTGAACGGAATTGATTTTGCACATATTACCGATTTGTTGATGCCGGCGTTGTCCATTGCGGTATTGGGAATGATTGAGAGCCTTTTATGCGGTGCAGCCGCCGGAAAAATGAAAGGCGAAAAGATGGATTCTACCCGTGAATTGATCGCGCAGGGAATCGGAAATGTGTTAATTCCCCTGTTTGGGGGTGTTCCGGCTACTGCCGCTATTGCCCGTACGTCGGTGGTGATCAAAAGCGGCGGACAAACGAGACTTGCCAGTGTGATTCATTCGGTCACGTTGATTTTATCGATGTTTTTACTGGGCGGTGTGATGTCGAGAATCCCTTTGTCTGCGCTGGCGGGTGTACTGATGGTGACGGCATTTCGAATGAATGAATGGGCGGTAATCAAGCAGTTGTTTCAAAAAAGGCTGAAACATTCCATTTTACAGTTTGTTATTACCATGATTGCGACAGTTGTTTTTGATTTAACAGTTGCAATTGTAATCGGCGTTGTGGTGGCAATGTTATTATTTGTTTTGAAAAGCTGTGAATTGAAAATCGCGCTTAGCGATATTGATGAGAAAAAGCTGGGAAATACAGACGAGAGCATGCATCATAACATAAAAATGGTATATTTGACCGGACCGCTGTTTTTTGGCACGCAGGAGCAATTGACAAAAGCATTGCGGGACGTCGGCAAATTAAAGGGAATCATTTTTTCTATGCGGGGTGTGCCGTCGATTGATGACAGCGCAATTAACGAGTTGGACGAGCTGCTGCAGGAATTTCGGGCGCAAGACACAGCCGTATTGTTTTGCGGTGTTCAGCCCCAGGTGTTACACACGATGGAAAGAGCCGGTTTTACCGAAAAAGCCGGGCAGGATTGTTTCCTTTGGGATGCGGTTACCGCAATACAAAAACTGGATCAGGATTTAAACATCATTCCGATTCCGGTTCCGTCGGCACAATAATATCGTATGACACGATCAGAGCAAGGAATTATTATTTCTTGCTCTTTTTCTTTTTATTTGGTATAATATCCCTAAACGCATATCAGAAATTATTGATGCATGCATTGAAATATTCGGAAAGGAAAGACTGCATAATTTCGGCAGTTATCCGATAATATGTTAGAACAAGAATTGCTTTCACGGCAAAAAGCGTATTTTGCTTCCGGTGAAACGTTAGATATTAACAAAAGAATCATCAGTCTGCTGCAATTAAAGCAGGCTGTTCAATCACATGAGCAGGATGTTTTGTCAGCATTGAAAATGGATTTTTCCAAATGTCCGTTTGATACTTATACCACTGAATTGCTACTGGTATTAAACGAGATAGATAGTTTCGTGAATCATCTGGAAAAGTGGAGCAAACCCAAACGAACCTCTGCGGGTATTTTTAATTTTCCGTCTCATGGGCGTATTTATCACCAGCCATTTGGCGTGGCACTGATTATTGCCCCGTGGAATTATCCGTTTATGTTGGCAATGTTACCGCTTGTAGGCGCTATTGCTGCAGGTAATTGCGTAACTCTGAAGCCGTCTTCACAAACTTCGTATACTGCAGAAGTCATTCGCATGATTGTTAATGAGGCATTCCTTCCGGAACAGGTGCAGGTTGTTCTTGGCAGTCATCAGACCGGCGATACGCTGCTGGAACTGCCGTATGATTTTATATTTTTTACGGGTAGCCCGGAAGTCGGTAAGAAGGTTATGGCAAAAGCTGCGGAGCATCTGACGCCTGTTGTATTGGAGTTGGGCGGAAAGTCACCTTGTATTGTAGATAAGACGGCGAATTTGCAGCAAGCAGCCAAAAGAATTGTTTGGGGAAAGTTTGTGAATGCAGGGCAAACTTGTGTGGCACCTGATTATTTGTTTGTAGACAAAGTGGTGAAAGACGAGTTGCTCATGTATATGAAACAATATGTCAGAGATTTTTATTACACAGCAGATGGCTGCTTGTCCCAAGATTTTCCCCAGATTATCAGTCAAAAGCATTACGATCGTTTGGTTGCCTTATTTAAGAGCGGAACGGTGATTTGCGGCGGTACGGCGGATTTGCAGATGCGAAAGGTGGAACCGACGATATTGACCGATGTACCATCGGACAGCGCAGCAATGAGAGAGGAAATTTTCGGTCCTGTGTTGCCTGTGCTTGAATTTTCTAATTTGGCGGAAGTCATCAGCCGAATTAACAGCAATTCGAAGCCGCTTGCTTTGTATTATTTCAGTACGGACAAGAAGAGCATAAAAATGGTTTTGGAAAGAACTTCGTCCGGAGGAGGCTGCATCAACGATACGATTATGCATGTTTCTTCGGAAAAGCTTCCGTTTGGCGGAGTAGGCAACAGCGGGATGGGAATTTATCACGGAAAGTATTCTTTTGACACCTTTTCAAATATCAGAAGTATACTTCATAAATCATCGAAATGGGAAATTAATTTAAAATATCCGCCTCATGCTGAAGATAAAATTTCAAAAGTAAAAAAATTACTGCAGTGATGAAATTCATCGAAGGGAATGACAATCATGATACAGCTTATTGTTCGGACATTTGTAAAAAATTATAAAGATGTGGAAAATCATCATGTCCGGGAAGCATACGGTAAACTTGCCGGTATCGTGGGGATTATCTCCAATATTATCTTGTTTATCATTAAATTTACGGTTGGTATTCTGTTTAAGAGTATTTCAGTGACAGCAGATGCCGTCAACAACTTATCAGATGCCGGTTCCTCCATTATTACGCTGATTGGCTTTAAATTGTCGGGAAAGCCCGCGGATGCGAAACATCCGTACGGTCATGCCAGAATGGAATATATTACCGGATTGGTTGTATCTTTTATCATCATTCTGTTAGGTGTTGAGTTGACCAAAACTTCCTTTGACAAGGTTTTGCATCCCGAGGAATCTGTGTTCAGCTATTTAACCATTTTTGTTTTGATTATTTCTGTTTTAATGAAACTATGGCAAGGAATGTTTAATAAGAAAGTAGGTAAAACGATCCATTCGACCGCAATTGAAGCAACGGCAGCCGACAGTATTAATGATGTTGTTGCGACATCAGCTGTTTTGTTAAGTACCATTATTGCCAAATGGACAGGCATTCATTTGGATGGATATATGGGTGTCCTTGTTGCAGTATTTATTTTGGTTTCCGGAGTGAAAATGATCGGTGAGACGATTAATCCGTTGTTAGGAATGGCTCCTGATCAGGAAATGGTAGATCATATTAATCAAAAAATAATGAGTTACGATACGGTGCTCGGTATTCATGATCTGGTGGTGCACAATTACGGACCGCAGCGATGCTTTGCTTCGGTACACGTTGAGGTGCCTGCCAGTCAGGATATTTTAATCAGCCATGATATTATTGACAATATTGAACGGGACTTTGCAAAAGATATGGATATTCATCTTGTCGTTCACCTCGATCCGATTGTAACCGATGATGAAACGACGAATTTGTTAAAAGCACAGGTGAAGCATATTGTGAAAGACATTTCTCCGGATTTATCCATCCATGATTTTCGTGCAGTGATTGGTGTTTCCCATACAAATTTGATTTTTGACGTATGCGTTCCGTTTTCGGTTAAGATGAGCGATGCCGAAATTACGGGAATGATTTCCCGCAAAGTAAAGGAAATCGATCCCACTTATTATACCGTGATTGTGGTTGACCGGAGTTACACCGGATCGGCACAATAAAAATGAATTATTTATATTTCGTTCTTGTAATATACATAGAACTGTCGTATAATGATAACATAAAATTTCTTCATAGGCGGAATGTTGATTTGCAAGCAGCTTATACTGTCTTATTGATGCGATGAAAGATTAAAGAAGGGTTGTCGGAAAAAAGATGAAAGAAAAGTCGGTTTTTAAGATGATAATATCCTCGTACGGAAATATGCTGTTGGGCGGGATTCTGTGCTTTTTTGTTGCGGTTTCTTTATCTATGCTGAATTTTTTACCCATGGTATTGATTAATATTTTGTTATTTATCTTTTTAATTCCTCTTTATTCCATGCTGATTTATTCTCCGATTTGGACAGAAGCAGACCGAAATCGAAATATGGTTCAATTTGGTCATTTGGAAGAAGATAAATTCAAGGGCTTAAAAATCGGCATTTTTTTAATTATTCCTTATCTCATTGCCAATCTTGTTCTCACACTGTCTTGGTGTAAAGTGATACCCGATATTTATCCGATTTATAAAATATTTAATTCACACCTTTGGCCATTGATGAATATTCTTAACTTTAACGCCAGTGTGGAAAAGATGAATATCTTTTCGATCATGATATGCTGGCTGACTTCTTTTTATCCGTTGATTGTATCAGTGATTGCTTATTTCCTGGGCTTTAAAGGAATTTCTGTAAGCGAAAAACTGATTTACAAAAACAAACCCCGTAAAAAAAGAAGATATTAATATGGTCTATCATAAAAAAAGAAGATCAAAAACCTTCTGCGTCCTAAAACGACGCAGAAGGTTTTTGATTTATGTCATGGTGCAGTGAATTTATACAGTAAGCATATCAGCTTAAATTAACTTGCTGAATAAACCTCCGAAATTGTTGTTCATGTCGAATTTTGTGAGAATGTTTTTGATGTTTGGGATAAATGTCTTGACAATCTCCTGACAAATGATTAGAATAAAAAGAAATGATTACAGTGTATGCGTCGGAGCATACTGAAATGGGAATACGGTGCGAATCCGTAACAGTCACGCTGCTGTGTGGTGGACGAAAGCCGAGAGTGTCACTGGAGAGAAATCTCTGGGAAGGCGGGCGAGTAGGTGGAAACCGAGTCAGAATATCTGCTGTAATTGACAGATAAAACGCATCCTTTCGGCAGAAAAGGATATCTGTACCTCGGATATGTGTCTATTGGAAAAACAGGACTCCTTTGCCGTATGATTTATTCGTACGGTTTTTTCATTCTTGTTTATCATAACTTGTATTTGTGAGGAAACAGATATTTTTCGGATTGTCGGGGGACAATCCGTTTTTTTATTTGACAGAGAAGAATAGGATATAGGGAGAAAACGGCATGGTAATTTTGATCATTGGCGGCTCTGCCAGCGGAAAATCGGAATTTGCAGAAAGAATCTGTACCCTGACAGGTGGACAGGTGGCTTATATTGCGACGATGCAGCCCTTCGGAAAAGATGCGCAATACCGAATTGCAAGGCATTTGAAGCTGCGGGAGGGAAAAGGATTTCTGACAGTAGAGCAGTATACGGATATTGCTAAGCTTCGGAACGCTTTGAGAAATCGTGCGCAAACTTTGTTAATTGAGTGTATGTCAAATTTATGTGCCAATGAAATGTTTGCTCCTGAAGGTGTTGGGGCAGATGCAGGCGAATGGATTGCCGAAGGAATTGAAACGTTAAGCAGATATTATCAAAATATTGTGATTGTGACTAATGAGGTGTTTTCGGACGGAGCACAGTACGACAGTGAAACCATGCGGTATCTTGAGCAGTTGGGAAAACTGAATCGGTTGTTGGCAAAACGCGCCGACGGTGTTGTTGAAGTTTTTTATGGTATTCCGCAGATTTTAAAAGATGAAACCGGTTGGCTGAAAGAGGTAATCCAATAAAATGAAACACGATTAGTGTCGGAATCAAGTCAAAGCAAAAGGAGACGAAGATGGATATGAGAAAATTGATGCGCAGTTTTGCAACATGTTTTTCTATGTATTCGCAGATACCGATGCCCCGCACAAAGTGGGAAGAAGATAGCATGCGCTATGTGTTTTGCTTTTTTCCGCTGATTGGATTGGTGATAGGAATATTGGAAACGGGATGGTTTTGGATAGCTCGCCAATTGGAAATCTCATCGCTTTTGTACGTATCGGTTGCGGTAGTTTTACCGATACTTGTTACCGGCGGTATCCATTTGGACGGATACATGGATACCTGCGATGCTCTTTTTTCTTATGGCGATCGGGAAAAAAAGCTGGAAATTATGAAAGATTCCCATACAGGTGCTTTTGCGGTAATCTATTGCGGTGTTTATCTGCTGCTTTCAGCAGGATTTTATTCCGGGCTGTATCAGTCGGGATCATGGATTCACATTGCGGTCGTGGGAATCGGCTATTTGCTCAGCAGGACAATATGCGGATTAGCAACGGTTTGGTTGCCTTGCGCCAAAAATTCCGGATTGGCTCATATGTTCCAAAACAACGCAGATCGAAAAACAGCAAAAATCGCTTTAACCATTTGGTTTATGGGATTGATTTGCATATTAGGATGCTTATCTTTGAAAGCGGCGCTGTTTGCAATACCGCTTCTTGGGCTTGGAATTATTGTTTTTGTGTCGATGATCAAAAAACAGTTTGGCGGAATTACCGGAGATTTAGCAGGATTTTTACTGGAAATATGCGAGCTGCTTCTTTTGCTGGCGGCGATAATATAGAAAGTTCAGAAGGGAATGGTCATAAAGATGACGATATTAATTATCGGGGGCGCATGTCAAGGCAAACGGGCATATGCCACAGAAACATTTTCCCTTGCACCGGAAGAAATTTTGCCGGCAGATTCGGAACAAATTACAGAGTCAATACGATGCATTGATGCACTGCATTTGCGTGTGAAAACGCTGATAGAGACAGAGGATAATCCCAAAGAAGCTTTTGACCGACTTGCTATGCTGTGCAGAGACAAGATTGTGATTTGTGACGATATTTTGTGCGGCATTGTGCCGTTGGAGCCTGCTATGCGGGAATGGCGGGAATATACCGGTCGCCTGCTCTGTCTGCTTGCAAAGCAGGCAGATTGTGTGATACGGATGCAATGTGGAATTGCGCAGATCATCAAAGGAAGCTTAAATGGAATTTGATTTGTGAGAGAATGTTCCTAAAACAGAACGGGACTATGAAAAAAAGGAATGGTAATGTGTGAAAACCATTTGTTTGATTCGGCATGCAAAGACTGCCGGGAACTTGGAACGACGGTATATCGGAAGGACAGACGAGACGTTATGCGATGAGGGACGAGCCGCGCTGGAGAAAATGATAAAAGCGTCAGCTTATCCTGCCGGTGAGATTGTCTTTTCCAGCCCCATGCAGCGATGCGTCGAAACTGTCAAGCTGATTTATCCGGAATCTGAGTTGCATTTGATTAATGGCTTGCGAGAGTGTGATTTCGGGGATTTTGAGGGAAAAACTTATGCGGAGCTTTGCGATAATCCGGCGTATCAGCGCTTTTTGGACAGCAGAGGAAACGGAGTAATTCCGAACGGAGAATCGACAGATTGTTATAAGCAACGCTGTTTGGCGGCTTTTGCTGAAGTCTTGCGTTTTATGGAAGCAGCGGATAGGAAACAGGCAGTGATCATTTGCCACGGCGGCACGATTATGTCCATTCTGGAAAACTATTATCAAGAGAAAAAATCCTTTTATGAATATCAGGTCGAAAATTGCGGCGGATATATCGGAAATTTTGATGAAAAAAAGCAGTTGTTTGTCTCATTGAATAGAATATCGGTACTGACTTAGAAAACCTTCAGACGTTGATTGTCATCAAGTACGAAAGGGGGATTGCGAATGATAATGGTCGGAATCATTGTCATTGCATTTGCGTTAGATGCGATTTTCGGAGATCCGTATTGTATTCCTCATCCGATTTGTCTGATCGGAAAATTGATTTCCAAAGGGGAAAAAGCGCTCCGGAAATGTTTTTACGGCTCAGAGAAAAAAGAATACATCGGTGGGATGCTGCTTAGCGTCGGGGTAGTGCTGATCAGCTTTGTTGTGCCGGCTGTTATTCTATGGGGACTTGGTAAGATCCATTGGAGCCTGTCGGTATTGCTGCAGATATGGTTTTGCTTTCAGATTTTTGCGGCAAAGTCCCTGAAAAAGGAAAGCATGAAAGTTTATACAGCACTGAAAGCCAGAAATCTTCCCGAGGCGCGAAAATATCTCTCTTATATTGTGGGGAGAGATACGACCGCGCTTTCGGAGGAAGCGGTTGCAAAGGCTGCGGTGGAAACCGTAGCGGAAAACACTTCGGACGGTGTAATTGCGCCATTGTTTTTCATGGCAATCGGAGGCGCGCCGCTGGCTTTTGCATATAAAGCAGTAAATACGCTGGACTCCATGATCGGATACAAAAATGAGAAGTATCTTTATTTCGGTCGGTTTGCGGCAAGGCTGGATGATATTTGCAACTATGTTCCGGCGCGGATCAGCGGTGTTTTGATGATAGCGGCGGCTTTTATGACGGGCTTTGACGGCAAGTCTGCGGCACGGATTTATCGTCGGGACAGGAAGAAACACGCAAGTCCGAACAGTGCGCAAACCGAGAGCGTTTGCGCCGGAGCTTTACATATTCAACTGGCGGGCGATGCTTCCTATTTCGGAAAAATCTATCATAAACCGACGATAGGGGACGAAATACGTCATACCGAAGCGGAGGATATTCGAAATGCAAACCGTCTGATGTACGGCACTTCAATGATTGGTGTGATACTGCTTTCAGCTTTACGGTTTTCCGTGGGAGTTTTGTTGTTTATTTTGTGTTAACGGAGGGATTTACTGAACCATGATGACGTACGGTCACGGCGGAGATATTTATTCTTATTCGGGCGACAGAGTTTTGCTGGACTTTTCCTCGAATATTAACCCGCTTGGGTTGCCGCCGGCAGTGGAAAAAGCATTGCAGGTTTCCGCCGGAGCTTGCACGGTATATCCTGATCCGCATTGCAGGGCTGTTTCGGAGAAAATCGGGGAATACGAGAACGTGCCTTCCGGATCAATACTTTGCGGCAACGGCGCAGCCGATCTGATTTATCGAATCGCATACGGTCTGAAACCCAAGAAAGCGCTACTGTTTGCCCCGACTTTTTCGGAATATGAGCAGGCTGTCAGGCAGTCGGGCGGAGCAGTATATTATTACGGTTTGCGGGATGAAAATGAATTTGTGCCGCAGCGCGATTTGCTGCGAATGCTTGACAGCACACAGCCGGATATTGTCTTTCTTTGCAATCCTAATAATCCGACCGGAAAAACGGTTGCCAAAGAGTTGATGACAGAAACGGCGGTCTGGTGTCAAAGCAACAACGCGGTTTTGGTGATAGATGAATGCTTTCTGGATTTTGTCCGAAACGGAAAAGCACTTTCCATGATAGGAGAAACTGAAAAAAATCCGAATATTATCATATTAAAAGCATTCACCAAGTTCTTTGCCATGCCGGGCTTGCGATTTGGGTATTTGGTTTGCGGCAGCGAGGAGCTGCGTAAGAAAATATGGAAAGCCGGTCAGCCCTGGAGCGTTTCCGGCGTAGCGCAGTTGTGCGGCGCCGCGGCATTGAGCGACAAAACATATATTGAGCAGACGAAAAAGCTGATTCCGCGCTTTCGGGAAAATTTACAGACGGAGTTGGAAAAGTTGCCGCTGCGAGTATACAGTGGTGCCGCAAATTATATTTTGTTTCGGACAACGGTGCCGAAACTGGATCAAAAAACGGCGGTGCGGGATATTTTGATACGCAATTGTGCGAATTATCACGGGCTATGTGAAGGCTATTACCGTGTGGCAGTAAAGTCTTCGGAGGACAACCGAAAGCTGATACAAACGATGCAGGCAATTTTTACGGAAAGCTGTGCCGGTTCTATCGATGCAATACAATTTGAATAAAAAGAGGGAGTTGTAGGGATATGTTTGAGTTGGAAAAAATCAAGAAGCAATTACAGCCGTTAGACGAAACAGCATGTCAGGCTGCTGTAGAACGTCAAGGACAACTGTTAAAACCGGAAGGCAGTTTGGGTTTACTGGAAGATATCAGTATCCGAATGGCAGGCATCACAGGAAAGGTAAAAAACAGTGCGGACAAAAAAATTCTCTTTCTGTTTGGGGCAGATAACGGCGTATATGAAGAAGGAATCGCTTCGGCACCGCAGGAGTTTACTCATCTGTTGATGAGTCATTATGCCGGAACGGCGAAATGCGGCATCAATGTGATCTGCGAAGCCAATCAGGTTGATTTGGTGCTGGTGGATATGGGAATTATCGGTACATTTGAGGGACAAAATGTAGAAAATCATAAGCTGATGAATGGCACTCATAATTTTGCAAAACAGCCTGCTATGGATCGTGAAACCGTATTGAAGGCAATAGAAATCGGATTTAATTATGCCCGATATGCAAAAGATAACGGATATGATATTATCGGAAACGGTGAAGTGGGAATGGGAAACACAACCACGGCAGCGGCTTGCGTGATGGCTGCGCTCAATATATCCGATCCCGAAATTGCGGTCGGCTTGGGTGCAGGACTGACAGAAGAGGCTTTTGCACGAAAAAAACAGGTCATTGCCGACGCTTTGAAAAATCATCAGCCAGACCGGAAAGATGTGGTGGATATTCTCAGCAAGGTGGGCGGATTGGATCTTGCAGCGATGACGGGACTGTATATCGGCGCGGCTTATTATAAGCTTCCTATTGTGATTGACGGCGTCATTTCAATTGCTGCGGCGCTTCTTGCATATCGTTTTCATCCTTTGACAAAAGAGTATATGTTTGCTTCCCACGTATCGAAAGAGCCGGCTTATCGGCTTGCCGCAGAGGAGATGCAACTGCATCCGATGCTTCAGCTGGATATGCGCCTTGGAGAAGGAACGGGCTGTCCGATTGCCATGCGGGTGATTGATACGGCATTGGCTGTGATGCGGGAGATGAACACTTTTGCAGATGTTGCGGCTGATACGGAGTATCGGGAGAAACTGCAGGTAGACAATTCCCGCGGAAATTAAGATGTTTTCTGGGGTGAAATATTGCTGCTTCATGACAATTAATTATGAAATAGGATTTGCAAATCAAATCCATCGTGGGATAACGAAAAATAAACCTTGTTTTTTAAATCTGACTATTTTTTATTTTATTTGAGGAATATATTGACTTCGTATTTCAAATGTGATATGGTATATTTGTTCAAAAAGTTGTCGCCGGCAGCTATTCAACTTACCGTTTGAATAGTAATCCGGTAAAATCAAAACCGAATAGAAGATTACGGTGTATGCGTAATAGCATACTGAAAAGGGAATGCGGTGAGAATCCGCAACAGTCACGCTGCTGTATGGTGGACGAAAGCCCGATTATGCCACTGAAGTGCATTACTTTGGGAAGGCGGGCGAGTAGGGGGAAGCTAAGTCAGAATATCTGCCGTAATTACAGACGATGTTTATCCTTTCGGCAGAAAAGGATGTCTGAGCTTTAGGGGGTTCCCTATTGAAAACAATGTATTTTCTGCCTTTACAGATATTCTGTAAAGGCTTTTTTATACTTGTTTCCGATATATCCTTTCAGTAAACAGATATCACAGACCGCCGGAGGAGGGCTTGTTTTTTCTGTTCAAACTTTAAGGAGGAGAAAGTAAATGGGTAAAAAGCTATGCGCTTTGGCGGTCGCGCTGACGATTGCAGCATTCTCACTCATCACTGCATGGGCAGGGAATGACAACGCAGCGGCAAGCAAAACACAGGAAAGTACGCTGAATTGGAGTCAATTTTTAGGAAATGAAGGCTTACAGGGTGTTTCTGATGCAAAAACGCCTCGTACGGCAGCGGAATTGGAATTAAAATGGAAAGTACAAACCGGTACCGGATGGAATGATGTTCCCGGCACTCCGATTGTTGTGGGAAATAATGTTTATTGTTATAGTTCTCAGTACCTTCGTAAATATGATTTAATTACCGGAGAAGAACTTGCAAAAGCACAGGTTTTCGGGAAATCTACCAATCAGTTTTTTATCAATCTTTGCTACGGTGACGGAAAAATTTTTGTTCCGGTAAAAACAAATAATATGGAAGACGGCACTGAAATCACGAAATCTCATTTGCGGGTTTTTGACGCAGATACCTTGGAACAGCTTTATATTACTGAGGATGTTACTTCAGGCGATATGCAAACACCGGTTATGTATCATGACGGTTATGTAGTGTTCGGCGGATATTTCAGAAACAGCTATTACGCTTGCTTTAGTACGAAAGATGAAGATACCGCCAGTTCTAACGAAGTCAAAAAAGCGATTTGGTCAGTACAATCTACTAATACAAAGGGCTTTTGTTGGAACGGTGCTGCGTTTGTCGGCGACTGTGTTTATTTTGCAGACAATGGTTACAGAGATTCCAGTACAGTTTGGACGGTAAAATATAAAACCGGAGAAATCGTGGATACTTTTAAGATGCCGGATGGTTACGATTCAAAGTCAACGATCATATATAACGATCGAAATAATCGTTTATATATTCCTGCTGTTAACAGCGATAACAGTGCGTCAATTCGCTCTTACGAAGTGAATGCGGACGGAACACTGAATCAGGAGACTGTGAAAGAATGGAAATCCGGCACGTCGGGCGGCGGTACCCAGTCCACGCCGGTTATTTATAATAACCGCCTTTATATTGCAGGCGGAGGCGGTACGATGGGTTCCGGCGAGCCGTTTCATGTTGTGGATGCCGACACCATGCAGGAGATTTATAAAATAGATGGATTGATTTCCAAGGGTTCACCGGTAATCAGTACTGCTTATGCCACCGAGGAAAACGGTGATCAGGTATATATTTACATGGTACCTTACGACTGTACCAAAGAAAGCAATTTCTGGATTATTTCGGACAAAGAGGGACAGACAGAACCGATCTATGAAACAACGACCGTAGGAAGCAACTATTGCTCTCAAACGGTTGCAATAGCATCAAACGGATATCTTGTTTGGTATCAGGATGACAAGTATTTGTATGTTTGCGGGAGAAAAGACTCTGAGACGGCTTCTGTGATAACCGGTGAAGATGTAAACGCTCAAATTGCACGGCAGGCAGATCCTGTTGATTTCGGATATTATAACAAGGTGGAAATTACTCGGATTGAGGAACGTTATAATGCATTAAGCGATGCCGAAAAAACAAAAGTGACAGAATATGGTAAATTGCTGGAAATTAAAAAGGTCATGCAGTTTGACGGCACAAATGCAATCGAACGATTGAATGACGGTATTGCCGCCTTGCCGGAGTCTGTGACACTGGAAAGCAAGGAAACGGTACAGACTTTGTTTAATGTTTATAATAAACTGTCCGACGCCGATAAAGCAAAGGTAATTGATGCTGATAAGCTGATTGCCGCAGATAATACGATTAAGCGGCTAGAAACAGAGCAGGAAATTGCTGCATTGAAGCAGGAGATAGAAGCACTGCCCGCAGTCCACAAGCTGACCTCTGCGGATGGCGGAACCGTCAAAAAATTGGTAAGCCGCTATCAAGCGTTGGATGAGGATGGTCGGAAAAAGGCAGACGCTTCCGGTGCACTGCTTGCGGCTGAAGCAAGAATTGCCGCTATTGAAAAGCAGATGAGCGATGTACAAGCACTCATTAAAGAAAAGCTGGAGGGACAAAAAGTAACTTTGGATTCCGCAGCCGACCTTAAGGCAATTGATCAGGCAATGGAGGGGGTGGCGCCTTCGGATGTCGCTTTAATTACTGGGGTGGAACAGTATCTAAGTCCGGCGAAGGCTGATCTGGTTAATCTGATGACAGAAAAGCTTATTGGTCTTACTGTAACCAAAACAAATCTGAAAGAAACCAAAGCTTTGCTGGAGGATATTTCTTATTTTTATCAGGGAATTTTGGAAGCGGATATCAAGTATGTGAAAAATTATGAACAAGTGGCAGTGATTCAAAAAGCAGTAGAAACTGTTGAAGCTGATATTCCGAAGTCAGGGGTAGAATTACCTTTTGGCATAATCGGAATCCTGATGTTGGCAGGAGCCGTTACTATGGTAACGGTCAAACGGCGCACAGCAAGATAAATTTGCTTCACGCTCAAGTGGGCGGCATTGCCGTCCGCTTGAGCGTGTCGATAAAATCGACAACGCTCTGGGAGAGGGGAAAGTCCCCTCTCCCAACCGTACCCCACAATCCGTGTTGTGACGCGGATTGTCGATGGTCGTTCGTCTTGATGGACAAGATACGATGCACATGTCCTCGGTTTCTCCATTATAAAGGTCTGAAATTTATAGTTTTTCGACAGTCTGAAGCGGGCGGCATTGCCGTCCGCTTGATATGGTTTTTTATTTCATTCTCGATAAGAAAGCGGGGAACTCATTATGAATACAATCAGCAAACGACGTATCAGAAAAATTGTCATTTTTGCCGTCTTGGGCATTTTGGCATTAGGCGCTTTGCTGCAATTGAAAATAGAACCTGCTGATTATTGCCAGAATCTATCTTCACAAGAGCAAAAAGCAGAAGCAAGCGGGAACAATCAAAATAGCGAGTGCTCAGGATATGTTGTTTCTTCGTTTTCGGTGAAACAGGAGGAAAATCAACAAAAAGAAAATGATGATAATCAAGTTTCAGCTACTGTGACTTCGCAAGGAAAAGGTGAATTTTCCATTTCCTCTGCATCGGTTGTTTCAGATAGATTATTACCCGTTTCATCAGAAAAAGTTTCCGCAAAAAAATATTGTATGGTGGAAATTCGGTGCGATACGGTGGTGGATACCGGCAAATTAACCAATCAGGCGGTTGCAAAATACATTCCGAAAGACGGTACGATATTAGCGGAAACCAGAGTGGAAATTACAGACGGCGAAACCGCTTTTGAAGTGCTTAAGCGAGTCACCAGAGAAAAAAGAATTCAGATGGAATTTCGAAACGATCCGCTTTATAGCGGCGCCTATATTGAGGGAATTAATCATCTTTACGAATTAGATGGGGGCAGCGGCTCCGGATGGATGTACAAGGTTAACGGCTGGTTTCCGAACTACGGATGCAGTCAGTATAAAATGAAAGATGGGGATAAAATGGTATGGTGTTACACCTGTAATATCGGAAAAGATGTGGGCGACCAATATTATGACACCCATCCGGATGCAAGTCCAGAATATTCCTGAAGGGCAGGAGAACAGCTGATGAAGAGCCGATATATCGGGCTGGGAGAGGACAGCAATTTTGCTTCTTTTCATCCGATCGTAACTTTTGTTTATTTTTGTGTTGTTGTTTTGATATCTATGTTTTCTATGAGTCCGGTGTTTCTGGTTCTTTCTTTTTTCACCGGATTCGGTTATTCTGTGATTTTAGGCGGCTGGAAATCCATTCGGTTTAATTTAATTTTTGCTGTCCCTGTACTGTTTCTTACCATGATCATTAATCCGCTTTCCAATCATCGAGGTGTGACAGTGTTATTTTATCTCAACGATAATGCTATTACCTTGGAGGCAATCCTTTACGGTCTTGCTTCCGCCGCGATGTTGGTCAGTGTTGTCATGTGGTTTTCCTGTTTTAACAAAATTATGACCTCGGATAAGATTATTTATTTGTTTGGGCGGATGATTCCGGTGATTGCCTTATTGCTGTCGATGTGCTTTCGCTTTATTCCTCTGTTGAAAGCTCGTTTTCGTGAAATTCATGACGGGCAGAAATGTATGGGGCGGCAGTTTCGGAAATGGGAAATCATCAAAAAAGGCAGGCTGCTTGCAAAAGAAATTTCGATATTGATTGCGTGGTCTCTGGAGGCCGCCATTGAAACCTCTGATTCTATGGAGGCGCGGGGATACGGTCTGCACGGTCGTACCAGTTTTCATATTTTTAAGTTTGCAAAGCGTGACCGCAATATGCTGATTTTGATTGCTGTGTTGTCAGCAACGGTATTCACAGGATGTTTACTGGGGGTAAATAATATTTATTACTATCCGGCTATTGAATATAAAGCCTCATGGCAGCTGACGCTGCCGTTTGTGTCAAGCTATTTTCTGTTACTGCTGTTGCCGGCAATCATTGATGTTAAGGGAGAACAAAGATGGCGGAAATTGAGTTTAGAAATGTGAGCTTTTGCTATCCGGGAACGGAGAGGGCGGCTTTGGGCGGAATCAATCTGCAAATTGAGCCTTCTCAATTTATTGTGTTGTGCGGCAAATCAGGATGCGGAAAAAGCACATTGCTGCGCCAGATGAAAAAAAATCTGATGCCGTTTGGTGATTTCAAAGGCGAAATTCTTTATAACGGAACAGGGATTACAGAGCTCGACGATCGCAGGAGCGCACAGGAAATCGGATTTGTCCAGCAAAACCCGGAAAATCAAATCGTTACCGACAAAGTGTGGCATGAACTGGCATTCGGATTGGAAAGCCTTGGTTATCCCAATCAAACGATTCGCCGTAAAGTTGCTGAAATGGCAAGTTTTTTTGGGATTCAAACATGGTTTCGCAAAAGCGTCAGCGAGTTGTCGGGCGGACAAAAACAGCTGCTGAATCTTGCTTCCGTTATGGCAATGCAGCCAAAGGTATTGATTCTGGACGAGCCGACCTCTCAGCTGGATCCCATTGCTTCAATGGAATTTTTGGAAACGTTACAGCGGATTAACAGAGAATTGGGAACGACCATTATTATTTCGGAGCATCGTTTAGAGGAGCTTTTTCCGATGGCTGATCAGGCAGTCGTTATGGAAAACGGTAAAATACTGGTATGTGACAAGGTGGAAAAGGTTGCGGAATTTTTGAGCGAACATAAAAATGTAATGTATCAGGGAATGCCTGCGGCAATGAAAATTTATGCCGAGGTGAAGCCGGAGGGGAAATGCCCGGTTACAGTACGGGAAGGAAGATTGTGGCTAAATGGGCTTTTTCCAAATGGAGTGAAAAACAACAAGGCAGCAGATCTGTATTCGCCGGAACAAAACAGCATGGCTACTGAAACTGAGGTGACGCTGGAGGACGTCTGGTTTCGCTATGACCGAAACGGGAACGATATTGTTCGCGGCATTACCTTGAATGTCAAAAAAGGCGAATTTTTTTGTATGGTTGGAGGAAACGGTGTCGGGAAAAGCACGGCGTTGAAGCTTATCAAAAGCCGTACCGCGGTAAGGTGCTCATTCGCAGCAAAGAGATACAAAAGGCGCGAGATGATGTTACAATAGGAGTACTTCCGCAGAATCCGCAATCGTTATTCACCGAAATTACAGCGGAGGAAGAACTGTTCGAGGCGCTTTATTATGACAAGCGGACATATGAAGAAAAAGCAAGCGCGGTTCATGATATGCTCGGGCGGTTGATGCTTGATCACCTGCATCAAGCCCATCCCTATGATTTAAGCGGCGGAGAACAGCAACGGCTTGCCTTGGGGAAAATTCTGCTGCTTCGTCCCGATATTTTACTGTTGGATGAACCAACAAAAGGATTGGATCCCTACATAAAATCTATTTTTGCCGGAATATTAAAAGATTTGAAACAATTAGGTGTTACAATTATTATGGTAACGCATGATATTGAGTTTGCTGCTGAATATGTCGATCGTTGTGCGATGTTTTTTGACGGAGATATTGTTTCCTGTGATACGCCGCGCAAATTTTTCAGCGGTAACAGATTTTATACGACTGCATCAAACCGTATGTCACGAAATCTGTTTGAAGATGCAGTAACCTGTCAGGATGTGATTGATTTATGCGTCGCCAATTTGATGCAGTAGGATATATAAAAGCCAGAACGAAGCGGACGATTGTAACGGCAATGATCATTGCCATAATGGTTCCGCTTGTTATGGCGGTGGTTGTTTGGACAGATCAGACAGCAGACAAGACGAAAAATATGAACGGCGTGTATCTTGCTCTCAGTTTGGTGATTTTAATCGGCACGATCATTCCGTTTTTTATGGTGTTTGAAAAACGAAAGCCAAAGGCAAGAGAAGTTGTTATGGTAGCAATGATGGCGGCGTTGACGGTAACCGGAAATTTTGCGGCTCATGTTGTCGGATTCGGGGTGTTTCAGCCCGGAACAGCGTTGGTCATTGCAGCGGGAATTTCGCTTGGTCCTGAGGCTGGTTTCCTGGTAGGGGCGACTGCCCGGTTTTTTATCAACTTTTTTGCCGGTCAGGGCCCTTGGACTCCATGGCAGATGGTTTGTTGGGGAATCTTGGGGTTTTTAGCCGGTTTAATTTTTAACAAGGTGGAAATTGACAAAATAAAATCGCGTCATTTTCAGATTGTGGCGGGACCAATTGCCTGCATCGCTGTTTCTGTTGTTGCGGCATACCTTTTCTTTTTGCTGTTTGGCAAAGAGAATGAATCTTTTTTCGGATGGCGTTTATATGTATTCGGCGCGGTTGGTTTCCTTGTCGGACTGTTGATTCAGCGCAAGCGATTGCCGGTGGATGATATTACTTTATCTGTTTTCGGCTTTTTCAGTACCTTTATCATTTACGGTGGTATTATGAATATCGCAGCTATGGTGATGGCGAGCGCCATTCCGGCGTCCGGTGTGGGACTTGACTGGAATTCGTTGAAAATCTTATATATTTCAGGTGTACCCTATGATGCCGCGCATGGTTTGGCAACCGCCTTTTTTCTGTTTTTATTTGGGGATAAAGTCATTAGAAAGATTGAGCGCACAAAAATTAAATATGGGATGTACCGATAAAAGAATGATTGTATCAGAAAGGAACGACAGAAGAATGAAGCCAGAAGCATTACCGCCGTTTTTGTTTGGCACAGACATTGTTCTGCGGTATGAAAAGTCGATTCAAATTCGTTTTTCCGAAAAGCGGCAGGTGTTAAGCAGTTCTCCGCTCAACGGGGGATACAGAGAGGATTTATCTGCGGTATTCAATTTTGATGAGACACCTGCAAAAGGAAAAAAATGTGTAATGCGCGCGTCGACTTACGAACAACATATGGAGTTGATTGCAGAAGAGCTCGGCTTGAATCCGACGAATTGTGCAGGCTTGAGCACGGCTGCACATATGAAATACGCCGCTTCAGTTTCACGCAGTTACAACGGCACTTCGGTCACCGCAATAGTGACAGGAGGTATCAACAAAAACGGTGGTAGAGCCGGTGATCCGGCATCATGGGATGAACATGCTTTCAATGAGGAGAATCGACGGCATGGGACGGTGAATATTATGTTAGCTGTTGATTCTCATTTATCCCAAGGAGCAATGGCAAAAGCCGTTATTACAGCGACGGAAGCGAAAACTGCGGCAATACAGGAATTATTGGCTCAGAGCTTTTATTCTGACGGGCTTGCCACCGGTACTGGAACCGATGGGATTATCGTGATAGCTAATCCGCAGTCTGATATTTATCTGACCGATGCGGGACAGCACAGTAAGCTGGGAGAGTTGATCGGCAGTACTGTTCTTGCGGCAGTCAAGCGGGCACTTTATCTGCAAACAGGGCTGGGATATCAACAACAGCATAATGTCTTTTCACGTATGAGACGTTTCGGAGTGACCGAACAAAGTATTACAGAACGTTTTTTAGAATCTCAGCCATCTCCAGAGGAAATCAAGCTCTTTCGGCTCAGAATGAAAGAAGTTGCATCACAAGACAATTTGCTTACCTACACCTCTCTTTATGCCCATTTGTTAGATCAACTGAAATGGGGAATGCTTTTGCCCAAAGAAGCAGTTTTCGCAGCAAATAATCTGCTTTGTCTTATGGAGATGCCATGCAGGCTCTCTGATTCATCTGATGATAGTTATATTCAAATGATTGCGCAGTATCGCAACGGATTATTTGATAAAATAATGAATGCCTGCTGAACAAATCAAACCTATTTTTTATTATGCTTGCCTTTTCTATATAAAATCAAGTATAATAAAAATAGTTTTTCATAGATTGCCGCTTTTTCTCATATCTTTATGATAGAACAGAAAAAAAGGTGGCTGGGCTATGAGAGGAACAAAGCGGAAATGGATTCCTATTGCTGTGATGTTGGCGGCGGCATTGATTGTTTATTTAGTGATCAATTTT
>ERZ827524.1603-NODE-1603-length-20098-cov-2.906701_pt1 | contig 20098 bp, 17 predicted proteins | sample MGYA00519702_ERZ827524 | MGnify/ENA primary metagenome ERZ827524 (study PRJEB31778, sample SAMEA3449341) | human gut metagenome | biome: human gut; feature: human-associated habitat; material: faeces | place: United Kingdom | collected 2010/2012 ...
ACTCAGGATATCTGTTTCTTTTTCACTGCCGCCTGCAATAGCAATCGCTTTCAGAGAAAGAGCCCCTTCACTTACTGCCTTAAAGATGGCACAACGTTCTGCACAGACGGTTGATCCATAAGCTGCATTTTCAATGTTGCATCCTGTATATATCTGTCCACTTTCTGTCAGAAGTGCTGCTCCTACCTGAAAGTGAGAATAAGGTGTATACGCATTTTTTCTGGCTGCAAGTGCCTTCTCTATCAATTCCTCCACAGGAAGCCTGTTCTGATTAAGGTTTTTAGACTGTATTTTTTCCATTTTCATCCTATCCTTAAAACAGCATCAATGATTCCGTGATCAGCTTTTTGAACAGGGGTGCCGCAATATCTGCAGCTTCCTGAACTTCTTCATGAGTCAGAGGCTGGTCTGTCATACCGGCTGCAAGATTGGAGATGCAGGAAATCCCACATACCTTCATTCCCATATGATTTCCTGCGATTGCTTCTACTGCTGTATCGGTTGCTTTTTTCATTCCTCTTCTTAAGATGATCGGGTTTGCACCAGCTTCAAGGTTCTTCATTCCTTCTTTGATCATTGCCTGTGCTAATACGGTTGCGGTTGTCGTTCCGTCACCTGCTACGTCATTTGTCTTAGTTGCAACTTCCTTTACAAGCTGTGCGCCCATATTTTCAAATGCATCTTCTAATTCAATCTCTTTTGCAATGGTCACACCATCGTTTGTAATCAGCGGTACTCCGAAAGATTTATCTAATACCACGTTTCTTCCTTTTGGTCCGATGGTAACTCTTACTGTGTTTGCTAATTTGTCAACACCTGCTTCTAATGCGGCTCTTGCCTCTGTGCCATATTTTAATTCCTTTGCCATTTCAATCTGCCTCCATTAATCTATAATCTGTCTTATCATTTCTAACTTTATAAATTTTAAAAAGATATGTTCCCGAAATTAATCTTCTACTACTGCAAGAATATCATTCTGTCTTACGATGATGTATTCTTCGCCATCTAATTTTACTTCTGTTCCTGCATATTTAGAATAGATAACCTTCTGTCCTTCTTTGACCTGCATTTTCACTTCTTTTCCGTCTACAACTCCACCCGGTCCGACTGCTACTACTTCTGCGTCCTGTGGTTTTTCCTGTGCAGCACTTGTTAAAATAATTCCTGACTTTGTAGTCTCTTCTGCCTCTAACTGTTTCAGTACAACTCTGTCGCTTAATGGTACTAATTTCATTTTAATTCCTCCTATATCTTTCTACTTTTTTCTTATTATTAGCACTCATTCAATTTGAGTGCTAACCCTTTCATCTACATAAGATAGCACTATGTTTTTTCTTTGTCAATAAGCATTTGGGGATTTAATAAATTATTTATATTTCCAAGGCATTTCGTACCAGGAACTGACAGTATGTGACTCCTATAAAGATTAGGGTGTCAGAAAGCTCCTCTCAACTTAGTGGCTGCAACTTGCTCAATAAAAAATGCCAGGCAGTCCGCAAACCACCTGACATTTTTACATCTATACCATTTTTCTCTTTCTTAACATCAGTAATACAATAATACAAATCAGCACCATAATGCCGCAGACAATATAAAAGCCATACGGTGTCTGCGATAGCGGCATCCATTTTCCACTGACATTCATTCCGTAGATTCCCGAAATAACCGTTGGAATAGCCATAACAAGTGTAATGGATGTCAGATATTTCATTACATTGTTCAAACGGTTATCTATAATCGTAGACAACAGTTCGCGTGTACCATTGATAATATCACGATAAATTGCGGTCATCTCGATTGCCTGTTTATTCTCGACAATAACATCCTCTAAGATTTCTCTGTCCTCCGGGAACTGTTTTAACCGCTCATAGCGGGTCAGACGGTCTAATACAACTCCGTTTGCCCGGAGTGAGGTTGCAAAGTATACTAAGTTGGATTCTAATTCATGAAGATCGATCAAATCCTTATCTTCGGTATCGTCACTGATACGTTCTTCAATCTCCCTGCGACGTTTGTCAATGACACGCAGATAATTCTGGTAAACACTGGTCGCACGATAAAGAATCTGATAGACAAAACGCATTTTTTTCTTCGTGGAAAAATCACGCACACGCCGTTTTTCAAACGCCTGCAATACCGGTGTCTCTTCACCGCACACCGTGATAATGACACCATCTGCCAAAATAATACCTAACGGGATAGTTGTATAGGCTTCCTGTTTATGACGAATCTCAATGGATGGAATGTCGACAAGAATCAGGGTGTAGCCATCCTCTAAATCCACACGGGAGCTTTCCTCATCATCCAGTGCGGCTCTGACATCGGCAATATCAATGTCAAACTGTTCTGAAATATTGATACACTCCTCCATCGTCGGTGTAATCATATTAATCCAGCATCCATCTTCTACTTTTTCAATCTCATTTACAATGCTCTCTTCTGTCTTATATATCTTAATCATGCCATCCTCCTGTCTTCGCATCTTAAACGGCATGAATTCCGACTAAATCAACCCAAAATGGTGCAATCCGTTGTAGATGCCGTCTTTATGGAGATCACTCGTGACATAGTCCGCGACTGCCTTCACCTCGTCTAAGCCATTGCCCATGACAATCCCGTGCTGCACATAGTGAATCATATCGTAATCATTCATACTGTCCCCAAAAGCATAGGTGTCTTCGTGTGCAATCTGCAAACACTCACACGTCTTTTCAATCCCTGTTGCTTTCGAGAAATTTCCGGGCACAAGCTCCACAAAATCTGTTCCATGGTAAATAATATCATAGTCCTTTGACAATCGGTCTAATACCCCTTTGCACTCCCGCCCTCGTATGTCAATACTGAGCTTGCTCGCTTCTAACCGGTGTTCATTGCCCGTAATCGGACGCAGCCTGTCCGCGACGGTTGCCTGCAACACCTTCAAAAACGGGTCATCGGCAAACGTATCTTCATCCACATACAGATACTCTCTTCCTTCTAATACTACCGGATAATGATATGGCTTTAAAATCTTCAGTGTTCGTTCCAGTACCTCTTCTTCAATCCGTTTATAAAAAAGAACCTCGCCGGCTTTTTCCACATAAGTTCCGCAGCCGGCGACAATCCCATCAAAGCCCAACGCAAGCAGACGCTCGTCCTGTATATAGGAGAGCGTCCGCCCTGAGCATATAAAGGTCAGATGTCCGTTGTTCTTCAACATCTCAAATGCCTTTTTTGTACTTTCCGGTATCTGAAATTTTTCATCCCACAAGGTTCCGTCTATATCAAAAAAGATTGCTTTTGTTCCCATATCTTCCACCTGTTACTTCAATCTATCATATCTGATTTTTATTGTAGCACATTTTATATAGATTTGTGAACCTTGAATTTTATAATTGTTTTTTCCCATAACGGGCTATTTTATACATACAGTCTTACTGTACGGACAGATAAGAATATCCCATCAGACTTTCATCCACTGCTCTTGCCACCTCTCTGCCCTCGCGGATTGCCCAAACCACCAAAGACTGGCCTCTTCGCACATCTCCCGCGGCATAGACCCTTTCCACACTGGTCGCATAAGTTTCCTGATCCACCGCAACATTGGTTCTTTCGTTGAGCTTTACACCGAATGCATCTGCAACATATTTCTGCGTTCCTAAAAATCCTGCTGCAATCAATACCAGTTCGGCATTCAGCACTTTTTCCGAACCGGCAACTTCCGTCATTACCATGCGTCCGCTCTTTTCGTCTTTTTTACTTTCTAATTTTACGGTCTTGACTCCGCAGACTGCACCTTTTTTATCTTTTAAAAATTCTTTGACTGTCGTCTGATAAATTCTTGGATCATGACCAAAGACAGCAATTGCTTCTTCCTGACCGTAATCTGTCTTGCAGACTTTCGGCCACTCCGGCCATGGATTGTCCTCGGCTCTTTCATCCGGTGCTTTCGGCATCATCTCAAGCTGTGTCACACTCTTTGCTCCATGACGGATACAGGTTCCGACACAGTCATTTCCGGTATCACCACCACCGATAATGATGACATTTTTCCCTTTTGCTGAGATATATTTCTGGTCTTTCAAATCCGAATTTAACAGGCTCTTTGTCGTAGAGGTAAGAAAATCTACCGCAAAATAAATGCCTTCCGCATCTCTTCCCTCTGCCTTGATATCTCTTGGATTCTTCGCACCACAGGCTAAGATGACACGGTCATACTCTTTTAAAATTTTTGCTGCTTTGATATCTTTTCCGATATCCGTTCCCGTAACAAATTCCACGCCCTCTTCTTTCATCACTTCAATTTTTCTCTCGATAAAGCGTTTTTCTAACTTCATGTTCGGGATTCCATACATCAGAAGTCCGCCAACACGGTCATCTCTTTCGTATACTGTCACGGAATGACCTCTTTTATTCAACTGGTCTGCTGCTGCAAGTCCCGCAGGCCCTGAACCGATGACTGCAATCTTCTTATCCGTTCTTACCTTTGGCGGTCTTGCCTTTGCATATCCTTTTTCATAGGCATTCTCAATAATACTGTTCTCATTTTCACGGACAGAAACCGGGCTTCCGTTCAATCCGCAGGTACATGCTTTTTCACAGAGTGCCGGACATACACGGGAAGTAAATTCCGGGAAGTTGTTGGTCTTGATCAGGCGCTCATAGGCACGTTTCAGATTATCTTCATAGACTAAATCATTCCACTCCGGTACTAAGTTGTGAAGCGGGCAGCCGGATGTCATGCCCATCAGTTCCATGCCGGACTGGCAGAACGGCACTCCGCAGTCCATACATCTCGCGCCCTGTTCACGGCGTTTTTCTTTTGAGAGAGGTATATGGAACTCATTAAAATTCTTGATACGCTCCTTTGGCTCAACGGCTATAGTTTCCTCTCTGTCGTATTCCATAAATCCTGTTGGTTTTCCCATCGTTCCATTTCCCTCCTATCTCTTCGTATTTGCATAAAATGCTTCTATCTGTGCCTGCTCCGCATTCAGACCTTTTTCCTCCATCTGGACAATGGTCATTAACATACGGTTGTAATCAAACGGAATAATTTTCTTAAACTTCGGCAGATATTCACTGAAGTGGTCTAAAATCCGTTTTCCTTTATCGGAATTGGTCAATGCCACATGCTCTTTAATCATTTCTTTTAATTCTAAGACATCATATTTTGATGTAATCTCCTGCATAGACACCATTTCTTTATTGGTTCTCATATAGAGGTCGCTGTCCTCATCGAGTACATAAGCGATTCCTCCACTCATTCCTGCCGCAAAGTTCTTTCCGGTCTTTCCAAGTACCACGACACGGCCTCCGGTCATGTACTCACAGCCATGGTCTCCAACACCCTCTACTACGGCAACTGCACCGGAGTTACGAACGCAGAAACGTTCTCCTGCTACACCGTTGATAAAGGCTTTTCCACTGGTCGCTCCATAAAGTGCCACGTTACCAATGATGATATTTTCATCCTGTTTAAAGGTGGAGCCTGCCGGTGGGTATACCACTAATTTTCCGCCGGAAAGTCCTTTTCCAAAGTAGTCATTGCTGTCACCGACTAATTCTAAGGTCAGACCTTTTGGTATAAATGCTCCAAAGCTCTGTCCGCCGGCTCCCTTACATTTTACAATAAAGTTATCTTCCTCCAAGGTATCCTGATACTTCTTTGTGATCTCGGAACCAAAGATGGTACCAAAGGAACGGTCAGTATTGGTCAGTTCCACATCAATGCTGCGTTTCTGTTTGGTGTCTAGTGCTGTCTTTAACTGCTTCATCAAAATACGCTCATCGGCTGTTTTTTCTAATTCAAAGTCATATACCTGTTTCGGGTCAAAGGTTACCTTCTGTTTTGGTCCTGCAAACGGGTTATTTAATATAGAAGATAAATCTACTTTCTGCTCTCTTTCATCGAGTCCTTCGCGAACCTTGAGCAGATCAGAACGTCCTACTAACTCATCTACGGTACGGACACCGAGTTTTGCCATATATTCACGAAGTTCTTCTGCAATAAAGTGCATGAAGTTGATGACATATTCCGGTTTTCCTTTAAAACGTTTGCGAAGCTCCGGATTCTGTGTTGCAATTCCGACCGGACAGGTATCTAAGTTGCAGACACGCATCATCACACATCCCATGGTTACAAGCGGTGCGGTTGCAAATCCAAATTCTTCTGCTCCAAGAAGTGCTGCAATGGCAACATCTCTTCCTGTCATCAGTTTTCCGTCTGTCTCAATTCTGACCTTGTTTCTCAGTCCGTTCATGATTAAGGTCTGATGCGTCTCAGCCAGTCCTAACTCCCAAGGAAGTCCGGCATTATGAATTGAACTGCTCGGTGCCGCTCCGGTACCTCCATCATAGCCGGAAATCAGAATCACCTGTGCTCCTGCCTTTGCAACACCGGCTGCTACTGTTCCCACGCCTGCCTCGGATACTAATTTTACGGAAATACGGGCATCCGTATTGGCATTTTTTAAATCAAAAATTAACTGCTCTAAATCCTCAATAGAATAGATGTCATGGTGTGGCGGCGGTGATATCAGACTTACACCCGGTGTCGAATGTCTGGTTTTTGCAATCCACGGATAGACCTTTCCTGCCGGAAGGTGTCCGCCTTCCCCCGGTTTTGCTCCCTGCGCCATTTTTATCTGAATCTCTTTTGCACTGACTAAGTAACGGCTGGTAACTCCGAATCTTCCGGATGCTACCTGTTTGATCGCTGAGCATCGGTTGCGTCCGTCTTTTCCGATCTCAAGTCTGTCAAGGCTCTCACCGCCTTCACCGGAGTTGGATTTTCCATGAAGGGTATTCATTGCGATCGCAAGTGTCTCATGTGCCTCCTGTGAAATGGAACCATAGGACATCGCACCTGTTTTAAATCTTGTGACAATGGATTCCACGCTTTCTACTTCTTCGATCGGAATCCCTTTTTTCGGATAGTTGAAATCCATCAGTCCACGGATGTTCAATGCTCTCTTTTCGCCATCTAACAGTTTGGAATACTGTTTAAACAGGTTATAATCTCCACGTCTTGTAGACTCCTGTAACAGATGGATTGTCTGCGGATTGTACAAATGTTCCTCTGCTCCGCTTCTCATCTTATGACGTCCCTTGGAATCTAAGGACATATCGGTTGCAAGTCCTAACGGGTCATATGCCTCGGAGTGCAGGATATCTACGGCTTTTGCGATATCCTCTAATGTAATACCTCCGATACGACTGACCGTATTTGTGAAGTATTTATCAATAACCTCTGAATCTATTCCGATCGCCTCAAAGATTTTAGAACCCTGATATGACTGGATCGTGGAAATTCCCATCTTCGATGCAATCTTAACGATTCCGTGGATGACTGCATTGTTGTAATCATCGATTGCTGCATAGTAATCTTTATCTAACATATGCTCATCGATGAGATTTTTAATGGTATCCTGTACTAAATACGGATTGATCGCACAGGCTCCATATCCAAGCAATGTTGCAAAATGGTGTACCTCTCTTGGTTCGCCGGACTCTAAGATAACAGCAAGGCTGGTTCTCTTCTTTGTCTCAACTAAATGCTGGTTCAGACCTGCTACGGCAAGTAATGACGGGATTGCCACATGGTTCTCATCCACACCACGGTCGGAAAGGATCAGGATATTGGCTCCGTCTTTATGTGCACGGTCTGCTTCTACAAAGAGATGGTCTAAGGCTTTTTGCAGGCTGGTGTTTTTATAGTAAACAATCGGCAGCGTTACGACCTTAAATCCTTCACGTTTCATGGAACGGATCTTCATTAAATCCGTATTGGTCAGGATTGGGTTATGTATCTTTAATACCTGACAGTTGATTGCATTTTCCTCTAAGAGGTTGCCGTCTTTTCCGATATAAGTGGTAGTGGAAGTTACCACTTCCTCACGGATACAGTCGATCGGCGGGTTGGTAACCTGTGCAAACAACTGTTTGAAATAGTTGAACAATGGCTGCTGGTCTTTGGATAATACCGGTATCGGTGAATCAATTCCCATTGCCGCAATGGATTCTGCTCCATTTCTTGCCATCGGTAAAATCGTATCTTTGGTAGATTCATAGGTGTATCCAAATGCTTTCTGCAATCGGTTCAAATCCTCGCCTCTGTGCTCGATCACACGCTCATTCGGGATCTTTAAGTCTTTTAATTCCACTAAGTTACGATCTAACCATTCCCCATACGGCTGCATGTTTGCATAACTGTCTTTTAATTCGTTATCATCGATAACTTCGCCTTTTACGGTATCCACTAAAAGCATTTTTCCCGGACGAAGTCTCTCTTTTACTTTGATACGCTCCGGCTCGATCTCTAAGACACCAACCTCAGATGACAGGATCAGATAGTCATCTGTTGTAATATAATATCTCGATGGGCGAAGTCCATTACGGTCTAAGACTGCTCCCATGATATCTCCATCGGAAAACAGAATGGATGCCGGTCCGTCCCATGGCTCCATCATTGTCGCATAATACTGGTAAAAATCTTTTTTCTTCTGGCTCATGATGCTGTTATTTGCCCATGGCTCCGGTATCGTGATCATTACGGCAAGCGGCAGATCCATTCCACTCATTACGAGGAATTCTAAGGTATTATCTAACATTGCGGAGTCAGAACCTGCAGTATTGACTACCGGAAGCACTTTTTGCAGCTCGCCCTTTAAATGTTCGGATTCCATGGTCTCCTCACGGGCTAACATCTTATCGGCATTTCCGCGGATCGTATTAATCTCTCCGTTATGTACGATAAAACGGTTTGGATGTGCTCTCTCCCAGCTTGGATTGGTGTTCGTGGAGAAACGTGAATGTACGGTTGCAATTGCAGATTCGTAATCCTTATCCTGCAGATCTTTAAAAAACAAACGAAGCTGCTCTACTAAGAACATTCCCTTGTAAACAATCGTTCTGCTTGAGAATGATACCACATAGGTGTTGTCATTACTCTGTTCAAACACACGTCTTGCAACATAGAGCTTTCTGTCAAAATCAATTCCCTTTGGACAGTCCTTGGGTCTTTTTACAAAGCCCTGCATAATATACGGCATACAGTCAATTGCTTTTTGTCCTAATGTCGTCGGGTCCGTCGGCACTTCTCTCCAGCCTAAGAACTCCATGCCCTCTTTTTCTACAATGACCTCAAACATTTTCTTTGCCTGATTCCGTTTCAGCTCTTCCTGCGGGAAGAAAAACATTCCTATTCCGTAATCTCTCTCTTCTCCTAAGCGGATTCCTAACGGTTCACACGCTTTTTTGAAAAACTTATGGGAAATCTGAAGAAGGATTCCTACACCGTCTCCGGTCTTTCCTTCCGCATCTTTACCTGCTCTGTGCTTTAAATTCTCTACAATCTTCAATGCATTTTCTACGGTCTCATGTGTCTTGATACCTTTGATATTCACGACAGAACCGATTCCGCAGTTATCATGTTCAAATCTCGGATCATATAAACCCTGTGCTTTGGCGTTACTCTCATTTACCTGTGTTCTCATACGTCATCCTTTCTGCGTTCCTCTGCTTCGTGTACGCTGTGTCGTTCTTAACAACTAGGATACACCTATTTTTTTTACGTGTAAATAGTTTTTTTCTTTATATTATCTGATAATTTGACTATTATTTATTTTTATGTTTATTATCTGATAATATAGCATTGTTTTTCGTTTGATGTTTTGTGTTTAGAACAATTTAGTAATGGTTTTGTTAAAAGTTTTTTATTATCACGCTAATTGGATCGGGGTGTTTTTTAGAATTGTGTCAGAATTGTTTGTCATTAAAACAAAAATGAAGCCATATATAAATGGCTCCATTCCATATAGATACAATATTTTGTTTCATTACTGCATATCCATATTGGCAAGCCGCTTCATCTGATCTCGCTTACCATAAATAATTGCGATTACCTGCACTTTATTGCTTCCATCTGTTCTAACGCCTGTCTGGTAACTTTTACTTCATATTTCTTCTTACTATATCTCCGCTTTCAGTTGTTCAAAAGCCTCCTCCACCGAAACAGAGTCGTCCTTCTTCGCCTGCATAAAACCGGTTTGCATCATAGTATCAAATTCCGCTTTTGTTAATGAATCTCTTGTCGCAAGAGTGTCGGGAATATCTAGCGAAAATGGTACGCCTCCCCTCATAATGACCTGTCTGTATGCCATATCAATAAATACAGATACGGGAATACCAAGTCTTTCTAATATTTCCTCTGCCTGTTCTTTTATATTCGGCTGAATGCGTGCTGTTACATTTGCTGTTTTTACTGCCATAGTTCACACCTCCTTGTTTATTATAGTGTACCACCTTGTGTTGCGTTTTACAATACAATTGTTTCAACCCACACAATGCATACAACTCTTCTATACACTGCGACTTATATTCCATGTATTTATCTATATCCTCCGGAAACAGTTGTGCTGCCATCTCTTTGACTTCACTATACTTTTTCACTTCTGCCGGATGATTCCTAAGAAACTCTCGAAATGTGATATGCCGGTACAATTCTTTGGAATTTTGCGGGCATACATACAGGTGGTGCGTCTGCAAATGCGGCTTATCCAAATAACGAAACGCCTCCCTGTCTTTGATTCCAAGGTTTCCTTCATGGATATAGCCAATGGCCTGTAGTCCTCTGAGAACATCCTCAAAGACCGAATAATCTTTGATAACGATATCCAGATCAATGCATGGTTTTGCTGAAAGTCCTTCTACCGAAGTGCTCCCTACATGTTCGATTCCAAGGATCAGATCACCGATCGCACTTTGGATCTCCTTTTTTATATCTTCAAAGTCCATTTTCCATTTTTTATCATAGGGCTTCACGACCACATGTGTTGTTCTCATTTTTTTATCCTCATAAAATGCATCAAAGCGAAGTGCTACACAAAGTTTTCTTCGCTGCATTTGCTTCTGTTTTTTTCATATGTAAAAAATATACCACAAAAATCGCTCCACCTGTAAATATCCAGGAAGCAATATAAACATTCATCAACATATCATAGGTTGGAACCATTTTAAACACCGTAACCATCCAGATCATTCGAAATACTACAGTCCCTAAAATCGTGATAATGGACGGTTCTATGGATTTTCCCATTCCTCTTAACGAGGCACTTCCCACTTCATAGGTAGCCGTTACACCTTCTAACAGGCACACATGATGCATCCTTATGATTCCATAGACAGCCACTGCTGCACTCGTCGTATAAATACTTACGAAAAAATCATCCCAGATGATAAATATGATGCTTAAAATCTCTGTAAAACCAATTCCAAACAGCATACAGAGTCCAAAAATTTTTTTACACCGTTTCAGATTTCCGGCTCCATAGTTCTGGCTGGTAAATGTTACTGCCGCCTGTGCAAAAGCGGCTGCAATGTCATAAGTAAAAGATTCAAAATTCAATGCCAGTGATGAACCCGCAATGGCATCTTCTCCAAAGGAGTTGATCCCACTTTGTATAAACACATTAGAAATAGAAAAAATCGCTCCCTGTATTCCTGCCGGGATTCCGATCACCAGCACCTTTTTTAAATCTTCTTTTTCTATATGCAGCCTCTGCAAACTGAATTGAAATTCATCCTCTCTGCGGTATAAATAGATCAATACCAGTCCCGCACTCAGGATATTGGATATTACCGTGGCAATGGCGACCCCTGCCACCCCGAGTTTGAAATAAATGACTAAGATCAGATTCAATATTACATTGACAGTTCCCGATAAGATCAGATAGTACATCGGTCTTCTGGTGTCACCAAAACTTCTTAAGACAGCAGAACCAAAATTGTAGATCATCATAAACGGTATACTGATAAAATATATCCTGATATATAAAAGTGCTTCATTCATCACGCTTTCCGGTGTACCCGACACCTCCAGTATCGGTCTTGCCGACAGCATTCCCAATCCCATTAAAATAACTCCTGCCATCAGTCCGAATGCCATGATCGTGTGCAGCATCCTGTTGATCTTATCTCTTCGCTTCTGTCCGATCAGGTTTGCTAACACTGCATTCGGACCTACGGAAAATCCCACGATCAGGTTTACAAAAATACCGACTAACGCTACACAGCTTCCTACTGCTGCTAATGCCCTGTCTCCTGCAAATCTTCCAACTACAGCTACATCCGCCGAATTGAATAACTGCTGTAAAATACTGCTAAATGCCAGTGGTATGGAAAACAGGATCAGTTTTCCTGCCAGACCTCCATTTAGCATATCCATTTCTTTTGTTTTTTTCGTTGTTTCCATGACTTTTTACGTCTCTCCTGACATTCTATTATTTATTATCTTTCTGTTTTCCAGACAGTATTGTACCACAGAATCTGAAATTTAAAATAGGAAAAACGCTTCACTTTCCGTAAAGCGTTTTTTAATAAGCACTCTTTCAGGCACTCTTTTTATTATTCTAATCAAAATCCACATCTGCATTCGTTTTCATATGCTCTGGATTTGCAGTTTTTGGAAGTATTTCCATATGCCTGTGCCGTGTCGATCAGACGATATCCTGATTTTACCGCTTCTCTTACGGCATCTGCCGCCTTGTCACCCTCTATAAACCATGTTCCAAGTCCAAGTTTTGGGATTTTTACTCCATTATTTAATGTAAATGTTTCTTTTAACACAATTATTTCTCCATTTTATTCATTTTCATCATTCCAGACTTCTTTTGCCATCCGAAATACTGCCCATGCCTTTGGCCATCCACAATAGAATGCCGCATGTGTTACGATTTCCGCTATTTCTTCCTTTGTGATCCCATTTGCTTTTGCACTCATTAAATGATAGCGAAATGATTCATCGGTTAAGCCCTGTGCCATCAATGCCACCACTGTGACCAAGGAACGGTCTCTTAAAGAAAGTTTGTCCTCTCTGCTCCATACCTCGCCAAATAATACATCATCATTTAATTCTGCAAATTTCGGAGCAAATGCTCCAAGCTGATCTCTTCCTGCTGTCTGTTTTACTGCCATTTTTGCTTCCTCCTATTTCAACTTTCCATATTGTTCATCCGAAACAGGTTCGCACCATTCATTGCTGCACTCAACTCCCGGACATTCTACGGCGATATGACTAAACCAGGAATCCTTCGTGCTTCCATGCCAGTGTTTTACTGCCGGCTCAATATAAACTACGTCTCCCGGATTCAGCTCTCTTGCCTCTTTGCCCCATTCCTGATACCAGCCTTTTCCTGCAGTACAGATCAAAATCTGTCCACCGCCTTCTTTTGCATGGTGAATGTGCCAGTTATTCCGGCATCCCGGTTCAAATGTGACATTTGCTAAAAATACCGGACATTTTCCAGGCTCTGTCAGTGGTTTTAAAAATGAATTGCCTGTAAAGTACTGTGCAAATCCGTTGTTTGGTGCTCCGACGCCAAAAATATCTGTTTTTTCAAATTCTTCTTTGCCTGGTTCTGTGATCTGTTTATTTTCCTGTGTTTCATTCATCTTATATTATCTCCCTCCTACTACCCAGTTTTTTATCTCTTTTTCTGAGTTTGCAACACTACCTCCATGAATTGCCAGTCCGTTCTCAACGGTTGCTGTTGTACACAGTTTTTTGATATCGGCTACACTACTGCCCATTCCACTGCCCTCATGGGTACAGAATGGTCTGATGACTTTACCGCTAAAATCAAAATGCTCTAAAAATGTAAAAACTGCCATTGGCATGGTGCTCCAGTAGTTCGGATAGCCTAAATAAATCACATCATAATCATCGATGCTCTCCGGATAAGCCTTTAATTCCGGTCTCGCATCCCGTTTCTGGTCTTCCTGAGCCTCGGCAATGCAATCATTATATCCTTTTGCATACGGCTGTACCTGTTCTATCTGAAACATATCTGCGCCCGTCAACTTTCGAATGATATCGGCTGCTACTTTTGTGTTTCCAACTTCTAATGTTTTGATCATGCCATTTACATAGTTTTCATCCGCTCTTGAATAAAAAGCTACCATTTCTTTTGACATTTTCATCCCTCCATTTCTTTTTTCAGCATTACTATAACACGCCGCCTCTTGACATGGAATCTCCGGTAAGTTACTATGGTATAAACTATTAGTTAATGCTATATTGGGAGGAATACCATGTATAACCCTATGCTTGATACATTTATTACCGTTGCCGACTATGGCAGCTTTACAAAGGCTGCTGCACAGCTCTATATTTCACCAACTGCTGTTATGAAACAGATGAACGCTTTAGAGCAGCATCTGCAGCTTCAGTTGATCGAACGCACTCCTGCCGGTGTTCACCTGACTCCTGCCGGCAATGTTATCTATCGGGATGCAAAATTCCTGATGGACTATTCCAAAAAATCCATTGCTGCCGCAAATGCCGCTGCCCATACCTATGACACGACTTTTTGTGTCGGAACTTCCCTATTAAATCCGGCAAAACCTTTTATAGATCTGTGGTACCGCGTAAACAAAAATTTTCCTGATTACAAACTGCATCTTGTTCCTTTTGAGGATGATCATGAGGGGATTTTATCTGAAATTGAAAAACTCGGAGAAAAATTTGATTTTCTGATCGGTGTCTGTGATTCGAAAGCATGGCTTTCCCTGTGCCGTTTTTTACCGCTTGGAAGGTATCAGAAAATGATCGCCATATCAAGGGAACATCCCCTTGCATCGAAAAGCTGCATTGAAATCGAGGATCTGTATGGTGAAACACTGATGATGGTTTGCCGCGGTGATTCAGGTGTCAATGATTTTATAAGAAATGATTTAGAAAAAAACCACCCGCTGATCCACATTGAAGATACCCCGCAATTTTACGACCTGTCGGTGTTTAACCGCTGTGCCGAGACAGGAAATGTCCTGCTCACCATCGAATGCTGGCAGGATGTCCATCCGGGTTTAGTAACGATTCCGGTCAACTGGCATTACAGCATTCCTTATGGTCTATTGTACAGCAACCATGCTCCTGAGGATGTTTTGCGGTTTGTGGAGACAGTCGAAAGGCTGGGGCAGGAGGTATAGGTTTCATTACAAACTACTGTATAAAAACTACTCTCCTGCTGCTATGGTTTCAATGCCGTAATTGGAACAACATAGACCCCATCCGGTCTCTTATACGCCATATTAGACATTCCACATATAACACATAAAAGTTTAGGTGGCGTATCTCCTTCTTTTTCCATAATTGACTTTAGTTTTAATAATTCTTCTGCTGCAGCATCTATCTGGTTCGCTCCTAATTTTACTTCAAATGCTCCCCAGGTACCATCCGGAAATTCAACAATCGCATCTGCTTCATTCCCTCTTTCATCTCTGAAATGAAACAAATTTGCATCATGATATTCAGCATATATTTTTAAATCATGTTCACACAAGCTCTCAAAGATAAATCCAAATGTATTCAAATCATTCAGCAGCATCTTTGGTGTAGCCCCCAATGCTGCCACTGCCAAAGAAGGATCTGTAAAATGTCTTTTTGCAGATTTTAAAATTCTTCTTGATGACCGAAGATTTGTATTATATGCCGGCTGATCATCCAAAATAAACAAACGTTGAAAAATATCCAGATAATCAGAAATTGTATCACGGTCAATTTCTATTTCATCCTTTGCTCCCATATCTTTTCGGAGTGTACTATTACCTGCTAAGGTACTTTCATTTCTACCCAATGAATGCAATAATGACCATACTTTGCGTGAATCTCTCTTTACACCGTCCACACTAAACATATCATCGTCAACAATTGTTTTAAGATATTCCTTTGCCAACTTTCCACAGGTTTTCTCCGGTGTTTCTAAATTTCCCGGCCATCCGCCTCTTACTGCATAGTAGATCAAACGTTCCAGTGTAACCTCTCCCGTAAAAGCGACCAATACGGACGAAGATACCGTTGAAATGTTTGCGGCTCCGGTTGAGACAAAGGGAAGCACCTACTCCCGCATTGACAACAACGGAAGTGCAATGGCAGCTTACATGATGGGTGTAGGTCTCTGGGTGGCATGTATCGCATTCTGCGTTATGTACCCGCTGATGAAGCCGGCAGGCGAAGTCAAAAACGGTATCCGCTGGTGGTTCAGCAAAGCATCCGTATATCTGATCATTGCATCCGTTCAGGCGGTAATCATGGTACTCATGCTCAAGCTGATCTTAGGATTCCAGCCGGAATACTTAGGAAGAACGATTTTAGTGGCAATGGTTGCCTCCATGGCATTCATGTCCGTAATGTACTTCTTTAACATCTGTTTCGACAAAGTCGGAAGTTACCTGATGCTGATCTTCATGGTATTGCAGTTAGGCGGTTCTGCCGGAACTTATCCGTTGGAATTATCCTCGGATTTCTATCATAAGATCCATGAGCGTATGCCGTTTACCTATAGCGTAAAGGCTTTCCGTTCCACCATTTCCACAGGTCAGGATATCTCCGGGGAAATGGCAGTGTTTATCGGAATGATCGTAGTGTTTAATCTGTTATCCTTAGCAGTGTTTGTTTATAAGACAAAAAAAGGAAAAAATATGATCTCGGCAGAGGTAGCCGTGGAATCATAAAAACAGCATTGACAAGTGTTACACATAGTGCTACACTAACTTACAGTTAAATAAGAATCTTCAGGGCAGGATGAAATTTCCGACCGGCGGTAAAGCCCGCGAACCGAGAGGTATGATTCGGTGTAACTCCGAAGCCGACAGTATAGTCTGGATGAAAGAAGATGCAAAAGCTGCGTAGGCAGTACACTTGTGATGCACAGTAAAGCTCTGAAATGATATTCATTTCAGAGCTTATTATATTTCACAGAAAAGAAATGAATAAAAAAGTGTAGAACCAAACAGTGAGCAACCCCCTGAACGATAGATCAGTTCAGGGGGTTTTTAAATACTTTTTTATACAAAAATTTATATGAGAAAGATCAAAGAACCCAAAACTTTCACATCCCATACAACTACTATATGATTTGTGCACCCACAAAGTTAGGAGGAAAAACACTATGACCCCGGAAGAATATATGCAAATCGCCATCGAAGAGGCAAAAAAAGGCTCAGGCTTCACCAGCCCCAACCCACTTGTCGGAGCCGTACTCGTGAAAGACGGAAAAATCGTCGGCAAAGACTATCACCACAAATACGGAGAATTTCATGCAGAGAGAAATGCCATTTTAAACTGCAAAGAAGACTTAGCGGGAGCATCCCTCTATGTCACATTAGAGCCGTGCTGTCACTACGGGAAAACACCTCCCTGCACACAGATCATCATAGAAAAGGGGATCAAAAAAGTATATATCGGTTCCTATGACCCAAATCCCAAAGTTAATGGCGGAGGTATCAAACAGTTGAAGGACGCGGGAATAGAAGTAGTTACGGAAGTCTTAAAAGAAGAGTGTGATGCACTCAACCCGGTATTTTTTCATTACATAGAAAAAAAAGAACCTTACGTCGTTTTAAAATATGCGATGACGGCAGATGGAAAAATTGCGACAAGAACCGGAGCCTCAAAATGGATTACCGGAGAAGCAGCGAGAAAACGAGTGCAGTACAGCCGCAAAATTTACAGCGGGATCATGGTAGGGATCGGAACCGTGTTAGCAGATGACCCGATGCTGACCTGTCGGTTAGAAAATGCCCAAAATCCGGTCAGGATCATATGTGACAGCAGTCTTAGGATTCCATTGGATTCCAATATTGTAAAGACAGCAAAAGAAGTACCGACCATCATAGCCTGTACGGTTGCGAAAGAAGATAAAGGAAACTTAAAAAAGGACTTAACTATCAAAGAAAAGATAGAAACGCTACAGCAGGCAGGGTGCGAAGTGCTCCCTATCGGAAGAACCAAAACCGGAGTAGATCTGAAAGAACTGATGAAGCTGCTCGGAGAAAAAGGCATCGACAGCATCCTGTTAGAGGGAGGGAGCAGCCTGAACTATTCGGCACTACAGGCAGGGATCGTATCCAAAGTAGAAACCTATATCGCACCCAAGATATTCGGAGGAGAACTGGCAAAGACACCGGTTGGCGGAATAGGCGTAGAAGAGCCGGGACAGGCATTTTTCTTGAAAAATCCGAAAATCACACAGATAGAACAAGACATACTGATGGAATGGGAGGTGGGAACTTGTTCACGGGAATCGTAGAAGAAATCGGAAAAATCGCAGGAATTCAAAAGGGAGCAAAGTCAGCGGTGCTGACGATACAGGCAGAAAAAGTATTAGAGGATGTTCATATCGGAGACAGCATCGCCGTCAATGGAGTCTGCCTGACCGTTACATCCTTTGAAAAAAATACCTACACCGCAGATGTGATGAATGAAACCCTGCAACGAAGTTCACTCGGAAGCCTGAGTATTGGCAGCAGTGTGAATTTAGAGCGGGCAATGGCGGCAAATGGGCGGTTTGGAGGACATATCGTGTCGGGACATATTGATGGGACCGGAACGATCACACAGGTTAAAAGAGATGACAATGCCATCTGGTATACGATCATGGCAGAAGACTTCCTGATGAAATACATTGTAGAAAAAGGCTCCATAGCGATTGATGGTATCAGCCTGACCGTCGCAAAACGGAGTGACAAAGATTTTTCCATATCCATGATACCGCATACGGCAAAAGAGACGATCTTATCGCAGAAAAAAGCAGGGGATGTGGTCAATCTTGAAAACGACATCATTGGAAAATATGTAGAACAGTTACTGCAGTATGACAAAAAAGAAGAAAAACAGAGCCGCCTGACAAAAGAATTTTTATTGCAGGCAGGCTTTTAGAAAGGGGCAAAAATTATGTTTCAATTTAACACAGTAGAAGAAGCACTGGAGGACTTAAAGAAAGGAAAGCTGATTCTGGTAACAGATGATGAAGACCGCGAAAATGAGGGCGATTTAATCTGTGCGGCAGAGTTTGCCACAACGGAAAACGTCAATTTTATGGCAACGCATGCCAAAGGTCTGATCTGTATGCCGATGGGAGAAGAAATTATAAAAAAATTGCAGATACCGCAGATGGTCAGCAACAACACCGATAACCATGAGACGGCGTTTACCGTATCTATTGACCATGTCGATACAACCACCGGAATTTCAGCAGCGGAGCGTTCGATCACAGCAATGAAGTGTGTGGATGAGGATGCGAAGCCGGAGGACTTCCGCAGACCGGGACATATGTTTCCACTGCTGGCAAAAGCAAACGGAGTCTTAGAAAGAAACGGCCACACAGAGGCAACGGTGGACTTAATGAAGTTAGCAGGATTAAAGGAGTGCGGACTTTGCTGCGAGATCATGCGTGACGATGGAACGATGATGAGAACGCCGGAATTAAAGGAGATGGCACAAAAATATAATCTGAAATTTATTACCATCCGTGCTTTGCAGGAATACCGGAAAGTTCACGACAAACTGGTAGAGCAGGTGGCAGCAGTTAAAATGCCAACCAAATATGGAAACTTCCGCGCATACGGATACATCAACAAATTAAACGGGGAACATCATGTGGCACTGGTCAAAGGCGATATCGGAGATGGAAAAGATGTGCTGTGTCGTGTGCATTCGGAATGTCTGACCGGAGATGTATTTGGCTCCGAGCGCTGTGACTGCGGAGAGCAGTTTGCAAAAGCCATGGAAGCAATCGAGAGAGAAGGACGGGGAATTTTACTCTATCTTCGTCAGGAAGGACGAGGTATCGGACTGATCAATAAATTAAAAGCCTATGAACTTCAGGAAAAAGGAATGGACACCGTAGAGGCAAATCTGGCGCTCGGTTTTGATGATGATGAGAGAGAATACTACATAGGCGCACAGATCTTACGGGATTTAGGAGCGAAATCCTTAAGACTGTTAACCAACAATCCGTTAAAAATCGAAGGACTGGCCGACGGACTGCAGGAGACCCTGGCAACAGGAAAAGCCGTGGGACCGTTTGGCGAACTGCTCGACCGTCTGGGGATCGGGGCAGACAATTTCTCGAACGGACTGGCAAACTGCACGACTGAAGCGGAAAAACAGAACTACGCACTGCAGACCATGGCAAAAGCCGGACTCATGGATTCGTACAAAGGCTGGCGCGACAACAACGAAGCACTGGCGGAGTACGAAGACTCTACGCTGGAAATGCAAATGGCACTGGGCGATCTGGCGGAAGCAATCTCACCGATCGTTACAGGGCTGGCGAAA
>ERZ827524.1619-NODE-1619-length-19800-cov-5.119119_pt1 | contig 19800 bp, 18 predicted proteins | sample MGYA00519702_ERZ827524 | MGnify/ENA primary metagenome ERZ827524 (study PRJEB31778, sample SAMEA3449341) | human gut metagenome | biome: human gut; feature: human-associated habitat; material: faeces | place: United Kingdom | collected 2010/2012 ...
AAAGAATCGCTGAATTTCTTGATTTTGCTATTCAAGCCAAGTTTGCTTATGTCAATAAACTGAAGCCCCTGCCGGACAAAGACGGCAGGGGCTGTTTGGGCTTAAAAATCGGGATTTACCATCACGGGGTATCGTCCAGCTTCGCGATGGCGGCGAGGGTTTCAGCTTGCACGGTCTGAACGGCGGCAAGGAGGGAAAAATCATCGAGCGGCTTTGCGCCGCGCATCGCTTCGGTCAGCGGCACGCTGACGGCGTACAGCCGATCAAAGCCGAGGTTCTGCGCCACGCCCTTGAGCGTGTGCGCCGCGCGGAAAGCGCTTTCCCAATCGGAACGGTCAACGGCTTCGCAAAGCTCGTCGAACGAGGGATTGGCCGGATACTTTTTGACGAAACGAAGCACGAACGATTCGCTGCACAGGCGGCGAACGGTGTCGGCATAGCTTCCGCCGATTTGAGCGTAAAATTCCTGAAGCGTCATATCGCTGTTCCTTTCTTCCCGTTACAGGCGGAGAACGCCTTTATTGGCTTTGTCGCGGTACATGAGCTGATCGGCCTGCCGGATGGCTTCGGTCAGCGGCTCGACGCGGTGCACGCCGCCGATGCTGACGGAAAGGCGGATATCGGGATAGCCATCCACCGCAAGGCGGCTGACGACATCCTGAATGTAGCGCATTTTGAGCGTGAAAGCGTCTTTTTGAATCTGCGGGAAAATGACCAGAAATTCGTCGCCGCCATATCGAATGAGCATATCCGTGCTGCGGATGCAGGAGAGAATGGCGCCGACGATTTTTTTGAGGGCGGCGTCGCCAACCGGATGACCGTATGCGTCGTTGATTTCTTTGAAATGATCGACGTCGATCATCGCCACGCCGTCCACGCCTTGCAGGGAGGCGCGCTGATCCTCAAAATACTGGCGGCAATACGCGCCGGTGAGCGCGTCGGTATAGAAATCGCGCCCATATTTTTCGAGCAGCATCTTTTTCCCGTGCGAATCGAACCAGATGCCCACGTCGGAGCGGGAAATCAGCTCCAGCACGAACGGGCGTCCCTCGACGACGACGGATTTGGCGATGACCTGATAGATGCCGGTCTTGGTCAATTCGAGCTTGACGACGCGGTTTTTGTCGGAAAGGGCTTTGCAGCCCGCGCAGTTGCGGCAGGCCTGTTCAGACCCCCAGATCGCGTAGCAGGGGCGCTCGCGGCGCTTGAGCGAGCCGTCTTCATTCAGCTTGTAAACGCCATGGTCTTCCGGGGTGACGAGGCGAACCTTGTCAAAATAGAGCTGCAATTCCTGTAGGATCGTCCGCGCCCGCAGGCCGGTGATGTTGTTCATGCGGAGACTGAGCGCCGGGGCGGCGGAATGATCCGTGCCGATGGGGACGACGTAGCCGACCACGCCGATCATCCTGCGGATCGACTCGCGCGACCACAGCGTTCGAATGGCGATTCGGCAGAGCGTTTTTTCGCCGCGCACGGTGACCGTCGCCGAGATGGAAGCGTCGGGCGATTCGGGCGTGGTCTGCTTGGCTGCGTCTCGCAGGCGGCGGCTGTCCTCGGGCGAGACGGCGTAAAGGCGAAGCAGCGCATCCGCTGTGAACGTCCGGTTTTCGCAGACGGGGTCGGCGGTATAATCGCTGACGGAGGCCTTGTCCTGCCGGATATTGTAATCGAATTGGAGGCCGCCCGCAAACGGGGCGAAGAACGTCTTCTTTTCGCGCTCGTAGGCAAGGCGGTATTGCAGGTTGTTTTCAAAGGGCAGATCGTCTTCGCGCACCATGTGATCGGAGATGCGCTGGGCGGCGAGGCTGAAATTGCGCGCCTCCGGCGGCGTGCCGATTTCGCGCTGGAGCTGATCCTGAATGTCGAGCAGGCACTCGATCAGCAGCGGGTTGAACACGCCGCATTCGCCGTTTTGAATCATCCGAACGGCGGTTTCGTGCGGATAGGCCTTTTTGTAGCAGCGTTCGCCGGTCAGCGCGTCGTATACGTCCGCAAGGGAGACGACCTGCGCCGTGATCGGAATTTGGTCGCCGACAAGGCCGTCCGGGTAGCCGTGCCCGTCGTAACGCTCGTGATGCCAGCGGCAGATTTGATAGGCGACCTGAATCAGCGGCTCATCCTGCGTCATCGGAAGGTTTTGCAGGATGGAAGCGCCGACGGCGGCATGCGTCTTGACGACCTCGAATTCCTCTGCCGTCAGCTTGCCGGGCTTGTTGAGGATGGAATCCGGAATGCTGATTTTGCCGATGTCGTGCAGGGCGGAAGCGGTGCTGATGAGCGCGATATCGTCCTCCGTCAGGGTATAGCGATCCGTCTTGCGCGCAAGCTGGCGCAGCAGAAGCTCCGAGACGGTTTGAATGTGCTGCACATGCGGCCCGCTTTCGGCGTTGCGAAATTCGACGATATGGCTGAGAATGCCGGTCATCAGGCGGTTGCTCTTTTCGCGCCTGTAAACCTGTTCGGTAATCATGCGCATCAGGTGCTTCTGCTTGCCGTAGAGCATCAGCGTGTTCATGACGCGGCGGCGGACGACCGATTTATCGAACGGGCGGCTGATGTAATCCGTCGCGCCGAGCTGATAGGCGCGCTCAACGAGCATGGAGTCGCTTTCCGCCGAGATCATAATGACCGGGGTTTGGTCGATCCAGTGCTGCTCGCCCATGACGGACAGCACGCCGAAACCATCCAGCTCGGGCATGACGATATCCAGCAGGACGAGGCTGATATCGCGGTGGGCGCGCAGAACGTCAAGGGCTTGCAGCCCGTTTTCCGCCTCCAGAAAATCATAGCCGTCATCCAAAATGCCGGTCAGAATCGCGCGGTTCATTTCGGAATCGTCAACAATCAGGATTTTCTGTTTCTCAGGGATCATGGAGAAGAGGTCACCTCAACTTAAAGCCCCCATCAGAGCCGCGGCGTGAAGCCGGGCTCCGGAGGGGGATGAACATATTTAGCTCAAATGTCTTACTTTTCCATTATAGAACAGACCATCTGCGAATGCAAGCGGAAACGGATTTTTTCTGCGGTCCGGCTTTGGAAAATAAGGCGAATCGCCGCGATGGATGAATATAAAAGGTTATGAGCAATTTTGAAAACGGGAAGACGCTGCGTAACCGTTTGAACGGGAGAACTCAAACGGCGCAGAAAAGGCAGAGAAAGAAAAAAGCCCGACGGCGCGCGTCGGGCGGGAAAAAGACGGTCAATTCTGCTTTAAGAAGGCGGAGCTTTGAAGCAGCGGGTAGCGGATCAGCGCGTCGCCGTCGAGATTTTCGTTGTGCATGTCCACAGCCGTGATCTGCCGGTTGTCATAGGTGGTGTAGTAATAGATGCCCCGGGTGGCGTTGCAGCAGCTTGAATACAGCGTGATTTCGTATTTGCCGTCGCCCAGCGAGCAGCAGCCGCGCTGCTGTTCCACAGAGGTGAGGATGTGGAAGAACTGGTTGACGCGGCTTTCCTCCGTCGGCTTGCACAGGGAGTGCGCGCGCGTGAAGGCGACGCGGACGAAACGGGATTGGCTGGACAGGTCGCCCGGAAGCCCCATCGCGCCCATGCCGCGGCTGTACGTCGTCAGCGGCGCATCCGGGGCGAACGTGTTCTTCGGAGATTCCGGCGAGAGCGCCATGTAGTTGTTGAGCTGGAAAAGCTGCATCGGGAACGGCGGGTTGTTGGTCAGCACGCCGACCGGGTTATCGTAAACGTGCAGGCCGTCCGCCGTGGATTCGACGGTGATGGAGCCGGTCTGATCCGCGATGAGCCAGTGAAGCTGCGCCAGCGGAAGCTCGGGGCTGAACGGCTCGTTGAGCAGATTGATGCGGCCAAGCAGCTCACGCGCCTCGCAGAGCGTGGCGCATTGGCCGAGCAGCCACGGGATCAGCTCGAACTGGGTCACGTTGTCGCGCTCCGCCTGAGCGGGGAAATACACTGCGTTGCCGACGAAGTTGAGCCCTGCAACGCCCAGCCCCTTTTCGTTGATCGCGTCGTAATAGAGCGGATAATCGCCCTGCACATAGGCCATGCCGATGATGGCGTAACGGGTGCGCAGGGGCGCATGCCCGCGCATGGGGAATGTGTAGCCGCGCGGGGTGACGGTCACCTCGTCGCCATAGGAAAATTCATAATCCAGATTGCGGCCGAAATAAAAGTCGCCGGAAAGCAGGGATACGGCTGTACACATAAACGTTACCTCCTTCAAAAATTCACACTTATTATATCATATCACGCGGACACGAAACATAGAATAAAACATCAAAATGGGTCAATCCATCAAAAAAGGGCGGAAAAGCAAAAGGGGAGCGTCGATCGGCCATGAAAAACAAAGGAAAAACCAAGCGCCTGATGTGGATGACGACGGCGGCCTGCGCGATGATGTTTCTGGGCATGGGCGTCTGTCTGATTTGCGGCCTGCGCGCGGCGCGGGAATCCATCGAGGAAAGCAGCAAGCGGGATATGGAAGTCGTCATGGAGCAGCTCGAAAAGCCGTATGCCACGCGGCTGAACACATCGGATGAGCTGACGGAGACAATGGAGCGCTATCTCTTTTCGCAGGGGCGCCGGGAGATTGATCTGGCCGCGGACGGCCGGTTTTTGTCGGCGCTGAACGGGAAAAGCGTTCGCGACGTTCTTTTTGTGACGACGGACGGGCACTATGTCAGCGTGCGCGGGCGAACCGGATGGCAGAAGATGGACAGGGAAAACAGCGGCAGGCTGACGGCGGGAAAGACGGTCTCCGGCTATCGAAGCTGGAACGGCGAGGAGGCCTTTTTTGTCGTGAAGCCGATCGAGCCGTTTTTCGTGCAGGGCGAGCCATATGACGCGATTGCGCTGGCGTATACGCCGGGCAGCGTCAACGGCGCGCTGTCCTTTTGCGCCTATGGCGGGCAGGCGAACGTCTGTATCATAAAACGAGACGGGCGCGCGGTCTATGCCGCGGACGACGTGTGGGATCAAGACGATATTTTTCTGCGCTATGCCGGGGTGGAGAAAGCGTCGGCTCAGGCGGATATCCGCGCGGGACAAGCCGGATGCAGGACGCTCGAAGCGAAAAAGGAGCGCGTTTATCTGGCCTATCGACCCATCGGGGATACGCCGTATATGGTGGTTTGCGAGGCGGCCTGCGCGCTGGTGCAGAACGTGATGGAGGATTACACGGCGCTGATTGCGCGCATCGCCGCGCTCATCGGGGCGATGCTGGCGGCGGTGGCCGCGCTGCTCGATGTGAGCATCCGCAGGATGATCGACGCGAATCGCAAGGCGGCGGACGCGCGGCAAAGCGAGCTGGCGCAGGAAAAGGCGAACCGCGAGCTGAAAAGCGTCAACGCGGCGCTTCGCGAATCCGCTCGGCGGGCGGAAAACCTGCGCGAACAGGTGACGAGCGAGCAGGAGAAAAGAAGCCGCCTGATTCGCAGCGTCAGCCGCGGAATCCGAACGCCGCTCAACGCCGTGCTCGGGCTGACCACGCTGATGAACATGACGAAGGACAGCGAGGACATGAAGCAGTTTGCCCGGCAGATTCAGGCGCAGGTTCAGAAGGTAATGGCGGTGTTGGAGGACAGCCGGGAGGAGCGCAAACCCGTCGATTTGGGCGACTGCGCGCAGCAGGCGGCGGGCTGCGCAAAACGGCTGGAGGGCGTTCGCGTGCTGCTGGCGGAGGACGGAGAATTGAACGCGGAAATCATCCAGAAGCTGCTGACGAACGAGGGCGCAGCCTGCGAACGGGTGGCGGACGGCTTGCAGGCGCTTCGGCAGTTCGAAGCGGCGGCGGCCGGAACTTACGACGTGATTTTGATGGATATGCAGATGCCGGTGATGGACGGCTGTGAGGCGGCGCGCGCCATTCGCGCCAGCGGCCGGGAGGATGCGGAGAGCATCCCGATTATCGCGATGACGGCCAATTCGTTTGACGATGTGCGCGAACGGATTTTTGAGGCGGGCATGAACGGCTATCTGGGCAAGCCGGTCGAGCCGGGAAAGCTGGCCTGCGCCGTGCGGGCAGCGAAGGAGGGGAGCGCGCCTACCTGACTCCCTCAGTCACGGCTGCGCCGTGCCAGCTCCCTCGAAGAGGGAGCTCCGGACTGTAGACAAAAAGCTATTCTCCCCCGAAGGGGGAGAATAGCTCTTTTCGCAATGAAAGAATCGCTGAATTTCTTGATTTTGCCATTCGAGCTAAATTCGCTTATGCTAATAAGTTAGCGCCCGACAAAAATCGGGCGCTTGAGAGGCGCGTAAGAGGATCATTCGGCGCGGAAGGCGTAAATGGTCGTCGTGTCGTATTTTTCGCCGGGGCGCAGGAGCGTCGTGCCGATAAACTGCGGCTGATTCGGCGAATCCGGGAAATGCTGGGTTTCGAGGCAGACCGCGCAGTATTTGCCGTAATGCGCGCCGCCCTTGCCGCCGGGAATGTCGGTCGCGCAGGCGGAATAGACCTGAACGCCGGGCTGATCGGTCAGCGTTTCCATCACGCGGCCGCTCTTCGGGTCATACAGCTTTGCGGCGCGCCCCATCGCTTCGCCCTTGCGGAGAACGAAATTATGGTCGTAGCCGCCCGCGTAGGCCATCTGCGGGCAGGCGCTTGCAGCGTCGAGACCGTCGCCCAGCCGCAGGCCGCTGCGCATATCAAACGGCGTACCCGCCACGGGCATATATCCGCCCGTCGGAATGAGCGCCTTGTCGCTGACCGGCGTGATCGCGTCCGCATCGACGGTGAGGATATGATCGCGGATGGAGCCGCTGGTGCAGCCCGCGAGGTTGAAATAGGTGTGATTGGTCATGTTGCAGTGCGTGGCCTTGTCGGTCGTCGCCTCATAGCGGATGGAGAGGTTGCAGTCGTCATCCCAGCCGTATGTCACGGTGACGTCCAGCGTGCCGGGAAAATGATCTTCGCCGTCCGGGCTGACGTAATGCAGGCGGAGGAAGTCGCCGTTTGCGGTTTCAACCGGGTCGGCCGCCCAAAGCTGTTTGCTCAGAACGCCGTGGAGATGGTTTTCACCGTTGTTGCGATCCAGTTGATACGTCGCACCGTCGATGGTGAAGCGAGCCTGCGCGATGCGATTGCCATAGCGGCCAACCGTGTCGCCCATGCTGCCGTGATTGGCGAGATAGCCTTCCAGATTGTCAAAGCCCAGCGCAACGTCATCCAGCACACCGTTGCGATCCGGCACGATGATGTTGGTGAGAATCGCGCCGTAGTTGATGACGCGCACAGACGCGCCGCGCGCGTTGGTCAGGGTGAATTGCGTGACGTCATGCCCGTCCGGCGTAACGCCGAAAGGTTTTTTCGATATAGCCATTGCTGTCGTCTCCTTTTGCAAAATAAACATCTGTTCTTTTGTACAGTCAGTATATCAGCAATTCAAAAAAGCGTCAACCTGTATCCGGAGAATTTCGGGGAGGAGACGGGAAAAGGGCTTGATTCATTGCGGCTTCTTCAAGTCTGTTTCCCGGTTTACAAAAAAAGAAGCCCGGCGCTTTTGCCGAGCTTTTTTCTTTGGTGCGGGAAACAGGACTTGAACCTGCATGAAATTGCTTTCACTAGAACCTGAATCTAGCGCGTCTGCCAATTCCGCCATTCCCGCAAGCCGTTTTGTCTTGCGACGAAGAGTATTATACGATACGGCTTGTGAAAAGTCAACCCTTTTTTACAGAAAAATGGGAGGAATGGCCGAAAACGACAATTTGCGCGTAAAAACTTGCAAAATCAGCGCCTGTTTGGTACAATATACGCGATTCTGGCTGCCGCTGCATGCAGGGCAGACCGAGAAGGTTGTTTTCTTTTACGACGCCGCTTTTGCGGCAAAGACTTGTCGGGTATCCTGTGCGAACCCGAACGGAGGATCAAAAATGAATACTCAGCCTCAACAGAAGATCAGCGTGCAGACGCTGACGCAGCTTGCCATCCTTGTGGCGATTGAAGTGGTGATGAAGCTCATCGGCTTGGGCAGCGTGCCGGTCGGACCGCTGTACATGTCGTTCCTGACCGTGCCGATTGCCATTGGCGCGATTGTCATCGGGCCGCTGGCGAGCATGCTGCTTGGCGGCGTTTTCGGCTTTGTGAGCTTCATGGACGCGATCAAGGGCGCGTCGATTATGACCTCGACGCTGCTGGGCGTGTCGGCCATCCACACGTTCATCCTGTGTTTTGTCACGCGCCTGCTGATGGGTCTGTGCGTCGGGCTGGTCTATGGCGCGATGGCCAAGGCGTGCAAAAACGCGACGGCCAACTGCTTTGTGGCCTCGCTGTCCGCGCCGCTGCTCAACACGCTGTTCTTCATGGGCTATATCGTGCTTGCGTTTTATCATACGGATTACGTCCAGAGCCTCGTGCTGGCCAAGGGCGCGAGCAACCCGCTGATGTTTGTCATTCTGCTGACGGGCATACAGGGGCTCGTGGAAGCGATTGTCTGCTCGGTTGCGGGCACGGCCATCGGCGGCGCGCTGCTCAAGGTGACGGGCAGGATGAACGGGCACCGCTAAATCTTACGCCGGTTAGGGGATAGAATTATGATCGTTGCAATGGATATTGGAAACACCAATATCAAAGCCGCTGTGTTTGAAGGGAGTCGGCTGGTCAAGCGCTGGCGCTGCGCGACCGACCCGGTGATGACATCGGATCAATATGGCATCATCATGGCGGATCTGTTTCGTTATCACAACCTGAATATGCAGGCGGTGGAGGGGATTATGATTTCCTCCGTTGTGCCGACCATCAACTACACCATTGAGCACATGTGCCGGGATTACTTTCATCTCGAGCCGCGGCTGCTCGTGCCCGGCATGAAAACAGGGCTGAACATCCGCTACGAGAACCCGCGTGAGCTGGGCAGCGACCGAATCGCCAACGCGGTGGCGGTCTCCGCGCTCTACGGCGGCCCCGCGATTTTCATTGATTTCGGCACGGCGACGACGTATGGTGTGATCTCCGCCAAATCGGAATTTCTCGGCGGCGCAATAGGCCCCGGCCTGCGGATGATGAACCGCGCGCTTTCGACGGGCACGGCGAAGCTGCCCTCCATCGAGCTGGTGCTCCCGCCGCAGGTCATCGGCAAGACGACCGTTTCCAATATACAGGCGGGCATTTTGTACGGCTATATCGGCTCGGTGGAGAAAATCATCGAGCATATGAAGCACGAGCTGGGCGGAAGCGATATCCGCGTGATTGCGACGGGCGGCATGGCGCATCTGGTCAAGAGCAATTCCGACGTGATTGACGAAATCAATCCGGATTTGACGCTGACCGGCCTGCGCCTGATCTATGAGAGAAACCTGTAAACATTCATTTGAAGGAAGGACGCACGGAAGCATGGAAAAGATCGTCGTGGGTTTTCTGGGCTGCGGCAACATCGGCTGCGGCGTGTATAAACTGCTGGAAACGTATGGGGCGCAGATCGAAGAAAACGAAGGCGTCGGCTTTGAGGTGCGCAAAATTCTCGTGCGTTCGCTGAACAAGAGCCGCGCGTGGGCGATTCCCTCGACGCTGCTGACGGATCGCCCGGAGGACGTGCTCGACAACCCGGAAATCGACATGGTGATGGAATTCATGGGCGGCGAGCAGCCGGCGGCTTCCTATATGGTGCGCGCGCTGGAAAACGGCAAATGCGTCATCACGGCCAACAAGATGGCGTTGGCGACGCATTGGACACAGATTGTCCGCGCCGCGAGGGAGCATGCCGCCGGGCTGTATTACGAGGCGAGCGTGTGCGGCGCGGTGCCGATCATTCGGGCGATCAACGGTTCGCTTCAGGCCAACCGGATCAGCTCGGTGATGGGCATTATCAACGGCACGACGAACTATATTCTGACCCGAATGGCCAACGAAGGCGCGGCCTATGCGGACGTGCTGGCCGACGCGCAGCGGCTGGGGCTGGCTGAGCCGGATCCGACCGCGGACGTGGAGGGCTATGACGCGGCCTACAAGCTGAGCATCCTGTCTACGCTGGCGTTTCACCGCCACGTGCCGGTGGAGAATGTGTACCGGGAGGGAATCACGGGCATTACGCCGCTGGACGTGCAATGCGGAAAGGAGTTTGGGCTGACGCTCAAGCTGCTGGCCGTCGCGAAGGAAGAAGACGGCGAGATTCAGGCGCGCGTGCACCCGACGTTTGTGCCGAACAGCCACCCGCTGGCCAACGTGAACGATGCATTCAACGCTGTGTTCGTCAAGGGGCATGCCTGCGGCGAGATGATGTTCTACGGGCGCGGCGCGGGCGATCTGCCGACGGCCAGCGCGCTGGTATCGGATTTGATCTGCGCGGCGAAGGCCAAGCGGCACGAACTGCCCGCGGTGAGCGAAGCGCCGTGCAGGATGGCGGAGGATTGGCGCTGCGTGCACTTTGTCCGCATGCGGGCGAAGGATGAACCGGGCGTGCTGTCGCTGATTACGGGCGGCTTCGCGGCGGAGGGCGTCAGCATCGCCTCCATGGTGCAGAAGGGCGAGCGGGATGAAGCGGGCTTTGTCCAGCTGATTTTCCTGACGCATCGGGCGGGCGAGCATGCCGTGCGCCGTGCGCTTGCGAAGATGGATTCCGCGCAGGCGAGCGCCGAAAGCGTGATCCGCGTCGAAGAATAAAATCGACCGATAGAAAAATACCGATGGCGCTATGCTTCTGCATAGCGTTTTTTCTATGGAAAAGTGCGAAAATTTTGAAGGAGACTGTGAAAATATCAATATGTGCAAGGTGCACAAGAACGGTTCGGAAACCGACGCATAAGAAAAAACGAATGAAATGTGCGAATTTGAAAAAGAGGAAGAGAATTGCAGGAAGTCGGCGGAATGGACGCATAAAATATGTCGAAAAAGTTCGAAATGGGAACAAAAAGGAAAAAATGTGAAAGAAATGCGAAAAATCAGGGGAAAACGATTCGCACAAACGAAGGGAGCAATCAGCAGACGATGTGGCGGGAATGACTAAAACCTACAAAAAAACGGGTTAAAATAAAGAGGATAAATCGACCCGCATCCGAATATTTTTTGTGAACTTATTCAATTGCAAAATACACGCCCGACCCGTATAATGAACTCAGTTGTTGAGGCCGATGAACGAAAGATTCGGCTCAAGCTGGTTGTTGTGTGAGAATGAACAAGGGGGATTTTACTATGGCGAGCTTGAAGCTTAACCACATCTACAAGATTTACTCCGGCAACGTGACCGCTGTTTCCGACTTCTGCCTGGATATCGAGGACAAGGAGTTCATCGTTCTGGTCGGTCCTTCCGGCTGCGGCAAGTCCACGACGCTCCGTATGGTCGCGGGTCTTGAAGAGATTTCGGAAGGCGAACTGTACATCGGCGACCGTCTGGTGAACGACGTGGCGCCGAAGGATCGCGATATCGCGATGGTTTTCCAGAACTACGCGCTCTATCCGCACATGACCGTTTATGACAACATGGCGTTTGGCCTGAAGCTGCGCAAGAAGCCGAAGGACGAGATCGACAAGCTCGTTCGCGAGGCCGCGAAGATTCTGGGCATCGAGCAGCTTCTCAACCGCAAGCCGAAGGCGCTCTCCGGCGGCCAGCGTCAGCGCGTCGCCCTGGGCCGCGCGATCGTCCGCGATCCGAAGGTCTTCCTGATGGACGAACCGCTCTCCAACCTGGACGCGAAGCTCCGTGTGCAGATGCGTACCGAGATCACCAAGCTGCATCAGCGCCTGCAGACGACCTTCATCTATGTTACCCATGACCAGACCGAGGCTATGACCATGGGCGACCGCATCGTGGTTATGAAGGACGGCCTGATCCAGCAGGTGGACACTCCGCAGAACCTGTACGATTATCCGTGCAATATGTTCGTCGGCGGCTTCATCGGCAGCCCGCAGATGAACTTCCTGGACGCTACTCTGGTGAAGGAAGGCTCCAACTACTATGTTGACCTGGGCGGCGACAAGCTGCTCATCGCTCCGGAGAAGGTTACTTCCGCGCTGGATGCTTATGTCGGCAAGGCGATCAAGGCCGGTATCCGTCCGGAGGACATCAAGGACGACGAGGAGTTCATGGAGAAGCACAAGGACGCCACCATCACCGCGCATGTGGAAGTTTCCGAGCTGATGGGCTCTGAGATCTACCTGTACCTGGAGTACAAGGATTACAAGATGACGGCCCGCGTGAACCCGGGCAGCAGCGCGAAGAACGGCACCGATGTGAAGGTCGCCATCAACACCAAGAAGCTGCACCTGTTCGACCCGGAGACCGAACTGGCCATCCTGAACTAAGCAGTACAGAGCAATAACAGCAACCAAAGCCCCGGCGCTTTTGCGCCGGGGCTTTTTTGTACACAAAAAAGCCGAGCGGAGTCTTTCCCCGCCCGGCTTCGCCGATTATTTTTTCTCTTCCTTTTTCGCGTCCAGCAGGGATTTCTCCAACCAGATGGTGCCGATCTCCAGCGCGCTCCACAGGCCGTTTTTATCGCTCTGCTTCTTCATGCGCTCGATGGGGCTTTTGGTGGTGTCGGTGGACAGCAGCGTAACGTGGATGCGGTCCGCCACCTGCACGCCGTTTTCTTCCTTGCTGGTGAGCACCTGCATGAAGATGACGTACGGGTCCGACAGGCTGCCGTAATAGATGTCGTTTTTGCAGCGCACCAGCGGACGGCCCTTATATGTGAGTTTGGGTGTAAAAGCCATGAAACGGGTCTCCTTTTAAGATTATTCGCCGAGGTAACTTTTCAGCAGCGCCTGCAGCAGATCGTCGCGGTCGATCTTGCGGATTAGGGAGCGGGCGCCCTGATAAGTAGTGATATAGGTGGGATCTTCCGAGAGGATGTACCCCACAAGCTGGTTGATGGGGTTGTAGCCTTTCTCCTTCAGGGCGCGGTAAACCTCCGTCAGCACGGCGCGGATCTCGCGGTCCTTATCATCGTAAATGGAGAAGATGGTGGTCGGTTCGCTCATACTCTCATTCCCTCCTACAAAAGCGTTCGGTATCAATCTATATTGTAGCCTAAAAGAGCCGCCGATGCAAGCATTTGGGGCAAAAACGCCGCAATCGGTATTTGGGGCTGCCGGCAAAGCAGCGCCTGAGAAGCATTGGCACTGGGCTTACCGGCAGCCCCATTCCGGTTCGAACCCCATTTTCAGCTGCGCAGCTCCACGCCGATCTCCGCCAGGTTCGCCAGTACCTTTTTCACGGCGTTTTCGGCTTCTTCGTCGGTGAGCGTGCGGTCCGCCGCGCGCAGAACCAGACTGTACGCCAGACTCTTTTTGCCCGGAGCCATATGCTCGCCGGTGTATACGTCGAACAGCGTCAGGCTTTCCAGCGCTTTTCCGGCAGCCTTACGGATGCGCGACGCGATGTCTGCCGCGGGCACGGCGTCGTCCGCCACCAGCGCAAGGTCACGGGTAATGGCCGGGTGCTTGGGCAGCTGCTTGAACGCGGGGGTGCCGCCGCGGTGAGCGAACAGAACGTCCATGCGCAGCTCGGCGGCCACAACGCGCGGCTTTACGCCGTAGTTGGCCAGCACGGCGGGGTGTACCTCGCCAATGGTTCCCAGCTTATCTTCGCCCAGCCAGATATCCGCGCAGCGGCCCGGATGATACGATGTGCCCGCCGTGTTGCGCGCAAAGCGCGCGTCTGCAACGCGGGCCGTTTCCAGCAGCTTTTCCACCACGCCCTTCAGGCCGAGATAATCCCAGCCCGCGCCGTAGGCGCCCAGCATCAGGGTTTCCGTCTCGGTGGGGAGCTGGTCCGGGTCGGCGTTGGGGGTATAGGTGGTGGTGTCCTCAAACAGCGCGCACTCGGCGGCGCGGGCGTTGCAGTTGCGCGCGATTACATCCATCATGCTGGGCAGCGCCGTGGTGCGCATGATGCTGGTGTCCTCGCCCAGAGGGTTCGAGATGACCAGCGCGTTGCGCAGCGGGTCGTTTTCCGGCAGATTGACGGCGTCGAAGGCCTTTCGGCTGTAAAAGCTGAAGGTTTCGATCTCGTACATGCCGTAGCCCACCAGCGCGTTCATCAGCGTTTCATGGAAGGTCTGGCGCTCGGTGGGGCGGGCGCTGGCCACGCCCCGGATGGCCGTGCTGGGCATTTTGTTGTAGCCCACAAAACGGGCAACCTCTTCGGCCACGTCGCAGTCCCGCTCCATATCCCAGCGGCTGGAAGGGATGACAATATCGTCGCCGTCCATCCCGAAGCCCAGCGGCAGCAGGATATTTACCATCTGCGCTTTGTCCAGCTGCGTGCCCAGCAGGCGGTTCACCGCATCCACGCGCAAGGGGATGCGGCGTTCTTCGCGCTTGTGCACCCAGACGTCCACCACGCCGTTCACCACGTCGCCCGCGTCCAGAAGCTGCACCAGCTCCAGCGCACGGTCCAGGCAGCGGCGGCAGCCGTTGGGGTCTAGCCCTTTTTCATAGCGGCCGCTGGCCTCGGTGCGCATGCCCAGCTTTTTGGCCGTGGTGCGCACGGAGGGGCCGTTGAACATGGCGCTTTCGAACACGATGGTGGTGGTGTCGTCATACACGCCGGAAAACTCGCCGCCCATGACACCCGCCACGGCGATGGGGCCTTTTTCGTCGGCGATGACGAGCATTTCCTCACCCAGCGTGCGGTTTGCACCGTCCAGCGTTTCAATTTCCTCGCCGGGCTTCGCGTTGCGCACGGTAATGTGCCCGCCGTTTACATATTTATAGTCGAAGCAGTGCATGGGCTGGCCGTATTCCAGCATGACATAGTTGGTGATGTCCACCAGGTTGTTAATGGGGCGCACGCCGCACAGGCGCAGGCGCTCGCGCATCCAGCGGGGGCTGGGCTTCACGCGCACGTTTTCCACCACTGCGCCCACATAACGGTAGCACAGTCCGGGGTTTTCAATGTCTACCTTCAAAAAGCGGTTCACATCGCCGTGGCCGGGTTTTACCTGCGGCTCGTGGTCCAGAAAGGGCACGCCGAAGGTAGCGGCGGCCTCCCGCGCCAGACCGCGCACGGCCAGACAGTCGGGCCGGTTGGGCGTGATCTCAAAATCCACGCACACGTCGTCCATACCAAGCGCCTTCACAGCGTCTGTGCCCACGGGCCATTCCTCGTCCAGCACCAGAATGCCGTCCTCGACGGCGTTTGGAAAATCGTGTGTAGTAAGGCCCAGCTCGGACAGGCTGCACAGCATGCCGCCCGATTCCACGCCGCGCAGCTTACCCCTGCGGATCTCCTTGCCGCCGGGCAGCTTTGCCACGTGCAGTGCGGCGGGCACAAGGTCGCCCACCTTCAGGTTGTTTGCGCCTGTGACGATCTGTACCGGCGCATCGCGGCCCACGTCCACCTGGCACACTACCATATGGTCGGAATCCGGATGGGGGACGATCTCCAAAATTTTGCCCACGACGACGTTTTTTATGCCGTCGGCCTCGCACTCGTAGGTTTCCACCTTGCTGCCGCTCATGGTCATGCGGTCGGCAAATTCCTGGGGAGTGCATTCAAATTCGGCGAACTCTTTCGCCCAGTTCATCGGCATTTTCATGGTCTATACACTCCTTTGTTCAGAATTGTTTGAGAAAACGCAGGTCGTTTTCGTACAGCAGGCGCATATCGTCGATGCCGTAGCGCATCATGGCGATGCGCTCCAGCCCCACGCCGAAGGCGAAGCCGGAATACACCTCGGGGTCGATGCCGCAGTTTTCCAGCACCTGCGGGTGCACCATGCCGCAGCCGAGGATCTCGATCCAGCCCTCGCCCTTGCACATGCTGCAGCCCTTGCCGCCGCACTTAAAACAGCTCATGTCCATTTCGGCGGACGGCTCGGTGTAGGGGAAGTGGTGCGGGCGGAAGCGCACGCGCGTTTCTTCGCCGTACAGCTTTTTGATGAAAAGCTCCAGCGTGCCTTTCAAATCGCTGAACGTCACGCCCTTATCCACCACAAGGCCTTCGCACTGGTGGAAAATGGGGCTGTGTGTGGCGTCCACCGCGTCGGAGCGGTAAACGCGGCCCGGGCAGATGATGCGGATGGGCGGCTTCTGCTTTTCCATCGTGCGAATCTGCATGGGGCTGGTCTGCGTGCGCAGCAGCACGTTTTCGGTGAAATAGAACGTATCCTGGGTGTCCCGGGCCGGGTGGCTCTTGGGCATATTGAGCATTTCAAAATTGTAGTGGTCCAGCTCCACCTCGGGGCCGGAAACGATGTCGAAGCCCATGCCCAGAAAAATTTCCTTCAGCTCGCCCAGCACCTGCTCGAAAGGGTGGCGCTTGCCCTGCGCGGGCGCTTTGCCCGGCAGCGTTACGTCGATTTCCTCCGCGGCCAGGCGCGCGGCGAGCGCCGCGCTTTCCAGCTCTTTGGTGCGGCGCGCGATATCGGCTGTGATGGCCTCGCGCACCTCGTTGGCCAGCGCGCCGACGACGGGCCGTTCCTCGGCGGAAAGCCGGCCCATCTGCTTTAAAATGGCCGTCAGCTCGCCCTTCTTGCCCAGAAAGCGCACGCGCAGTTCGTCCACGGCGGCGGCGTCGGCCGCCTGGGCAATCAGCGCGTCCGCGCTTTGCCGGATGTTTTGCAATGCTTCCTTCATACCGTTCTCTCCTTTGTATGTTTTGCGGGACGAAGCGGAAAAAGAAAAAGCCCCGCCCCTGCGCTTTGACAGGGACGAAGCTTACCTGTTCGTAAACTCCGCGGTACCACCCACGTTTTTGCCGTACGATTGTACAAGAGCAAACACTCTGTTGTTCTGTAACGGGAACACCCGTCTCTGCCTACCAGCCGCAGCCTTCAGCAAAGCCACTCGTGAGTGAACTTCGGCGCGAAACCATCCCCGGGCGCTTGCAGCCTGCGGCGCCCCTCTCTGCAGGAGGACAGAACCTCGCGCGTACTCTCTCAGTCAACATGTTTGACGCATTTATTATACAAGCCTTTGCGCCGGATTGCAAGGCTTTTTTGGCAGAAGGACGCCGGACGCGGAGGAAATGGCGGAGCGGCGGAATGGTATATGATAAAAGGAAAGGGCGCGGTGCAAAAAGGCGTTTGCCGGGGCTGCGTTTGCTGTAAAGCAACAGAACTTTACATAGCTTTTCCCCGGGCATCTCTTTTCCTTTTTTGCATTTTGCAGCGACGGATTTTACATTCCTCCGCTTCCTTTTTGCACGCGGATGGGATATACTGAAACTAGAGCGCAGTGTGGAAGGGAAACGAGGGGGAGCGGCGGATGATCATGGGCATCGGCGTGGACATGGTAAGCGAGGCGCGCGTTGCGCGAAGCATCAAGCGGCCGGGCTTTCTGGAAAAGGTATACGGCCCTGCGGAGCGCGCTTTGCTGGAGGGCCGGGGCATGCGCCCGCAGACGGCGGCGGCCAATTTTGCCGCAAAGGAAGCCTTCGGCAAGGCACTTGGCACAGGGCTTTTGCGGGAGTTCGCACTGTGCGAGGCCGAGGCGCTGCGGGATGAAAACGGCGCGCCGTATTTTTCCTTTTCAGGCCGGGCGGCGGCGCTGATGCAGGCGCGCGGCCTGACGGCGCATCTTTCGCTGACCCACGAGGGCGGCACCGCCGCGGCCTTTGTGGTGCTGGAGCGGCGCGAGGCATCGGCCTCCCTGAAGGAGGAACCGGAATGCAGCACATTACGGTAGTGCCTTACGACCCAGCCTGGCCTGGCCTTTATGAAGCGGAGGCGCAGGCCATCGCGGGGGTGCTGGGACAGCGGCTCACGGCCATCCATCACATCGGCAGCACGGCGGTGCCCGGGCTGGCTGCAAAGCCCGTCATCGACATTATGCCGGTGGTGCGGGCCGTCACGGAGGCCGATGAATGCCGCGCGGATTTCGAGGCGTTGGGCTACGAATATTTGGGCGAGTTCGGCATTCCGGGCCGCAGGTATCTGCGCAAGGGCGGCGATGAACGGACGCATCAGATGCATATTTTTGCCTCGGACGATGTGCACGCCATTGCGCGGCACTTGGCCGTGCGGGATTATCTGCGCGCCCATCCCGCCCGCGCGGCGGCTTACGGCGCGCTCAAGCTGGAACTGGCGGCCCGGTTCCCTTATGACATCGACGGCTACTGCGACGGCAAGGACGCCTTTGTTGGGGCGCTGGAGCGCGACGCGCTGGAATGGCGCGCCGCCTGTGATTTGAAAAATGGGAGCAACAAAGCATGATAACACCAACCGAGATCAAACAAAACGAACAGATCCGCACTTACATTGAAAAGGCAGACGAAGCGCTGGCCGCGCTGGGCTATACCGAGCACAGCTACGCACACGTGACGCGCGTTGCGCATTTTGCCGAAAAAATCATGGCCGACCTGGGCTATCCCCGGCGCATGCAGGAGCTGGCGTGGATCGCCGGGTATATGCACGACATCGGCAACGTCATCAACCGCATCGACCACGCCCAGAGCGGCGCGGTGATGGCGTTCCGTATTCTGGACAAGCTGGGCATGCCCGCGGATGAGATCGCAACCGTGTGCTCGGCCATCGGCAACCACGACGAAAGCACGGCCTTCCCCGTGAACGCTGTGGCCGCCGCGCTGATTTTGGCTGACAAAACGGACGTGCGCCGCACCCGCGTGCGCAACCGGGACAAGGCCACCTTTGACATCCACGACCGTGTGAACTACGCGGTGGAAAAGGCCAGCACCACGCTGGACGCCGCCGGAAAGGCCGTAGTGCTGGACCTGCAGCTGGACACCGGTATGTCGCCCGTCATCGACTATTTTGAAATATTCCTCGAGCGCATGCTGCTGTGCCGCAAGGCCGCTGAAAAGCTGGGCCTTTCCTTCCGGCTGGTGGTGAATGGCCAGACGGTGCTGTAAGCGCGGCGAAAAACGGAACAATGTGCCGTGTTTTGGCGCATGTGATTAAGCGCCTCCCGGCGCGGGAAAGCTATTCTTGCCGGCAAGCAGGAAGTTTTTCACGCAGGGAGGTTTTTGATTGGAGCACAAGGAAGTAAAGCGCGGCGAGGTATTTTACGCCGACCTGAGCCCTGTCGTTGGCAGCGAGCAAGGCGGCGTGCGCCCCGTACTTATCGTGCAGAACGACGTGGGCAACCGCCACAGCCCCACGGTGATCGCGGCGGCCATCACCTCGCAGACGAACAAGGCGAAGCTGCCGACGCATATCGCGCTCTCCGCGCCGGACCACGGTCTGCCGCGCGACAGCGTGGTCCTGCTCGAGCAGGTGCGCACGCTCGACAAGCGCCGCCTGCGCGAGCGCATGGGCCGTGTGGACGGCGAGCTGATGGAGCGCATCGACGCGGCCATCGCCGTAAGCTTTGGCTTGCAGAATACGCAGTTGATCTAACCCCTCCGGCGCGCACGGGAAGGTGCGCGCCGGGGAGAAATTGAGGAATGCAGCATGAAAAAGAGAAACAACGCCTTTGCCCGTCTGGTGGGACTGCTTTTGGTGAGCGCAACGGTGCTGACGCTGACCGTCGCTGCGACCGGCGGCGCGGGCACGAGCAGCGACCCGCTTGTGACTTTGAGCTACTTAAACGAAAAATTCCTGCCGCAGATCCTCTCGGAGGTGGACAAGAAGGCTGCCGCGCGCGAGCAGGAGCTTTCCCGGAAGCTCACCGAGCAGGTGAGAAGCGAGACAAAGGCCTTTGAGCAGAAGTACGGCGGCACCTCGGGTGGCACGGCGGCAAGCTTTACGCTTGTTACGCTCAATAAATGGCAGATCCTTTACATGGGCGTCGGCTGCGAGGCGATGCTGCGCACGGGCAGCGGCGTGTGCGTGGCGGCGAGCAATCCCGGCCTTGTCGACGAAACGGCGGGTGCGGTGCTTGCCGGCGGCCTCGGCTTGCAGCCACACCACCTCTACATGGCGACGGTCGACAGCCGCGGCGTGCAGGCGGGCGCGGACGGCACGAAGCTCCTTGTGCGCGGCAATTACAGCGTGCAGTAA
>ERZ827524.1631-NODE-1631-length-19647-cov-3.187168_pt1 | contig 19647 bp, 16 predicted proteins | sample MGYA00519702_ERZ827524 | MGnify/ENA primary metagenome ERZ827524 (study PRJEB31778, sample SAMEA3449341) | human gut metagenome | biome: human gut; feature: human-associated habitat; material: faeces | place: United Kingdom | collected 2010/2012 ...
GGGGTTCCTTCCTTGAATGCCATATTCGATAACCGCATTTCTGTCTTAGTGGGCGATTATGTCCTTTCCACCGCGTTGATCCGTTCTATCCAGACAGGTAATCTGCAAATCATAGGTATTGTTTCCAATCTCGGACGCGATCTTTCGGAAGGGGAGATCAAGCAGTTGGAAACGGCCGAAGAAAGCATCATCGACGAATCCTGCTATATGCAGGTGATACGGAAAAAGACGGCCATGCTGCTTTCCGCTTGTGCCGAGATCGGTTCCATCTCTGCCGGGGCATCCGGTGAAATGGTGGAAAAATGCCGTGAGTTCGGCGAATACTTAGGTTACTGTTTCCAGATCAAAGATGATATCTTCGACTACTTCAAAGAAGCGAATATCGGCAAACCGACCGGCAACGATATCCGGGAGGGAAAGGTCACGCTCCCCTTGCTGCACGCGTTGCAGACGGGTAGGAGAGAAGAGGCAGAACATTGCCTTCATATCATAAATGAAAAAGACTTTACCACAGAGAATATAGATTTGCTGATTGATTTTGCGAAAGCGAACGGGGGAATCGAATATGCTGAACAGCGTATGCAGGTATATCATGACAAAGCGGTCGAGGTTTTGATGACACTTCCTGAATCGGAAGCACGCGAAGGTTTGCTGCTGCTTGCCGATTACATCGTAGAACGCCGTAAATAGGTTTTTACGTTTTACTGTCATACTATCATTTTCTTCTTGTATTCTTTGAATATCAAGCTGATTCAGATATGATAGTTGCTTTTCCATCTATCATGTTTATCTATCATACCATCATGTTCCCCTTTTGTTAAAGTATTATTGCTTGAAATACAGCTAAATAAAGATATCTCTCCGTTGAATGCGCATAGTACCTTGGAGAAACTTCCGGAAGATACGGAAAAAGATGAATGAACTGCTTATATAAACACGACGACACCCGGATGTAGGCGATCCCTGCATCCGGGTGTTCGTTTAGGGTAGATCCGGGTGTAGCGGGAGGGAACATCCGGGTGTAGCCGAATTTATGTCGTTATCTTTGCGACGTTTAAGATTATATCATATAAAAAAGTATTTGTCAATAGTTTTTTGCAAAAACAACCCGAATTTTCCCGAATTTTTACGTAATTATCCATGCAAATCATATTTATATTCAAAATTATCTCTCTTATTCTTTTAAATACTTATAAATTCGCTTTATTTCTCTATTTTTTATCCATTTCCCATTCAATTATGGAAACTGTATAAAATTACTTGTTTAAAGAGCCGGATTTTTTATACTGCTAATTGTTATTTTTTTAACGATATCTATTGACATTGTTAAAAAAATAACATATACTATTGTTAGAAAATTAACAATCTTGATTTTCAGGGCAACAGCACCTTCCTTGTAACTGCTGTCCGATATTCGTCTCAGATGAAAAGATTCACAGATGAAACGAGTCGTTTCCATGAGGATGTTCTTGTTTGAGATTAGTATGAAATATAAAATGTAATGGGGGATTTGATGATGGCAACAAAACAGGTAGAGGTCAATAAAATGATTAATACGTTGGCAGACAACGCAAAAAAAGCACTGGAAGCCTATATGAAACTCAATCAGGAACAGGTTGACAGCATTGCTCACGCAATGGCTCTGGCCGGGCTGGATAACCACACCCGTCTTGCTAAATTAGCAGTAGAAGAAACCGGCAGAGGAGTATATGAGGATAAAATCATAAAAAACTTATTTGCTACTGAATACATCTGGCATGATATCAAGAATCAGAAAACAGTTGGAATCATCGAGGACGATGAACTTTCCGGCATTATTCAGATTGCCGAGCCGGTCGGAATCGTTGCCGGTGTCACTCCGGTTACCAATCCAACCTCTACCACAATGTTTAAGGCAATGATTGCGGCTAAAGCAAGAAATCCCATTATTTTCGGATTTCACCCTTCCGCGCAGAAATGCTCTGTGGAAGCCGCAAAAATTGTACGGGATGCAGCGATTGCAGCCGGCGCTCCGGAACACTGTGTACAATGGATTGAGTATCCGTCTTTGGAAGCAACCAACGCGTTGATGAATCATCCCGATGTTGCGTTGATTTTGGCAACCGGCGGCGCCGGAATGGTTCGTGCCGCTTACTCTACCGGAAAACCTGCATTGGGAGTAGGCCCCGGCAACGTTCCCTGCTTTATCGAAAAATCCGCTGACATTGAGCAGGCATGCAACGATATCATGCTTTCCAAGACCTTTGACAACGGCATGATCTGTGCCTCCGAGCAAGCCGTTATTGTGGAAAAAGAACTGCAATCTGCATTTGAAAAATACATGAAATCCAACAGCTGCTATTTCTTAAACGAAGATGAAATAAAGAAGCTGACAGCTTATGCCTTCCCTGATGGAAAAACCTCTGTCAATCCCGATTTAGTCGGTAAACCGGCGAACTGGATTGCAGAACAAGCAGGCTTATCGGTACCTGCCGACACAAAAATATTAATTGCCAAGCTAAAAAGCGTCGGTGAAAACGAGCCACTTTCTAAGGAAAAGCTCTCTCCTATCCTCGCTTACTATATCGTAAAAGATGAAAAAGAAGGTTTTACACGCGCCAAAGAAATGCTGCACAACGGCGGATTGGGGCACTCTGCAGCCATTCATTCCACGAACGATGAGATTATTGCCGCATACGGAGAAGCCATGGAAGTCGGCCGTATCATTGTCAATTCTCCTTCTTCCCAGGGCGGTATCGGCGATATCTATAACGAAAACACTCCTTCGCTGACGCTCGGATGCGGTTCTTTCGGCAAAAACTCCACCACCTCAAATGTATCTGCCATGAACCTTGTCAACGTAAAACGGATTGCGAAAAGGAGAATCAATATGCAGTGGTTTAAGGTGCCGCCGAAAATTTATTTTGAATATAATGCGATTCAATATCTGGAGAAAATGCCAAACATCAGCCGTGCCTTTATCGTAACCGACGAAATGATGGTAAAACTCGGAAATGTAGATAAAATCCTGCATTATTTGAGAAAACGCACAGAATACTGCCATGCTGAAATCTTTGCTGATGTAGAGCCTGACCCGTCGGTTGAAACCATTATGCGCGGCGTAGAAATGATGCGCAACTTTAAGCCGGATGTCATCATCGCATTAGGCGGAGGCTCTGCAATGGACGCCGCCAAAGGAATGTGGCTGTTCTACGAGCATCCGGAAGCTTCTTTTGAGGGGCTGCGCCAAAAGTTCTTCGACATCCGCAAGCGTGCTTATCATTTTCCGAAGCTCGGCACCAAAGCACAGATGGTGTCTATCCCGACGACTTCGGGTACCGGCTCCGAGGTGACCTCCTTCGCAGTCATCACTGACAAAAAGAAAAACATCAAATACCCGCTTGCCGATTACGAGTTAACTCCCGATGTAGCCATCGTTGATCCGCAGTTTGTACTCAGCGTGCCGAAATCGGTTACCGCAGACACCGGACTTGACGTATTGACTCATGCAATTGAAGCATATGTATCGGTGCTTGCTTCCGATTACACTGACGGTCTTGCGCTCCATGCAATCCGTTTGGTATTTAAATATCTCAAACGTGCCTATGATAACGGCAATGACCGCGAAGCGCGTGAAAAAATGCACAACGCATCCTGTATCGCAGGAATGGCATTCACCAACGCATTCCTCGGCATCAACCATTCTCTTGCTCACAAGCTGGGCAGCGCTTATCATATTCCGCATGGACGCGCCAATGCGATTTTACTGCCATATGTCATTGAATACAATGCGCAGAAGCCGAAAAAATTTGCAACCTGGCCGAAATATCAGAAATTCATTGCCGATGTCCGTTATGCTGAAATTGCAGAAATGCTGGGACTTCCCTGCTCTACCACCGAAGAAGGCGTACAAAGCCTGATCAAAGCGATTCGCGATCTGGAAGCCTCGGTCAACGAGGTACGCAGTGTGAAAGAATGCGGCATTGACGAAAAAGTGTATATGGACAGCTTAGATGACCTTGCCGACGAGGCGCACGAAGATCAATGTACTCCCGCCAATCCGCGTTACCCGCTGATCAGCGAATTGAAAGAGCTCTATATCAAGGCATACTACGGAGAAGAAAAATAAACAGCAGAAAACCAATAAAAATCCGCCGGTACTGATGGTATCGGCGGATTTTGTCCTTGTTTGTCCATTTTACTTATTATAGGCTAAGAGGGAGGAGGTGTTAAAATGGATAACGCCGAATTCCCTGACAGCAGTTAGTTTTCAATTTACAAGCTGTAAAGTCTATGATATAATAAGAAAGGAAGAGAAAAATGGGTGAATGTTTACGCTGCGGACGAAAATTAAAAGACCCCGATGCTCTCTACGGCTGGAGATGTGCACAAAAAGTAGGATTTGGCAATGAGGAACAATTGACCGATGACGAAATGGATCGCATAGTAGAACAATATTTAGAGGATATTCGAAACGGAAAAGGCTATCTATGGCAAGGAAATCCCCTCCTTGTTGCTAAGTACCGCACATTAGCGGGAGATGTCTTTTCATCTTCTTCGGAAAATCAAATAATTTTACCATCCTTGGAAATTTTCAAGTATATCCAAAAACACAATATGAAATATATCGGTTCTGAACCTGTGAATGAATATACTTCACCGGAACTACGTGGTTTTCAGGTTTTGAAATATCGTTCCGATTCCAATTCCTCTACGCAATATACTGCCGAAATTGTTGTTGCAGAAAAAACCGCAAAAGAGTGGCGAGATTGGATAAGCGAAAACTTTAAGAGCAGTATGAAGCTTAGAGAATTTCTACAACTGGGTGGAGACAGTCTGGCATTTGATGGACTTATAAGTCAGGGCGCACAGTTTTTTCCTAACACCGAAAATAAATTTAACATTTTAAGTCTTGGACTCAGCGTATTGCCCTCCTTATTGGGAGACGCTCCGCCGCAAATGAAATATATTTTAAAGCAGTTGGAAGGACATTCAGACAACGAGAAAGTAACCATCGTTTTTGAGGAAAAAGCATGGAAACAAGAAACCGGTTTTTGGGCGGACTTTCTCGGACTAAATAAGCCATTCAAAATTTACAGTAAAAAGCATTATTAAAATGAAGCATCGATACCGAGAGAATTTTCTCGGTATTGATGCTCAAAATAAAGCAAAAGGATGAGGCAACATGAAATTGTATCAGGAATCCCCGACCCGAAATGTGCAGCTCGGTATAGCTATGCAACTACTAGCCTGTATTCTTATGTTTTGTCTGGAAAAATTTGTTTTCCAGAATATACTGTTTCAATTTTGCGAAGTACGCCTAAACTATTTTGGAAATTCTACCTTTGAAAATCTAATGCTTCTGCCTACTGACTTCGTCGGTTATTGGTTTTTGCTTTACTGGTTGAACCGATACACAAATGAATATTTTTTGAAAATCGGTACATTTGATCTTACAAGAAGCCTCTTGTTTGCTGTTATTCTAACCTTGCTTAATTTTCACTGTTGCTTTGTAAAGGAAATCATGCCAATCTTTTTCAGAACCTATAACGGCTTTATTTGGACCGCTGTTACAACTGCATATCAATTTCTAATCCGTATTTTTGTCTTTCCTTTTGTTCTTTATAAAGGTTTGGATATAGAAACAGAGAAAAATGTTCTGAATTATCAACAGTTTTTAAAGAAAGCATTATCCTTCCTAATAAAAAAATGTGGCTGGATTTTTGCTTTGATTGGCATTCAAATCGTGCTATACATTATAAACTCTTTTGTTTGTTACTTGGCTTTTCAACGGAGCGGTAATAACATATTGGATTCAGATAAAATCTGTATCAGATATGTTGGCAACTCTATTCTTCAAATTATCACTTTCATTTTCCCTATGTGTCTCGCCAAGATGTACACTTCTTTTGCGGGATTTTTTATAAAAAAGGATGAGTAACAACATGACATTATATCAAAAATCCCCAACCCGAAATGTACAGCTTGGTATGGCTATTTCACTTTTAACTTTGAGCATCCTATTTTATTTTGAAAAATTTGCACTCGGAAACAGTTTTTTTCAATTTTGCGAAGCAAATCAATTTCTGTCCTCCATCGATGCTTTTAGAAATCTGATCTTTTTTCCTTACCGATTCATCAACAGACTTTTCCTGTTTTATTGGATGAACCGATATATCAACAAAGAAATCACCGATATCGGACACTTTCAGCTCGGCAGAAGTATTGCTTTTGCTTCTTTGATTTCCTTATTAAATCTCAGCATATATTTGGCGAAAAACGTGCTTCCCCTTCTTTTTTCTCCTCTGGATTCGACAATATATCGGATAGTCCTGTCAGCGTATGAAATTTTTATTGGCTATTTTTTATCAATTTATGTGTTTTATAAAGGATTAGGTGCCAAAGCATCCGTATTGTCCTTGCGGCTTGGAGCATTCATAAAAGAAATGCTTTTATTTATCAAAAAGAAACTTCTTTTTTTGTTCGGTTTCATGATGGTTCTCCTGGTTTTCTATTTCTGCTTTTTTAAAATCATACTCTATATTACCGATCAAACTGCCTATCCGATATCGGAATATATCTTTCTTCTATTCTTTTTGCAAGATATGTTAATGATCGTCAGCTATATCATTCCTTGGATGTTCGCCAAGTTGTACACTTCTTTCGCGGAATTTTTCGTAAAAAAGGATGAGTAGCAATAGCATAAAAATAATCAAACGATGCTTTTGATGTAATACCTGCTTTATCCATAAAAATATGACAATACAATCCGGATACAGAGTGAAAACACCTATTTCACTCTGTATCTTGTTTCATTATGTCACGATGAAATCTTATTAAGATAAAAACAGATAAAACCGCCGCCAGTACAGAAGTTCCGGCAAAATTCAACCAAATCCCTGTCAAGCCCAAAGGCCATAAAACTGCAACCAGCAGCACAGGAAACACCAACGCGGTAGATACGGAAAGAACAGACGCAGGAACAGGCTTTTCTATGGCAAGCATATAGCTTTGTGTAGCAAAGGAAAACCACCTTGTCAAATAAGTGATGCTAAACAGCTTTAATGCCAAAGCTGCGGTTTCCATAAACCCTGTGTCTGCTTGGTCCATAAACAAATGGGTGATTTGTTCCGGAAAACAAAATATAACGGCAGTCGATATCATGGACAAAATACCGCTTGCAGTAAAACAGCATTTTTCAATTGCTCTTACCCTGGTATACTTTCCGGCTCCCCAGTTATAGCCGACAGCCGGCTGAAGCGAATCACACATACCGTATAAAAGCGGCTGTATAAAGCCCTCTGCATACATCAGAATACCGTAAACGGATACCGCTGCTTCTCCTCCGAAACGTACCAGAAGAACATTCATTAAAATGGAGGTGATTCGTCCCGCAATATTATTCAGAAAGTTTGGACTGCCGCACGCAATAATCTGTTTGACCATTCTGCAGGTGAAATGGGGCTTACAAAAATGCAGCAGCATCGTCTTTCTGAAAAAAGGAATCATCGCCAGGCAGGTAGCAACACACATACCAATGCATGTTGCAAGCGCTGCTCCCCAAATACCCCAACGAAAGATAAACAAAAATACAAATTCCAGTCCGGCACTGACAGCAGACATGAAAATATTTAAAAACATGCTACCACGCACTTTGCCACAGATTCGCAAATAGTTATCCATTGCAAATACAATGGTAGTAATAGGAGAACAAAGAGCATATACCCTTAAATATTGTACCGCAAAATCAGCAAATTCGCCTTTTGCCCCCATCATTCCAATCAGCCACGGAGCCAAGACAAATAGGATGCTGCCAATCAGAGCACCCGTTATCACAATCATCAGACAAGCACAAGAGAAAATATTGTTAGCTTCCTTTTCCTGCCCCCGCCCTAAATGGATGGAAATCGGTACAGACGAACCTACACCGATTAGGTCTGCTAAAGAAAAATTAATAATCACAAAGGGCATTGCAAGATTTAGTGCCGCAAAGGCAGCTTCTCCCAGAAAACGTCCGACAAATACGCCGTCGATCAACTGGTAGAGCGCTGAAGCCAGCATACTGATTGCTCCCGGAACAGAAGCCAAGAAAAATAATTTTAGCGGTGAAGTTTTTATAAATAAAGTCTGGGAACTCATACTGTATTTCCTTCCGATCCGTTTATTTCAATATTCGTTTCTGAAATTCATCGCACAGTAAATCAGAAAAACAAGCAAAAGCATCAACAAATTCAGGAGAAAACTGTTGCAAAGTCTGTTCTATTGCTTGTTGCTCTGATTCATAGACGCTTTTCATAATTCGGTCCACATATGCTTTGCCGTTTTCAGTAAGAGAAATCACCTTTTCCTTCGTATGCTCCCCCGCCAAAAGCGTGACATAGCCGATGTCAGTAAATTCCTTAACTATCGTGTTGATGGTTGTTTTCGGAATTAACCAATCTTCACTGATTTGCTTTTGAGAATGTGCCCGACCATCATTCAGTGCATACAGCAAAGCCAAAGCATTCCCTTTTACTCCCAGCTTCCGCGCACAAAGGTAATAGGCACCGTCGATTCGGTTAATAGCAACCATAAGCCTCATTACTGTTTCAAAATGATTCTGCATCACAAGCACCGGCTCCTTATAAATTCATTTTTGGCTTTTCAAAATTACAGCAGAAGCGAAAAATAAATATGAAAAACTGTATTTTGCATCGAAATTTCACAATACGGATTCGTACTGAGTATCATAATACGGATTCGTATTATTGTCAAGCATATACTGTAAAAAAATTAATATGAAGTTTATTCTGCCGTACATCATATAAAACAGATTCCCTGTCAACCCATAAAATAAAAGGCAGAATCGTTGATCCTGCGCTTGAAATCGGCAATCGGATGTTGTATAATAAAAAGCAAAGCCTATGCGAAAGGAAAACACAGTATGGAAATACAATATGCCGAACGTATCAAAAACTTAAAAGCATCCGCAATTCGAGAAATTTTGAAATTCACCGCTGATCCTGAGGTCATTCCATTTGCAGCAGGAAATCCTGCCCCCGAAGCTTTTCCTTGCGAAGAGATCGGGGAAATTACAAGGGATATTTTTCAAAACGATCCGATTACTGCGCTGCAATACAGCGTTTCAGAAGGATATCCTGCTTTGCGCAGCACCTTAAAATCATATATGAAAGATCAATACAATATCGGCAGAGAGAATGATGACTTGATTATCGTTTCCGGTGCGCAGCAGGGAATTGAACTTTCCGCTAAAACACTATGTAACGAGGGAGATACCGTCATCGTTGAGGTTCCGAGTTTTGTCGGTTCACTCAATTCGTTTAAATCTTTTAACACCAAATTAGTGGGTGTTCCGGTGGAAGACGGCGGAATCAGTTTGGAGAAATTGGAAGCTGCACTCAAAGAAAATCCAAATACAAAATTGATTTACTTGATTCCGAATTTCCAAAATCCATCCGGAACCTGTATGAGTCTCGAAAAAAGGAAAGGCGCTTATGCACTCGCCAAAAAATACGGCGTATTTATTATTGAGGATAACCCATACGGCGATTTGCGTTTTGGGGGAGAAAATATTCCCAGCATAAAGTCTTTTGATGAAGATAATATCGTGATCTATTGCGGCAGCTTTTCTAAAGTGCTTGCTCCCGGATTAAGAGTCGGGTACCTGATTGCAGATAAAAATTTAATCCAAAAAGTGGTTGTCGGCAAACAAGCCTCCGATGTGCATACCAATATTTTAGCGCAAATGATTTGCCAGCGTTTTATGACAGAATATGATATGCCTGCACATATTCAAAAATTACAGGAAATTTACCGCAAAAAATGCGATTTAATGCTTTCCTGCATAGAAGACCATTTTAATCCTGCTGTAACACATACCTCTCCCGAGGGAGGTCTCTTTTTGTGGTGCACCTTGCCGGACAACGTAAATATGATGGAGTTCTGTTCCACAGCCGTTCAAAACAAAGTTGCAGTCGTACCCGGTATTGCTTTTATGCCTTATGAAACTTATGAAACACAGTCTTTCCGTATGAATTTTTCCACGCCTACCGATGAGCAGATTATCAAAGGTGTTGAAATTTTGGGGAAACTTACCTATAAAATATAACTCATACTTACACTGAAAATTTGATGACAATGATTCTTTATTGAACCAATGGAGGTTTTATAATTGGAAAACATTCAAGCTGAAAGAAAAAAAGTTATGCTCAGCGGCATACAGCCAACCGGTGTGTTTACACTCGGAAACTATATCGGTGCAGTACGCAACTGGGGCAAAACACAAGAAGAATACCAATGTGCTTATTTCATCGCAGATCTTCACGCGTTAACTGTACGACAGGATCCTAAAATGCTGAAAAAACAAACCTTGGATGCTTTTGCACTGCTGTTGGCATGTGGTATTGATCCGGATAAAAGTCTTGTTTTTATTCAAAGCCATGTTCCGACTCATGCCGAATTGTCCTGGATTTTATCCTGCTTCACCCAATTTGGAGAACTTTCCAGAATGACGCAGTTTAAAGACAAATCTGCCAAAAATGCCGACAATGTGAATGCCGGTCTTTTTACCTACCCTGCCCTCATGGCTGCCGACATTCTGCTCTATCAACCCGATTTTGTTCCGGTCGGAGCAGATCAAAAGCAACATTTGGAAATCACACGGGATATCGCAATCCGTTTTAACAATCTATATGGCAACGTTTTTAATGTACCCGAAGCGTACATTCCCAAAACCGGAGCTCGTGTAATGTCTCTCCAAGATCCTACCAAAAAAATGTCAAAATCGGATACTAATGCCAATGCATCGGTGTTTATTTTGGACGAACCGAATGTAATCGTGAAAAAATTCAAACGCGCTGTTACCGACAGTGAAGCGGAAATATGCTATCGTGAGGGAAAAGACGGTATTAACAACCTGATGTCAATCTACTCTGCTATCACCGGACTTTCCAATGAACAAATTACCGATGATTTTGCCGGAAAAGGATACGGTGATTTCAAAACCGCCGTGGGAGAAGCTGTTGCTGAAGAACTTCGCCCCATTCGAGAAAATTTTGCCCGTTTGACACAGGACAAAGCCTATTTAGAAGAAACCTACCGCAAAGGAGCGGAAAAAGCAGCCGCTATCTCTGCCCGCACTTTGCAAAAAGTACAGAAAAAAGTCGGCTTATTGGGAAAATAAAGTTGTTATTAAAATCGGCGGTACGAAATTCGTACCGCCGATTTTTAACGCACATTAACTTCAAACCTGCTGCTTCGTATCTGCTTCCGTTTGTATGGATAACTTATTCAATATCTTATCGATTAGGAAATAGCAGCCTCGCTCTACTGTGATATAAAACAGAAAGGCAACTCCGCACAAAAGCAATAACGACAGGATAAAAACCACAACAGAATTTAACTGATAATGTCCGTTGTTCGAATAGAGGCAAACAAACAATTTAGTTGAAAATGAAAATAAAACCGGAATATGAAGCAGATAAACTGCGTAAGATATTTTTCCCAGAAATAAAAACAGTCTTCGCTTTAAAAGCTTTAAATCTAGGTAATAGAGCCCTGCAACCATTAAGAACGCACCGATGCTGTGATAAACAAAATATGGCTTTACTTCTTTTAAGACAACCGGAAAAAATCGGTATACATTATCCGGACTGATTCCCGTCGGATAACCTCCTAAGAACATCCCCAGCAATATCAATAAAACTCCTATTGTTTTTGAATGAGGCGGTTTCATTTCATTTGAAATAAAGTACCCTAAAATTGTTCCGAGGATAAAGTTAAAAATCAAATTATCTAAAAGTAAAAAAGCAACAGCAGTTAAAAGATACACGAACAGTATTTTTTTGTTTTTATTCCACGCCATGATCGATAAAATATATGTGGCAAAAGATCCGTAAAAAATATATTTCAGCATCCAGAACGCTGTTGAAAATTCAGAATTTCCTACAAACCATACATCAATAAAGGAGGTCCGAAACCCCTGCCATAATTCCGGATCGTTCTTATAATAAAGGTCGAGCCACCACGACTGCGTAATCCGGACTGCCGCATCATTCTCAAACAACGATAGTTTTATCATAAAATACACAAGCAATGATGTAACAAAAAGGGGAAGCGCCAATCTTGGAAACCGTTTTATCATAGACCTTGACAGTCGGTTCAAATCCGTTCGTCTAAATATGGAGTAACTAATAGATACTGCACTGACAACACAAAAAATACACACTAAAAAATTACCGTTAAATAAGGAGGCAAACGGAGATTGCGCGAGATAAATATCCAGCTTTGCAATCATATGTGACGGCACCGCATTTCCCGAATAAGTGCCCGGATAAAAAATTAAAAGAAAATGATGAACAAAAATCAGAATGCAGCAAATCCCTCTTAATCCGTCAATCCAGTCCAGTCTTTGCTTTTTTAAAACATCAATCTGCTTGTCCATAAAAGTCCCCCGTTGTTCCGTGTTTCAGTTATATCATTCTGCGAAACCGCCGTTAACTCCGATTACTTGACCGGTAATGAAATTTGCAGCATCCGATGCCAAAAAATAAATCATATGAGCAACATCCTGCGGTGTTCCGATTCGTCCGAGCGGCGTTTCTTCCTGCAGCGCAGAAAGCGTTTCAGCATTCAGATGCCCGTTCATATCGGTATCAATCACACCGGGAGTGATGCAATTAACCGTAATGCCCGACAAACCTTCTTCCTTTGCCAGCGCTTTTGTTAAACCGATCAATGCCGCTTTGGAGGCAGAATAATGTACTTCGCAGGAAGCACCTTTTTCTCCCCACACCGAAGAAATATTAATGATTTTTCCCGATTTCCGAGCAATCATCCCCGGCAATACTGCCTGGCAGCAATGAAAAACACCTTTTACGTTAATGTCAAACATTTGATTCCAATCATCATCTGTAATATCGGTAAACAGCTTTTGCTGGGCTATTCCCGCATTATTCACCAACACGTCAATTTTGCCGAACTCCCGACAAATTTGCTCAGTCATCGCCTCAACTTCATGGCGCTTCGAAACATCCGCTTTTATCGGCAATACGTTTCCATATTGCTTTGAAAGACTTATCGCCGGTTCAGGAGTATGAAGATAATTAACTGCCATATTCCAGCCGTTTAAAGCAAACAACTCTGCCGTACAGTATCCAATTCCGCGGGAAGCGCCGGTAATCAACACCGTTTTATTCATCTTTATTATTCTTCCTGTAATTTAAATAACTTTCTAAAATAATGGTTGCAGCTACTGCGTCAACAACCTCTTTTCGTTTTTTACCGCGGGTGTTGGTTTGGTTTAAATAATTATGCGCAGAAACCGTTGTCGAACGCTCATCCCACATTTTAACCGGAACATCGACCAGATTTGCAAGCTTATCTGCAAACGTTTGACACTTTTCCGCCCGCTCCCCTATTGTTCCATTCATATTTTTGGGATATCCGACAACAACCTCCTGCACCGCATATTCCTGCACTGCATAAGCCACTTTTTGAACGGTAGTATCAAAATCTTTTTCGTGAATAACCCCAACGGGAGAAGCCAAAAACTCTGTTTTATCACAAACGGCAAGCCCGGTACGAGCATCTCCGAAATCCACTGCCATAATTTTCATTGTTTTTATAATCCTTTCTATCCGCTTACCATGGTTGAACTTTACCCACAAGTTCGGTAACTTTGCCAATATTATGGGAATCCAAATACTCGTTTAGTCCGTCTATTACCTTTAACGGAGCATAAGGATCCGCGAAAATTGCGGCACCCATCTGTAACGCCGAAGCACCTGCCAACAGCATTTCAACTGCATCCTGCCACTTTTCAATACCGCCCATGCCGACAACCGGAATCGACACCGCATTTGCCACTTGCCATACCATCCGAAGTGCTACCGGGAATACAGCAGGTCCGGAAAGTCCCCCTACATTATTTTTCAGTACAGGACGGCGAGTGTTGATATCAATCTTCATTCCGAGAAGTGTATTAATCAACGATACCGCATCTGCACCTGCCGCCTCTACGGCTTTTGCAATCTCAGATATGCTGGTAACATTGGGAGAGAGTTTAACCATCAAAGGCTTGGTGGTTGCTTTACGAACTTTTGCAGTAATATCTGCGGCACTGGAACAGGAAATTCCAAACGCCGCTCCCCCTTGTTTTACATTGGGACAAGATATATTGAGCTCAATCATGTCCACTGCGGTAGGCTCCAACTTTTGCGCAATGGTAACGCAGTCTTCGGCGGTAGAGCCCGCGACATTTGCAATAATACGAGTATCTTTGTGTATTAAATTCGGCAGCTCATGCTCAATGAAATAGTCAATTCCGGGATTTTGCAAACCAACTGAGTTAAGCATTCCGGAAGGCGTTTCTGCAATACGCGGCGGCGGATTTCCGGCTTTTTCCAGCAAAGTCATTCCTTTCACAGCAACTCCGCCCAATTTGGACAGCGGATAAAACTCCTCATACTCCCGCCCAAATCCAAAAGCGCCCGATGCGGGGATAATCGGATTTTTAAAAGTAACACCGGCTACATTCACCGTCAAATCAGCCATATTTACAACCAACCTTTCTTGCGTTGATCGGAATATATCAAAACCGTTTCAGCAAAATGATTATTTATTCTCCAGTAAACAGTATACTTGAAAATGAAGAAGAACGCAAGGGATAAGTATTATTTTTATTTTGCTTTTGCACACTTCGGTGCAACGCAATAGAAAATAGTCGAATAATAAAAATCCCCCTAAAAAGGGGGTACCCTCTCCGGATAAATCCGGAGAGGGTATATCAAAATATGGAAAGAAGTCTGTCTGTTTCATTTATGCGTTATTCTATCATTAACGCATTTTTGGAATATCTTATCCTTCGTAAACAAGATTTTTGGAAATCATCTCATCTACGTTAGAAGCATCCCACCATGCACCGGAAATAGCAACCTCTTTTTCAACAGCAGTACCTTCTACCGCCGCGATTGCCTGCAATACTGCGTTATAACCGATCTGATAAGAATCCTGTGCCACAGCGCCGATTAATTTCGCACCGGTGGTTTTCTTCATCCACTCGATCTGTTTCGTGCCTGCATCGAATCCGCAGAATTTGATGGCGTCATATTTCGTACCGGCAGCGCCGATTGCATCATAAACCTGTTTTACAACACCTTCATTAGACATGAAGATTGCTTTTGCGCCTTTTTGCTCTAAAGCTTCCAAAGCATCTTTATAAGCGTTATTTGCATCACCGGGTTTTACCTGTGATTCAATGGTTACTTTTCCCTTGGTGGTTGCATCAGCCTCTGCCAACTCTTTAAACTTATCTGTAAAGCCACCTGCTCTGTCAATACCGGTTTGTGTCTCGTCGTGCTGAATGACGCCGACGACATATTTATCAGATGCGGCGATATCAGCCTTGATTGCTTCAAAGAATTTTTCCGCTGCCACTGCCGCAGCATCTCTGTTACTGGTCGCAACAGAAGAAACAATCGGATTATCCCCGCCCAAAGCTTCAATATCCTTCGCCCAAATACCGCTGTCGAACTGAACAACAGGAATGCCCTCTTTTTTCGCTTTTTTCAGGGAATCGGTAAAGCCTTCACCGATGGTGGCCAAAACCATACCTGCAGGTCCGTTATTAATTGCGGTATCAACCATTTCTTTTTGAGAAGGAAGGTCTTTTGCAGATTCACTTGCCGGACCGCGGAAAGTAACCTTATAACCTTTTTCTTTTCCTGCTGCTTCTGCACCGGCTTTTACAGACTGCCAGAATGCATGAGACTCACCTTTCGCCACAACTGCGATTGTTTTTTCTCCGCTGCCGCTGCTGCAGCTGGTCAAACCAAAAGCCATAGAAGTTGCCAGAACACCGGACAGCATCAATGCGCCCATTTTCTTCATTGAAATCATAAAACAATACCTCTCTTCACTTTCATATTTTAACCCTTTCGGGGGTTAACCATCATTCATCCAACATTATTATTTTGCCTGTTTTAATTTTGCATATTCTGCTTTAAAGGTCACTTTATTTGCAGCAATTTCTTTTTCCAACGCTTCAATTTTATTTTTACGTTCCCGGTCGTTTAAGGAAGCATCTACCCAAGCAGCATCAATCTGTGATTCAAGCTGATAATTATGCTCTTTGTATAATCTCTTGTACTTATCTGCTTCAGTCTCGATTTTCACCTTATTGGCGTTCTTATTTTTGATAACGTCCATCAGAACTGCAACGACAACGATGATACCAGTCAAAACATAGGTAACATAGGTGGCGTTTACCGTCAAATCAAATCTTGCCAGCACATAGTTCAATCCGCTTCGGATAACAACCAGCATAATGGAGCCGATAATAGAACCTGCAATCGACGCGACACCGCCGGCAGCACTGGTACCGCCGATATATACACCGGCAATCGCATCCAATTCCATTCCGTTTCCGGTTGCCGCTGCAACAGTCGGGAAGGACGCTGCCCAGAAGATCGCTGCAATACCTGCGCCGATACCGCTGAGTGTATAAGCAATTACTTTATACTTGTCGGTATTAATACCGGAAAGTCTGGTCGCTTCTTCATTACTTCCGATGGAAAGAATATATCTTCCGATCTTGCATTTATACATCAGATACATACAGATAATCCCGAATCCGACTACCCAGAACAAGCCAACCGGCATATCATTTACATTAGAGAACAACTTATTGAACCATGTTCCGCTCGGGAAGAAAATATTCGGAACTGCTACGATGATCGCGCTCAAGCCGCGAGCAAACATCATGGTACCAAGCGTAGCGATAAAGGCAGGCAGCTTTAACTTTGCTACCAACAGACCATTCACAAAACCGAACAAAGTACCGATGAGGATCATAACAGGAATGGTAAGCCACAACGGCATACCGCCCTCATACATCTTACCGGCAACTACCGCTGAAGCGATACATACGGTACCGATTGACAAGTCTATTCCGCCTGTCGCAATAACGAAAGTAACGCCTAAAGCCATAATCGCGTACGGAGCCAGTGACTGCGCCATGCTGACAATGTTTCCGGTGCTGACAAATCTCGGATTCAAAGCGGCAAAAATCACTACCAGAACAATCAGAGCCGCAATAACAATCATGTTCTGTTTTCCTTTGGTGCCTAACATGTTTAACATCTTGACGCCTGAGTTTCTCATTTTTCTGGAAGCAGGCATCTTCAAAGCTTTACTATTTTCCATATGTTGATCCCTCCCGCATTGTAGCATATTTCATAATCTCTTCCTGAGTTGCATCTTCAATATCAAGTTCAGCAGTAATTCTGCCCTCACACATCACAATAACCCGATCGCTTAAGCGCTGCACTTCAGACAACTCCGACGAGATCATAATAACGGATTTCCCCTGCGAAGCAAGTGTTTCCATTAATTCATACATTTCACTTTTTGCACCGATATCAATTCCACGAGTGGGCTCGTCAAAAATAAAAATATCGGAATCTTTAATCAGCCATCTGGCAATAATTACTTTCTGTTGGTTACCGCCGGACAGATTCTTTAGCTTTTGCTCCATAGAAGGAGTTTTCGTACGAAGCTTTTGATTGGCAGCCGCCGCATCTTCGCGTATTTTATTGTCATTAATAAAACCGCATTGAATGTAATCGTCTAATGAAGCAAGCACTGAGTTTTCCGCTACTGATTTATCCAACATCAAACCATATCGTTTTCTGTCCTCAGAAAGGTAGCAAATACCGTTTTTTACTGCAACGCTTGGTTCAGTAATTTTAACTTTTTTACCTTTAATATAAATCTCGCCGCTGTCAAATGGATCCGCACCGTAAATTGCTCTGGCAACCTCGGTTCTGCCTGCTCCCATCAAGCCGGAAAAGCCTAAAATTTCACCTTTTCTCAACTTAAAGCTGACATCTTTAATGGTAGTACCGCTATTTAGATGCTTAACCTCTAAAACAGTTTCTGCATCTTCCGGAACCATACTTTTTTCTTTTTTATCACCATAGATCACCCGTCCGACCATCATCTTAACGATTTCATCTTTGGTTGTATCTTTGGTAATCAACGTTCCGACATACTCCCCGTCACGCATAACGGTTACACGGTCGGAAATCCGGTTGATTTCATCCATTCTGTGGGAAATATAAATCATACCGATTCCCTTATCGCGCAGGTCGTTCATAATTTTAAACAACTCTTCGACCTCTGTTTGCGTCAAAGCGGCAGTCGGTTCGTCCAGAATAAGCAGTTTGGAATCATGCGAAATAGCTTTCGCAATTTCAACCATCTGCTGTTTACCAACTGTCAATGTTCCCAATACAACGGACGGATCAATATCCACGCCGATTCTGTCAAAAAGCAATTTGGCATCTTTTTCCATCTGTGCGTCGTCAATGTAAAAATTGCTTTTCAGTGGTTCTCTGCCGATATAAATATTTTGAGCAACAGTCAGATGATTCATCATATTAAGTTCCTGATGAATAATACTGATACCTGCCGCCTGTGATTCGGCAATGTTTGAAAAATGTACGGACTCACCAAATAAAGTGATCTCGCCGCCATCCCGCTGATGAATACCACAGAGTACTTTCATCAAAGTGGATTTTCCTGCACCGTTTTCCCCCATTAATGCATGAACTTCTCCTGCACGAAGCTCAAAATTAACAGACTTCAGTGCATGTACGCCGGAAAAGCGTTTTTCAATTTTATCCATTACCAAAATAGTTTCGCCCATTGCGTATCCCCCCTATCAAAATTTCCATATTTTGTGTGCCGTTTGCTTTTGTTGTCCTTATTATATCATTGGCATATCGAAAAAATAATACAATAAATTACAGAAAAACATCAAAAATTTACACAAATAGAAAACAACTATAAAAAATTCCTTTTTTGCTTTTTATTAAAAAGCCTTAACAAGCGGCATTTGCACTTGTTAAGGCTTTTTTATATGCGAATCAGCGACGATGAAAGAGATTATTTATTTGATATATTACCTCGAATGTATGCTCAATAAACGGTTCAAAAGTAACTCAAACAAACATTAATCGTTTTTATCACCCGGTTTAAAAATAAGCGCCATTAAAAATCCAAATATAATTGCGGCAGAGATTCCCGCAGCGGTTGCAGACAATCCGCCGGTAAAAATCCCCATAAATCCGTTTGCAGCAACCGCCTCTTTGACGCCTTTTGAAAGCAAGTATCCAAATCCGGTAAGCGGTATGGATGCTCCCGCTCCTGCAAACTCAACAAGCGGCTGGTATACACCAATTGCTCCCAAAATAACGCCGGATACGACATAAGCCACCAAAATTCTCGCGGGAGTCAACTTTGTATAATCAATTAGCACTTGACCGATTGCACAAAGCGCACCTCCTACCAAAAACACTTTTAAATACATTAAAAAATCCATAACTGATTATTCCTTTCCGCTGCGTTTGTGATTCATACACTGCTTTTATTTTGAGGAAGACAAATGAATCAGATGTGCGATACCGGGAATACTTTCTCCCTGCTGCACACTGGTTGGAGACATCAAGGCACCTGTCGCGACAAACAAAACTTCATTCAGCCGCTTTGCTGTAATCTCCTGCATGATATATCCGCATAACACCGACGCGGAACAACCACATCCGGAACCACCTGCATGAACATCCTGCTTTTCCATATCATAAATCATTAAGCCGCAGTCATTATGAA
>ERZ827524.1634-NODE-1634-length-19640-cov-3.797804_pt1 | contig 19640 bp, 10 predicted proteins | sample MGYA00519702_ERZ827524 | MGnify/ENA primary metagenome ERZ827524 (study PRJEB31778, sample SAMEA3449341) | human gut metagenome | biome: human gut; feature: human-associated habitat; material: faeces | place: United Kingdom | collected 2010/2012 ...
ACGAAATTCCCGTAGCTCGCATCCCCGGACGCTCCGGGGCTGTTGACGTGCCCGGACGCCAGCAAGATGACCTCACCGTCCGTGTGGGCTGTTACATAGTCGGTTCTGTGGCCCTCCCCTACGATGTCCAAGCCCTTGTGTTTGGATGAGTAGTGCTGCGTGATCAGATCGTTACAGTTTTCCAGTACCCGGCTCATGCGGATCCCTCCTTGTTTTTGTTCTCCAATGCCTCGATTGCAGCCCTGTACTCGGCGCGTTTTTGGAGTATGGGAAGATACTTCTCATCCACCTGCGTCCCTAAATATAGACATTCCGCGATTTTGTTGGCAACGTAATCCGTCTTTCCAAGGTAGGTTTGATAGTACGTTATTCTGGTATCGTCGGTGTCTCCATGGCGCTCCAGATACCATTCTAGAGGTGACATCTCAAACATCATTTCCACCTCCCAACCGCAACGTATGAGGCCCCTGCGGTCATGTTAGAGTTAGATCCGGGTAAACATACATAAAAACTACCCGGGCATGTTGGAGACGTATTATATAGACCCTCCATGAAATACGTACTTCCCGATTTATTCGGAAACATCATGACTACCGGGTCCCCGTTGAAGGCACTTGGAAAATTAGAAAATGTTATTATCCCTGTTGATTCGTACATCGATCCCCAGGCTTTGGTAACATTGACATTGGACCACGTTTGGCTCCCCCAACAGATCATAGTGCCGTCGTAGAATTTGACGTATCGTCCGACTGTCCCGGAGGCACCTACGCCGGAGGATACCACCATGTAGTCATTAACCGTTATAGAATCGGAAAATTTCCCGTATTTCCCATACACATAGCGGAATTGTTTTGCAGATGTCCCGACATCACGTGTCGCATTGGTATTTGGTGTTATATTCCCTGTCATTTCCAACCCATTGAGATACGCCTGTATCGCATATATCGCGTTAATTTGTTCGGGGTATCCGATTTGCACATTCCCCGATGCGCCGGGTCCGGAAAAATTCCCGGAAATAGCAATTTGTCCGGAAGATCCGGGTCCAATCGAGGACGTAATCGTCTCACCAATATGCGCCGATTGGGTGTTTATGTCGGTAATGGGATACGGCGTGCCTATGTTTGCGTCGCCGGTTACATCGACATGATCGGGGCCAGAAAAATTTCCAGTTATCACCCCGCCGGTTTTGTCCAGTTTGTCGTCAAGTTGAGCTGGTGTGGCATAATCCACCCCGGCGGTCGCTTTCGACACATTGGTTCCGTTGCCTTTGAGTAAGCCGGTTATGTCGGTGCCTGTAGTGGTGGACACAACGTTCGGCCCCGGCGCTCCGTCTGCGCCATCCTGCCCAGGGGGGCCTTGGATTCCCTGAATCCCTTGTTCGCCTTTCTCTCCGGGATCTCCTTTATGCCCCTGTGGACCGATAACGCTTCCCAGGTCTATGGTTGTTGCCATTTGTCTCACCTCATTCGTATGTTGCAATCAAGTGTCCTTGCGCGTTTATAGAAAAAGTTGGGACGGGGCCCGGATCTCCCTTTTCCCCTTTTTCGCCCTTCTCACCGGTGGCGCCGGTGTCTCCTTTGAGACCTTGAGGGCCCTGTTCGCCTTTTTCTCCTGGCGTTCCAGGCTCTCCTTGCGGGCCAATATCGCCGGTGGCGCCTTTAGGGCCCTGCGGTCCTTCGGGCCCTTGAGGGCCTTGAATAGTTCCGTTATCCACCCAAGTGCCGTTCGCTGCGTCATAAATGTATATGTTGTAAGGCGCTGCCGTTCCGACTCCATATACATCTCCGGCTTCGGGGCTTGGAACCGCTGTTTCCAGTGCAGAGAGAGTGTCGTAATACCCGAGCACGCGAAAATCTTTGCCAGGTTCTCCAGTCTCGCCTTTTTCACCGGGCGTTCCCGGTAAGCCTTGAACGCCTGGCGGGCCTTGTGGCCCTGCGGGACCGGTGTCGCCCGTCTCTCCCTTTTCCCCCTGTATACCAGGATCCCCCTTCGGTCCTTGCGGTCCAGTATCGCCGGTATCGCCTTTAGGACCCGGCGGTCCGATAAATTCCCCGTTGTCAAGCTTCTCTTGTACAGTTTGCGCCACGGATTCGGCCAGCGTGGCCGCTGTGTCTGCCTCGTTGGCCTTTTGCGTCGCTGTTGCCGCCGCCGTTTCGGCTTGCGTTTGGGCCCGTTCCGCTCCGGCCGCAGCCGTTTCAGCCGTTTCAGCCTTGGCATTCGCCAGTGCCGCCGCTGTGTTGGCCGCCTCTTTCGCCTGGTCGGCTCCGGAGGCCGCATTCATGGCACTTTCCGCCGCGCCGGACGCCTCGGCGGCCGCTGATTCCGCTTCGGACGCCTTGGCATCCGCCAGCGCCGCCGCATTGTTCGCCGCCTCTTTCGCCTGATTGGCGCCGTTCGCGGCCGAGTCTGCTCTTTCGGCGGCCGCGTTTGCACCTTCTGCGGCTGTCTGCGCCAGACCCGCCGCGTCGTTCGCCAGTGAAGCGCTCTGGCCCGCGGCAGCAGCCGCTGTGTTTGCGGACAAAGCCGCCGCATTTGCCGCGTTCGCCGCTTCTTCCGCGCCCGCCATCAACCCGGAAAGCCCTGTCTGGTATTCCTGCTCCATAGGTGTGCCGCTGTCACGAGGCGAATAGAGCAATCCTCCTTCCAGCGTGTATGCCACCTGCTCTTCTGTTCCGTCTGCTGACAGCACGACGATGCACAACCGGATTTTTCCGCAGGATCCGGCGCCCGTCCAGTTCCCCGGAAGAGTGCATTTTGCCTGATTGTTTGCCACGGTCACGAACTCTGTTGTGTCGTACCCGCCCGCACCGTCCACGTATTCGAACCGGTATTTGTACGTATCCTTGACCAGGGATTCATCCAGCGTAAACACCACTTCGGTTGCATGGTGGTCCCCTTGTACACCCGCGAACTGTGCTTGTTTCGGTGTGACCCCGGATGCGGTCGCCGTAAAAGATACCGTGCGTATGGGTGTGCTCATTTTCATCACCTCATTGCAGGGGAAACGGCGGGGAGATCATCCCCGCCGCTCCTCATTTCTTTATATCTTAAATCCATCGCGTGAAATCGTCTGCCTTGTACCCGATGCCCAGCTTGGCGAGCGTTTCCCGGATTTTCCTCATGCCGCTTTCGTCTTTTTTCTTGTACAAATCCTGATAAATGGGTTTGTAATACCGGGTAACGGAGGCGCGGATGCTCGATTCCTTCTTCCCGTTCGACAAAAGCTCCTGTATGACGGTTTTGGCTTCGGATAGGTTTCCGGATTCAACCGCCGTCACAATGTCGGAGCCTTCATAAATACCCTCGTATTCTTCCTCGTCCTCCGATTCGTCCTCTGGCCTCTTGTTCCCGATCAGCCGGTCAACGGTGTTTTCCAGCCATTCACGTTCTACGCCACTGTCTTCAAGTTCCTTCGCGCTTTCCTTGTACTCTTTTTGTTTTCCATCCTCCTTCTTTTTGGCCGCATTTTTCACGTTGGATATCCATCCGTCCACGGCGCCGATCACCCATTCTCTGTCGAATCCTTCATTCCGCAGCTCACCGACGATTTTCGCATACGACGACATATTTCCGTCCATTTTGGCGCGGGCCGCCTCGGCTATGCGCGGATCGGATTCCCGCAAGACTTTGCGCATGGAATAGGTGATCTTATCCTCGCTGATCCCGCCTTTTTCCATCGCCGTCAGGATGTCCTGCGCCAGCTTTGGATTCTTTTCTTTGTATGCGTCGTAAACATATTCCGCATACCGGGAGGCGTTCTTCGGGATGACAGGATAATAGAAGGTGTCCAGAGTGTATTCCAAGCCCGTTGTCGGCAACCCGGAATCGGAAGCAATCTGTACAGCCCCTCTCACCATTCCTTCCAAATCCCTTGTTACGGACGCCAGCGGGATCCCTGTCAGTTTGCTGATGCTCGCCGCGCTGTTCTTGATCAGCCACGGAATGGAATACTTGGAATCTCCACTGAAGTATGTCGCCCAATTCTTCCCGGCATTGACGACATCGACGAGTCCGGCCATCTCCTGACGGGTCAGGCTGTAACCGGACAGCAGGGATACCAGTTCTTTCGCGTATGGGAGCATGTTCAGCGGGTTCAGATTGTCAAGGATGTTTTCGCCGGACGCGGACAAGAACTTTTGCAGCCAATCCTTGTCCTTGTCGTCATCCCGGGCCGCATCGACCAATGCGGCGGCGAGCGCGGTGACGATGCTCGTCACTGTATGCGTAACGGCCGCCCGGGCCAACCGCCCACCTCCGGATTTCCACCCGTTTTTCTGGACGTTCCGCGCCGCTGACCGCAGCATGTTATAGCTTTTGGTTGGCTCGCTCATGAACGACGTGACAACCTTGTTGGCGAAATTCTTGCTGCGCATCACTTGGGACCGGTGGAGCACCGAGTCCACCACCTGCGTCCGGTCGATGATGTCCGAAAACCGCTTTCCGCTCTCTTCCAGGAATGCCTCCGATCCCGGTTTCAGATTCGTGGTTTCCTGTACCTCCAGCTTCACGGCATTCCAGAGCTTTCCCCAAGTCTTGGTGTCCGCCCATCCGGCCGGTTTCATGGCCTTGTCCCGCAGTCCTTCCTTGCTCATGAGAATGTCCCGCATGCCTCTGGACGTGTCCATCTCAAAGAATCCGAGATCTTTCCAATAGGCGATGGGGGCGTACCGGTTCATCTCGTCAATGTCGGACTTCATCGCAAGGCCCTTCGCCAGATACTTTGGATCGATCATCGCCGCCGCCCGTAAATATGCGGTGGGCTGCTGAATGACCACACGGACGTTTGCCCCAACGGCTGCCGCTTTCATGTTGGACAGCAGCTTGTCGGAAAGCGTCGGCGCCTCCTGCCTGGACATGCCGTTGATGTCCTGCACCAGCTTGTTCCAATACGCAACCGCGTTTCGCCCCAGCGCCCGGTCCATCGACTCCCGCATGCTGCCCTGTGTTTTTCCGCCCGGCGACGTGACCTTGTAATTGAGGACCTTATGCATGTCGTCCAGCGGGACCACGAATGCGTTATAGCTCCCCATCTGGTCGGCCTGCCTGGTGAAGACGTCGAAGATATCTTCCACCATGATCGGGTTGTTCGCGCCCTTGATCGTGGATTTCGTTGCGCCCAGGTTTTTCAGCATCGCGTCCGGATGTCGAAAATCCCCTTGCAGTGTGGTGATATAGTTCTTATCGGACACGATGGGGAAATAGTTTTGCTCGGTGAATTTCCGGTACCCATACAGCCTCATGGACACCTCGTTGCCCCATTCCGCCGTGGTCTTGAAGAAATCCGCGATCTTGTCGGCCACGGTCCTTTGCTCGGGCGTCAGGGTTTTGACGATCTGATTCAGCTCCGAAAACGTCATCGTAACAGGGGATTTCGACTTGTCTATGCGGAATCCTTTCACAGTATCCGACGGGCGAATGCCGCCTCCCAGGATATGCCCCCGCGCCTGTTCCCGCTTGGACAGTTCGTACAAGCTCATGATTTGAGCCGCCGTCAAAGACACGGTTCCGCCGGATAGTTTGAAGGTGTGCTTTTTCGCCTTGTTGCCGCTCCACTCTTCCGTGTTGATGCCTTTCAGGACATTCTGCATGTAAGCCACGGCCTCCGCCGTGTTCCGAATCTTCCGGTCAAACCCTCTCCGAAGAGGCCGGTACAGCTCACGGAAAGCCGTTTCCCCGAGTTCCTCGAAATAGCTCGGCGCATCCATCATGTCATAGCTCAGGAGCCTTTGCAGCGATCCGATAACCCCGGCGTGTTCCTTGGCGTCCTTTAGGCTTAACAGATCGTTGTGAATACCTCCCGCCACTTCTCCGGCCTCCCGGACTCTTCCGTCCGAAATCAGTCGGTTTGCGTTCGTGAGCATGGATTTCAGAGCAGATACCACATGCGCCAGATTCTTCAGTTGCTCCCCGGTCATGTCTTCGATGCGCACACGCTCGGCGTTTTGGATGAGGTCGGCCATGTTTGGAATCAAATCCGGATCGGCGTTGTTCAGCATGGCCTGCATGTCTCCATAAGAACCGCTTTCGCTGTTCAGGATGGTATTCATCTGGTTCTGCAATTTCTGCATGGCCATTGTCCGCATGGTGGGATTGCCTTCGCTGTTCAGCCGTCTGGAACTGAAATCGATGGTATTCACGAACTCCGCCACAGCTTTCCGGAACGGCTCCGGCACATGCTTCTGGTCAGTGGGATGGGTCAGCCACCGGCCAAGTTCCACGGTGTCCCGAACGATTCGGGGTTTATACCGGCGAACCAGGGCGCTTTCCTTCCGTTTCGACGTCGCCGCCTTCCGCTGTTCCCGCGCCCTCTCCATCTGTGCCGCCAGTTTCAGCCGGTTTTCGTCCTTCAGATCCTGGCGTTTCTGCCGCTGCTCCTGAACAAGGCGGTTTTCCCTGGCCTTGTACTCTTTCCGCATCGCTTCCATCCGGTTCTCATACTTGGCCCTGAGCTGTTCCAGTTCCGCCGCCTTCTTGTCGGCAAACGTCTTGACCTCCGGAAGATCAAAATACCCTTCATATATACGGAAAGCCAGGTCATACGCCGCCTCCGTGGCATCCAGGTCGTAGAGGTTCGTATACACTGGCTTAATCGATTTCAGGGCATCCGCGACCACCGCAGGCTGATCCTGCACAGAGATATCCGGACGAAAGAATTCCGGCCATCGTTCGCAAAGCTTGGGCCACAGGCTGTCAAGGCTTGCGCCATCGTTCGTCAGACGGATTCCGCCGAACTGTTCCTTTCGGAACCGGTCGTAATCCATCCCATCCCGGACATCCTCATCCAGAGAAATGGCCGTCTTCCGGAAATACTCCCGCATATCCTTGTACTGATCGTACAGAGAAGAATCCAGGGTTTCGGAATCCCGCAAAACGCTGTTCGCGATTTCCGCCGATACCTCCATCGCCTCGTCGAAATTGGCCTCCGGATCGTTGGCGATATATGAGAACAGGGTTTCCAGATTCTTCACAAGGGTTCCTTTGTCGTAGGAACTGCTGGTTTCCTTCAGGATGCCGGACGCCAGCTTTTCGAGAGACGCGGGTTTTGCCTTGTGCCCTTTGGTAAGCACGAACTCCTGCCGAAGCGTCTCCACCTGTTCCCGCAGCTTCTGATTTTCTTCCATCAGCACATCGGTATCGACCGGCGTGATGTCCTCCATATAGAAGCGCAGCTCCGGCGCCTCGTTCAGCGCCCGCACGCGGTCGGCGGAATCCCCATCCTTGTACTCCACCGTCTTGATCCCTGCGGCTTCAAGCTGGGTTTTCAAATCCCCGTCCAGGGTATCCGGCACAACGGCGGCTTTAACTTCATCGAATCCAACGGCGCGTTGAGGTTTGGCTTCAAAATACTCGGTCGGGGCATTCGCCATGTCCTTTGACAAGGATAGGATATCGGATACAATATCATCTGTAACCGTGAACTGACCCCAACTTTTCAGACCCTTCTTAATCGATGACGCCGTATTGCTTTTGGCCAGTGTTTCGGTTATCGCTTCTGTGGCGTTTGAAATATGAGAAAAGATGTTGCCGCCTTTGATGTTTGCCGTCATGCGGGACACAATATCGGACAGACGGTCTTCAAATCCTTTTTTAATCGCCTCCCGTTCGTCATCCGTCATGCGGGACAGCCGTCCTTTATCCTGCTTGACGTCGGATATAGACCCGTACTCACGTGTGGACGCCGCCGCAACCGTGTTGGCGGAATGAAATAAGGCGCCGCCTTTTTCGGCGTCGCCTTTCATGGATTTCACGATATTGTCCAGGGTGTATTCATCGTGCAGGGCTTCAAAGCTCCGCCGGTTTCCGGACGGGGTAAACGGGTTCTTGCTGTTCCGGATTCCCTTTTTCTCCACCAATCCGTCAAACAGGTTTTCCAGCCATTCCAGGTATTTGGCCTCGTACTCCGGATGCTCTTCAAACAGTTCGTTCAGCCTGTCCCTGGTGCCATAGCGATCAACGACCTCCGGCGCACCCTCTTTCCGGATCTTGACGGCATCCCGCAGCGCGGCATCCAGATCTCGGAATCCCAGCTTCTTGTCGAAAATGGATGCTCCTATTTTGGATTGGTAGTATGAGTTTAGGACTTCCCGCACCTTCGGCTCGTACTGCATGAGCTCGTCATATCCGGCGTAATTCTCCATGGCGTCTACCGCGTCCGGCACTTGTTCGATAAGACGTTCAATAGCTTTTGCGTCGTGGCTGTATGTCTTTGGCTTTTTGGACGCCTCAAATGCAATTCCCTCGTCCCGCAGATAAGCAAGTCTCATCGCGTCGTTGTCCCGGTACGCTTCCACAGCGTCCCCGCCACGGCGGTTCACCATGTCGTCCATGTTGTCCGGGTCCAGGACAAGAGAAAACTCCCTTTTGATGTCCGGATCCACCAGCTTGTCGATCCTGCGCCGGACTTCCGACGCCTTTTTATCGCTAATCTTGTACTCCACCGTGGGGAAGGAGGGCGTCCAGGCGTCTCCACCGTACACCTTATTCCGACGGTCTGCCGGGTTGATGGTTTCCTTGTCGAAGATCAGACTGATGTCTCCGAATTTTTCATGCCCCATGTCCGCCTTTGTCACCGCGATGCTGGGCATCGGGAACCCGCCCAAATCAAACGCGCTTTTCAGCTTATCGGCCGACAGGTTATGTACCGCCACCAGATCCTTGACCTCTTCCACCGCGTCATCCATGTAGAGCCGGATGTCCGGGTTTTTTTGCCCTTTCCCCGCTTGATATGCCTCCCGGTTGGCTTCGAATACCTCTCTCGCTTGTTTCGCCAGCGTTTCCAGGCTGTCTCCTTCAAACAAGCCGTTCAGGCGGTTGTATAGAGGCTTGGACCCGGACATGGCGTATTCACACAGATCACAGGTGATTTCTTCGAGAACCAATTTTTTGGAGACGGCTCTCTTGTAATGCTTCTCGCAGAGAGCAACGTACTTTTTAAAGGCGCTTTTGCTTACAACGCTGCGCTGCGCCTTTTTAAATAGAGCGGATTCTTTGTGTCTGTTCGCCTTTAAGAAATGGTGAAACAGCTCGTGGTGAAGAAAATCCAGCTTTGTTTCATACGACGCAAATACAAGGCGCTCGCCGGGAGGGACAAAAGCCACCCAGTCAATAACTCTTGATTTACCGCCATATGTGAACTCAGAACCTCTGGGGCTGAAAAACAGGTCATAACCGTAAGATTTGCTTTCTTCAACCAACCGTTTTTGCTTTTCGCTTAAAGCGGAATCTTCAACGGCATTGAACTCTATTGGTCGTCCTCTTCTGGTCTCGACTGTTCTTCTTGTAACTCCCCCCACATTTCGTCCACCCGCTTCTGAAATTCCGGATCGTTTTCCAATGCCCTCTCTTCCTCTTCCGTCAGGTCTTCCAGATACATCCTCGGTTCCCCCCCGCGTTTTGACAGAAGGTTTTTGATCTTGTCGAACAGAGACATTGTTCATCCCTCCCATAGCTGCATTCTTTGCCCCCATGGTATCACGGGAGCCGGACGATTGCAAGTTTTGCCCGGCGAAATACGCCGTCTGCCGGGACATGGGGGACATCATCTGCCCAATCAGCCCCGCATATTCTGTAGCGTCCTCCAACGAAACCCCGTGCTGAGCCTGCGTCACGAAGTAATCGAACGCCGTTTGATAGGTCGAAATCGGCAGCGACCCGTCGAACCCGGAAACAAACGCTTTGGCCGTGTTCGTGTCATACTTCGCCGCCGTGTCATAAAGCTGCCGAATCTCCGGGTTTTGAATCTCCACGTCATAAAGGGGAACGGTTTTTCCGCCGTCAAGCTGAACCACGACGTCCCCATCCTGAACGCTTGAAATCCCCCGAACCGTCACATCGGCATTGCCCATCCGGGCCTGCGCGTCCATAGGCTTTGCCATCTCGGCGTTGATAGTGTTCACGGCGTTTGTATCGGTGTCTGTATTGGCGTTTAAATGCCCGTTTTGAGCCGTTTCAGATTGGGCATCAACCGATACGGGCGATGGCTGTTTCGTGCCTTCCCCGGCTGTCTGGATGGCTTTCTGGTACATCTCCTGCATCTGATTGTAGGCTTTCGATTCCAGCCCTAATTCCAGCTCTCCAACCTTGCGGGCCGGGAGTTTGTTCCCCTCCGTCTGCCGCATGGCCAGTTCCGCTGCCGCCCTGTACAACGGATCGTTCACATCGAGGTTCAGCCCGTCGCTGATGGTGGCGTTGACATTTCCGGATCGGATCACGTCGCGGCCGATTTGCCTGGTCCCCAGAGTGTTGTTGAGGGCTACCGAACCCCCGCCGAGCATACCGCCGGATACGAATCCGCCGAGTCCGGACAAGGCCAGTTGTTCCGCAAAGTCGGAATCCGCTTTCTTCTTGGCTTCAGACAAGCTCATGCCGTCCTGGACATAAGCCCGGACGCGCAGGTTGTATTCCGATATATCCCCGCTGACGAGACGGTCGGCAAGCTCGTTCGCAATGTCCGTGATGATTTCTTCGGAACCTTCCACCCCGGCCTGACCGAGCACGTCGAGGATCTTCGCCGCAATACCGGTTTTGGATCCGATTTTCAGCAGGTGATCCAGACTGACCTTTTCGAACACCACTTCCGCAGCGCCCGCAAGAGTACCGAGCATAAAGGCGCGGTTATCGTCAAGTCCCTTTTCTTTGGCGCTTTTTGCCGTTCTCGAAGCGGCGCTCGTTCCCATAATCGCCAGTGTAAAGGCTTCGTTTCCTCCGCTGACGGCCAGAGATGTCAAAAAGTCGGCCATAGACATACCGACCTGGTAGCCAAACGAGCCGACTTTTCCCCAGTTTTTTTCGATGTCTTGCGTTACCTGTTCCCGCACCGCATCCGACGCCGTACTGATTAATTGCGCTTGACTTTTTGTGGTCATCTCTTTCCCGGTCATCGCACGAGCAGCGTTTTCCAGATACCCAATGCCGCTCACCATGTTCAGGGGAATGCTCATGATGCTGGATGCTACTGGATGCTCCTGCGCCAACGTCTCGGCTCTTTGTACAACGGTTCCTTCGCGGCGGTTTTGAAGTTCCGGCGTCATATAGGAAAAGTATTCGTTCGCCGCCTGCTTTCCTTCTTTTCTGTACAAGTAATTGTAAATGCCGATCTCTTCGTCGGTCAGCCATCCGGAAAGCGAAAATTTCTCGGGCCAAGATCCTCCGCCGGTTCCGATCGACATATCGGTTCTCGTGCGGTATCCGTCAATGTTGTTGATATACTCATACAATTGATCCGTTTTAAGTCCGAAAGCGCCGCCGACCGTACTTTTTACATCTTTTGAATACGTCTCGAAATCCTCGGCATCCGGGATTTTGGAATACTCGTTCCGCTTCATGGCGAAATCCATGTTTTCTCTTCTGGATTTGAGTTTTTGAATCTCCTGAAGCAGCTCTTTTTCTTCCTTGGTCCCGATGTTCTGCCGCTGTTCACTCGTGACCACCTTTGAAAGCAGAGGGCCGGCGGAACCTTCTACCGGCATTCCTTTGAGCTTGGATTCGAGAGCGGCAATCCTGGAATCGGTATCGGACATAGCTTTCTTCAGCTCATCCGGATCAGACGGGATGTTATAATTCTCAATGTAGGAATCCCGCAGTTTCTCCAGTTCTTTCCGCTGATATTCAAGGGAATCCAATTCGCGGCGAATTTGCAGGGATTCTTTCGTGGGGCTTTTATCCTGCTGATCTCCGGTCGTTGCCATCCTCATAATTTTGTCTATGATGGACTGGCTCCCGGTATTTTGGATTTGTCCTTTCAGCTCGGCCTGCTTCTTCGTGTTCTCGTTAAGTTCGGATTCAATTTGCCCGATGGGGGTGTCCCGCCAGTAGCTCGCCGTATCTCTCACGCCGGATTCCAGCGTTCCAAGCCTTTTGGAATACTGGTTGATCTGGTCCATCATATCCGCGTAGTTCTCGGCGTCTTTGTTTCTATTCATCCACGCCCGGACAGAAGCTTCCTGCAACCGAATGTCGTGCAGTTCGTCGGCGGGATTTGCGGCCCCTTTCCAACCGTCGTATGTTCCGGAACTGGATAGATACCGTGTCGTCTTATCCTCCAGCTCGCGGGACTTTTTAAACCAGTTGTTCACATCGTCTGCCGTGAGCGAGCTGGTCATGTTCATCTTGGACACACGGGCCTTTATTTCATCAAAGGATTCCTTGCCGCTTCTCTGTTGCCCCGTTACCTTGCTTTTGATTTCATCAAAGGACAGTCCCATGGAATCACTCCTATAGCCCGTAATAATTCAGAAGGAAGGCGAACTCCTCATTGGATAGCTTGTTCTGGTTGTACCAATCGGACAGGAACGATTTGATATAGTTATCGTAACTCCCATACTTAGACTTGGTTGTGCTCCTGCGCGAGAATTCGCCCGGCGTCATCATGGCCGCTCGGAATTGCTTTGTGTTCGTGGTATCGCTGATAAGGGTGCTGTTCCCGGCACCGGATGCCGCCCTCTGCAAATAGCTGTTGATTTCTTCTGAAGAGGCTCCGGACGCCTGAAGGATCTTGGCAATCGCCAAACGATTTTCGAATTCCTGCTGCTGTGCCTTTGCGGCGGCGGTTTCGGCGGCTGCCTGCTGCTGAATTTTGGCCTCGGCTAAAGCAGCGGCCCGTTCCTGGTCGTTGTTGTATAGGTCGGTCCCCTGCTGCACGGCGTTTCCGTAATAGCTGGACAACAGATCATTGTACCAGTTGGCGGTATTCCCTCGGATCGTTGTTTCCTGCTGCTGTTTCTGGGCGGCTCCGGCCTCCATGAGCTGCGAAATCTTATCCTGCAATTCCTGGGTTTTCTGCTGCTGCGCCAACCTCGTGTTGTAGTCCGCGTTTCCCCGCTGTAGGGATAACGCGGTCTGCTGCGTCCGATTCAATCCGGAATCCGTCAGCCCCATGTTGGCCATAGCCTCCTGAACCTGTTTCCGTCCCACCAATTCCTGCACGGCGTTGGTATCAAATAGCTTTTGATATTGCGCCGGGAGCTGTTCCATCTGGGTTTTGTAAGGATTGACCGAAGCGTTTGTCGCGCGATCGATGGCTTCGTTTATCTGCTGAATGGTCGCATCGTCCGTCTGCGTGCGCTGGTCACGAAGCAATCCGGCGTTTTTCTGCGACTCTTCCCATATTTTGTTGATATAATCCTGCGGCGAACCCGCCATGTCATTTCGCCTCCCCGCATAACTCGTACCGAATAACCAAATTGCTCACACCCATTTCGCCGTCGCTGTCCAGCTTCATGCCGAACTTGCATGACATCGAAACGCCGGGCGTCAAAGCGCGTTCCACGGTTGCGCCCGTTCCATACAGCACCAATTCATAAACATCGTCCTGGCGCCCTTTGTCCGATACATATGATACTGACACACGGGATTCGGACTTGTCGTCCATGCCGATATACAAGCGCCGAATCTTCTTTTTGCGCTCCGGAGACCCGAAATCAAATATCTTGGTCTGGAATCCGGACCGAATCGGATGTTGCGTGACGGTGATCTCTTCGACCGGCGCGCTGATCTGTACCATACTGTCCATGCTGCTTTCCAGGGAATACAAGATGGTGTACAACTTCGTCATGGTGGCTCCAAACGAATTTGGATATGTAACCGTCTGTGATCCGACGGCCGTCAACGATCCCGGATGTTGCATGAACACCTCGATCTTCAGGCCGCTCGGAATTTCCCATAGATGCCACGGCATATTCCGCTGCGCTTTCTTCTCATCCGTGTACGATGCATAGTACTGAAACGCCGCATCCATATAGTCCAGCAGATACACACGATTCCCGACAAACAGCATGTAATGCCCGTCGTAATCAACCGAAACCGCGTTCTTGAGATCGACTGGATCATGCGCCGTCAATCGCTTATATACCAGCGCCGAAAAATCACGGACATTCCGTTCGCTCCACTGGCTTGATTCCATCAGTCCATACACACGTCCGTTTGATGACGCCCAAACCAGACGATTGTTGCACAGTTGTATGCTATTGGGACAATCGCATCCGATTCCCGAATTGATCGGGGTAATGGGGAATACGGCGGTGTTGGCGGTGACATCGACAATGTTTCCGTCGATCACATCCTGCGCCGTGAAAGCGTTCCCGGATACGTACTGCGTACTGTATATTTCGTGCTCTTTGAAAATCACCAGAACATCCGATTGTTTGCCGAACCCGGTGACATTCTGAGAAGATTCTCCTATGTACGCATAATTGTTCTCGGGAAAATACAACGGATTATTGATGTCGCTCCAATGCACGAGATTGGGATAATCGGGATTACCCGAGACGAAAAGGCGGGTGCCTCCGTTGATACCCGACCGGTCTCCGCCGAACCAGGTCGAGAACTTCATGTGCGATATCTTCTTTATCGCGTTCGGATCCGTCTTCCAGGCCGTGATGATCAAATTGTTGGCTACGGACGCGGGAAGCGGGTATGGCGTGACCCCATCCTTTAAAAACATGAGATGTCCGGAAACGCGAGTGAAGTTTGCGTATACCTGATCGGTCCCGATTGTGATCGATACCGATTGTTCCGACGGCGGGATCTCCCACGTGTATACGGATCCTGCACCTCCTGTATACTGGATCGTTACCGTTTCCCCGGCGTTTTGCGTTAGCCCTTCCTGCGGAAGAATGAAAGAATAGGTGTTGTCCGTTGTGAAAGCCGTTCGAAACGCTCCACAAAGCAGATTGTATCCTTCAAAAAAAGTACCTGTCTGTACTACAGGAGTGCCCACGTCAGACTCTCCGCGTCCCTTGGCGTTGACAAGCACCAGAGGCGCATACATATCGGACGGCTGAACCTGGGTTATGTTGCCACTTGTGTTGACGGTGTATATCTGCCCGTTGTTGAACAGCATATACAGGCCGATGCTGGTGTCGGACGGACCAGATTTGAACATATACACGTCGTCTGCATAGGGCGTGTCATCTCCGCTCATGGAACCGTTCGAATCAAACGTCAGGCCTTTTACGGAAACAAAATGCCCTTTGTCATTAAAGCAATACAGCTTGAAATGGCTGATAACGCGGCTTCCTTCGTTTTCGTAGAAACACCCCACATAATCGAACGCTTCACCGCTTTCGTAAACCCGTATGGAAGGATAAAAGCGATAGTGGAACCATTCCGATTGATCGGTAGCGCCGATATACCGCACATCCTCTTCCGTTGTATGAAACCCCGGCCTAGAACGCAGCGCCTGATCCTTCCACCACATGTTCTGTACGTCCGTCAGCTGATTGTCTTCCACAAGATTCGGCGCGTCGTTCAGGTTGACGCCGCCGTTGAGCGCGGGGATGGAAACCCGGTATTGGCTGCACACCGGCAGTTTCGGTATCCTCATGTCTTAATCCTCCCATACTCGCGGAAGTGCGTCTTCCCGGCGCCTTTCAAGCCGTTTCACAGCGTTGCGTTTCTGCTGATACAAAGCCGCGTAAAATTGCTCATTCGTCCCGTCTCCGTCCGCCTGGGCGAGAAACATGCACACGCCATATGTCATGACCGTTTCGACCGCGCTCCAGGATAACGGGATCTCATTGTGCACGGACAGCAGCGGCGCAAAGTCCTCCGATTTTTCGAGCGGCCAGATTTCCGCCATTACCTGGTTGAGGATATCCAAACCGCGCTTATACAGTTCCGCCGATAACCCAGGATCCACATTTCCGGATGGGTCTGTATATCCCAAAAGGCGCATAGAACGATTCAGAACGTCAAGCCCTGTTCTCATTGTGTCACCCCGATCTCGGCCAACATGGCCGACTGTTGTTCCGGCGACGCCGCATCAAATGCCGCGCGGTATTCCGGCGGCAGTCCATTTACAACATCCTGCGCGCTCACACCGGCCCCGGCCGACATGCTGGCCTGCTGCATTTCCCGTATAAGGCCGTTTACATCCGGAACCGATCCCTTGGGCAGCCTCTCGAGATATTGCAGAGGCGTGATGATCTGCTGCGCCAAGAGGTTATCCAGGGTGTTGATGCTCTGGATCTCGCTCCACATGGTCGAGGCTCCCACATCGATTTTTGCGGAAATAATCAGGCTCTTGTACGCCTCGCCGTCGAACGGCATATACCATACACCGTTTTCGTCCTCGATCTTCAGCGACCGTTTCCCGTACAGAGACACCCACATATCCGCCCATATACGCGCCACGTCTTCGATGAACGAGTAAAAACGGTTTTTGACCGTCTGCATGGGCATTGTGGCCGCCTCCCGGACGGCGATGATGGCCGAGGTGTTGTCTGGCCTCACGTCGCCAAGCGCGGCATCGTTCGCCCCGGATTGCGATAGGGTGTTCGAAATCAAGGACGAGATGTTGTTGTCAAATGCCGGGGAAAAGTTCGGGGGGTTGACATACCCGAGCGCGTTCCCTATGCTCTCTCCTGTACCGATGTTTTCGACTTCCACAATCTGCCCCGGCTCGTTGCTGATGCGGGCATATGGGATCATGTTCTTGTTCACCAGCGTCAGCGGCATACCGAGCATCAGTACCGCCCATACCGACGCGGTAATCATCCGGTTTATGGCAATCTGATTGGGGATTAAATACGTAATCTCGCTTTCCCCGTATGCGCAGTTCCGCCGCCGTTCCCACCGGAACACCGCGATCGGATAAAGGCGCAGCCTGGTATCCCACTCTTTCCGGATGAGGGCGCCACGGACGGCCATACAAGCCTTGATGCGGTATCCGCCGCCGTCCTTGTCCCATTCCTTCCAGAGCTTGGTGATAACCGTAGCCTTTTTGCTGCCCTCTGGTTCGTCGTCGGCCCGGTCTCCTGCCATGTATCCCGTGTCGCGGTCCGGTTTAATGGCGTCGATATCGTCGGCCGGACGGCCGTTTTTACGCGCCTCCATGCGCAGCTCTTTGACGCTCTTTCTTTGCGCGATCAAGATATACGGCTGTGCCTGCACGTCGTACTGATTCGGATCACCGAAATACACGTTCTCGATATCCAGCACTTCGCAAGCGATGTCCCCGGTTATCGGCACCGTCCGGCTCTCGTCTGCATATAGCCCCGTTTGGATGCGGTCATCCCAATAGGTGTATAAGACGCCTGTTCCGGCAATATAGGCATTGCGCAGCGTCTGTTCCTTCAGGTCATCGAGCTTCACCCGTTCCGCCGTGGTCTTGAAATAGTCCGTCAGTGCTGACATAACGACGTTCAGCTCTTCTTCCGGAGGCAACCCCATCGATTCCGCCGATGCGTTCATTTGCCCCCTTGCAAACGCATTCTTTTCGTCCACAACGGCGTTGCGGATGTCGATCGTGTTGGGCACGCCTTCCACGGAATAATTGACCGTAACCGGGTTGGAACTGATAACGGCCATTTTGTAGTCGCCTATCCGTTTGATGACATTGTTCCGCACGAGGGGGCGGTCCGTCCCGCACTGCGCACCGTGCCACTGATCCCCCACATAGAAACGTTCATTGATCTTGCCCTGCTTATATATGCCATGTTTGCCCAATCCGGCCTTGAAATCTCTTCCGGATTCATATTCCGCGAAAATCCTCTCCGGTTCCGACGCTTTTCTGTCCTTCCCATTTCCTCCGTTCCTCCCTTTGGCTCATGCACCTTCGGGAGCATATAGAAGCCGCCGAGTTTCCCCGGCGGCTGTTGGGTCAGTATTTGTACACAAAGATCGTGTCCTTGTAGGAATTGCGAACAAACAGGTCGTAATAAAGCCGATACTGGAACAGATAAGCGTCCGCGCTCTGGTTGGTGTTAGGCTCAAACGTGCGCATACGCTCGGATTTCTTGACCAGCATGGCCGCCTTCTTCGGCAAAACGAGCAACCCAATGTTGTTCGCTCCGGAAGCGGGAGCAAAACCGCCGGGGCGCTGATCCGGGGTCGGGTTCGATTCCGCGCCGTCAGATGCGGTCTTGCCGTCGTAGAAGGTGAACGCCGTTTTCATTCGATTCGCCGCCACGGGGATGATGGGCGTACCGTTGATCGATTTCACCTGGAAATCCATGCCGCCCTTCTTGAAATTGCTGACGTTGATCTGCCGTGTGATCTCCGTGGTAGACATCATGTACCCCCACACCGTGGGATCGACAAAGCAAACGAAATCCTCGGTGTATCCGGCGGCATCCTGTGCTCCGTTGAGAGCTTTCAGGAACAAGGAATAAATCTTTGTGGACGGAGAGCTGTCCGTCACGGTATGAGTGTTGGTGATGGCAGTGGTAGCCAGTTTGGACAGAACATAGGCGTCCATCTCAGGGGCAACCTTCGTCCGAACGAACTCGCTGAGGATCTGCCCGGCCAGATTCGCCACGCCGGTTTCGTCCTCGTCCTCGCGGTCAAGCTGGAAGGAACGGCCCCGGTCCATGGTCAGGGTATAGGTTTTCTGATCCACCGTAATAGAGCCCTTGTTGAAACCGTCGTCTCTGTCGTAATCACCCAGACCCTGCATATCCAGGTCAGGAATCAGCACGTTCCGCGTGCCTACAAATTTCGCTCTCATGGCGTTATCGGCCAGGAAGCTTGTTTCCGCTTTCTGGACCAGAACTTTGTCCAGTTCCCCGGACAGTTTAGAGTTAAAATCAAGAGTATTGAGGGCCATCTTCTGTTGTCATCCTTTCTTTATTTCCAAATTCCCGCCATCATTGCCTCGATAGTGGGGTTGGCTGTTTCTCCCGATCCGGCCGCGTGGGAACCCGGCGTCGCTTTCGCGGCCGCATCCTGCGCTGCCTTGGCGGCAGATGCTTTCTTTTGCTCCGAATGCTGATACCGCAGATAGGCATCGGTCAGGGAAATCCCCTTGTTAACCGCCATATCCACGACCGTTTGAGGAACCTGCCGGAACTCTGCCATATCCGGAAATTCTGCCTTGAGTTCGACAAATTCGTTGGCCAATCTGGCCGTTAGGTCTTCTTTGTCTCTTTCCGGCGCCTTGGTGTCCTCTTCCTTGACGTTGGCGTACCGGGCGTTCCACTTGTCTTTCTCGGACTCGTAGAGCCGTTTCGCGAGGGCCTCGTTCCCGCCGCACTCTTCCAGGATGGATTGATAAAGCTGTTTGTCCTGGCTTTCCGCCAGGGCGTCCACCATTTCCTGCACGCTTTTTCCGTTCGCCGCCGCCAAATACCGGATCTTGTCCAGCGTCGGGGACAGCTCGTCAAACTTAAGGCCCTTTTGAGCCAGCATCTGCGCCTCTTCAAGCGACAGTTCCCGGCTCTCGTGGTTGTACCGTACAGGGATCACGATGGGGTGCCCGTCGTCGGGCTGCACGTCTTGCTCCGCTTCGGCGGCCGGTGTGGTATCCTCCGCCGTATTGGTCTCGTCCGTGGGTTCCGCTGCTGCGGTGGCTGTGCTTACGGGTTCCTCCTCTGGTAGGGATTCCGCCGTTTGCATGATGGTCTCGTCCATGTCTATACTCCTTCCGCCCATGGTGAGGGCGTTTTATTCGACAGGCCCGGACTGTTCCGTGCCGTCGTAGGTCAAAAAATTTCGCCACTCCCTCATGGCCTTTTCTTCCTTGGCCGCATCGGAGGCCGTTATCTCGGTTTTATTGGCCGTTTTGGGTTCCCGACGCCCCGGGGCATCTCTGGACCTACCGGCTATATACCCGACGAGAAAGGCCGCCAGAATCCATCCGGCGGCGGCTATCGCGGCTATTTCTGGTAGCCCCCTTGTGGACAATAGCTTAGAAAACACTGTCC
>ERZ827524.1635-NODE-1635-length-19632-cov-2.587679_pt1 | contig 19632 bp, 17 predicted proteins | sample MGYA00519702_ERZ827524 | MGnify/ENA primary metagenome ERZ827524 (study PRJEB31778, sample SAMEA3449341) | human gut metagenome | biome: human gut; feature: human-associated habitat; material: faeces | place: United Kingdom | collected 2010/2012 ...
TTATCCATGTTGAACAGGTAGGCGACGACGCAGACAATAAAGGACATCGGCAGGTTACCAAAGCCGAAGACTTCGCAGCCAATAAGGATGGGTGCGAGCAGAATCGCTGACAGCATAAGCCCCATAACGGCGATGCGCACATAGGGGTTGGGGGCAGCCGCGCCGCAAGGGTCTTGGCGTGGGCAAGGCACCAGGCAAAGGCGCCGCCTACCATACCAAACGCGATGCCCAGCACCACAAGCCGTCCAAGACCGGGGAGGTCAAGCGCGCATGAGGCGGCAACGTCAAAACACAAGCGTTAACTGCGCGCCCTGCTCAACGGGCTGCTCCTTGTGCTCGCTCAGAAGGACCATTCGGTCTTCGTATTGCTTTTCGGTCATTTCGATAACGGTGACCTCTCCAGCGCTTGGAAGATTCAGCTTAAGGCGAGCGATATGCGCCGCTGCGGATTCGCGAGTCACCAACAGGCGCGAATACACCGAAAACTGCTCCATATGGTATCCGTCGTTAATCAGAAACTTTCGAAAGTCGCTATACTGCCGACGCTCGGCTTTGCTTCCCGTTGGAAGATCGAACAGAACCAATAACCTCATAACCCTCATGGCTCCTCCCTATTCAACAGTTACCATCTCGAGCCCTTTTAGCTCGGGCAACAACAGCCTCTTAGGATCCTTTTCGAGAACGGCAGTTCTGAGTGAAGAGAGCGTTGTCTCTATGCACTGCTGACAGCCGCAACGTTTTCCGTCGATAGTCATGACGTGCTCAAACACGCGAGCGAGCAACGCTTTGTCGCGCTGGCCCAAAGGCTCTGCAACGCCGTAGCTCATAACAATTAGATCGACGAGAGGGCGGAACGGTTCAATAAGATCGTCGACAAGATTAAACGCGTTGTAAACGCTGTGATGGTGAAGCCCCTGGGATACGAGCCATCCACCGCCAACGGCTGCTCTTCCGATGCCTGCACGCAGGACGCTGTAACCATAATCGAGGGCGGAGCTCTGCATACTGTTACGTCTGGTCCCTTCGGTAATGAGGGCTTTAAAGTACGCGGAGGCAGCTGCGCCTTCTCGATTGTCCGTGTCGCCCGAAAGAACGGTTTTGGCATAAGAGGGGAGAGGGCCTGCAGACAGCCCCATTTCTGTGAGAACCGCCGCTTGGTTGAGTATCTTTGCCTGAACGATTCGTTTCCAAAGCTGCTTTTTAAACGGAAGGCTCATGGCAAGCTGATCCTCGACGATGCGCGCATGGCGCGAATGGGCGCCCATGGGGAGCATAAGACCATTGGGCATATGATCGCGCCCGCAGATCATGACGCCTATTCCCGCGTCGTTAAGCTGCGACATGCAGGCGACCGTCATCGTGGTTTGATGGGATTCGAGGATGACGACCCAAATGTCCTCGAGGGGAATGGTGGAGCTGCGGTCGTCCACGGTGATCATCAATAGGCCGTTCTTGATGCAGAGGTGGGCCTTGCTCTGGATAAGTATTGTCCGTTGAGCCATTTTGTCGACGACCTTCCCCGCATTAGCGTTACAATACAGCTAAGTCGAAAGCAGCTCACCTTGGGGAAGGGCGCGGCTCCAGACAAGGGGAGCCACTTAAGTGGCTTACCCGTAAAGTAACCCCCGTTCAATCTTCGGATTGGGCGGGGCGAACTTTTTTGGGCGAGTGTTAGCCAGTATTCCGTAAACGGTAGCTATGAATAGCATTTGGGCGGGTCCTTTTGAGCGTTTTTTCGCCTAAGGATTGATTCGATTGTGAAGAAAAGTACATAAATCGCTGTGCCGAATACGGCTCTTTTCTTGCGTGAAGCGCGACGTGTCGACGCATTTTGTCTCGAAAAAAATGAATCGCAGATGTAGATCTGAGGTCGAATCAGTCTTCTTTTTTTGAGGCTTGAAACAGAAAAGCCCCTGTTAAAGGGGCTTTTCTGTGCGCACATAGCGTATCACCTTGGGGAAGGGCGCGTGCTCAAGACTGCGCGATGCAGCTTGCAATTATGCCCGTTAACGTATCGCCATGGGGAGCGTATATGGCATAGAGGCGAAGGTTCTCAACCGATTGCATTTATGGGTCTATGCGTTATAAAGGGCAACAAGGAATAAGCAAAAGCCCCACACGATTAAGCAAGAAATGTGCGGGGCAAGCAGCTGCTTTACTTGATGGGTGATTCTCGAACAACAAAGGGTGACATATCGTTGCTTAGTTTTCCAACGGTAGGACAACTTATTTTAATTCGAGTAAGCCTGTCTACAAAGGACCAGTTGGCGTTATCGATGTTGTAGCCACTAAACCGCCCCACAAAATCGCCGATTTGCACCAGATCGCCCGGATATATCTCCAGCGGCGGTTTCTTCATGGCACTTCCGGGCACGGGTTTCCAAGCTTTTCGGCCAGTATGCGCTTTCGCAATCCTGGGCACATACGTCCCATCCTTAAGTGCGGGAATATCCGCCTTATAGACGGGGTCTGCGTACCAAGCGCCCTTTCCCTTCTTGGCCTCCGGGTCATGCCAGAGCCTCAGGCACAACATCTCGCTCACCTTGATGACCGACTTTTCGTCTGCCGACACAACGGCGTTGCCCATGACGATGTCCTTATCGGAGCTCGCCTTGCGAGCGATGTCTTTGCCCTGTGCGTTGACGCCGGCATAGCGATAGACCGTCTGCTCGAACAACTCGCCCTTTCCCTTACGCGGAACAAAGCGGGTGGGTACGACGAAATCGTGCGCCGCGCGTACTTCGTTCGCAAAGGTTTCCCAGGGCATAACACTTTCGAGAGCCTTCATGATGGCATCGCGGCGTTGGGTCTCGTTCATACCTCTGGTTATGCTCCGGTGTGTCTCTTGGTTGATTCGAGCGGTTTTAATCACGAGGCTTCGACTACATGCTGCAATCACACAAGCATCGGTGGCATGGTGACGATCGTCCGAGCGGTCTTTTTCGCCATTCGAACCAAAGTTAAGCCCCCACCTGCGACGCAGCCATGCGGTCGCTCTGCCAGTGGTAGGAACAACATGTGCCTTTGCGCCATCATCGGGGAACAGCAGACAGTCGGCGAGGTAAGCGCATACTTCTCGCGACATATAGGCGGTGTCGGTGAAGCTGCGTGCTAAGAATTCGCCTTCCTTGGTATCAAGGTCTTTTTCCAGCAGGAAGTTCTTTTTGCGACGGCTGAGTTTCTGGTTTTCCTGAACGCGACGTTCAAAAGCATCCCATGAAGGCGCACCGTCGTGGGACATCCATTCGTAAGGTGTCTGTTCGCGTTTATCCTGATTGCTTTTGGCGAGGACCAGGACTTTGTTGTTGCGTGAGTTTTCTCCCGTGCGAGAGAACGGCAGGATGTGGTCAATCTGCGTGTAGGTGTCGTCGCTAATTAGGCGATCGACTTCGATTTTAGCGCCCGTGTAAAGGTCGAAGCATTCCTGCTCTTCCCACAGGCGGTACTTCTCTATCTGTTTGCCCGTGACCTCATCTGCCGTGCAGCCACGCAGTTCAGCGATTTGCCCGGCAATGCGCTCGCGATTTTTCTCGTTCTTCTTATTGGCCTTGGCAATCTCGTCTTTTGCGCGCTGAGGCAACCTGAGCTCTCGATCAAGCTCAACGTGGATTTCGTTTGGCACGCCCCACTTGCGGCAGATGGCGTTGACCACTTTTCGCATTTGCGACATGGCGCGAATGACGACGGGATTGTTATTTGTCCGACCGGTACGTTCGATCCAGGTCTCATAGGGCATCAGGCGATCGGAGCGCTCGAGCTGGGCGCCAGCGATGCGAAGTCCCAGCAGGCCACAGTCATTTTCGGCCTGCGTAAGGTTGAGGACCTCGGGCTCCTCGAGGCAATCGAGCAGCATGTCGAGTGCTTTTTTGGAACGGTTGCCATAGCCGTTAAGAGCTTTGGATGAATAGGGAAGCCTACAAAGCGCCTCGATCTCCGCTTCCGAAAGCGGTAGCCCCTGAAGCTGCTCTTGGAGTACGGGGAGGGCTGAAGAGTATGCCACCGCCTCCATAACGGCATCGGCGAGATTGCGGTCATCGCGCAAACGCTGCAGGAGAATGGGGTTGGTTGCATTGAGGGTATTGCGGAGCACGCGCCATCCCTTGGGCTTGTACACCTCGCGCGTTTTTTCGTCGGCAGCTGGAACTCCCTTAAAGTAATCGCCGGAACTAAGGTCGAGCGCTTTTCTGAGGGCGCCGAATTTAACAGCACAATCTTTGTTGCCTCGAATTGGCTCGCACGAGAACAGGATTGCAATGCACTCATCGCGCTCCGTTGCGCTCAGGGCGCGAGAGGTCCCGTTTTCGTGGATGATGGTGATGTTGCCGAGTGCGCCATAGGCTGAAACGAGTTCGCTCGTAAGCGTGCAGCGTGCAGCTCGTTTTTCTGTTGGGAAGTATGAGCAGTGGCCAACGAGGTCATACGTGCGGCGGTCGAAGTCTTTGCGCGAACGCTCCCAATCGCAAACTTCGATATATGCGGCCTCAAATTCCGGCGAAGCGTATTTGGAGCCAAAGGAGCGTTGAGCATCAAATAGGATATGAGTTTCTTCGATAAGCTGGGCGTGCGTTACACACTTGTCGTAATTGCCGCCACGATTGCGACTTTGAGGCTGCTGAGCGAGCCATTCGCCAACGGTGCGGCACGAGGTCTCCGCAATTGCTTCCTTGTTGGCCGCAAGGGCAGATAGTACCTTGCCGCCTTCGCTTGATTTATCCTGATTGCCTTCTCCGTGGGGGATGTATCCACGGCGCTTGCAGAGGGAGTATAGGACTAGTGCCCACTCGCGATCGTTGAGCAGGCGGTCAAGCCCATCAACGCGAAGCTTGAGCGGCTGCTTGTCGCCTTTTGTGGTGTGGAAGTACTCTTTGGTGGCGTCTTGGGGGATGAGGCCATAAGCCTTGAGGATTTGGAGACAGTGCTTCAGGCGCGCCTGGGTACGGTCAATGTTTCGACGGGTAGAGCGGAAGCCCCTGCGAATAACCGCAAGACTTTGGCCCGTTTTAGGATGAGTTGGAGAGTCAAATAATCTGACGCCCAAATCCAGGATTTCATGATTGGCTGTGTCGATAAGTGCGAATCCGCAGCTTGCAATTCCTGGATCCATGCCAAGCACAAGATGCCTGGGAAGTCCGAGCTTCCCAATTTCGCGATTGATGGTGATCTCCATGGAGCACCCCTCTCTAATAAGAACTCTAGAGAACAGTACCATCGCGTGAGGACATGGGCCGAGCTTGTTAGCCGAGCGGTCATTTTGTTAGGCAAATGGAAATGATTTATACAGCCTTACATATCGGTTACCGGATGATGCCGTTTGTTGAAATTGAATCCCGACTGAATCCCGCCCTGAGATTGAATGGCGGGACAGTTACGATACTCGGCTTGCTTGCAGGTTTGTAGAGCTCCTTGCATTCCTTCTTAAAGTCGAACGCCATGTTGGCCGTCTTTCTGCGTATCGGCCTGCTTAGATAGCGGAATCATATTATAGAAACGAACAGCTGCTCGAATGATTTGGCTGACAGATTGAGATGCGTGCGTTGTGTTTGGCGGTCGGCCTGACCCCGCCGATGATGTCTCTGCCTCCCCGGCGCCTCATCTATAGCTGCCGTTTCCCCATATAAAACCTGCCAAAATAAACCTGTCCCTTTTTGGTCGGTGCGAAATGGGTAATACTAAAGAGTTATCCGACCAGATGGGAGCCGATTGATGGCCTATATCGAATTCAAAGACGTCGTCAAAGCATACGGCGAGGGCGATGCCCGCATTCATGCGCTCGACGGCGCGAGCTTTACGGTCGAGCGCGGCGAGCTCGCCATCATTCTGGGTGCTTCGGGTGCCGGCAAGACCACGGCGCTCAACATTCTGGGCGGCATGGATACGGCGACCTCCGGCACCGTGACGGTGGACGGGCGCGACGTGAGCTCTGCCAACGAGGCGCAGCTCGTGGAATACCGCCGCGCCGACGTCGGCTTTGTCTTCCAGTTCTACAATTTGGTCCCCAACTTGACGGCGCTCGAAAACGTCGAGCTCGCGGCGCAAATCTGCCCCGATTCGCTCGATGCCGAGCAAACGCTTTGCCAGGTTGGCCTGGGCGAGCGCCTCGCCAACTTCCCCGCGCAGCTTTCGGGCGGCGAGCAGCAGCGCGTGTCCATCGCCCGCGCGCTGGCCAAGAACCCCAAGCTGCTTTTGTGCGACGAGCCCACGGGTGCACTCGACTACAAAACCGGCAAGCAGATCTTGCAGTTGCTACAGGACACCTGCCGCAAGCAGGACATCACGGTCATTATCATCACCCACAACTCCGCGCTGGCGCCCATGGCCGATCGCCTGATCCGCTTTAAGAGCGGCCGCGTGGAGAGCGAGACGGTCCAGCAAAATCCCGTGCCTATCGAGACGATCGAGTGGTAGCGCCCATGGACCAAGATTGCCAAAACAGCCAAAACCACGATACGGAGCACGCGGGCCGCGACCGGGAGTTCGCGACCTACCGTACCGCTCAAAGCTCAAACGATATGGTGCCGACGGTTTTTCGCCGTGGCATCTACCGCACGATTCGGGGCAGTCTTAAGCGCTTCCTATCTATCGTGGTCATCACTGCGCTTGGCGTGAGCGTGATGTGCGGCCTTAAGGCGGGCTGCGAGGATTTGTGCGATTCGGTCGACGCCTATTTTGACCAGCAGAATGTCTATGACATTAACGTGCAGTCGACCTATGGCCTTACGCGCGACGATCTCGCGGCTATCCAAGAGGTCGACGGCGTCGAGACGGTCGAGGGCATCTACACCGAGACCGCCTACACCGCCGTGGGCACAACGCGCGAGCGCGTGGTCGTGCAAAGTCTCTCCAAGGAGAACATCGATCAGCCGGTGCTGGTGAGCGGCGATTTGCCCGAGAGCGCCGATGAAGTCGCGGTGACTTCGAAGTTCCTGAAGGCTTCGGGCAAAAAGCTCGGCGATACGGTGAGTTTTGCCGCCAATGACGCGAGCTCGTCCAACCAAAGTGCCAAGGATCAGTTTGCCGCGGGCGATTACACCATTACGGCCGAGGTCCTCGACTCCACTGATGTGAGCTCCGACTCGACAGTCAACGCCTTCCGTGCCGCTTCGGCTGCGGACTATAAGTTCTATGTGAGCGAGGATGCCGCGACATCATCGTCCTACTCCGCGGTCCACGTGATCGTCGAGGGAGCCAAGAGCCTCAACTCCTACTCGGATGCCTACACGGCAAAGATCAATGAGGTCAAGGGCAATATCGAGAAGATCCGCGAGGAGCGTGAGAAGGCGCGCGTCCAGGAGCTGACGGTTGACACGCCGGCAAGCTTGGATGCGGCTGAGCGCCAGGCCGCCATGCTCTTTGGGATTGAGCAGGATAGCATCAACCGCATGGCCGAGGGCAGCGAGGAGCGCGTCCAAGCTCAGGCCGAGTTGGACCAGCGCCGCGCCGCCGCCGATCAGCAATTCGCCGATGCCCGCGCCGAGCTTTCCAATCTGGGTGAATGCACTTGGTACATTCAGGACCGCGGTAACATCGCAAGCTACTCGAGCGTCGAGAGCGACAGTTCTTCGATCGAGGCCATCGCCACGGTGTTCCCGTTTATCTTCTTTATCGTCGCCGTGCTCATCAGCCTCACCACCGCCACGCGCATGGTCGAGGAGGAGCGCACGCTTATTGGCCTGTACAAGGCGCTTGGCTATTCACGCGAGCGCATCCTGTCCAAATACGTGGACTATGCGCTGTGGGCATGTCTGATCGGCGGCGTGCTCGGCAACATCATCGGCTTTGTGGGCCTGCCACTGTTCTTGTTTACGGTGTTCGACGACATGTACTCGCTGCCCCAGATGCTGCTTTCGTACGATATCGTGTCTTCACTCGTGTCGGTGGCGCTGTTTGCCGTGGGCGTGGTGGGCGCTACGATTATCGCCTGCCGCCACGAGATGGCCGAGACCCCAGCCTCGCTCATGCGTCCCAAGGCCCCGCGCGCCGGCTCTCGCATCTTGCTTGAGCGCATCGGCTTTATCTGGCGCCGCATGGGCTTTTTGAACAAGGTGGCAGCACGTAACCTGTTCCGCTACAAAAAGCGCGCTTTTATGACCATCTTCGGTATCGCCGGCTGCACGGCGCTCGTGATCTGCGGTATGGGCATTCGCGACACGTCGGTGGCGCTTTCGCCCAAACAGTACGGGCATATCACGCGCTACGACCTGCTGGCGGTCGCCAATCCCGACGATTTTTCGCAGACGTGCGCGGCATTGGATGAGCGCAGCGCGGCCAATGATTTCAACGTGACCGTGACCTCGACCCTGCCGATTATGACCGACAACGTCACCTTTACGTTTGGCGGCAAGAGCGAGACCGTGCAGCTGATCGTGGTGCCCGATGACCGCACGGGTGACTTGGGCGATTACGTGCGTCTGGAGGATGAGTCCAATGAACCGCTGCCTTTGCGTGACGGAGACGTGTATCTGAGCAAGAGTTCACAGCTGGTGCTGGGGATTCAGCCGGGCGATACGGCTCACGTCCAGGATTCGTCGCTCAATGTTGCCAAGGTCAAAGTCAGCGACATTTCGCTTAACTATCTGGGCAACACGCTTTACATGACGCAGGGCACCTATGAGCGCGCGTTCGGTCGAAGCGCACGTCTTAACGGCGTCTTTGTGCTGCTTAAGGGTTCGTCGGCCGACCAGATTGCGTTTAGCAAGAATCTTAAGAGTGACGGTTGGCTTACGATTTCGAGTACGGCCGAGCATTGGGAAAACTATGAGGCGAACTTTACGATTATCAATTCGGTCGTTGTGCTCGTGACCTTTATGGCAGCGTGCCTATCGTTTGTGGTGGTGTTTACGCTGTCCAACACGAATATCTCCGAGCGCGAGCGCGAGCTGTGCGCCCTGCGCGCGATGGCTACCGAGGGCCTGCCCGTGGAGGCATGGCCGAGCGCGGCGAACTTTGTGCTCGTGCGTACGCCGCATGCCACGCGCGTGCGCGAGCGCCTACGCGACGAGTATTCGATTTTGGTGCGCGACTTTAGCTATGCGCCGGGGCTTGCGGACTGTCTGCGCATTACCGTGGGCACGCCGCAGGAAAACGATGAGGTACTGGCTGCGTTTGCCGTGCTGGTGAAGGAGGAGATCTAGATGGGCCGTTATGCCGAGGTGACCCGCAAGACGGGGGAGACCGACATTGTCGTCAAACTCGACCTGGATGGAACCGGTACGTGCGATATCTCGACCGGCGTGCCGTTTTTCGACCACATGCTCAACGCCTTTGGCCGCCATGGCCTGTTCGATTTGACGGTGCATGCGGTAGGCGATGTGGAAGTCGATGCGCACCATACCGTCGAGGACACGGGCATTGTGCTGGGCGAGGCGTTTTGCCGGGCGCTGGGCGACAAAGCGGGTATTACGCGCTTTGCCGATGCGGCGATCGCCATGGACGAGACGCTCGTGATGGCCGCCGTGGACATTTCGGGTCGCGGCCAGGCCTACTGCGAGCTGCCCGTGCCGACCGAGCGCGTGGGCAGCTTCGATACCGAGCTGGCTGTCGAGTTCTTCTATGCCTTTGCGCGCGATGCCAAACTTACGCTGCACGTGCGCGAGCTGGCGGGCGGCAACTCGCATCACATTATCGAGGCCGCCTTTAAGGCCGTGGGCCGCACGATGCGCCACGCCTGCGAGTTCGATCCCCGCGTGCAGGGCATCCCCAGCACCAAGGGCTCGCTGTAACCGCCACAAAGGCAAAAACCACCACAAAGGTGCCTGTCCCCTTTGTGGTGGTTTTGGATGATGGGAAGAGGAGGGTCGCGTGGGCGAACCGAAGATTGTGGTGGTCGACTACCACAAGGGCAACTTGTCGAGCGTTGTACGCGGGCTTGCGCGCGCCGGCGCCGTCGCCTGCACGTCGGACGACCCGGAGCAGATCCGTAACGCCGACGGCCTGGTCATCCCGGGCGTGGGCGCGTTCTATGACGCGATCGCCTTTATGCGCCAGAGCGGCGAGGAGGCGGCCGTGCTCGATGCCGTCGCCGCTGGAACTCCGCTGCTCGGCATCTGCCTGGGCCTTCAGCTATTTTTTGAGCGCGGCCACGAGGGCGTGCCGGCGGACGAGGGCGCGGTCGCGGACGGAAACGCTCCCGAACAGGCTGACGGTCCCTGGGTCGATGGCCTGGGTATTATGTGCGGCTCGTGCACGCGCTTGGAGTCGAGCCGACTGAAGGTCCCGCACGTGGGCTGGGATCAGGTGCACATGACGCCTGCCGGCGCGGCCGATCCGCTGCTCGCCGGTTTTGCCGAGGGCGCCAATATGTACTTCACCCACAGCTACGCGGTGGCCGGCGACGTCGATGCCACCGATGTGTTGGCGCGCACGCACTATACACGGAGTTTCCCGTGCATCGTGCGCCACGGCAATGTGTGGGGCTGCCAGTTCCATCCCGAGAAATCCTCCGCGCTGGGTCAGCGCATCCTTAAGAACTTCGTCAACATCGTCGAGGAGGTTGGCCGATGATCCTGTTTCCCGCAATCGATCTGATCGGCGGCAAGGTTGTGCGCCTGGAGCGCGGCGACCGCAACCGCTGCAAGGTATATTCCGATGACCCCGTGGCCGTCGCCCGCTCGTTTGCCGAGCAGGGCGCAAGCTGGGTGCATGTCGTCGACCTGTCCGCTGCCTTTGGCGAGGACGAGGACACATGCGCTGCCAACTCGGCGGCGATTAAGGCCATCTGCGGCGTCGACGGTCTGTCCGTGGACGTGGGCGGCGGCGTTCGCTCACTCGCACGCATCGATGAGCTGGCAGGCTATGGTGCTCGCCGCATTGCGCTGGGCACCGTGCTCGTGACCGAGCCGGGTTTTGCTGAGGTGGCAGCCCAGGGCTTTGGCGAGCTGTTGGTCGCCGACATTGCCGCGCGCGACGGCCAGGTTAAGGTGAACGGCTGGCGCGACGGCGCGGGCGTGGCACTCGACGATGCCGTGGCGCAGCTTACCGAGCTGGGCTTTAAGCATCTGGTGTATACCGACATCGCGCGTGATGGCATGCAGACGGGCATCGATGTGGCGGCGTATCGCCATGTGGCGCAGGTCGCGGGCTTTCCCGTCGTGGCGTCGGGCGGTATCTCGACGCTCGACGACATCCGCGCGCTGGCCGCGGTGGGTGAGGGCGCGATTGAAGGCGCCATTACCGGTCGTGCGCTCTACGAGGGCAACTTTACGCTGGCCCAGGCGCTGGCCGCCGCTCGAGGGAAGGAGTAGCCCATGCTTACCAAGCGCGTAATTCCCTGCCTGGACGTCAAGGACGGCCGTGTGGTCAAGGGCGTCAACTTTGTGAGCTTGCGCGATGCCGGCGATCCGGTGGAGCTGGCCCGCGCCTACGACCGCGAGGGTGCGGACGAGGTCGTATTTTTGGACATTACCGCGACGAGCGATAACCGTGCGACGACTATCGAGATGGCGGCGCATGCGGCCGAGGAGCTGGCCATTCCCTATACCGTGGGCGGCGGCTTTCGCGACCTGGCGGGCATGCGCACCATGGTTGCCGCCGGTGCCGACAAGGTGTCGCTCAACTCGGCGGCTGTGCGCGATTCGTCGCTGATCAGCCAGGCTGCCGCGGCGTTTGGCAGCCAGGCCGTGGTTGTGGCGATCGATGCCAAGCGCGTCGGTTTGCCCGGCGCATCTGGTGCCGACAAGTGGGAGGTCTTTACCGCAGGAGGCCGCAACGCCACGGGTATCGATGCGGTGGCGTGGGCCGAGGAGGCGGCTCGCCGCGGCGCCGGCGAGATCCTGCTGACCAGCATGGATCGCGACGGCACCAAGGCTGGCTTTGACCTGGCGCTCACCCGCGCCGTGGCGCGCGCGGTGCCAATCCCCGTCATCGCGAGCGGTGGCGTGGGCACGCTCGAGCATTTCGCTGAGGGCGTGATCGAGGGCGAGGCCGATGCCGTGCTGGCGGCGAGCGTCTTTCACTTTGGAACCTTCAGCATTCGCGAAGTCAAAGAGTATATGGCCTCTCAAGGTATTCCTGTGAGGCTGGACTTCTAATGCTGCGGCTTGCCCAGGCACCCGACCTTCCGGCTCCAACCCTTCTCGCGTACTTAAGTACGCGTCGTCGGGCTTGTCGCTCGGAATCTCGGGCACCTGGACAACCCTCGCCGACCTGTGGGGTTTACGGTAATTACTTGGGAGAAATGATGACTGAGGTAATAGAAGCGTCTGATCTTAAATACGACGCCCGCGGGCTGATTCCTTGTGTGGTTCAGCAGTATGACACCGGTGAGGTGCTTATGGTTGCTTGGATGAACGAGGAGTCGGTGGGGCTGACGCTCAAGACCGGCACCACGTGGTTTTGGAGCCGCAGCCGCCAGGAGCTCTGGAACAAGGGTGCGACGAGCGGCAACATGCAGGAGGTCAAGGAGCTCTGGGCCGACTGTGATAGCGATACACTGCTGGTCAAGGTCGACTCGCCGGGTCCGGCCTGCCACACCGGCAACCGTACCTGCTTCTTTAAGCGCGTGGAAGGGGGAGTGCGATGAAAGTCGTGACGCCGTTCGAGGTCGCCGACTGCAACACCGAGCTCCTCCGCGCGGGCGTGCCATGTCGCGTGCACCTGACTGATGCCTGCGGGGCGCAGTCGCTTTGGCTCGAGGCCGAGAAGGAAAGGCTCGATGAGGCCCATGCCGTCATCGTCGAGTTCTTTGAGAAAAAGGGCGCAAAGCCTCGGTTCGATGAGACCGGTACCTACTTTACGCTGCAGTAACGAGAGGAAATAACCATGGGAGTCAGAACAGCTAACGTGCAGCCGGGAAATATCGGTGAGACGCTGACGGGGCTGGCCGAGGTGATTCATGGCCGTCGCGACGCGTCGCCGCAGGAGAGCTATACCGCGCGTCTGTTGACCGACGTCGAGGACGAGCTGCTCAAGAAGCTTGCCGAGGAGGCGAGCGAGGTCATCATGGCCTGCAAGGATAACGATCACGACCACATCCGCTACGAGGCCGGCGACCTGGTCTACCACCTGCTCGTGACGCTTGAGCGCTACGGCATCACCCTCGACGAGCTTGCCGGCGAACTCAACGCCCGCCGCCACTAGTCATTTAAGAACGTCCATTACAGTCGAAATTGTCAGCCCGGGACCGTCTCGGGCTACGATTGAGGCGCGCCCAGAACGGGCCGCCGACCGGGCGCCCGCGCACGGCCGAACGTCCCTGCCCCCCGAGAGGGCCCGTTGGGTGCTGCCGGCGCGGGACGCGCCGCCCCCGACGGCTGATAGGAAAGTGCCGGGCAGGTGCCGCGGCTGGTAATGTGAGTGCCGAGGGGGAGGCCATCCGGTCGAACGACTACCGGAAGGATACCACCGTGAAAGCGCCATCCACCAGACCCGCGGCCGTGCTCGGCCTGGACGTCGGCAAGTCGTCGCACTGGGCCTGCCTGATCGACCGCGACGGGGAGGTGCTGGCCAGCGCCCCCGTCCGCAACAGGGAGGCCGAGCTCGACGCGCTGTTCGCCTCCGCCCCCGCCGGCGCTCGTCGAGGCCGAGAACAGGCAGGTCAGGTTCCTGGCCGCCCGGATATCGGAGGCCCTCGACGAGGCCGGGGCCCTCGAGGCCGAGACGGCGGCGCTGCTCGAGGGCGACGAAACCTACGCGTGCCTGCTCACCGTGCCCGGCATCGGCCCGAGGACCGCGGCGCAGCTCGCGGTGTCGGTCGACATCGGGAGGTTCCCGGACCACGACCACCTGGCCTCGTACTGCGGCATAGCCCCGAGGGTGAGGAGCTCCGGCACGTCGGTGAGGTCGGTCAGGGCGTCCAGGCGCGGCGACGCGAGGCTCAAGTCCCTGCTGATCTTCTCGTGCAACAGCCTGGTGAGGTCCTCGGGGCGCTACGGCGAGTACTACCGGGCCTGCAGGGCGCGGGGCATGGGGCACGGGCGGGCGCTCAAGGCCGTCGCGAGGAAGCGGCTCAGGGCGATATACGCCGTGATGCGCGACCGGGTGCCCTACCGGGAGTAGCCCCGACGGTTGACAAAACTATAGGAACACCCAACGGCTAGTCTTAGGCGAGGGGTGTGGGTTGCCATTCGCCGGTGGGGTGGGGGATATCGAAGGCCCGGTAGCCGCAGTCGTAGGCGTGGGCCTGAGCCTCGCGGATGTTCCAGCAGATGTCGCAGGCGCGGTGTGCGTCCGAGCCAAAAGTGATCGGCACCTCGGCGTGGGCAAAGCAGCGCAAAAGGCCGGTCGTGGGGTAGTAATCGTCGAGCCCCTTGCGCGGTGCGGCTGTCGAGACCTCAACGCGGCGGCCCGTGTCGTGGGCGCACTCGGCCATCTGCTGCCAGAACGGCGCGGGGTCAAAGTCGGGCGCAAAGCCTTCCTTCGAAAAGCGCATGACCAGGTCGGGGTGGGCCATCACATCAAAGTTGAGTGAGCTTTCGCAAGCACGGCACCAGTCGTCGACATAGCGCTCCCACACGCCGAGCACGCCAAGGTTTTCCCAAACGTGCAGGTTGGTGTCGTCGTCGATCCAACCGCAGCGCGAATCGGGCGTATCGGGACGAGCGACGTTTTCCGTTCCCGCCGTGCCCGCGGCGCCGGCCATGATATCGCCTGGGTTGCCAATCCAATGCACGCTGCCCAAGCGCACTATGGCACCCGCGGACCAGCGCTCAACCAAAGGCTCGCAACCTTCGTACCAGTCGCATTCAAAGCCATAGACAAGCTCGAGCTCCGGCGCGATCTGCGCGGCGAGCTTGCGGGCGTCCTCAAATGCCAGGCGATGTGCCGTCAGGTCGCCCTCGACAACTTGCACTTCGCGGTTGGCGTCCATGCTGGCGGGCAGGGTGAGATGGTCGGTCGAGACCATAGCGCGGCAGCCGGCCGCAGCAGCGGCGCGAACGTTGTCCTCAAACGAGGCATGGCCATCCGAAAACGAAGTGTGGGTGTGGCAATCGACCAGCGGGCAGGTGGGCATGGCGACTCCTTTGCATTTGGCGAATCCGCTCCATTGTAATGGCGCAGCTCTCAACACGCCGCGCACGCCGGAGCTCGAAATCGATTGGAAAGGCTGCGCGGCGCCGGTGCGGCCTCGCTTGCTCTCAAAATATGTACATCAGCCTCCAAAAGCTGCAAAAAATGACATGTTTGGAGGCTGATGTACATGTTTGGATAGGGGCGAGGGCGGCGACGGACGAAAGTCACGCCTGTGCCACGTTCGATGTGCTAGCGTTTGAGTGAACAAAACGAGTCCGTGCGGAAAGGATCCAGACCGTATGCAATGCGATAGCACATTCCCGCTGTCTCGCGAGACCGATGCGCCCGTAACTATCGTCAAGCTGGAGTGCGACATCGATGACGCGTCGCCCGAGGTGCTCGCCTACGCCGCCGACCGCCTGCGCGAGGCCGGCGCCCGCGAGGTGCACTGGCTGCCCCTTTACTGCAAAAAGGGCCGCCCCGGATGGCAGTTGCAGGTGATCTGCTCGCACGAGGATATCGAGCGCTTGCAGACGATTATCTTTTTGGAGACCACGACCAACGCCGTTCGTCGCCAGGTGATGGAACGCGTTTGCCTGCCGCGCCGATTCGAGCAGGTGGTGACGCCTTGGGGTGAGGTATCCGTTAAGGTGGCGACCCTGCCTGACGGCAGCGAGCGCGCGGCTCCCGAGTACGAGAATTGCGCCCGTCTTGCTCGCGAACATGACGTGCCGCTCCAACGCGTGATGCAGGCGGCTCAGAGCGCGGCGCTGCGATTCGAGTAACACGGTAGATGGGCTCCATATCCGCCAGATCCCGTATTCAGCCCCTAGCAACCCCACTCCGAAAGGACTCCCCATGAAATACCTCATCGCCTCCGACATCCATGGCTCGGCATACTGGGCCGAGCGCCTCTGCACCGCCATCGAATCCGAGCAGCCCGACCGCATTGTGCTGCTGGGCGACCTGCTCTACCACGGCCCGCGCAACGACCTGCCGCGCGACTACGCCCCCAAGCGTGTGATTCCGCTGCTCAACGCCCTGGCCGACCGCATTATCGCGGTGCGCGGCAACTGCGACGCCGAGGTCGACCAGATGGTCCTCGACTTCCCCGTCATGGCCGACTACGCCACGCTGTTTGACGAGACCGGCCGTGAACTGTTCCTGACGCACGGCCACGTCTTTGGCGCTGGCATGCATAACAGCGTCGACCACGCACCCGCGCTGCCCGAGGGTTCCGCGCTCGTCTACGGTCACACGCACGTCAAGGTTAACGAGGAAAGCGTCGCGCACCCGGGCCTGTGGCTCTTCAACCCCGGCAGCGTGAGCATTCCCAAGGACGGCACGCACAGCTACGGCGTCTACGAGAACGGCGCGTTCCGCCACGTGGTCATGGAGGAGGACTAACCATGGCCGAGCATATGGCTCAGCAAAATGCCGAGGGTTCGCGCGACCTGTCCACGCTGGTAGACGCGTCGGCCGAGCTGCAGCATCTGGTGCAGACCATCTGGCGTCTGCGTCAGCCCGATGGCTGCCCGTGGGATCGCGAACAGACGCATCAGAGCATCGGCAAGAACATGATCGAGGAAGCCTACGAGGCGCTCGATTGCATTGAGGCGGACGACGTGGCGCATCTGCGCGAGGAGCTCGGCGACGTGCTCATGCAGGTCGTACTGCATGCGCAGATTGCGGCGGACGCCGGTGAGTTTACGCTGGCCGATGTGGCGCGCGATATCGACGCCAAGCTCATCCGTCGTCACCCGCACGTGTTTGGCGATGTGGATGCCGATAACTCTGACGAGGTGCTCAAGATTTGGGACGAGGTCAAGCTTGCCGAGAAGGCCGCCAAGGACAAGGCCGTGGCGGCAGGCGAGGCCGCGCCCGAGGGCCTGCTCGACGGCGTGCCCACGCACCTGCCGGCGCTGATGCAGGCGCAGAAGGTGTCGCGCAAGGCGACTGCCGTAGGCTTTGAGTGGGAGACGGTCCAGGACGTGTGGGACGAGGTAGCTGAGGAGCGTGCCGAGTTTGAGGCCGAGGCTCCCGGAACGCCCGAGCGCGAAATGGAGTTTGGTGATCTGCTCTTTGCCCTGGTCAACGTCGCGCGCAAGGAGGGCATCGACGCCGAGAGCGCCCTGCGCGCGAGCACGGCCAAGTTTCGCCGTCGCTGGGCTGCGATGGAGCAGATGGCGGCCGATGCCCACGTAGATCTTGCCGAGCTTTCGACCCATGGCCTCAACGACCTGTGGGACGCAGCAAAGGCAGGGGAGTAATACCGCGGGAGCGACGGGACAGACTTGTCCCATCGCTCCCATTATTTTTAAAAAAGATTGTATCGCTTGGCTAACTTAGGGCATAATGCAAAAAGTGCGACAAGGCTAACTTATGAACCTTCGCGCCGCTGCAGCGTGTAAGCCGCGTCGCCAAGCATTCAACCCGTTTCCAAGTGAGAGGGAGACAACATGAGCGATATTTTGGATGTCTACGGTCGCGAGGTGCTCGACAGCCGCGGCAACCCCACCGTCGAAGTCGAGGTCGTGCTCGAGGACGGCAGCTTCGGCCGCGCGATGGTGCCTTCGGGCGCTTCGACCGGCGCCTTTGAGGCATGTGAGCTGCGCGACGGCGACAAGGGCCGCTATCTGGGCAAAGGTGTCTCGCAGGCCGTCGAGCACGTCAACAACGAGTGTGCCGATGCCGTCGTGGGCCTCGACGCCTTCGATCAGCGCGCCGTCGATGCCGCGCTAATCGCCGCCGACGGTACGCCCAACAAAACCAAGCTCGGCGCCAACGCCATTCTGGGCGTGTCGCTGGCCGTTGCCCGCGCCGCAGCCGAGTCGGCGGGCCTGTCGCTGTACCAGTACCTGGGCGGCGTCAACGCTCACCTGCTGCCCACGCCCATGATGAACATCCTCAACGGTGGCGTGCATGCCGACAACAACGTCGACTTCCAGGAGTTCATGATCATGCCGGTGGGCGCCCCGAGCTTTGCCGAGGGCCTGCGCTGGTGCGCCGAGGTCTACCATACCCTCAAGGGCGTGCTGCACGAGGCCGGCCTGGGCGGCGGCGTGGGCGACGAGGGCGGTTTCGCGCCCAACCTCAAGACCAACGCCGAACCATTCGAGTACATCACCAAGGCCGTCGAGAAGGCCGGCTTTAAGCCCGGTGTCGACTTCATGTACGCAATGGATCCGGCGTCCACCGAGTTCTACAACGCCGAGACCGGTATGTACGAGCTCAAGGGCGAGGGCGTTGAGTACACGAGCGCCCAGATGGTCGATTACTGGGAGAAGCTCGTCGACACCTATCCCATCATCTCCATCGAGGACGGCATGGCCGAGGAGGATTGGGACGGCTGGGTTGAGCTCACCCGTCGCATTGGCAACAAGGTGCAGCTGGTGGGCGACGACCTGTTCGTCACCAACACCGAGCGCCTCAAGAAGGGCATCGAGCTGGGCGCCGCCAACGCGATTCTGGTCAAGGTCAACCAGATCGGCACGCTCACCGAGTCGCTGGAGGCTATCGAGACCGCCAAGGAGGCCGGCTACGCTTGCATCGTGAGTCACCGCTCCGGCGAGACCGAGGATTCCACGATCGCCGACCTGGTCGTGGGCGTCAATGCCGGCCAGATCAAGTCGGGCGCCCCGTGCCGTAGCGATCGCATCGCCAAGTACAACCAGCTCATCCGTATCGAGGACGAGCTCGAGGGCAGCGCGCGCTACGCCGGCAAGGCCGCGTTCTACAACATTCGCTAGGCAAGCGGTGTGTGCGGGGGCGGGGCTGACTCGGATTCGCCTTGCTCCCGTCGGGCACTGTTGAGCACCATTGGGCGCTGGGCCATATGGCTCAGCGCCTTTTTTATGTCGAGCAAGGGCCGCCGAAGGCGGTGCGCGCACTCGTGCTATAACTAAAAGACTTAGCGCAAACAAACCTCAACCGCACAAGGCGCACATGGATCAGATTTACGACAACAGGTACTATTCCGCCGGTTCGCGTGAGCCGTCACCTCGCCGTGCGCGCACGGTGCAGCTCGGCGGGTCCGATTACGCCGGTGCCGACCGCTCCATGCAGCGACCGACAAGTGCCTCACACTCCCGTGCTCAAATGAATACGCCGACAGACCGTCCGCCACGTTCGGTGCGCCCGGCGCATTCGGAGCATACTCAGCGTTCCTCGGCTCAAACGCATGAAAAGCCGCGCCGTCCCTCGAACCGTCTTTCGGGCTCGGACTTCATGCATTACGCCAACGACAACGCGGTGGTCAAGGCAATTTACGACTTTACCCACGGTCCCCAGCGAGGGCTGTTTATCGGTATTGTCGTCGCCCTGATGCTCGTGAGCCTGTACTTTCCCGTGCGCGACCTTTACGTTGCCAAACGCTCGAGCGATATCTTAGCCAAGCAGGTCGAGATTCGCCAGCAATACAATGATGAGCTGCAAAAAAGCGTCGACAAGTTGCTCTCGGAGGAGGGTATCAAGGACGCGGCGTCCGAGGACCTGGGTCTGGTGATGCCCGGTGAGAAGAAGATTGAAGTGCAGGGCCTGGACGACGATTCTGATGCCTCGTCGAGCCAGAAGTCGTCGAACGCCAAGAAGGCCAGCGAAGTTGCCAAGGAAATCGAAGAAGTCGGCAAGGACGTGCCGTGGTACATTCAGGCGCTCGACATGCTGTTTGGGTTTAACGGCGTCGAG
>ERZ827524.1647-NODE-1647-length-19515-cov-3.086228_pt1 | contig 19515 bp, 17 predicted proteins | sample MGYA00519702_ERZ827524 | MGnify/ENA primary metagenome ERZ827524 (study PRJEB31778, sample SAMEA3449341) | human gut metagenome | biome: human gut; feature: human-associated habitat; material: faeces | place: United Kingdom | collected 2010/2012 ...
ATATGCCGGAATCAATATTAAAAGAAATATCATTCTTGCACTGGTGATCAGTGGAGGACTTGCCGGACTTGCCGGCTATGTACAGTATGCGGGAGTTTCACACCGCATCATGGAGCAGATGCCGAACAATGCCGGATATACCGGAATCGTCATCGCTTATCTGAGCCGCCTGAATCCGCTGGTGATCGTGATCGTGTCAATTTTATTTGCGGGACTGCAGAACAGCAGTGCTACGGTGCAGATCCTGGGTGTGCCGACGCAGATCGCGACAATGATCCAGGGAGCAGTTATGATCTTTGTGATTGCGGGAGATTTCTTCCAGCGTTATAAGATTGTTGTAAATAAGGAGGTGAAAGCATGATCGCATTAATCATTTCATTATGTTCGGGAGCAATCGTCTATGCAGTTTCCGTCATGTATGCCGGGATCGGTGAAACCTTCTCAGAGCGTGCAGGTATCATGAATCTTGGCGTTGAAGGGGTGATGCTGATGGGAGCAGTCAGTGGTTATATCACTGCAGTTCACACACAGAATCTGTTTTTATCATTTCTGGTCGTGCTTTTGACCGGAGCTGCATTAGGTCTTGCATTTGCATTCCTTACCGTAACGCTGCAGTCAGATCAGACTGTATGTGGTATGGCAATGCTGATATTTGGAACAGGATTGAGTGGATTTATTGGAAAAGATGTTTCCGGTGTGGCTGCCAATCTGAAGTTTGAAAAGATCGCAATTCCTGTACTTTCTAAGATTCCTGTGCTTGGAGATATTTTCTTTAAACAGAATCTTCTGACATATGCAATGTACTTTATCATTCCATTATCTATGTTCTATATTTACAGGACAAGATATGGACTGAAGCTGCGTGCGTTGGGGGAAAATCCGGCAGCACTGGACGCAGCGGGAGAAAATGTATTTGCGATGCGTTATGGTTATATCATCTTCGGATGCATGATGATGTCGATCAGCGGGGCGTGCGTTTCGCTGGCAAATACAAACTTCTGGAACAGCGGAATGACAGCCGGAAAAGGCTGGATCGCATTTGCACTGGTTGCATTTTCATCCTGGAATCCGGTCATGCTGATGTGGGGAGCATTGCTCTTCGGATTTATCAGTTGTCTTGGAAGTAATCTGCAGATTTATCTGCCGTCTGTTCCAACGGAGGTATACAGTATGCTTCCGTACATTGCAACTGTGATCGTATTTATACTTTCAACAGGAAACTTCAGAAAGAAGCATACCGCAGAGCCGGCAGCTCTTGCAAAACCTTATGATCGTGAAAGCCGGTAAAAAGATCTGAAAAGAAAAATAAAAAGATTGATAAAAACCGGAAAAAGAGGAGGACAAAATGAAAAAGAAATTACTTAGCTTATTAATGGTAACAGCCCTGACAGCAAGTCTTGTGGCAGGATGTGGATCTAACGGAGATTCAAAAGATAAATCATCCGGTTCAGACAGAGAAACCAAAGATGTATCGGAGCTGGTGATCGGTGAGATCGAATATTCCGTTATTGATGATGGCGGCTGGGCTCAGTCTATGCATGAAGGTCTTGTAAAAGCCTGTGAGGATCTTGGAATCGATACAAAGACAAATCTTCTGACAATGGAAGAAATCTCAGAGGAAGATACATCCCTGATCGAGTCTACAGTGGAAGAGCTTGTAGATGAAGGTGCAGACATTATCTTCGGATGTTCTGCGGGATATTCGGCAATCCTTGCAGAGCTTCAGCAGGAATACCCGGATGTTATCTTCGCACAGCAGAGTAACGATGTTTATGATAACATCATTGAGTTCCAGATCCGTGGATATGAGGGAGATTTCCTGACAGGTTACTTATCAGCACTGATGAATGAAGGATCTAATCAGCTTGGCTTCTGTGCAAGTATGGATGAGGCATCTGTCCGTACAGCAATCAATGCTTATGCACTTGGTGCAAAATATGCAAATCCGGATGCCAAAGTTCAGGTACTCTGGGCTGACAGCTGGTATGATCTTGATGTAGAATCTCAGAATGCCAAGACACTGATCGACAATGGAATCAAATATATGGGAATGGAAGCTTCTTCACCTGCTGTTCCGCAGACCTGTGAAGAGAATGGTGCATTCTGTATCGGTTATAACGTAGATATGCAGGCATCAGCTCCGAAGGCAGTTCTTACATCTTTTGTATGGAACTGGGCTCCGATCTTTGAAGATATCATGAAAAAGACAGCAGATGGAACAATCGATATTTCAGCGAACTATTATGAAGGAGGCGAGTGTGCTGCACTGGCTCCGTTCAATAAAGACCTTGTTCCACAGGAAATTCAGGATAAAGTTGAAGCACTCCGTGAGAAGATCAACAATGGTGACGTACAGGTTTATGCCGGAGAACTGAAAGACGATCAGGGAAATGTACTTGTAAAAGACGGAGAAGTAATGTCTGATGATGATATCCTTGCACAGGACTTCTTTGTAGATAATGTCATCGGTGGAAAGAAATAATAATTCCCAGGTGGATGTTTAAGAAGAAACAGCGTCAGAATAAAAGACTGAAAAAATTAGAAAAGGTCAGAAAATCAAAGGGCAGACGGTTCGACTGGATCGTCTGCCCTTTGACTATCAGAATATGTAGAGATGCTGGTAAAGGATCCGTTCGAGATCTCTCTGAAAGAAGTCTTGGAGATTTGACTACCAGAATATGCAGAGATGCCGATAAAGGAAAGAGTCTCTGTTTTGTCGGGGATACACATCAGAGATTCAGCATGTCTTTTTAGCAAATTGTAGATATAATTCAAAAAAAATATTTTTTTTGAAAAAAATAAAAAAAGTGCTTGCATTCCTGAAAGAACTATTATATAATAACTCTTGTCTTAAGGAAAGGACATACAACTTAAGAGAAGCGCGATTAGCTCAGTTGGTAGAGCACCTGACTCTTAATCAGGGTGTCCAGGGTTCGAACCCCTGGCGGTCCACTGCAAGTACCATTTTTGAGGACACAGGAGCCTTGGGGATGGTGCTTTTTTTGTGAGCAATGAGCCATGCTATAAATGGAAAAGGAACATTCCGGGGAGCTTGCTCACCTTAGAATGTTCCTTTTTTATTTATAATACGGCGAATGCCGCAGAAGCGAAGCAGCTTGCCTGCGAGCTTCCGGCATGGCTCATTGCTTACAACCAAGCACCACCTTGCCTCCGGGCTTCCGGCATGGCTCATTGCTCACAACCAAGCACCACCTTGCCTCCGGGCTTCCGGCATGGCTCATTGCTCACAAGCATGCACCACTCTTCCTCTTCTCCTCCAGCAGTCCCTCAAACTCTTCCGGCGGCAACGGCTTATAGAAATAATATCCCTGCACATACTTTCCGCCCTGTTCTTTAATAAATTCCACCTGCTCGTCCGTCTCCACGCCTTCGGAAACCGTCTTAAAGTGCAGATTATTGGAAAGCTGCATAATTGCAGAGATAACTGCCTTGTTCTTATCATCCATCTTATTTTTCATAAAAAATCCGCCATCAATCTTAATAATATCAACCGGCAGGGATTTCATAAAGTTAAGTGTCGAGTATCCAGCACCAAAATCATCCATGGAAATCACAAATCCCACGGCCTTTAACCGCTTAATCATATCAATCAGACGATCCGCATCCTGGAAGAAAACACTCTCGGTAATCTCCAGCTCAATCTGCTCCGGACGTAAATCGTACACATCACACAGAGCCTCCATATGTTCCGGAAGCTGATCGTCCATCAGATGCAGACGGGACAGATTCACTGAAATCACCGGAACCTTCTTTCCTTCCTGCAGCCATTTGTGAATCAGCCGGAAGGTCTCTTCATATACAAACTGGTCAATCTCCACAATCATACCGGTCTCTTCGGCAAGTGGGACAAACTTTCCCGGCGGAACCAGCTTACCATCCTTATCCTTCAGACGGACCAACGCTTCCGCACCACTGATCTTTCCGGTAGTAATATCCACCTTTGACTGAAAATAGACACAAAAGCCCCCATTCTCCAATGCATCCTTCATAATCCGGTTCATGGCTTCCTTTTCATTTTCACGAGTCTCAAATTCTCTTGTATACACGTAAATTCCACTTGTTTCGTAAAAATTTAATTTTGCCATATTCCGTGCCTTCATTGCTTTATCAATCGAGCGGTTGATATCCGTTTCTTCCGGAGAGATCGCATAAATACCACCAAAGCAATTGATGGTTATCCCTGCATAGCTGCGTCTGAAATGCATAGTGAGTTCATCTGTATAATAATGAACCCTGCGTGAAATTGTCTCTGCCGGGCATGAATTCATGATAATAATGAAATCATCTCCCTTTACCCGGCAAAACAGATCTCCCTCTGACAGATCCTGCCGAATCATTTGCGCAAGAGCCTTTAACACTTCATCTCCGGTAACATATCCGTACTCATCATTGATTCTTACAAAATCCTGTATTCCAAGGAAAACCAGTACAAAACCCTTTTTCTTGCGTTTCAGAAGTCTCAGTGCCTCCATACGGAACTTTTCATAACTCATCACACCGGTCAGCCGGTCTATTCCCTTCACCCTCTGCAGGTAAGATGTCACATCAGATTTACAGATCATAAAATCATCTTCAAATCCGGTATCATGAATTCTGGTTGCCGTAATCGTATAGCTGTTATCCTCATCAATGTCATAATACTCAACCGTGTTTTCCTCCATATCCGGCCCACAGGCTTCCATCGGACAGTTTTCACACGGTGTATCCCTCCGGAACATCACCTCATAACACTTGATGTCTTTCGGAAGATCCTTATATGTCTCACGCATGGACGGACTTAAATAATATATTTCACGGGTGTGCAGATTGGATACAAAATAGTCAATTTTCTGTGCTTCCATTGCCATACGCCCGATCCTGTACTCATTTTCAAGCTCTGTCTTGGCCTGGAAACGCAGAATAAAACTGGACAGCATTTTCGTAATGCTGCGAAGAGTAAAGATTTCTGCTTCTGTAAAGGAACGCTTTTCCCAGATCTCATAGGTGATGGCAAACCGCATTACATCACCCTCCCACAAAGGAAACACAATACAGGAAAACGGGATTCTGGATAATTTACTGAATTCTTCGGTATAATCTTTATACCTGGAATGTCCGTTCTGTATCAGGTAATAATCAGGAGCTTTGCTTTCTGCCGACAGGTCGGCTGTCCCAAAGGTTTCAATGACAGAAGCATCATCGCCATCGTCCTCCCGGACCCATTTATTGGTAACACGCATTATCAGTGCAAGTGTGTCATATTCACGCAGAATACACCGGTCAAACCCAAAATAACGGCAGACCTCCTCAAACACCAGATAGAGAGCCTGCTGCAGATTCTTTTCCCGGCACAGGACATCAAAACAAAAATCAAATAGTTCACGATTGATCCGGGTGACAGATTGATCTCCGGTTATCATAAGCTTATCCTGTTCACTGACCTTCCGGTAGGTCTGTCCCCGGTAATCAGCATCCATCTGTTCACCATCGTAAAAGTACAGTCTGTTTTTACCATGCCTCTTCGCAGTCCACAAAGCAGAATCCGCATGGGCATAAAGAGTATCCAGATCTCCTCCGTCCTTCGGGAACACTGCTGCACCTGCACTGAACTGGATCACACTTTCATCCCGAAGCTGTATATACTTTTCCAGACGATCCTTCAACCTTCGGATAAGCTTTTCAACCTTTCCGGTATCACTTAACTCCGGACAATAAACCAGAAAAATATCAAATGCCATCCGTGCAACAATATCCTTGACCATAAAGTTTGTATGTATCTGGCTTCCAACCTGCTTCAGCACAGAATCGGCATAGGTCTGCCCATACTGCTGATTAATCCTGCAGAAATCATCCAGATCAATCAGCAAAAGCACCCCCTGCTCATCCGCATTCTTAAGAAGCCGTTCCAAAATCCGTTCTCTTGCTGCATATCGCGTATACAGCTTGGTCAGATCATCCTTTTCCTGTGTATTGCCCTCCGACAGATTTAAATCATTCCCACTCATAAGTAAACCCCCCACGGAATTATTATTATTCTGTATATTCATTATATCACCTGTTGCCAGCAACAACAAATCTTACGGTCTTTATTTTCCGTGATTCTTCTTAAACTGCTTTGGGGTTACACCCTTCCATTTGCGGAAAATCTTAATCAGATGACTGCTGTCGGAAAAACCGGTTTCCTGGCTGATATAGCTTAAATCAAAGTCTGTGAACAGCAAAAGATCCTCCACCCTGTTGATCCGGATAAATTCAATGTATTCCTTGCAGGATCTTCCATAATACTGCTTGAAATTCTTTGCAAAATAGGAATAACTCATGTTACACATATCCGCCAGATCTTCTACCCGGATCTGCTCTCCGATATGTGCATCAATATAGGAGGTAATTCCACGGATGGAATCCGTCTCAAGATTCATCGCCATCGCCACATCGGTATTAAATCCATTCTCACACCAGACCCGTACCATCTGGACGATCAGCGAAGAAATCAGGCTGTGAATCACAATATCATAGCCAAACTGCTTCTTCTGAATCTCCTCCCGGCATCTGCAAAAGATTTCCCTTGTCCTCCAGTCCCGGATCCTTTCTTCCTTAAAACAAAGTTCCACTTCCGGACTCTTATTGATGCTTTCAAGAATCATTTTCAACTCAGGTGAATAGCTGTTCTCGGTATATAGCTTACTGATGTCAAATTTAATGACTTCATATTTCAGGTCAAAATTGGTTGCTGTATAAACAGCATGCAGCGCTTCCGGAGGGAAGATCATCAGATCCCCGGGTTCAACCACATAAGTCCGTCCGTTGCAATCGATCAGCCCGGTTCCCTCTACCATCAGAATCATTTCCATAAAATAATGCCAATGAGACCGGATCGGAAACGGCATACAGGAGCTATCATAAAAAAAAGCTTCGTAAGGTGATTTTAATTTATCACAGTATTCAAATAAGTATTGCATCACAAACCTCTTACAAATAGATTTATACAATTTTTGCGCAACTATATTATAGCGGATATTTATTGGCAGTGCTATAGTTTTATAGTAATGAAAGAGTTTTATAACTTAAACCTTTATAGCTTAATTATTAATTTGGAAGGAATATGTTATGGAATTTATTAAAGGAATAACCTTCTCCCCCTTTTCTCCCAAAGGAAGTCTTAGCAGCAAGGAAGCTAAGAACAGTTTAAAAAATCTGATAGAAGGAACAGGCGCCAATTATATTGTACTGGTTCCAAATGCGCTTCAGGAAACCCCTCAGTCAGAAGAAATTGATTTTACCTCTGATGCAACTGTTTCCGACAAGGAACTGATCAGTATGATTAATCATATTCATAAAGAAGGACTGCATGTTTTCTTAAAGCCCACTGTAAATTGTAAGAACGGTACCTGGCGTGCACATATTAATTTTTTTGATGAAGATGTTCCCTGTGAGCCCAAATGGAGCAACTGGTTTGCATCCTATACGGAATTTCAGCTTCACTTTGCTGAAATTGCCGAAAAAACCAAATGTGAAATTTTCAGTCCCGGCTGTGAGATGGTAATGCCCCAGCGAAGAAGTGCTGAATGGCGTCAGCTTATCGCCGAGATCCGTAAGGTATATCATGGTATGATTACCTATAATACCGATAAATATCAGGAGCACAACGTAGACTGGTGGGATTGTGTGGACGCCATCTCCTCCAGCGGATATTATCCTCCCGACCGCTGGGAACAGGAGCTTGACCGCATTGAAGCTGTTGTGAAGAAATTTGACAAACCTTTCTTCTTCGCAGAATGCGGTTGTATGTCCACCCACGGTTCCTCCAAGGCACCGAACGACTGGACTGTACGTGGTGAGGTCGATCTGGACGAGCAGAAGAACTGGTATGTCTCCATGTTTGAGGCCTGCCGCAAGCGTCCCTGGATTCAGGGCTTCTGCTTATGGGACTGGGCAGGTAAACAATACCCATTAGACAAGGCAGCCTCCCACAGTGGATATGATATTTATGGAAAGCCTGCACAGGATATTGTGAAGGCCAATTACAAAAGCTTATAACTTCTTCCTTTTTCCCTATACGAAACCCGGCATCCTGTATACGCAGGTGCCGGGTTTTCATTTTACCATATTCTGTAACAGTTCACCCCTTCTCATTCATAAGCTGCCGGTATTTATTATATTTGAAACTATTCCGAGCCATTCTTTATAAAATGATGTTGGGGATCAAAAGCTCCCAACGATGATGCCTACGGATTGTTCCGTGCTTTGCACTCCCACAATCCTATCCAATATTCGCATATCGTGGGATTAGCATCCCGCTTTTATGCTCATATCGGAGCGGGTCCCAAGGTCTTTCAACCACCTATGAGCAAGCTCATGTGGTTTTAGACCTTTTGACCCTGGCATCATAAAATGAGATCAATCAGAAATCCGCATGCAATACCAATTACATAGAGCATGGTCGTAATCTTCAAATTTTCCTTCATATCCTCATTCACACGGAACAACACAAGCAGTCCGATTCCGGATCCCACAAGAAGTCCTGCCATCATAGATCCCATAGTAAGCAGTCCCTCCAGATAAAGCTGTGTGATCACGACAGAGGCCGCACAGTTCGGAATCAGTCCAATGAGTCCCGAAAGCAGAATGCCGAGAGCCGGGACAGAGGTCATAAAGCTTCCGAGCTTATCCTCTCCTACAATAGCAATCAGGATATTGAGTGCAAAAGAAATCACTACAATAAAAGCAAAGATCTGTAAGGTATGAACGAGCGCGGACTTAAAAATATTCTGCTCATCGCAATGACAGTGCTCATGGTCACACATATGTTCAATGCGCATTTCGCTCTCTTCTTTTCCCTTACGATGCAGAATCAGATCAATTACAAATCCTGCAATCATACCAATCACTATCTTCATTCCCAATATCTGGAAAATCAATACCGGAGATACTTTCTCTGAAATCAGAATCGGCAGCATTTCATCCGATGTGGACAGGAAAATCGAAATCAATGTTCCCAGTGTAATAATTCTTCCCGCATAAAAGTTCGCTGCAGCTGCCGAAAATCCACACTGGGGAACCACTCCTAAAATACTTCCCACGACAGGACCGAGCCGGCCGGACTTCTTCACGAAACGCTCTGCCTTACTGCCTGCTTTATGCTCAATATATTCCATCAACACATAGGTCACAAATAAGAAGGGAAGAATCTTGATTCCATCAATGAATGTATCTGTTAAAGCATCTAAAAACATATTTTGTCACTCTATCCTTTCTGGATATGCAAATGTTCATAACTATTCTGAATCCACTCATAAAACTGCTGCAGACTCAGCTTTCGTTTTATTTGTATCTTTAAAAATATACAACATGTCTGTGTATCTGTCAAAGAATTCCCACAAATTCATCTTCAAGTGCAAATTCATTCTTATTTTGTGTAAAATTCATTTGTAGATACCTTCTTTATTCTGCTCATTTGCTAACCGGCCGGTCAGCAATGAAGCTTAACCCTGGTATCTATTTTTGTAAAATCACTTACTCTCTGCACTTTGAATTATACAGGAAGCTTAGTTCATACTTAAAATGGCAACAGTCATTCTGAAATTATATTTGAAAAAGCATCCATGAAATCCCAAACACCGCAGGCTGATGCAATAAATAAATCAGCAGTGAATGTCTTCCTATCACATCAAAACCCGGAACTCTCCATGAAAACAGTTTTTCCATCATGTGGTTTTTCTGTACGAGCTGATAGAGATAAAATCCTGTAAGAAACAGGAAGAACCACGGAAGCAGTGAAAAATAGTCCGCCGAAAAAAATCCTTTCTGTGGAAATCCAAAATAGGTGGTGAACAAATTTTCATAAAAACCATCCGGCAATTTAAGTATATTCCAATTTCCGAATCCCAGATAACCTGTATTTACATTTCGAAAAAGAAGAAACAACAGAAAACTCCCTACAAGACCGATTTCCATGCGTAGCTTCAGCAGAAGCTTTTCCATGGGGATCAGCAGAAGCATGCAGCTTCCAATCAGGGTAAGCACGCCAAATATGACTCTGCTTTCCGGCATTGCCAGTAAGGTAACGAACGTAATCAGAATTCCTGATCCAGATACGATCAAACCTCTTTTAAGATGATGATGCCCCAACGACCAACAGAAGCCGGCCAAGAGAATAAACGTCCAACAGATGCTCTGCTGCCATACATATCCTCCAAGTCCGCTATATCCAGGGATCTTCTTTCCAAACAGAAACACCAGATCCCAACAGGTATGATAGAGCATCATGCTTAATAAGGTGATTCCCCGGATCGTGTCAAGTCCCGCAAGACGCCCTGCTTTCTGCCTTTGTACTTTATACTGCTGTATTTTCTGTACTTGCATTTTCTGACTTTGTATTTTCTTTTCCTGTATTTTCTGTGTCTGCATTTTGAGGCTTTGTATTTTCTCTTCCTGCATTTTCTGCGTCTGGATTTTGGGGCTTTGCATTTTCTTTTCCTGAATCTTCTGCGTCTGGATTATGTGTGTCTGCATTTTGGGGCTTTGTATTTTCTTTTCCTGTATTTTCTGTGTCTGTATTTTGGAACCTTGATCTTTTGCCTGCACTGTATTTATTTTATTTGTGTCTGCTTCCATCATTTTCTGCTATCCCCTTTTTCATGATCCTATTGGACATATTGAGGTTTGTTTTCACATTTATATCCAATAATTCCCTGATTTATGGACATCATCACTTCATTTACTCTGTTTATGTCCAATTTACCTCAAAATAAGCCCCTATCGCAATGTTATTCTCTTAATTTTGGACATAAATTAATTTTGACACAGTAATATGTCCAAATTCAAAACAATTGCATTTACAAGACAATTGCACAGCCTGAAAGCAAGTATCTGGATGCAAGTTCTGACTGCAAGCTCTGGATGCAAGTGTCTGACTGCAAGCTCTGGATGCAAGTGTCTGACTGCAAGCTCTGGATGCAAGTATCTGGCTACAAGTTCTGACTGCTGATATGTGAATATGTGGGCAGGGCTGTGTTAACAGTAACAGATCGATATATACACAGAAAAAAATTTCCTATATAATGATGTTTGAGAATTGCGGGAGCTGCTTTGCAGCGGAGCAATTCGTGGATATCAATTTAAGGACAAAATACCTTTTGCCCACAGCATCATAATGATATGAGTAGCAAAATATAGTTTCGCCCACAGCATCATAATGATATGAGTAGCAAAATATAGTTTTTCCCCAGCATCATAATGATATGAGTGTCCAAAAAATTTTTCCACTTATTGATGTATCATTTCATCCTGTCAGCCAGACAGAAAAGAGGTCTTATAATGCGTATTGATAAATTTTTAAGTAATGCCGGTGCCGGTTCCCGCAGCCAGGTCAAAACAGATCTGAAGAAAGGACTTGTTCTCGTAAACGGACAGGCAGTTCGAAGTGCTGATTTTCAGGTGGATCCGGCAGCAGATACCATCACCTTTAAAGGAAAGGAGCTTTGCCTTCCTGGTAACCGCTACTATATGCTGAATAAGCCTATGGGCTGTGTCAGTGCCACAGAAGATCCCGGGGAAAAGACCGTTCTTGACCTGTTTCCTGCCGAACTTCGTAAGGATTTATTTCCGGTAGGGAGGCTTGACAAGGATACGGAAGGATTGCTCCTTCTTACAACTGATGGAGCCCTATCCCATCAGTTGATTTCCCCGAAAAAGGAAATTTACAAAACCTATCTTGTCACCTGCGAAAAATCCATAACAAAAGAAGATCTTCTTCTCCTGGAAACAGGTGTCAACATCGGGGAAGCTGCACTTACCCTTCCTGCAAAAGCAGAAGCAACCGACGATGACCATGTCATCTATCTCTCCATCTGTGAGGGCAGATTCCATCAGGTAAAGCGTATGCTTCAGGCAACCTGCAATAAAGTCACCCGGCTCAAACGCGTATCCTTTGGACCTTTATCTTTGGATACCTCACTTAAGCCGGGTGCATATCGTGTCTTATCAGAGGACGAGGTTGCTCTTCTACGCAATGCTTCCTCGAAATAATCTATGATTCATAGCCTCTATCTGGAATATTTCAAAGTGTACAGACTCTCTGTATTCTCTGTATGGAACCAGCTATCTCTCTTCACGGAAATAAGCCAGTCCCAGACTTGCGGGCGGCTGATTTTCACGCTTACTGCGCATGCTGGTAATAATCAGTACAAGTAATGTTACTACATAGGGGATCATCTTATATAATTCCTGATTTTCCATATGATCCATACCGGTAGGCAGATACAGGTACAGGATGTATAATCCACCAAACAGGAAGGATGCAAGAACGCTTACATTTGGTCTCCAGATGGTGAAAATAACCAATGCTATGGCCAGCCAGCCCCTGTCACCAAACGCATCATTCGACCATACACCGCATGCATAATCCATAACGTAATACAGACCGCCAAGTCCTGCTATCATACATCCGATACAGGTTGCCATATACTTATACTTTGTTACATTGATACCGGCTGCATCCGCGGTATTCGGCCCTTCACCTACCGCACGCAGATGAAGTCCGACACGTGTCCGGTTCAGCACATAAGAAGCAGCAAATGCAATAATAATAGCCAGGTATGCCAAAAATCCATAAGACAAAAACAGTTTTCCAAACCAGCCAAGCTTTCCTGCAAAAGGAAGAGACTTACTGAAATAGCTGCTTGTTGTAGTAAGCGCAATAGACGGAACATCACTGGCTACCAGCTTGATCAGGGATCCGCCGAAGAAGTTACCAAAGCCTACGCCAAAGGTTGTCATTGCAAGACCGGTTACGTTCTGGTTTGCTCTTAAGGTTACGGTAAGGAAGCAGTAAAGCAGTCCCATTAGCAGAGAACCGGCCAGACAGCAAAGCATCGGGATCAGAATAATCAATACCGGATTTGCCGCAGAGGGATCTGTCAGGGATCTCTCATAAATAAAGGATCCAATTACACCGCTGATACCGCCAACATACATAACACCGGGAATTCCAAGATTTAAATTACCGGACTTTTCGGTAATGATTTCACCGGTACTTCCGTACAAAAGAGGAATACCCTGTACGATTGCCCTGGGAATAAATGCAAGTAAAAAGCTCCACATGATTACTGCTCCTCCTTTTCTGTTTTCTTACGGAACTGAAGCCGGTAAGTAATAAAGAATTCACATCCGATGATAAAGAACAGGATAATTCCTGTCAGAATATCGGAATAGGAATGATTCAGTCCAAAGTTTGTTGATATTTCACTGGCGCCACGATCCATGAATACAATCAGCAGACTGGAGAAGATCATGGTAAACGGATTAAATTTGGACATCCAGGATACCAGTACGGCCGTAAAGCCCTGTCCTCCTGCAATGGTGGTCGTTACGGTATGGTTAATTCCACCTACCAGTAAAAGACCAACCAGACCACAGATTGCACCGGATAAAATCATAGTACGGATAATTACCTTTTCTACCTTAATACCAACATACTTCGCAGTATTTTCACTTTCACCAACGACACAGATCTCATATCCATGCTTGCTGTACCATAGATAAATATGCATAAACACGGTTACAATAACCGCAACCACAATAGGAAGCAGATATTTCGAACCGAACAGCTGCGGAAGCCAGCCAACGTTTGTATTCTGATTAATAATACCAATCTTGCCGGAGCCCTTCGGTACCTCCCAGACAATTGTAAAGAAGGCAACAAGCTGTGTTGCAATATAATTCATCATCAGTGTAAAGAGAGTTTCGTTCGTATTCCATTTTGCCTTAAAAAATGCCGGAAGGAAGCCCCAGCAGGCGCCTGCCAGAATACTGGCCACGATCATACATAAGATTACCACACCATTTGGCAGCTTATTTCCGAGGCAGATCATACAGGCTGCGGAAGCAAGTCCTCCGACCAGTACCTGTCCTTCCCCACCAATATTCCAGAACTTCATCTTAAAGGCCGGGGTCAGTGCCAGTGCAATCAGCAACAGAATAGAGACATTCTGAAAGGTAATCCACGTCTTACGGACAGAACCGAATGCACCGGTAAAGATCGAACGGTATACCTCAATCGGATTAATACCGGTTGTGATCGTCGTAATAATTCCGCATAGAATCAATGCAAGAAGAATAGCCAGGGCCCTGATTCCAAGTGCCTGATGCAATGGCAGGGTATCCCGCTTTACAATATGAAAAAGAGGTTCTTTATTCTTCTCCTTCATGGTTCTTTTCACCTCCCACTTTAGTCATCATCATTCCGACCGTATTTTTATCTGTTGTTCTGGCATCCACAATGCCACTGACCTGTCCGCCGCAAAGCACCAGAATTCTATCAGATAATTCCAGCAGCACATCCAGATCCTCCCCGACGAAGATTACGGCAACACCTTTCTTCTTCTGCTGGTTTAACAGATCATAAATCGTATAGGAAGAATTAATATCAAGTCCGCGCACTGCATATGCCGTTAATAATACGGTAGGGGCAGATGCAATTTCACGTCCAACCAGCACCTTTTGTACATTACCTCCGGATAACCGCCGTACCGGTGTTGAAATCCCCGGAGTTACCACCTCAAGACTCTCAACAACATCATTCGCCAGCTGCCTGGGCTGCTTCCGGTCTGTAAACGGAGAATGTCCCTGCCGGAAGGAACGAAGCATCATATTATCCGCCAGATCCATATTTCCTACCAGTCCCATTCCAAGACGATCCTCCGGAACGAAAGAAAGGGAAACTCCCAGCTCTGCAATCTTCTTCGGATCCATCCCGATCAGCATTTCCCTGGAACCATCATCCTCTACATAAGCAATGGTTCCGGCTTCCGTAACCTGAAGTCCGGCAATCGCTTCTAAAAGCTCCTTCTGTCCACAGCCTGAAATTCCGGCAATACCAAGAATTTCTCCACTGTTCGCAGTAAAGGAAACATCCTGCAGCTTCACAACGCCCTCTTCATTACGGACTGTCAGGCCTTCCACCTCAATACGGGGTTTAGGATTCACCGGATCAGGCCTGTCTATATTTAACGTTACCGTATGACCAACCATCATGTTCGTCATTTCCGTTACATTCGTATCCTTTGTTTTCATACAGCCGATATACTGTCCGCTTCGAAGAACAGCCACACGGTCTGAAAGCGATTCTACTTCATGCATCTTATGGGTAATGATGACAATCGCTTTTCCATCATCACGCATCTTCCGAAGAACACGGAACAGCTTTTCCGTTTCCTGCGGAGTTAAAACTGCCGTAGGCTCATCCAGAATCAGGATGTCTGCACCACGATACAATACCTTAACAATTTCCACGGTCTGCTTCTGCGAAACCGACATATCGTAAATCTTCTGCTTCGGATCTACCTCAAAGCCATATTTCTGACAAATTTCTTCCACTCTTTTAGTGGCTTCTTTTAAATTCAGTTTACCGGGGAGTCCGAGAATAATGTTTTCCGTTGCCGATAGCACATCAATCAGTTTGAAATGCTGGTGCACCATACCAATACCCAGATCAAAGGCATCCTTGGGTGACCTGATTACCTCTTCCTTTCCATTGATAAAGATCTGGCCTTCATCCGGAAAATAAATTCCGGAAAGCATATTCATCAATGTGGTTTTACCACTACCATTTTCTCCAAGCAGCGATAAAATTTCACCCTTATAAATATCCAGATTCACCTTATCATTTGCAATTACGGATCCAAAGGTCTTCGTAACATTTCGCATTGAAACTGCTGCGGTTTTGGTTTCCATTATCTGTCTCCCTTCAACTTAAGTAAGCATTAAGTGTTTAAAAAGCGGCGCGGCGAAATTCGCTGCGCCGCTTTTGGCATTATTTGTTCTGTCAAAAAACCGACTAAATTGTAAATTACCTTCTATGGAATTAGAATGCGGTATCCAACAGGGTAATTCCATCGATCTGTACGTTGAAGTACGGAGCGGAACGGAACTGGATATCGGATTCATGGAAGTATCCGTCAAGAACTACCTCATGATCCGGAGTATAATCCGGGTCGGTATCTACATCAGCCTCGAAGCTGCTTAATTCAGCACCCTCTACGGTGAAGGTTGTAATATCAAATACGTGTACCTTACCTGCAATCAGATCAGCCTTAGCTGCATCAATTGCTTCCTGGGTTCCTGCTGCAACAGAAGAGCCAAGCTCTGTAAGCTCAACAGATCCTGTGTCAAGAGAGCCAGCCCAGTCAGTATCAATTGCATTACCGGCTGCTACACAGTTGATGGCATATTCAAAATAAGGCTCCCAGTTGATCTTGGAGGATACAAGGAAGGTATTCGGACATGCACTTGCGGTGCTGCCGTTATAAGATACATTAGGAACACCTGCTGTCTCACATGCGGTAGGAGCACCCATGGAGTCTGCATGCTGGCTGATTAATACACAGCCATCCTCAATCAGCTTATTAGCGCCTTCCTTCTCAGCAGTCTCATCATACCAGGAACCGGTAAAGGTTACTTCCATGGTAACGGAAGGACATACGGAGCGGGCACCTAAATAGAAGGAGGTATATCCGGAAATAACCTCTGCATAGGTAAATGCACCAACATAACCCATCTTAGCCTGATCAGCAGTGATGTCACCATTGTCAATCATCTCATTTAACTTCATACCTGCAACGATACCTGCAAGATAACGTCCATCATAAATGGAAGCAAATGCATTGTGGAAATTGGAAAGGTTCTCTGTATGAGCCTTGGTTCCGGTTGCATGGCTGAACTGTACATCAGGGTATTCCTTGGCAGCCTCAATCACATAATCCTCATGTCCGAAGCTGTCTGCAAAAATAAAGTTACATCCTGCATCTGCAAGCTCACAGGCTGCATCATAGCATTCCTGTCCTTCAGGAATATTGGTCTTAATTAAATATTCAATGCCAAGCTTCTCACAAGCTTCCTTGGCAGCATTTAAAAAGTTCAGGTCATAGGTAGAATTCTCATCATGTAAGAAGATAAATCCGGCCTTAACACCTGTTACCTGTGCCGCATCTTCTGTAGCTTCCTCTGCATCTGCAGTCTCCTCAACTGCTGCATCATCAGCTGCTGCTTCATCGGTTGCTTCTGTGGCTGCTTCGGTTCCGGTAGTGGCATTCGTATCCGTGGAAGATGCACATCCAGCGAGAGTAGCGATTGCCAGAGCCATAACGGTAAGCAGACTTACGACTTTCTTTCTCATAATTTCTCCTCCTGTGTGTTCCCGTTTACCGGGTGGTTTAAACAATAGCAGTATAGGCATTCTGAACTGCCATTGTCAAGCGATTTTCCAAAAAACATGATAAAAACTAACGGAAAACGATTTCACCGGTCGCTGCATCCATACTCTCTACAATGGCAAGGGACTCAACACGCACTCCCTTCTCACGGATCAGGTCACCGCCCTTCTGGAATCCCTTCTCCACTGCAATGCCGATTCCCTCGACCGTGGCACCTGCATCCTCCACAATCTGTAAAAGTCCCTCAAGTGCACAGCCATTTGCCAGGAAATCATCAATAATCAAGATATGATCCTCCGGCTTAATAAACTTCTTTGACACAATCACATCATAGATTTTTTTGTGGGTAAAGGACTGGATCTTCGTAGAATATACTTCTCCGTCAATGTTTAATGACTGCGTCTTCTTCGCAAAGACAACGGGAACATGAAAATGCTGGGCCGCCACGCACGCAATCCCGATACCGGAAGCCTCAACGGTTAAAATCTTTGTGACAGGACGGTCTGCAAAGAGCCGTGCCCATTCCTTTCCCATCTCATTAAACAGCTCAATGTCCATCTGATGATTTAAAAAAGAATCTACCTTTAATACATTGCCTTCTTTTACTACTCCGTCCTCACGGATGCGTTCTTCCAGTAATTTCATGCCTGTGCAGTCTCCTCTTATGATCATTTCCCGATTTCTTTAAACGGGATGCTTCTATTATAAATAGGTCACAGATACTTTTTCAAGTCACGATTTACGAAAAACAACCTTCTGTTGTAAATAATAGCTTGCAAAGAATAAAACAGTATCTACCACGATCTTCACCACTGCCTCCGGAAGCAGCGGAAGCAGCAGTACTCCACCGGTACAAAGCAATGCACTCATGGTCATCTGCACAACCGCAAGCAATGCATATTCCAGTGCTGCTTTACAGGGATTTTCCCTGCTTTTGAATACCACCTTATAATTAACCGCATAATTGTATGTTGCAGAAACGATCCTGGCAAGCACCGTGCATAATGCAACATAACCGGCCACACGGTTACGCAGGAAATGACACAGAATCGTAAACAGCAGCAGATCAATGATGCTCGAAGAAAACGATGCCAGGGAATATTTGAGAAATCTCTTTCCCAGGATAGCATAAATTTTCGCCGAATCCGAAACCGTCCGGAAATGGGTCTGATGATTCTCTTTGGAATCATAAATGGTCTCAATCGGAAGCTCAAGAATCGGATAATTGGCAGATGCATCCAGCAGCATCTGCATTTCGAACTCGAACCGGTCATAGGAAACGCCAAGCATTTCCTTCATAAGACCAAGTGGAATTCCTCTTAAGCCCGTCTGGGTATCATGGACCTTCGTACCTGCAATATAAGAAAATACAGACATCGTGATCGTATTTCCAAAGCGGCTCTTCCATGGAATATCATCTCCATCAAAGGTACGCATGCCAAGAATCAGGGATTCCGGATGCTTACCAAGTCCCTGCGCAATGCTCTCAATCGCAGCTGCACTGTGCTGTCCGTCCGAATCTGCGGTCACACAGCCGGCTGCATCCGGGAAATGCTCTAAAACATAGGCAAATGCTGTTTTCAAGGCCCGTCCCTTTCCCCGGTTTACCTCATGGGAGAGAAGGATCAGCTTTTCCTGAAGCAGCTCCTTTGCCCGGTCAAAAAAAGTCTGATATACCGGACTGCTTCCATCATTTACCAGTAAAACCGGTCCGAACGGATAATCCCTCAAGGTATCCAATAGTTGTAAAAGTCGTTCATCCGGTTCATAGGATGGAATAATCAATGGGATCATACCCTGTTCACCTTTCACCTTTCATTTATCCACCAATAAAGGATACTAAAACCTTTAGTATTCCGGCAAGCAGCATCACCTGAATAGGATTCATATGCTTTTTCTGCAACAGAAAAACACAGAGTCCGAAGATTACGATCAGGCTCCACTTCGTTCCTGCCAGGGTAATCACTGCATCATTTCCCCAGAATGCTGTTATCAGAATCGAAATTCCGGCAGAGGCAATCATTGCCACAATACATGGACGGAGCGTCATTAACACACTTTGGAACAGATTAAGGCTCCGGTATTTCAGGTAGAGCTTTGCAATCATCGTAACAATAATACAGGAGGGAAGAATACTCCCTGCGGTTGCCACGAAAGCCCCGCCGACACCTGCGATCCGCAATCCGATAAATGTAGCGGAATTTACGACAATCGGCCCCGGCGTCATCTGGGAGATGGTGATGATGTCGGTGAACTCCTGGGCGGTGAGCCAGCCCCTAAGGACCACCACCTGCTCCTGGATGAG
>ERZ827524.1650-NODE-1650-length-19487-cov-3.058512_pt1 | contig 19487 bp, 15 predicted proteins | sample MGYA00519702_ERZ827524 | MGnify/ENA primary metagenome ERZ827524 (study PRJEB31778, sample SAMEA3449341) | human gut metagenome | biome: human gut; feature: human-associated habitat; material: faeces | place: United Kingdom | collected 2010/2012 ...
CAAAATAAACCTGTCCCTTTTTGGTAGGTTTGGGATGCTACAATCTGGCTTGTACTTGAAACGCATCAAAGGGGCCGCTATGGCAAAGGTAAAAATCAGCGACGTCGCGCTCGAGGCAGGGGTCTCGCTGGGCACGGTTTCCAACGCGCTCAACCATCCCGAAAAGCTGCGCCCCGAGACCCTCAAGCTCATCAACGAGACCATCAGTCGCCTTGGCTACCTGCCCAACCAAAGCGCTCGTCAGCTCGCGGGCGGCGCCACCAAGTCCTTTGGCCTGGTGCTCCCCCGTCTCGATCACGGCTTTTCGCTCCAAATCGCCAGCGGCGCCCACAACGAGGCCCGCAAGCACGGCTACGACTTGCTCATCGCCAACGCCGATAACGACGATATTCTCGAGGACCATTACCTGCGCTACTTTATGGGCACCCAGATGTCCGGCGTCATGGTTCAGCCCATGGCATCCCCCGACTGGCACCCCGCCATGACCAAGATGCCCGTGCCGATCGTCCATCTGGACATCCATTGCTCCGAGCCCGGCTACTACGTAGCGGCCGACAATGAGGCCCAGGGTCGCATCATTGCCGAACTTGCCATCGCCCGCGGCGCGCACCATATTGTCGTCGTCGGCCGAGCAGCATTTATGCAACTCACTCTGCGCGTCCTTGGCATTCATAAGGCGCTCGCCCTGCACCCCGATATCAAGATCGAAGTCATCGACGCCGGCGAATGGAATACCGCTGCCGACGGCTACGGCATCGGTGCCCAAATCGCCGAGCGCCCCGCGGACGAACGTCCCGATTTTGTCGTCGGCCTGACCGATGTGTTGGCCTCGGGCGTCGTTTCGGCACTGGTCGACAAGGGCATCTCTGTCCCCGGGCAAGTACGCGTAGCAGGCTGCGATGGCAACCCGCTCGCTTGGAGCGGATCGGTCCCGCTCACTACGGTAGCGCCCCCGGGCTACGAGATTGGCCGCAAGGGCGTTCAATTGCTCATGGAGCAAATCGAGAACAAGGCCCCGGCAAAGATCAAGCATATCCGTGTCGGCTCCGCAGCACGTACCGTCACCGCAGTCGCCGCCGAGGATATCAACCGCCAAGAACTGGTACGTCCGTTCCTACTGGAACGCGCCAGCACCCATGCAAGCAGCCAGACCGACGCCACGGCCATCAACCTCGGTGCGTATCTATAGCACGCCCGCGAGTATGCTAAGTCGCCGCTTAAGCAAAAGGGGCCCGACCATTGCCGGACCCCTTTTGCTTAAGCGCAAACGTGAGCAATCGCTCGTTTCAACGCCGCAATTTTCTAGCGCACAGTCTTGATTGCCGCCACCAGGTCGAACAACGTATCGAGCACGGCCTCGCAGCCATCCACCACGTCCTGCGGCAGCGGCACGATATCGGGGACGGCAAAGACATGGCAGCCGGCCGTAATGCCCGAGACGCAACCGTTGCGCGAATCCTCGACCACGGCACATTCCTCGGGAGCAAAGCCCGCGCGCTCGCAGGCGAGCAGATACATCTCGGGGTCGGGCTTGCCGTGCACGACGTCCTCGCCACACGTTACCGTTTCAAACTTGTCAAAGAGGCCGAATGCTTTAAGGTTGCGCTCGGCCGTAACATGGCGCGATGACGTTGCAAGGCCTACGTGACGGCCCGCAGCCAACAGCTCGTCTATGCACTCGGCAGCGCCGGCCTTAAGCTCCAGATCGGTCTTGACCATCTCGTCGCGAATCTCCTTGTGGCGGACATAGATCGCCTCGGCGGTCTTGTGGCTGCCGTAATGCTTATCGAGGATGTCCATAACATCGGGCAGCGTGCGGCCGATAAACTGATGGATCAGCGCTTCATCAATCGCGAGCCCCAGCTCAGCGGCACCTGCCTTCCAGGCCTTAATCCCCAAACGCTCGGTATCGACCAGCGTTCCATCCATGTCAAAAATAACAGCCTTGATCATATCGGTCCCCTCACCGGATTGCATTACTGCCACTCTACCGCACTTTACAAACTTGTATATAACGTATATATCATATTGCACTTTCGTTACATAAGCGGAAGTCTTATGACAGGCAGCTCGGTAGGATTATAGTTTTCGACCGAGTACTCAATGGTAAGGATCGTTTCATGCTTTCAGACACTACTGCACCTGCAGAGGAGCTTCAGGACAAACTCGCGACGCTCGAGCAGTTGCTTTTGGCATACGGACGCGTCGCCATCGGCTTTTCCGGTGGCGTCGATAGCAGCTTTTTGGCCGCGGTCTGCGCCCGCATTATGCCTGCCAGCACGCTTCTCGTTCACCTCACCACGCCGCTCATCGGCACGCCCGAACAAACCTCGTTTGAGCGATCCGTTGACGGGCAAACCAATGAGGGGCCGCATTTTAAGCTCCCCGTGCTCAATCTTTCGGTCGATCAGCTGCAGCTCCCCCAAGTAGCCTGCAACGACGCCAATCGCTGCTACCACTGCAAGCAGGCCGGCTTTACCGCCATCGTCAACCACGCCAAGTCGCTGGGCTTTTCCACCGTCATCGATGGCAGCAATGCAAGCGATCGCGGTGACTACCGCCCCGGCATGCGCGCGGCAGAAGAGCTCGGCGTACGCTCCCCTCTCATGGAGGTCGGCTTTACCAAGAACGAAGAGCGCGAGCTGCTGCGCGCATGGGGCTATCCCGTTTGGAACCTACCGGCGGGAGCATGTCTTGCCACCCGCGTCCCCACGGGCGAGGAGCTTACGCGCGATAAAGTCGATTTAATCCGCGCCTGCGAGGATTACCTGCACGATCTTGATCTGGCACAGGTACGCGCGCGCTTGATCTGCGGCTGCATGCATATCGAGGCCGCACCCGCAGATGTCGCCAAGATCGCTGCCCTCGGTGGCAACGCCGTCGATGCCGAGGGCAAAACCCCGCTGCCCGCCGTTATCGAGTCCGCGCTGCGCGAGCTGGGCTGCGACCATATCTCCCCCGAAGTCACCCCCTACGTTCACGGCAAGATGAATCTTTAGGTTACGCCGTTTTACAAACGGCGTACCTGCTCGGCGCTGCGCGGGCTCCGGGCGCGGCGATCTGACGTTCAACTTCACGGGCGCGACCAAAAGGTCAGCGCCCGCTTGTTTCACGTCACCTTACCGCACCCGGAGCCCGCTCGCTCGCATATGCTCAACCTGGACTGCGTTAACTGACCTACCAAAAAGGGACAGGTTTATTTTGGCAGGTTTTATCTGGGGAAATATCGCGAGGCGGTCGCCCCCCCTAGCACCCATCTAACTTCGAGAGACACAAGAGGGGCGACTCGGCTGCATCTACTTCTTCCGATAGCGGCGGTTGCGGCTCGTCGACGAACCCATTACTTCGACGAGTCCTTTATCCGCCATTTTTGGCAGATGGTAGCGGACGGACGAAATTTTGACCCCCGATGCAACCGCTATTTCTCGCGCCGTCATATCCACTTCGGCGCTGAGAGCCTCCAGGATCCTATCCGCTGTCGAAGCTGACGATTCTCTGCTCATATCGATAATCTCAAACGTGTCTTTGCCACATTTTGACAGGACATGTTTATCGACAAGATCCCCGCAGATCAGGCGAATGTCATCCGAATCCCACTTCAGGGCCTCTCGTATTTTTTGAACATCGCATACGCGCCCATGCTCCCGCATAAACATGAGCAATGTTTCCTCGCGATCCGTCAGCTCGGTGCCCACATGGCTCTGAATCCACGTGCGGTTTTCAGCAAGCTCCGCCCCGTGCCGGGAAAGCAGCACCGTAAACGAATCGGCCTTAACGATAAATTTCGGCCTTCCAAGCGAACGAGACTCCATCTCGCGAATCATAGCCGGGATACCAGATCCCTGGCTTTCTGCAACGGACCCCTCGGCATGCTCTAACGGCGTCGCCCCCATGAGGCTCATGAGCTTTGGGTTTCGGCAGCGCGATTCCCCGTCTGCAAGATTGTCCACCGTCTTTCCGCCCCAAAGCCCACCGGGGTTTTTGATCTCTATTCTGTCTGGATAGATATCGACACTCACGGCCTGCCCCACAAACATGGGCGAATATTCTCGATGGATGCAGGCATTTGCCAAGGCCTCGCGCAAAACCTCCTGGGGAACTTCCCAATCCTCCCTTCTGCCAGCGCCTTGCACTATCGTCGCTTTGCGCAAGTTTCGTCCAATCGCGGCAAGGGCATCTTCGATGCAAGCCGGAATCGGGCCATCGCACAACTGGCGGTCAATAAACCGGGGTTGCCCGGGTGCAGATTTTTCCACATCGGAATGAACGGCGACATCGATCATCAGTTTGGGATAGAACTGCTGGGGGTAAATTCCCGCCGACAGAAGCCCCGCGAGCTTCACGGCACCATCCTTTGTAGTGATATTGAGTCTGACCAGCTGCTTTTCCAGCGTATCGGCCCCGCGCAAAACGCGCGGGGTCTGCAGCCGGCGATTTGCGATAATAGACCGCACGACATCTGGATCCAAATCCTCGACTGTTGCCTCCGAAACCACCGTGCCGTCTGCATCGCTCGGAAGCAACGCACTCTGCAGCTCATATAGCTCAGCGGGTGACAACTTGATATCTTTATCATCCACGCGCTTGTAGCTACCGTTCTGTACGCCGCGCGCGCTGATATAGCAAGGCTTCGCTTTAAGCTCAAGTTCAAAGATACGCACCAGAAGCACCTGGAGCCCGTCGACCTCGCCTCGATCAAGCTCGTACCGCGGCGCATGGGTCACCACTGCTGCTGAGCCTCCGTCTCCGATACCCGAAACAAACTGGTCGCGCACCCTATCGATAGCAAAGTTAGCCGAAGGAACAAATCCTTCGGCTTCGTTTAGGCCCAAAATAATGAGCCCACCCGCAGTGTTCGCAAAAGCGCTCACTGTCTCCCATACGTCTGCGCTCAATTTATTCGTGCAGGCTTTAACTTCTACCGATGCGTCATCAGTCCCCCGCCTGCGAAGGCGCTCAACGATAAGGCCAAGAGGTTCATCCAGCAGCATTGGCATTCCGTCTCTCTAAAACGATAGATTTATCTCTCTAAAGTATAGTATATCTCTCTAACTTTAGAGAGATAAGCACCTTATTTTAGAGAGATGCATCAAATTCACTGCTAGATTGCCTAATGCTATCTCTTTAACTGACCTTCTCGTTAGAGAGACATTTAGAGAGACGAGCGCAATCTCTCTAATCATGGGCTCCACTCTTTAAGGTGCACACTTCCTAACCGTGCCCTAAGTTGCGGTGAAATAACTCACGATTAACCTGCCAATAAGGGACAGGTTTATTTTGGTAGGTTTTATCTGGGGAAACGCCGAGCCCCACATCAACAACCGCCACAGCTCCATATGAGGCAAATGAACCAGCGGCGTCTATCCCAAATCTTAAGTATTTGTTCGACAGAACGGCCCCTGCCGGCTCCTGCTAGACTGGTAGATTCCCAACCGTCCATCCAGGAGTCTCCATGTCGCGCAAGTCCGCCTACAAGCAAGCACTTTCCATCGGCACCGCCGTGGTGCTGGGGTTTGCGTTGTTCACAGGGTCGCTCGACGGGGCGCCCAGACTACTCTCGCCGCAAAGTGATGAGCAGGCGGTAGCCCTGGCCGAGAAGCAAGACGAGAGTCCCAGCCGCACTGACGACGAGGCAGACCTGGTTGCCCGGCTCGAATCGGGAACAGCGAGCTCCTCGGACTCTCAAAATAGCCAAGACTCTGGCGATGGCTCCGATTCCGCCGCAACCGACACCGGTGACGACGCATCCGCAAACAGCGCCACCCCCATCGACGAGGTCGAAAACCCCGACCTCGACCGCGCCCGTGGCGTATACCTCAGCAGCATTCCTGACTACGCGGGTAACCCCTATGTTGCCCTGCGCGCCGATAGCACGCACCCGCTCGGCACGCCGTCATTCACGCTCGATGAATACGAGCGCGCTACAGAAGAGGGTTGCTTTAAGAAGTTCTCCAAGCTCGACAGCCTGGGCCGCACCCGCAAAGCGCTCGCCTGCGTGGGCCCCGAATCACTCGGTCAAGGCGAGCGCGGCGATATCTCGCGTATCCATCCCACTGGATGGCGTCAGCAGCGCTACGACTTTATTCCGGGCCAGAGCCTCTACAACCGCTGCCACCTTATCGCCTGGTCGCTCTGCGGCGAAAACGCCAACCGTAAGAATCTCCTCACCGGCACGCGCTATCTCAACGAGACGGGCATGCTACCGTTTGAAGAGCAGATTCTCGGCTACATCCGCGACACGGGCAACCACGTGCTCTATCGCGTCACGCCTATGTATAACGAAGAGGAACTTGTCTGCCGCGGCGTGCGCCTTGAGGCGCAATCGGTCGAGGACCACGGCAAGACCCTCTGCTTCCACGTATATTGCTACAACCTGCAGCCGCATGTGCAGATCGACTACACCACCGGCCGCAACCAGGCCTCGGGAGACTAGGGCCAATCAAGCTGCCCCAAAACCTAACATGATCCGTTTTCCTCCGTCCCCCAGGGATCAAAAAGAGCCGCTCTGGATTGCCCAGAGCGGCCCTTGCATCAGCATGTATGTTGCAGGCAAAGCCCCACGCTACTTGGCGCGGCCCTCCTCATAGCGCTCGACCAGCTTGGCCTGAACGTCATAAGGCACCTGCTCGTAGCCGGCGGGCTTCATGGTAAAGTCGCCCGTGCCGCGCGTAATAGAGCGCAGACGCGTCGAATAATCCGTCAGCTCGGCCAGCGGCGCCTGGGCGATGACCACGGTGTCGCCGCGCTCATCGGTCTCCATGCCCGTCACGCGACCGCGCGATGCCGAGATGTCGCCCATCACGGCGCCGGCGTAGCTCTCGGGGATAGTCACCGTAATTTCCTCGATGGGCTCCAGCACCACCGGATCGGCATCGGCGCACGCCTTGCGCAGGCCGATGCGAGCCGCCGCGCGGAACGCCATCTCGTTGGAGTCGACGCTGTGATACGAGCCGTCGTACACAGCCACGCGAATGCCCGTGAGTGGGTAGCCGGCAATGATGCCGTCCTTCATGGTCTCCTGGACACCCTTGTCCACGGCGGGGATCAGCGAGCGCGGAATGCGGCCGCCCACGACCTCGTCCACAAACTCATAGCCATCGCTCGTGCCGTCGGGCCCGATGAGCGGCTCAACGCGCAGCCAGCAGTCGCCATACTGACCGGCACCGCCAGTCTGCTTCTTGTGGCGGCCCTGTGCGCTCGCCGTGCGGCGGATAGTCTCGCGATACGGAATGCGGATTGGCACGCTTTTGGCCACGACCTTGGTGCGATCCTCCAAACGGTTGAGCAGGACCGAAACCTGCGCCTCACCCACGGCGGAGATGATAGTCTGGCCGGTCTCCTCGTCACGATCGATGCTCATGGTCGGATCGGCCTTGCACGCCTTCTCGATAAACGTGTAGAGCTTCTCCTCGTCACCGCGGTTCTCGGCCTCGATGGCAATGCGGTACTGCGAGTTGGGAAACTTAAACGCCGCCGCCTCGACCTTACCGGTAATGGAGAGCGTGTCACCCGTCTCTGCCGCCAACTTGGGCGCCACGATAATGTCGCCGGCATAGGCATGACCGACCTCGGTCATGTCGCGGCCGCACATCACATACAGGTGAGCCAGACGATCGCTCTTGCGGGTACGCGCGTTGATCAGCTCAAGGCCCGGCTCAAGCGTACCCGTCAGCACCTTGATAAAGCTGATGCGACCCTGCTGCGGATCGGCCAGCGTCTTAAACACAAACGCCACCGGGCGGTCATCGTCACTCGAGATCTTAAGCGAATCACCGTCGATGAGCGGCATCTCGCCATAGTCGGTCGGCGCTGGGAAGTATGTCGCGATGTCGTCCATCAGCGAGTTGACGCCCTGCTCCTTAATGCAATCGCCCGCAAAGACCGGCACAAAGATGCGCTCGGCGATCGCCTTCGACAGCAGGCCTTCAAGCTCCTCCTGCGTCAGCGTCTCCTCGCCTTCCAAGTACTTCATCATCAACTCGTCGTCAGCCTCGGCCACCAGCTCGCACAGGTGGTCATGGGCCTCCTCGGCCTGGGCACGATACTCCTCGGGAATCTCCGACTCAACGGCTTCGGTGCCGTTGCAATGGCGCGCCTTCATGCGCACCAGGTCGATAATGCCGTCAAAGTCCTCGCCCTCGCCCCAGGGAAGGGTCACGGCGCCCAGGCGCGTGCCAAAGCGCTCCTGCAGCAGGTCCATGGTGGTCGTAAAGCTGGCCTCGGAGCGCGACAAGCGGTTCACGAACACCGCACGCGCCAGACGCAGATCCTCCGCCGCATACCAAAGCTTGACGGTCGTAGGCTGCGGGCCGGCCTCGGCGTCAACCACAAACAGAGCCGTCTCGCAGACGCTCATCGCAGCAAAGGCGTCGCCGATAAAATCGGGGTAGCACGGGGCATCGAGCACGTTGATGCGGGCGCCCTTCCAGTCGATCGGCGCGATGGTCGTCGAGATGGAGAATGAACGCTTGACCTCTTCGGGGTCATAGTCGAGCGTGGGCTTGGTGCCGTCGTGGCCGCCCAGGCGGGCGGTCTTGCCGGAAAGGTGGAGCATGGCCTCGGCGAGTGAAGTCTTGCCCACCCCGCCTTGGCCTACGAGCACCACGTTCCTTACATTGCCGGTCTTGGGAGCACCCATGATGACCTCCTTGCAGGGCCGCGCGCAATGCGCGACGCCAACGGGGAGAGTTCGCGGTCGGTGCCGTCCCGGGAGCAGCATGGTCGGCAGCCGAGCCGACTCACCCTCCAAATGTCCTATGCCACCACCCTACCCTCACGGGCGACCGTCCATGCACACCTTTCGGCGCACGTACGGATACAGGCGGCGAGAGGAAGAAGAACACATGCGAGGCGATTATTGACCCCCGCCGATGCAAATAAAATGCCACCGCAGGCCGTAAGACCTGCGGTGACTTCGCCTCAATTTAATAGTTGAGTAAATAGCTGAGCCTACCCCTCGATACGGCTCAAGAACTCGCAGGTACGCTGCTCGCGCGGATGGTCGATGACCTGCTCGGCAGGGCCCTCCTCGACAATACGGCCGCCGTCCATAAAGACCACGCGGTCGGCAACATCGCGCGCAAACTGCATCGCGTGGGTCACGATTACCATCGTCATATTCTGCGCCGCCAGGTCCTTAATGACACGCAGCACCTCGGCCGTCAGCTCGGGATCGAGCGCCGAGGTCGGCTCGTCAAAGAATAAGATTTCCGGATCGAGCGCCAGGGCGCGGGCAATACTCACGCGCTGCTGCTGACCGCCCGAAAGCTCACACGGCACCTTGTTCTCGTTGCCCGTCAGCCCCATTTGTGCAATCAGCTCGTGAGCGCGGGCTTCCGCCTGCTCGCGCGGACGCTTAAGCACGCGAATCGGCGCATCGATGATGTTTTTCATCACGGTATAGTGCGGGAACAGATTGTAGTTCTGGAACACCAGACCAAAATGCAGTCGTTTTTTACGGATCACGGATTCCTGAGTGGTTGCCGGGACAGAGGCATCAAAAAGTGTTTCGAAAGCGAGCCGCCGTCGAGCGTCTCGAGCAGTGTGGCGCAGCGCAGCAGCGTGGACTTACCACCGCCCGAAGGCCCGATAATCGCCACGACCTCGCCACGCTTTACCTCGAGTGAGATATCCTTGAGCACTTCATTGCCGCCAAACGCCTTGCGCGCGTTCGATATATTCATTACCGTTCCGGACACGGGAACCTCCATGTGTTTAAAAAGTCAGCGAGCGTGTGACTGGCGAGACAATGTGCTCCGAAAGAGGAGCGCCGCGTACTTCTGTACGCAAGCGACGGTTTGAGGAGCAGATTGGCCGTCAGGCACGCGCGCAGCGTCGAGCGGTCCGCCGTTCGTTAGAACGGCGGAACGATCTAGTCATGGTAGTAATCCAATTTTTTCTCGGCGGCGCCCAGCAGCATCTCGACCACAAAGTTAAAGACCCAGTAGATTAGCGCCGCGATCGCAAACGGCACCATGCTCACTTGCGAGGCGACCAGCGCCTTGGCCGTCGAGAACATCTCGCCCACGCCGATGGCAAACGCCAGCGACGTGTCTTTGACCAGCGTGATGATCTCGTTGCCCATCGCCGGCAAAATACGCTTGGCGACCTGCGGCATCACAATGTATAAAAACGTCTGCGGGCGCGAGTAGCCCAGCACCTCGGCGGCCTCATATTGACCGCGCGGAATCGACTGCAGACCCGAGCGATAGATCTCGGCAAAGTAGCCGGCGTAGTTGATGATGAACGCCACAACGCACGCCGTCCACTTGGAATCAGGCGTGAGCGAAATGCCAAACACGTAATACGGGGCAAAGTAGATGGCAAACATCTGCAGCATGAGCGGCGTACCGCGCATGACCGAAATGTAGATGCGCGCGACCCAACGCAGCGGCGCGATTTTACTCATGCGCATGAACGCCACGGGGATTCCCAGCGGAATCGACCCGAGCAGCGTCAGCACAAACAGCTGCAAACTGACCAAGAATCCCTGGCCAAGCATCTGCATCATGACCTGAATAGACATTACTTGAGCACCCAATTATCGAAAGATAGACCATAGCTTGAATACTTATCGCACAGGTCCTTGACCGTGCCGTCCTCGTAGAGCGCCTTGAGCGACTCGGTCACGGCGTCGGCCGACTTGGTGTCGCCCTTCTTAAAGCCGACGGCATAGTGCTCGCTGGACAGCGGCTTATCAAGCTGCGTATAGGCATCGGGCTTTGCGGCAAGCTGATACTGAGCAATCGAAAGGTCGCACGCCACGGCATCGACCGCACCACTCTCAAGCTGCATAAAGGCCGTGTTGTACTCACCGATGGTGTCGAGCGTGGCAAACGTCGCCGCCAAATCCTTCTGATCGCCCTCGAGCACGTCCTGAGCAGCGGAATCGGTCTGGGTGATCACCGTCTTGCCGGCAAGATCATCCCAGCTCTTGATGCCCGCATCCTTCTTGACCACGAGCACCTGCTCGTTGAGCATGTACGGCTCGGAGAACGTGTAGTCGTCCTCGCGACCCTCCATGGTAAAGCCGTTCCAGATGCAGTTGATGGCGCCGGAGTTGAGCAGCGTGTCCTTGGCATCCCAATCGATAGCCTCGTAATCAACATCCCAGCCCTGCTTATCGGCAACGGCCTTGGCAAGGTCGAGGTCAAAGCCCGTGTACTCGCCGTCATCGCCCACAAAGCCGTACGGAGGATAGGACTTATCAAAGCCCACCACGAGCTTCTTGGATTCCGCAGCGCCCTTCACATCCTTGGCCGCGGTAGATCCAGCAGCGGAGCCCTTGCCGGCACCACCGCCGCAGCCGACAAGACCAAGGCCAAGCACCGTGGCAAACGAGCCGGCTAGACCAACAAACTGGCGACGAGACATATCGGTATTCATGGTATTCCCCCTTGATGGCACTTTAGTTAAGTAAAGTGAGTCATGTAACGTTCAGAATCATACACTCTACCTTGATAAAGTACAAGGGAGGGTTTGCCCGCCGGGCACCGGGGCTGGACTTATCACTGATATGAAATGGGCGCTTGCATATCGTCCGCTAGCTTGGCACGGTACAATGCTTTCAGCTTTCAATTTGTACAATTAGTGGGGTTAATTCATGGCAGAATCTCGTGCGGAGCGTAAGGCTCGTCGTGCTTTGATCGAGGCAGCTGAGGGGTCAGAGGAGAAAAAAACTTCTAAGAAATCCAAGTCGTCTCAGGATGCGAAGGACAAGTCAGCCAAAAGCAAGGCTAAGGCCAAGCGTCCCAGCTCTCGTCGGAGCTGGGATAAGGCATCTCAGACTCGCCCCAAGCGCCCGCATAAGAATCCAGTTTCGTCTGCGCGCAGGGCTGCGGACCCCAAGTCTCCCTGTTCGATTATGAAATCTTGTGGCGGATGCACGGCGCTCAATCGTCCTTATAAAAAGCAGCTGGCAGCTAAGCAAGCTGCTATGGAGGAGCTTTTTGCTTCGCTTTGTGAGCGTGAGGGTATCACCGTTGATCCTATTCGCGGTATGGGTGTTACCCTGGGCGATCCGGGCAAGTATCCTGCGCCGCGTGGTTTTCGCCATAAGGCTGCCACCCCCTTTGCCCCCGGCAAGGAGAGCGCTGTCCGCTGCGGCTTTTTTGAGCGCGGCACGCACAAGATCGTCGCCGTTCCCGAGTGCCCTGTCGAGGCTCCCGGTGCGCGCCAGATCCTCAACGGCATCGCACGCGAGGCCGAACGTCTGCACATTCCTGCCTTTAACGAAGACAAGCATCTCGGTCTGCTTCGCTATGCCGTCGTTCGCCGTGGCTGGCGCACCGACCAGATCATGGTTACGCTCGTGACCGCCCAGCGTGACCTGCCGCATGCGCAGGAGTTCTTTGAGGCCGTCGCCTCGCTCGATTCGCACATCGTCACCGTTGCACAGAATATCAACGGTCGCCCCGGCAATGCCATCCTGGGCGAGGAGACCCGCATCGTCTATGGCGCCGAATACATGCGCGATCAGCTGCTCGGCTGCGAATTCGACATCTCCCCCACCGCGTTCTACCAGACTAATCCGCAGCAAACCGAACTGCTCTATCGACTCGCCATTGACGGCATGGATTTGCAGCAGGGCGACGTACTCATGGATGCCTACTGCGGCAGCGGAACCATCGGTCTGTGCGCCGCAAAAGACGCCCAGGACAAAGGCGCCGGCATTATGTTGCTCGGTGTTGAGCGCAACCCCGCCGGCATTGCCGACGCACGTCGCAACGCCGAGCTCAACGGCCTTACCCGTAACGCGTGGTTTATGGCTGACGATGCCACTGACTATATCCTCGATGCCGCCGATAACAACGAGCGTGTTGACGTTCTCTCCATCGACCCGCCGCGCGCCGGCTCCACACCCGAGTTCCTCGAAGCCGCTTGCGCGCTCAAGCCACGCCGCATCACCTACATCAGCTGCAATCCCGTCACCCAAGAGCGAGACTTGCATCAGCTCCTCGATGGCGGCTACCGCCTGCTCAAGATCACGCCTGTCGACATGTTTCCCCATACCGACCACACCGAGACGGTAGCGGTCCTCGAGCGCCGCTAAGCCGCCCCAGTAGATTTTTGGGACAAGAAGGGGGCGACCCGTCTGGGCCGCCCCCTTCACTTGGTTTATGAACGCCGTTACATGCCCTTGTGCAGGTCGCACACGCCTGCCGCCGCCATCTCGCGCAGCAGCGTCTCGCGATCGCGCGTCACGATCAAATCTAGCGGGAAATGAATCTCGTCGAGCATCTTACGGGCGTGATCGAGCTTTCCAATGGCCATACCAATGTGGGCATCGGTCGAAACGCCGATCCCCACGCCCAGCTCGGCGCAGCGCTCGGCAATCTTGCGGCACACGGCCCAATGCTCAGTGTCGACACCGTGCTCAAGACTATGGTTGTTGATCTCGATAATCTTGTGCTTGGCCTTGGCCGCCAACAGCACCTCGTCGATATCGAACGGTACGCCCGAGCGCCCCGTATGCCCCAACATGAACACCTTGGAATGTTCCAAGGCGTTGATATACATCTGGGTCGTTTGAGCCAGCGTCGCGCCCTCGGCAAACTGCGGATTATGCACGCTTGCCACCAAATAATCCAAATTGCGCGTCACCAAATCGAACAGCGAATGCTGTTGACTGTACGAATCGCCGGCGATATCAAAGTCGACGGGAGTATCCTCGCCAAATAAGCTGCCGTCCAGCGAAACGATATCGGCCTCGGCGCCGCGCAGCACCAACACACCGCTCCAAATGCGCGGCCAGATATCCTGATTGATAAAGAACTGATAACTGCGCAGGTCATTGGGGCAGGCCGTAACCATCGAGCTCAGATGGTCCGCAGAACCAAGCACCTGCAGACCGCGCTCGGCTGCCCAATAGACGTTCTCCTCAATGGTTGAGTACGCATGCGCGGAGAACAGCGTATGAGTATGAATATCACAAGAAAGAAGGTAGGGCATCGGGTCTCCTTATCCGGTGTGGCCGTCGCGTATATTCATTGTACGCATAGCTTTCAGCAGTCGTAAAACCACTTCATCCCAACCACACAACGGCACAGACAACGGGGCCTGGCTTAACACCAAACCCCGTTTCACGTAAAACATTGTAAGCAGAGCGCTTTACTTTTAACGATACTCGTCCGCCAACTGTTTCCAAGCGGGTAGCGAATTGATAATCGTTTCGTAACTCACGCAATAGCCCAGGCGGAACCAACCAGGCATGCCAAAGCTGTCCGAGGGCACCGCAAGCAGCTCATACTTCTTCGCGCGCTCACAGAACGCATTCGCATCGGGCTCCAGCGCCTTCACCCACAGGTAGAATGCACCATCCGGCTCAACATAGGTGTAGCCGTACTCCGCTAGCGCGTCGGTAAGCGCGGTGCGGTTGCGCGCATACGCCTCGACATCGCTCGGTTCATCGATGCAGTCGATGATTACACGCTGGAAGAGGGCCGGTGCGCACACGAAGCCCAGCGTGCGAGCGGCACCGGCAACGGCTGGCATCACGCGAGCAGCCTGCGGATTGGTATTGGGGACCAAAATCCAGCCCACGCGTTCGCCCGGTAGCGAAAGAGACTTGGAATACGAGTAGCAGACGATGGTGTGCTCATAGATCGAAGGCACCCAAGGCACCTCGGCACCGTACACAATCTCGCGGTACGGCTCATCCGAGATGAGCATAATCGGATTCTCGGGATCTCGCTTGGTGTTGACCTCGCGCAGAACATTCGCCAGGCATGTCAACGTGTCGCGCGTGTACACGGCACCCGTGGGGTTATTCGGCGAATCGATAATGACCGCCGCTGTCTTGTCGGTGATCGCCTTGAGCACGTTACCCACGCTCAGCTGGAACGTATCTTCATCCGCGAGCGCCTCGACACACGTACAGCCGGCCTTCTCAATCCACACGCGATACTCCGGAAAGTACGGGGCGATAACGATGACCTCGTCACCCGGATTGGTAACGGCGTTGAGCGTGCAGGTGAGCGAGGCCGCCGCACCTACCGTCATAAAGACGTCCTTGCCCTCATAGCTCGTGCCAAAGCGGCGGTTGAGCGATTCGGCCACAGCGGCACGACATTGCGGCAGGCCCGGTGCGGGCGTGTAGCCGTGCAGCTGGTCGCTCGGCAGCTCCAAAGCCTTCTTAATGGATTCAGCCACGGCAGTAGGCGCCGGAACACTCGGGTTGCCCAGCGAGAAATCGAACACGTTTTCTGCACCGATCTGTGCCTTGCGCCCAAGACCATAGCTAAAGATCTCACGGATGACAGAGCTTTCCGCGCCGCGAGCAAACATGGTTTCGTTAATCATCTGTTCCCCTTTCGCATAGGCGGTATTGTACGCTTTAGTTGAGCAAAGTACCGCAGTAAAGCCAACTGAAATTCATCAATCCGCCATCCGATATCCGTCAACGCCCAGCACATCCCCCAAACGCAAAAAGCCTCCGCAGGTTTCCCCGCGGAGGCTCTCGTGGCAAAGTCTACTCGTCACCGTCGGCTGCGTCGGCGTCAGCGTTTTTCTCGCCAGCATCCTCGCCGCCATCAGATGCATCCTCCTGCATGGCCGCCTGCGCAAAAGCCGCGGCATCGGCCGCCAGCTCCTCCTCACTCATGCGAGGCGCACGCTTCTTGACCGGCATACCGGCTGCCTTGGCGTTGCGCTCCTCCTTGGCCGCCAGGATATCGCCCTCGCGCTCAAGGTAGGCGTCCCACTCGTTATCGAGCAGGGCATTCACGGCATCGCCCTCGACAGTCTCGCGCTCGAGCAGCACCTTGGCCATCAGGTCGAGCTGATCGCGACGGGCATCCAGGATCTCGACAGCACGACGATGGGCCTCGCGCATAATGCGCTGGACCTCGATGTCGATACGGCGCGCCGTCTCCTCGGAGTAATCCTGATGATCGGCATAGTCGCGACCCAAGAACACCTGATGCTGCGCCTCACCGAAAACCTGCGTACCCAGCTCCTCGCTCATGCCCAGGCGCGTGACCATCTCGCGCGCCATCTTGGTTGCGCGCTCCAGATCGTTGCTCGCGCCCGACGTAATGTCATCGCACATGAGCTCCTCGGCCACGCGACCGCCCAAGAACACGGCGAGCTCGTCGAGCATCTCGTTCTTGGTCTTGAGGAAGTGATCTTCCTGCGGCAGCTGCAGCGTGTAGCCCAGGGCCTGACCGCGACTGACAATCGAGATCTTGTGGACGGGATCGGAGTGCTCCAGGATATGGCCGACCAATGCGTGGCCACTCTCGTGATAAGCGATCGTGGTACGCTCGGCCTCGGTCATCACGCGGCCCTTGCGCTGCGGCCCGGCAATCACGCGCTCCATCGACTCCTCGACCTCGTCCATCGAAATCACGGAACGATGACGGCGAGCGGCAAGCAGCGCGGACTCGTTGAGCAGGTTCGCCAAATCGGCACCGGTAAAGCCAACGGTCATCTGGGCGAGCTTCTCGAACTTCACGTCCTCGTCCATCGGCTTGTTCTCGGCATGCACGCGCAAGATCTGCTCGCGACCCTTTACGTCCGGACGGTCGACCGTGACCTGACGGTCAAAACGGCCGGGACGCAGCAGTGCCGGATCCAGAATGTCGGGGCGGTTGGTGGCAGCGATCAGGATGACCGACTCGCTCTCCTCAAAACCGTCCATCTCGACCAGCAGCTGATTGAGCGTCTGCTCGCGCTCGTCGTGGCCGCCGCCCAAGCCGGCACCGCGCTGACGTCCTACGACGTCGATCTCGTCGATAAAGATGATCGATGGGGCCTGGGACTTAGCCTCCTTAAAGAGGTCGCGCACGCGGCTGGCGCCGACGCCCACGAACATCTCCACAAAGTCAGAGCCCGAGATGCTAAAGAACGGGACACCGGCCTCTCCGGCAACGGCCTTGGCCAGCAGCGTCTTACCAGTACCCGGAGGGCCCACCAGCAACACGCCGCGGGGAATCTTGGCGCCCAGCTTGCGATAGCGATCCGGGTCGCTCAAGAAGTCACGAATCTCTTCGAGCTCCTCAACAGCCTCGTCCACGCCGGCAACGTCTTCGAACTTGACCTTGGGGCGCGTAGCCTCGTTGGTCTTGGCGTTGGTCTTGCCAAACTGCATGTTTCTATTATTGGCGCCCATCATCTGGCGCATAAAGTAGAACATGATGGCGATCAGGGCAATCGTCGGAAGCACACTCATCGCCAAGTCGCCCCAAAAATCGGGATCGTTGGTGTTGACGATATACTTGGTATCGGGGTGCTCCGACATGAGCTCGGCAAGCGAATCGGAGCCGACATAGGTCGAGGAAAAGCTCTTGAGCTCGCTCGTGTCGCCCTTGTCCTTTTTCGTCTTCCAGTAATGACCCGTCACGCTTCCGTCCTGAACCGTATAGGTCAGATCTTCGACGCGATCCTGCTTGATGGCGCTGACCATCTCGCTCGTCGCGAGCTTAACGGTATTGCTGGATTTGGCAAAGCCGGAGCCCATGTTAAAGAAGGCGTAACCCAGGAGCGCGCAAGCCAAAAGAAAATACAGCCAGCCCGTACGCGTGGGCTTCTTGCCTCCGGGCATCCCCGGGATCTTTGGGTCCCGGGGAGTCTGGGAATTGTTGTCGTTACGGTCGTCGGGCATCTTACGAATAAACCTCCGGTTTCAAAATGCCCAGATACGGAAGGTTACGATAGCGCTCGGCATAGTCGAGGCCGTAGCCCACCACAAAGGCATCGGGGCAATGGGTTCCAACATACTTGGGCGTGACGGCCGAGACGCGGTCCTCAACGTCCTTCCACAGGAAGGCGGCGACCTCCAGCGAGGCGGGCTTGCGGCTCTTGAGGTTCTTCATCAGATACTTGAGCGTCAGCCCCGAGTCCAGAATGTCCTCAACGATCAGCACGTCGCGACCGCGGATATCGATATCCAGGTCCTTAATGATACGCACGATACCCGAGGACTTCACGCCGTCACCGTAGCTCGAAACAGCCATGAAATCGATGTTGGTCGGCAGCTCGATCTTGCGCATCAGGTCGCCCATAAAGACCACGGCACCGCGCAGGACCGCAATCAGCACCAGATCCTTACCCGCGTAGTCGCGCGTAATCTGCTCGCCCAAGCGAGAGACGATACCGTCGATATCCTCCTGCGTAAACAGAACCTTCTCGATATCCGGATGTTGAGAAGCCATGACAACCCTTTCTTGTGCTTATCGCCCACGCACCGCCGCATGGACGCGAACTACACATTCTAGCAGCGCACGGGGTATATTTACCAGCACGTGTGCCATCAGCGCGGGAATACCGTCAACGTCGCACAGAATAGCTAGCGCGAAGTGCTATTCCGCATCGACCACACGAAGCAGATATGCCACGCGCGTTGCGGCCGTGCATTTAAAACGCTCGTCCGCACGAACGCCCGCGACCCATACTACGGCACCTCCCGGAGCCGTTCTTACCACGGGTACGCCAGAGCGGTCTGAAACAGGAATACGCGCCTCGTTCAACAGGTCTGACACTTTCTTGCTTCGGCCGTTCATCCCCAACGGACACAATACATCTCCCGGCACAGGGCTATCCACCCACAGGCATGCCGATCGTGCCTCGGTGGGAATCTCCCCGCGCGAGCCGGCTAGCATCCGCTCGCTATCGCGGTCGGCAAACCCCAGGGCCGCCGCATCCACCAAGGCCGCAACCTCTCCGGCAGCAGCAAGCTCGCGGGCACGATGCACGATATCGCACCCCGGCTCCACAGCTATCGGCTCTGCCGTCAGCATACGCCCCGCCCCCAGCGGCAGACGGCCGGGAACGGAGATCCAGTCGGCTACTAAGCCCTCGCGCGCCGCCGGGGCCTTGAGCGCCAGCATGCCAAACTCCACACGGGCATCAATTCCCGCAGGAAGCGTAACCGAGCCCGAGCCCGCAGCGACGCAGGCGAGCACGCGCTCCACGTGCCGCATCTCCGGTCGTGCGTCGGGATCGATACGCTTAATCGCCAACCGCACAATACGCCGTGCAATCACAACCTCGGCGGCGGCAAGACGGCGCGCATCGAGCACCAGTGCGCCCGCCGCTTCCTTGCGCAAGCAGCTTCGAAACGCCTGTGCCGAAAGCTGGGAAAGAAAGGCGTCTTCGTCGCCCAGAATTTCGCAAGCGGCGCCAATCGTCTTACAGACGTTCGCGTTGCGCTGTGCCACCACCGGCATCACCCGATGGCGCACATAGTTGCGCAGGTACGAAACGTCCTCGTTGCTTTCATCTTCCCGCCATGGCTGACCGTGCACCTGCAGATAGCTCACGAGCTCATCGTGCGTGAGGTCGAGCAAGGGGCGCACCACAATGTTCCGACGGCGCGGAATGCTCGAAAGACCCGCAGGACCCGACCCTTTAATGGCATTCATCAAAAACGTTTCCGCGCGGTCCGACGAGGTATGCGCGGTGCAGATACGAGCCGCCGTCCGCGGTGCGCCCGATTCGGCACAAAGTTCGCGAACATATCTCCGCGCCGCGGCGTAGCGCACCTCGCG
>ERZ827524.1655-NODE-1655-length-19444-cov-7.067461_pt1 | contig 19444 bp, 22 predicted proteins | sample MGYA00519702_ERZ827524 | MGnify/ENA primary metagenome ERZ827524 (study PRJEB31778, sample SAMEA3449341) | human gut metagenome | biome: human gut; feature: human-associated habitat; material: faeces | place: United Kingdom | collected 2010/2012 ...
TTCGCAGAACGCGCAGCCACAGAATGAAATTCTGTGTTCAAAGGGGCTTGGGGGCACTGCCCTCAACAAGCAGTTTGTGGCGAAATGGATAGCCACAAGCATTGCTTGCCACAATATGCTGCGCATAAAATGAAAAACTAACGACGGGACGCTTACTGCCTCCTATCGTTAGTTTTCTGTGTTTAAGCGACTTATAAAACCAATCAGCATAATCAAATCGTCATCTGACATCTTTCTCATTCCGTCCAAAGCCTTCTTGATAAGCTGAGGGTTATTTTCCTGTGCATCAAAAAATTGAAGCGGTGTGATTTCAAAATACTCACAGATGTTGAGGAACTGCTTCATAGACGGCATAGAACGCCCAGAGGAAATCGCCTGAATATAGCTTCTGTTCTGCCCTAACTCCATGCTCATCTGATATTCTGAAACACCTTTTTTCAATCGCAATTCTGTGATCCGATTGCGGATAAATTCTTCGTCCATACGCTCACCTCTCTGCTCTTTTAGCATAGCAGAAAGCAATTCTTGATACTTCGTATGTATTGTGTTATAATTTTATAATACAACCTTTATACGCATTATTATTTGCGTTATTTTTGCTTTATATGCGTAATCAAGGCAGTTATCAAGGGTGATTTATATGAATCAGTATGCCTGCGCCATTACCGGCCACCGACCAACAAGATTTTGCTTTGGATATAATGAGGAAGATCCCCTATGCCAAAAATTAAAAGAATGTCTCCTGGAGCAGTTTCGGATACTTCATGACGAGAAATTTGTCCGTACTTTTTTTGTCGGCGGTGCTCTTGGTGTGGATATGTGGGCTGGAGAACAGCTGCTGACATTGAGGGCACAAACGGGATACGAAGATATTAAAATTGTCGTTGTAGTTCCCTTCATCGGTTATGACTCTAAATGGCCGGATCAGAGTAGACATAGATTGAAAAAGCTGATCCAAAACGCAAACGATTCCATTGTTATTTCACATTCTGCGGATGTTTCCAGTTATAAAAAAAGGAATTACTATATGGTCGATCATGCAGAGTACCTTATCGGTGTGTTTGATAATCAGAAAAAGCTGCGCTCAGGTACATCACAGACAGTCAACTATGCCTTGCATCAGGGAAAAGTAATCACTCTGATCCATCCAGACACTATGGAGATAACAGCCCCTGCGCCTTAACAAATTCACAAAAATTTTTCATTAGCATTTCCAACAAAATATTTTCATTGAAGGGGTGCTGTGATATAATAAGATATAAAACTACGCTCAGAACAAATGGTGCCGCTATGAACAAATATATTGGACAGCAATTTGCTGCTTTAAGATACGAAAAAAATATTTTGGTTGTTGAAGAAACTACATCTGCTGATGGATGCGGCTCCTTCAACGCGGCTTCTTCATGTCCTGCGTCAGCCTGTCTTTATGACAGTGCGGCGTGGGGCTTTTTTATTGTTTGAAAAGAGTATGAAAAGAGAAATACCAGCAGGTATTTGCGTGAGGAGGAAGTAGAATGAACAGTGAACAGATCACAGCATTTTTGCAAGAGCATTGGTACATTGCCTCGGTGCTCATCGGGGCCGTGATTTTAATTGGGGCGATCCGCAACTGGAACTGGCTCTGCGACCCCACTGGTACGCGGGATGCCCACCGCCACAGCAGAGGATACCGGCGGGTGGTGTTCTTCCTGCTGGGCGTCCTTTTGATCGTGGTGAGCATCTGGGGATTTGTGCTGAAATTGAAATAAGAGGTATATCTATGAAACTGAATTGTAAACGCATTGATTTTACATATACACCCGGTGAGGAAATCTTCAACTTTCCCGAGGAATCGGGACTACCCTTTATCTTCGATGTAGAGGAAGAACTGACCGGCGATCCTGCTGTCATGGATGCGGTGGGAGAAATGCTGGATGAGGCGGAGAAATTGGCGGAGAAGGCCAAAGCCGCCATCAAAGCGGCGCTGGCAGACGAGGACAGCCGCTACCATAGCGTTGTGACATTTTTCATGGAGTTCCATCGGGACGATGTAGGCCCGGATATTGTGGCGGAACTTTTTCCGGGAACCGACCCAGCCAAACTGTCCTTTGCTGAGATGGTTGACTTTTTGAAGCTCAAGCGGTTCGGCAGTCTGGTGGATAGCGAGATGAACCAGCAAGTTTTCATTCTGGATCTGTCCTTTAACCCGGAGATTACCGACGAACTGATGGTAATCTACTTTGATTTGAACAAGGAGATTTTCTGTATCACACATGAGAGCTGAGCGTGACTGACATACACGAGGAAAGGAGCAATCCCTATGAAAGCATTTGACCCCAATTACAAACTGCTGGACGAAATGTATCAGGACGATTACTATCCTGCTTTTCTGGTGAACAAGGTAAAGGACGAGCTTCAGAAGGTCATCGACCTGTTGGAGAGCGGCGAAACCGACACCGATGCGGTGCAGGAAACGCTGGACGAGGCGGTCTGCGGCATCAACGATCTTCAGGAGGAATTTGACGAGAACGACAGCGAGATCGAAACGGTGGCGCGGGAATGTATTGCGGCAACCGTGGCCTACATTCTGGAGTGGTTTGGCATCCCCATTGACACTGAGGAGGCCATCCGGGAACGGGACTGGTGAGCCCTATGGCAGAAAAAGAACTGGCCCTTTGTGATGAGTGCGGCAGCCTGTTTTTCAAAGGCTCCTCACAGATGATGGGGCTGTGCCCGGAATGTGCCCATATTCTCTACGGCTACCCGAATTGTGACCATCATTTTCAGGATGGCCGGTGTGTGAACTGCTACTGGGACGGCTCAAAGAGTGTGTACATCAAGAAGCAGAATCAACAGGAGGAAACTGATATGCCTACGACCGAATGGCTGAACAAATACGAATCCATCAAGGATAAACTGACCTGCAAAGTTGACTTGGAGGCCCATTTTACAGAAAAAGTGATTGGGAATATGGCGGTGGATGTGCTGGACATCGGCACCGTCCATTTCCCCACCGGGCAAATCTTCGCCTGTGATCCGCTGGTGGAGCTGGAGGACACTCTGCCGTTCCTTCAAACGATCCCCGCCGGGACTTACCCGGTAAAGATCTGCGTGGTGCCCAGTGAAAAATACGGCGACCGCTACGCCTGCGTCAAGGTGGAGGTCAGCCGGGAAAAGCCTGTCCGCTATGAACTGGGCATGGTGGGCAACGAGAATCTGGACGCGGCACTGGGAGATGATGACTACTTCGGTTTCGGCGTAGATGCCGGAATGGGGTGTATTGCAGACATCCAGACCCAGGCGGCTTTCAAAACATACTGGGCCAAGCGGCTGGAGGAGGACCCGGACATCGACCCCTACAACGACCTGTTCTGCGACTTACTGGAGGAAAACGCCCAAGCCCACCCCAAATATCAGGGGGACTGCGGCGACTGGCTCAACTGGACCGTGCCGGACACGGACTGCAACCTGCCCATCTTCTCCTCTGGCTGGGGTGACGGTTACTATCCCGTCTACTTCGGCTATGATGCAAAGGGCGAAGTCTGCGCCGTGTATGTGCGCTTCATTGACATTGAAGCCAGTTATCAAGAACAGGATTAAAAATGTGACAGAACAAAGGAGAACACTATGAAAGACCTTTGCCAATACGGAAACCGACCGGAGGACGAATGGGAAATCTTGCCCTGGATACCTGACCCGCGCCCGCCCTTCAAAATTTGGGTGAAGCTGGAGCAGATCGCGCCATTCTTTCTCATTCCCCACCACCCCTATGCAATCTCCCTTCTGCTGAAAATCAGCGATGGGTTTCGGGCAGAAGAATTCTGCCGGCTGGGACTGACCGGCAGCAGCGGAGACTGGGAACGGCTGGTCCGGGGCGTGATCCGGGAGTTTGAGGAAAATAACAGCGGCGTGGATCTGTTTCACTTCGACTCCGACGAAGATGTGTTCTGCGTGTACTCCCAATACATCGACGATTTGATGCTACTGTCCAAAATGATCCGGGCGGCCTGTGACAATGAAAAAACGATGGGGACTTATCTGGGTATAGGTGAGGTGGAAGATGAGAAATAAGGAGCAGGAGATGGCATGGCGAAAAGTAATAGAAGCCTGCATGGAGGATGTGAAACACCACTTCGATGACATCCAGCAGGCCATTGAGTTTGGCTGCTACATCCAGCCGGACAACTACTTTGTGTCCTACATCTTTGCCACGGACTCGCAATTAGAGACGGCGCGGCAGAGCGGCCTGACGGAACAGATCAATTCCTATCACAGAGAGCAGCTGATAAAGAGTCATTACCCCATTGAGGGAATCAAGGACTGCACCTTTGCCTCACAGGAGGAATGTGACCGGGAATTTGGCGGGAATTTGGCGGGAATTGGTATTACTATTTCAAATGATACGATGAAGGGATCGAGATGATCGAGTACATCAAGCTCTTTTGGGCGGGCGCACCAGAGGGTGAACCATCGGTCATCCTCTATGAAGTGGATACCGAAAATGAGCGGCTGGCCCTCCGCTCCATTGACATCTTTGCGGATGGCCGCACCCGCAACATCCCTGACCTTTACGACGGTGTCATCGAGATCACGCCGATCCCCACCGTGGAGGAATTGAACGCCCATGTCTGGGGCGAGGAATTCCACGCCTGCATCATAGAGCAGGCGGAATTTGAGGCCATCTGGGAAACTCACACCTATGATGGAGCGTTAAAGTAGCCAGGAGGAGACACTATGAACAAACCTATAAAAGCCAAAAATCTGCCGTTGTTCTCCATCATTGACCTGAACCAGCTGCGCCGGGAAAACCATCTGGAGGGCACAGAAGTGACAGACTTTTTCACGGAAAGGGATGGAAAAGTCTATCTTCTCATGGAACAGCCGTCCGAAACACAGGGTAAGGACTGGCTCAGCACTCCTTCCACCTATACCGCAGTGGAAATCCAGCTGGATTGGGCGGAACAGCGGGTGCTGGAAACGACGCTGTTTCCTCTTGGCCTCTTGAAGTTCCAGTTCCATTATTTGCGGCCCGCAGGTGACCACTTCCTCCTGCTGGGGGCAAGATGCGCCTATCGGGAAAACGGCCCCGACCAGAACGCCTGGATCGTCAGCCGGGACGGAGCTGTGCTGTTCCGTTTCTGCCTGGGGGATGGCATTCAAGACTGTGTGGTAAAAAAAGATGGCACCATCATTACCAGCTACTTTGACGAAGGTGTATTTGGTAATTACGGTTGGGATGAACCTCTGGGTGCTTGCGGTCTGATTGCATGGACATCGGAGGGAACTCCTCTCTGGAAGAATGAGAACTATTCCATCTATGACTGCTACGCCATCAGCCTGGACGAAGAAGAAAACCTGTGGTTTTATTATTACGATGAATTCCGGCTGGTGCGGACGAACTTCAAAGAGGACTTTGTATTTGAACTGCCAATCGAAGGAAGCGGAGCTTTTTCTGTTGCCCCGTCCGGCAATACCTTCCTGTTTCAAGGCGGATACCAGCAACGGGATAAATTCTACTTCCTTACCGCTCATGGTGATCACCTTGGGAAAAAACAGGAGGCTATTCCCACCTGTGACGGAAACAAGGTCGCTGTGGAGCAGTGCAGCCTGCTTCGCAGCCGGATGTTGTTCCTTGGAAAAGATGGTGTGCTCTATGGAGGTATTTGGGGGAGCGATGGCCAATGAAACAGTCTGATATTTATACCGAGGCTCTGACCTGTCTGCGCTCCATCCTTCTGGCAGACCATCCAGAGTTCCAAAACTGGATCGACTGGTTGGAGCGGGACATTCAGGACTGGAACCAGCGGCGGGAGGTTGCCCACCATCTTCGGGCATACGGAGGTATGGGCTCGTTCAACGACCTGCCCAGTATGCGTGGAAATCACGACTATATTTTCGACTTTCTCAAGTCCGTGTGCTATGCCTTCGGCCATCTTTATGGCAAACGGGAAGGCATTTCTCCGGAGGCATTGATGGAGGAGTGCCTGCACGATGTAGAGCAGGCAGCCTATCACCCCCATAAAAGGCTAAACCGAGCCATTGCCCAGCATTTGATGCAGAGCGATCTGCAGGAAAACTTAGATAGGCTGTAGTAGGATCTGCTATGAACGAAAAACGATCTCGTCCCCAGTGTAATCAGCGGTATCACAAAGAACTGCCTCGGCCGGTAGTGTTTATTCCATCGCCCACAACTACCTCTGCATGGAGGAGAACCGTTTGGACTTATCGTTGAGTTCTTGGGAGATATACCTACGGATGTATCTGGCTTGTCAAAAGCGGACGAAAGCAAAGCGTACATGGAATAAGGAGGCCAACTGATGTCAAACTTTGCAGAACGGATCACGGATGCGCTGGACATCCTGAAATATGACGGCGCCGTACAGGATACCCTGGCAGAGCTGCGGAAAAAATGGGGGCTCAGGTCCCGATGCTGCTGGACGGGCGGTTTGATGCGGTGGGTGTGCAATATATGCAGCTTTCCCACGAAAAAGGGGCGGCGGCTCTGGGGCAGGAACTGTCCGCCTTCGGCTGGGCGCTGTACGATCTGGACGGGGAGGACGAGTACCTGTTTGTCCTGATCCCCCAGGGGGAACGGGAGGCGTTTGAAGCCTTCTGCAAGCAGCAGGGACAGTACTGCCGGCTGATGAAGCAGCCCCGGTGCGGCTGGGGCGACCACGCCAGGGAGCAGGCCCCCGGCGCTGTGATGCCCTGTGAGGAGTACATTCTGGAGGACGAATACGACTACTTCTTCAACTCCATGGCGGGAGACTTCGCCGCCGGCGAGTGGAAGCCCCGGGGCGGGGAGAATTGGCAAAACGGCTGCGTGGCCGACCTGCGCCAGCGCCCGCCCCAGGTGACCCGGGCCAGGAGCCTGCCGGGGCTGTGCAGCCTTACCTATTCCCCGAAGCTGGGCGTCTACGGGGCGGCCAGGAGCGGCGGCAGCGGCATTGGCCGGGCTCTGGTTGGGAAAAATCCGGCCAACCTGAACTGGTTTGAGCCGTCACCCGTCAGCTATGACGGCCCGCCCCGGTTCCTTCGGTGGATCGGAAATTTCCTCTGGGTGGGGGACCCCTGCAACGCCACCCGGATTGAACTGACCGACCGGGGCACCCGGAAGGAGGTCCAGAACTGGCCGCTGCCCAAGGACGGCTGGAGCGGCAGCTACCACTGCGGCATCGTGGCGGATGGACTGGGCCGGGTGTACTTTTCCAACGAGTGGTAAAGGGGGACGATTTACCGCTGGGCGGACGGTCAGGTGACCAAGCATTTCTTTCCCTTGGACGGATACGACCATCTTTCCGAAGCGGTGCCCGTCCCCGGCACTGGCTGCATCTACATGATCCACGCCGTCAGCGGCAAAGGGCGGGTGGAGGAATGCCTGCTGGAGCTTGATATGGACACGGGGCGCTGCCGCATCGCCGCCCTGCCCGGCATGGGGGAAGACTTGAAGCTGCGCTGGTTCACCGAGGACTGGCTGCTGGTACAGGGAAACGGGGAAATCCTCTCCGACGACTTTGCCCAGCTCATCCACATGCCCACCCGGGAGGTGCTCCACATCCGTCCGGGGATGTTCGGCGGGGAGAAATTACAGCACATTGGAATGCTCACCGACGGCACGGTGGTCATCGTTACTCGGCGGAACCGGGTAGGGCCGGTGTTCCGTTATCCTACCGATTTCTGGGGCTTCCTGCGGACGGCGAGCAAATCCCGTAAGCTGGAGCCCTGGCGGGAGTACCGGGAGCTGTACCCTCATATTCCCTTCTTCCTGCTGGGGGAGGAGCCGGAGCCGACGCAGGATGGCGAAAACATCCGTCTTGTTACTGATGGCCTGCTGCGTCCTCGGTTCGACCAACTCTCTCAAGAGGAAAAACAGGTATTGATGGAGCGGGTGGCCGACCGCTATAACTTAAAATTTTTGCGTACGGAAACTTTTGACCGCTGGGGCCAGAACTGTACCACCGGCATATTCGAGAAAGATGGTCGGGAGTTTGTCTTTGTTCCCGGCGATACCGTCACCCTGGGCTGGGAGCAGTTCGCTGTGGGGCTGAACCAGGAGAGCCGGGAGGAGCTGGAATACCTGTTCCGGGAATGGGAACTGGAGGAGGAGCCGGGAGCATTCATCCGGGAGCGCATGGCCCCTGTCCGGCAGGCGGCCATCGGCCCTATGCTGGTGGGCCGGGAGCTGGAGGAAATCAACTGGGAGCCGGTCAAGCTGGATGACCCACGGCTGCGCCCGGAGTGGCTTGAGGAGTTCCGGCAGTTCGCCCTGACCGGACGGAACAGCCTGACTCTGGTGGGCCACGCCCGCTTCGAGCGGGAGGGGGATGGCTGGCAGGCCAGCATCTACCACCGGATAGACTATCCGGACTTCCAAAGACGTCTGCAAAAGCAGGGTCTCTCCCTGCCCACGGCGGACGAGTGGGTCTACCTGTGCGGCAGCGGGTGCCGGACCCTGTTCCCCTGGGGGGACGGACTGGACTACTCCATGCGCCTGCACTGGTTTGAGGATATGGATGAGGAGTATGGGGACCGGCCCTACGACATGGAGGAACCCAACTTCTTCGGCCTCTCCATCGCCTTTGACCCCTATATGCGGGAGGTGGTGCAGGCGGATCAGTTCACCACCTGCGGCGGAGACGGCGGGTGCAATATCTGCGGCGGCCTGGGGCCGTTCTTCGGGTACCTGCCCTGCTCCCCCACTATAAGCCGGAGGCACAGGAGGACAGCGAGATAAACGGCGACTATGACTTCTATCGACCTATTATCCGAATAGAGAATGAGGAGGAACTGGATATGGATATTTTGGAGCAATGCCGGAAGTGGCATGAGAACGGCGAATACCAGAAGATCATCGACGCGCTGGAGGCCATCCCCGCCGAGGAGCGCACCCCGGAAACCGATATGGAGCTGGCGCGGGCCTGCAACAATCTGGCGGACCCCAGCGAGCCTGAGGGAAGAAAACTGCTTCACCGGGCACTGAAACTGATGCAGTCCCACGAGGAGGAACTGAGAGACACTTATTCCTGGAACTTCCGTATGGGCTATTCCTATTACTATCTGGACCAAGAAGGCCGCGCTCTGCGGTATTTTGAAAAAGCTCTGGAACTGCATCCCGGTGATGATCCTAAACTTAACACCAAACAGGATATTGAGGAACTGATCGACTCGTGCAAAAAGGGCGTTTCTCTGCCGCAATTCTCGGAGTGCTTCCGGGAAGGGACGGAGAACTGGTGGGAGACCTTTGCCGAAATGGAAGCAGAATTGCGCCAGATGATGGACGAGGACAAAGACCATACCCGCGGCGCCGAACTCGTGGCCCAAATGGAGGAAACCCTGAATCTGGTTTTTGATGAGATCTCCTTCGAGATGGGCTTCAATGGCGAAAAGTATGAGTTGATCCTCACCCCGGAGGGTAACAAGGTCAAGCTGTTTGAGCTGGTGTACTTCCGTAAGCACGCCCCCAAGGAGGTGCTGGAGCACTGGAACATCCTGGTGGGCCGTCAGCCCATCCGAAACATCGGCCTTCGCACCGACGATGGCTGGGACATCTCCGGTGAGGATGTGCAGATCTGGCTGGAGGAGCAGGGTGAACACAGCTTCGCCATCTCCGCCTACTGTGAAAAACTGCTGCCTATGCTCCGGGAGGCAGAAGGCCGGGCCTGGTGGATACTCACCACCCTCACCGACCAGGTGCTGGGCGAAATCCCCCACATGAGATACATAGGCCGCTTTGATGTGCTGGAAACGCCCAAGGCAGAGCCGTCCATTCGTATGTCCCAGCTGCCCGAAAAGCTGAAAGAAAAGGGGCTGGAACTCTCCACTGATCCGGAAGCCTATCTGGACAGCTACCTTGGCTACAAAATGGAACCCAACAAGGACCCGGAAGCCGACTGGCGGCTGGATACCATCGTCGGCTCGACCTGCTGCGCCCCGCTGGTTAACGGCTATCTGAACGCCGACAACGATTTTGTGGACGATCTCCATGCCGACGGCGCAGCGGCGGGCTTCATCTGCTATCCCTTGGATACCCTGCGGGAGGAGGAAGGCAGTCAGAAAATCTTCGACTTCCGGGATAGGCTGGAGGAAGCGCTGACTGCCGGAGACGGCCCGGAGGCGCTAACCCTCACCGGCGGAGCCACCGGCCTCTTCTGCGGCTATGTGGATTTCATCGCTTGGGACATCCAGACGGCACTCCAGATGGCCAAGGAGTTTTTCGAGGACAGCGACATCCCCTGGGCCAGCTTCCACACCTTCCGCCGAGAGGCGGAGACGGTGCCTCTCAAAAACCCAGAGGATAACGAACCGGATGCCGGGGAGCAGGCGGATGAGCTGGACGAGACGCTGACGGGCATGGACTATATCCCTTACACCCCGGAGAACGCCGAGGCATTTTACCGGCAGTTAGAGCAGTGGAACGACGAGGACGAGTACACCCGCTGTATCCAGGCATTGAACGCCATCCCGGAGGACTGGCGAGACTACCGATCCGCCTACGCTCTGGCGCGGGCGCTGGAAAACTACGCCATCATCGGGGATCACGACGAGGGTACTCCTAACTATAAGGGTGACAAGGCCCTGCTGCGGGCCATCGAAGTGCTGGAGTCCGTCTGGGAGGAGGGCCAGAGCAAAGCGGAGTGGAATATGCGCATGGCGTATGCCTATCAGTATCTCCACGGCAAGGAGGAAAAGGCCATCCCCTACGCTCAGCAGTGGATGGAGCTGGACCCGGAGGACGAAAACGCCCCAGCGGTGATTCGAGAGTGTAAGGCGGAAATTCGGAAACGCCAGCGCAGCCGAAACAAGAAGGCCAAATTCGTGCCCGGTGATACCCCCTTTGAGGGCTTCGACCTCACCGGCTTCTGGGATGACAGCATGTACGCACTCAAGGAGTATGTCAGTGATCCACCCTCCGACGAGCTGATCGCCAGCGTGGAGGAGGAACTGGGCTACAAGTTGCCCGCCGCCTACATCTGGCTGATGAAGCAGCACAACGGCGGCATTCCGGTGAATACCTGCTATCCCTGCGATGAACCCACCTGCTGGGCAGAGGACCATGTGGCCATCACCGGCATTTTCGGCATCGGACGGGAAAAAAGCTGCTCCCTCTGCGGTGAGCTGGGCAGCCAGTTTATGATCGACGAGTGGGAGTACCCCGCCATCGGCGTGGCCATCTGCGACTGCCCAAGTGCGGGGCACGACATGATCTTCCTGGACTACCGGGCCTGCGGCTCCCAAGGAGAGCCGGCCGTCGTTCATGTGGATCAGGAAAACGACTACAAGATCACCCATCTGGCGGACAGCTTCGAGGAGTTCATCCGGGGGCTGGAGCCGGAATCCAGCTTCGACGAAGATGCGGAAAACGCGACGGACACTCCAGATGAAACAGATTCCGACCACACAGGCGTCTTCACCGGCTTTGTTCTGCTGTCCAAGGGAGAATGGGATAAAGAGCAGTTCATCCGGGACATGAAGGAAAAATGGGACATCACCGTGGAGGAATACGACGCCGGCGAGGAGAAAGACGACGACGCGCTGGTGTTTGAGGTGGGCGACATACTGGCCACTGTCAGCCTGGCCGACTATCCCATCCCCGACGGAGAGGCCGAGGCAAATGCGGAAAACAACTATATGTGGGAAGATGCGGTCAAGGTGGCCAAGAAACACAGCGCCCACATCATGGTGGCGGTGCTGGGCAAGGAGGAAGACCTGCTGGAAAAGGGCAAGCTGTTCACAAAAATAGTGGCCGCCTGCTGCCGCCAAAGTTATGCCACCGGCATCTACACCAGCGGCGTGGTGTTTGAGCCCCGGTTCTATGAGGGCTTCGCCGACATGATAAAAGAGGACGAACTGCCCATCTTCAACTGGATCTGGTTCGGTCTCTGGCGTAATGAGAATGGTATGAACGGCTACACCTACGGCATGAATGTGTTTGGCAAGGACGAGATGGAAGTGCTGGGTACCGATGCCGAGCCGGGCGACTTGCGGGACTTTTTGGCCAGTTTTGTGTCCTATGTGCTGGAGAATGATGTGACGCTACAAGACGGCGAGACTATCGGCTTTTCTGCGGACGATAAGCACACCATCACCCGCAGCCCCGGCGTCTCTTTGCCGACGGAGCAGATGACGCTGAAGATCTCCTGGGAGTCCGGCGAGGATGGGTCGGACGGCAGTGGGGAAGAAGCACCTGAAGATGAGGAGCCCCAGAATGAAGAGAAAACCTCCTCGCCTGAGGTCTACACTCAGGAGGAGATGGAGGCCGTCGAGGGGCACATCCAGCAGTATTTCGGCAAGTTCGAGAATGTATTTCACGAGTTGGATTCTCCCGACATTCATGTAGACATCTGCGTTGTTCCGCCTTCGGAGGAACGGGACTACTACACGCTGGTTACGATGGGTATGGGCACCCACCGGATGAATGTGCCGGAGGAACTGGCGGAATACAAGCTGGAGCGGGCGGAACTGGCCATCGCGCTGCCGGGGAACTGGAAGCTGGATCAGGAGTCCATGAAAGACGAGCGGTGGTACTGGCCTGTTCGTCTGCTGAAATCCCTGGCCCGCCTGCCCATTGCCAGCGATACCTGGCTGGGCTGGGGCCACACCGTAGACGGCGAGGAGCCCTTTGCGGAAAACACCAAGCTGTGCGCCTCCCTGCTGGTGGGGCCGCAGGGCACAGAGGAGGGCAGCGGGGTCTACATCCTGCCGGGCGGCGAGGAGGTCAACTTCTATCAGGTGCTCCCCCTCTACCGGGATGAGTTGGAGTATAAGCTGGAGCATGACGCGGGCGCCCTGTTGGACAAAATGAATGGCATCAGCTTTGTGGTGGAGCCTGATCGTCAGGATGCCATCACCAGAGGCACCCTTGGCGGGGATGATGAGGACAACTATGTGGTGGAAATGGACGATGCCGACTGGCATCTGGAGATCATTCAGGAAAAGGGTCTGCCGGTGGATGAGATCAATGCCTACAACCACATGGCTATTTACCTGCGCTGGTGTATGGAGCATGACCTGATGGGCGAAGAATTCCTCTCGGAATACGGAGAGGTGGTAGAAAAGGTCAAGACCACTCCTGCCGGCGTGGATCTGCGGGAGTTTATCCGTGATGAGCTGGACGGGCAGCCGGTCGGCCCGATGTTCAACAAAACAGGCCGGGCCTTTGCCTCCTACTACTATGGGGAGCCGGACAGCCCCTATTTCCCCAGCGACATCGACGACTACGCCCTCCAATACTTCGGCCCGGAGCGGTATCACTCCGATGAATTCCGGCAGGAGGCGTACCTGTTTATCCCCTTTGACGAGGACTACTATCAGGCTATGGCAGAGGTGATTGCGGAACGCTTTTTGAACTGGCAAGGACAGGACTTCGACAAGGGTACGCTGGAGCCTTCCGAGGTGGCCAAGGCTTTGATGGAGTATCTAGACTGCGAGTGTACCTATTTCCCATCCATGGCAGATGATGACCCTATCGTGTCGGCATACAGCTATGCCCAGCGGCTGGGGGTGCGGGAGGGCTTTTTCCCCATGCTCATCAAGGCGGACGACGAAGCGCTGCTGGAGTGCCTGGTGATGAACGCCGACCCGGAGAACGGCGGGGACTGCTATGAGTTTGACCTCAAGACCGTGATGGAATACCGGAAAAAGATGCTCTCCGCACCCATCAAGGACGGAAAGGCGGTTTTGGAGGAATTGACCGGCCAACGCAAGGAAGAAGCCGAGGATGACGATATGGACTGGGATGAGGAGATCTTGGGCGAGATGGAGGGCGGAGAACCAAACGACCGCTTCTCCAGCTACTGGGATGATGATACGGAGATGACCTACCCCCTCATCCTGGCGAAGATCCCGGTGAAGAATCCCTGGGAAATCTTCGCATACCTGCCCTTCGGAAACTGGAACGAGTGCCCCGACACGCCAGAACTGACGGCAGCGGCGAAATACTGGTTTGAGCAGTACGGCGCGGTGCCCGCTGCCATGAGCCACGACGAGCTGGAGTTCCTGCTCCCAGTCCCGGTCCCCCAGGAGAAGGCCATGGATGTAGCGGTGGAACTGTATGGCTTCTGCCCGGATCTGGATCAGAATGAGGATGGAAGCATTGGCTCTTTGGCAGATGCCTTGTGGCAGTCCACTGTCTGGTACTTCTGGTGGGATTGAGCAGGAGGATGTGACCATGAACGAATACCTGAAGCAATATATTGAACTCCAAAAGCAGTTTCGGGAGACAGAAGGAGATCCGGACAGTGTGCGCTCTCTCTATACCTTCAAGGAGAAACTGGAGCAGTCGGAAGACAAACAGGCCAAGGAAGTGCTGGTGGATGTGTATGATCTGCTGGACTTCAAAAAGGATGCTTACGAACTGCTCTGCCAAATCGGCAATCGCTCCGATAAAAAGACCCTCAAGCGGCTGGGCACGCTGAAAGACTATGCGGAAAACTGGGGCAACCATTACGCCCTCCCCAGGCCCAAAACGCCGGAGGAAAAGCAGAAAGAGAAGGAGCGGCAGGCTCAGTTGGGCCTGCCCACCTTCCGGTACCACCCGAATCCTCTGGAAACCGGCGCTTTTGAGGAGTCCGCAGATGGCGTTGCCTGCGACTGCTGCGGCAAGACCACACACATCTACTATGCTGCTCCTTTCTTCTCGGTAGAGAATATTGAGCACCTATGTCCGGAATGCATTGCCAGTGGCGAGGCGGCACGGAAGTACAACGGCAGCTTTCAGGACGATTGCTCCGTAGACGATGGCGTGGATGACCCGGCCCGGCTGGACGAGCTCATCCACCGCACCCCTGGCTACCACGGCTGGCAGCAGGAGTACTGGCGGGTTCACTGCGGTGACTACTGCGCCTTTTTGGGCTATGTGGGCGCCAGAGAGCTGCGGGCGCTGGGTGTGCTGGACGAGGTGCAGGACGATCCCATGTGGGACGAGGAACAGAAAGAGATGATCCGAGAGTCCGTCAATGGCGGGCATCTGCAATGCTATCTGTTCCAGTGCCTCCACTGCGGAAAGCACCTGCTCTGGATGGATTTTGATTGAGGAGTTTTTTCTATGAACACACAGTTATATCTCCAAAAGGCAGAGCTGCAATTATCAAGAGGGCTTGAAGAAAAAGCACTGGAAAGCTTGCTGGCAGCTCTTTCCTGTCAGGATGGGGACATCGTCAGCGAAACCCAGGCTCGCTGCCTTTTGGGTGAATACTGGTTTGTCCATCAACAGTATGCTCGGGCAGAGGAACAGCTTGGCTGGATCTCCAATCAGGCGGAGCATCTGGAACATGACCATGATGACCTGCTCAATGAGGAAATCCGGGAAGCCGATGTGCTACTGGGAATTATGCAGAGATTTGGACTGACAGAGAAACCATGACCGGAGAAAAGGAGAGAGGCAAACAATGCAACCCAAAACACTGACCATTCAACTGAATGATGAACAACTGCCCATTCTTCCAGTGGAGCCGGAAGCCCACCTCTCCTTTACCACTTATGCCGATGGAAATGAATTGGAGTTAACGGGAAACCGGGCGGGGCTGCTCCTATTGGCGAAAGCCGCGCTTGGTATGGCAGAAACCATTCGCGAGGATGGATTTCACATCCATCTGGATGACCTGTATAGCATCAACGCCGATGGGAAAAGCATCCTGATCCGAAAGGAGGAACGGTCAAAACCATGATTGAAAAAACCTTCCTCAACCCCGTCACAAATAAGCAGTGGCGGATTTATATCTACGATGATGGCGAAGTAAAGGAATCACAAGTATCGTGATGGCCTGGAAAGAGCGTGGAGACCTATGAACAAAGAAGCATTAACAGTAAAACTCCTGGACTTGGCCGAGGGACGGGAAACTCCCGAAACCTGGTGGAGCTGGTGGGACAAGCACGAGCCGGAACTGGAAACCTTGCTCAATCGGGGTGATTTTCTGAAACTGAAGCCCCGCCGGCACGGTTTTCAGTGGGTCCCGGTGTTTGGGAGCCAAAAGGGAGCCATCGCCATTCTGGGAAAGAGCGGCACAGCATTTGAGGCCAGCAATCTCTATCAGGAGCAGTATCTGGCCGAGCTGGACGCCTTCTGTAAGGAGCAGGAGCGGGTGCAGCGGGAAAAGCAAACGAAATTCAAAGACACCCACCCGGCGCTGTTTCGACGCTACCCCAAGTTTTCCAAGGCGCTGGCAAAGGCGCTGGACCCTTCGGATGAGATCCAGCCCGCCGCCACTGCGGAGCAGATCGGGAATCAAGAAAGCGTGCTGGACTTTGCGCTTCCATCTCAGGTACGGGAGTTCTTTCTGCTGACCGCTGGCATCCAGGCATCCACAGGTGTGATGCTTTCCCTCTCCGGGATGTTTGATCTGACCATCCACGGAGCGCGGTATTGCGTGCTGGGCGAGTTCTGGAAAGAAGCGGACGGCGACCAGCTCCTGCTCCGCCCCGGCGAGGAGACCATCTGGTACTACGCCCATGAGCAGAACAAGGTAAAGCGCCTGTGCAATGATATGACGGAACTGCTGGAGAAGAAACTGGCGAGGTATCTCAATGAGCACTGAAAACATCGCCCATGAAAAACGCTATCGGGACTGGCGGGCGCAGTACGATGCCATGTTTGCACTGGAGAACCGAGCTCCCCAGCAAGACGAGCAGTTTCCGCTGATGGATGGGTATTCCATCCGCTCCAAAGCCTACATCGATGACGGCGATCTACATCTCTGCGGCAGCGAGAGCGAACTGCTGGACAAGGAGGGCAAGGTGCGGTATGCTTGGCGTAATCTGGACATGGACGGTGAATTCTGCTCTCTGTTTCGGCACCGCAACGGAAAGCACTATCTGATCTTCCGCACAGAACTGTATGGATACAGCGTTCTGGAGGTGGAGAGCGGACAGGAGATACACTATGTCCCTGCCTGTGTCCACCCGGAGGAAGGGCAGAAGGCCGAGGAAGTATTCATCTGGACCGGTGCGGACTATGACTCCGGCACGGATCTGCTGGCTGTCACTGGCTGCATCTGGGCCTGTCCCTATTCCACCATCGTGCTGGACTTTTCCCGCCCACTCCAGCACCAGCCCCCGGAGCATTGGCTGGATCTGCGGCACATCGTTGACCCAGACGATACCCGGTTTGACGATATCGAGTTTGTCCGCTGGGAAAGCGGCGCTCTGTTTCTTCGGGGCTGTGACACAGGGGACGGCCGGTGGGATGAAGTGCGAGTGCCGGTGGAGCAGCTGAGGGCTGGACTATAAATGTGTGAAGGAAGGTGGTAGTATGGAGAAGAAGGATTTCCCCAAGGGAACCAAGCCCCGCGAGATCTTCGTCTATACCTGTGAGCGGATCGCGGAGCCATTGATCCCGCTGGGCTACAAATACCGCAAGAGCAAAAATGACATCTACAAAAAAGACGGGATCTTCGTGTTCAGTTTCTGGTTCCAGCCGTCCATCCGCTTCGGCTCCACCACTTTTCTCGCCCATTTAGATGTAAGCTCGCCGGTGTTTGCCCAATGGTGCAATGAAAAAAAGGGCCAAGACGATGCCGCTGGCAGTATCGTAGGTACCTCTCTTGCCCGGCTGACAAAGCGATACGATGACTGGCCTTCCTATGAAGTGTCCACCATGCTGGAGCGTGAGCGTTCTATCTGGGAGATCTCCCAGCAGATCCAGGAATACGCTCTGCCGTTCTTCGCCCGGTTTTCCGAGTTGCCGAAGCTGCTGGACGATGTGGAACGGGAGGGGTTCTTTCCCCATCGGAAGGGGTTCGATGTCCCAAAGCGGAATCGGGAGTTCATCGAATGCTTCCGGGAGTATCTCCAAAAGCAGTGATGCAGCGGAATATAAAGCAGAGCAAAAAATTGAAATTGAGGAGGGAATGGAACGTGGCAAAAAAGAAAAGAGTTACACTGCCGAAAGATTTTAAGGAACTCATTGAAACAGGCGATATTGAGAAACTCGAAGCAATCTATGATCTATGCGAACTTTCTGCCACCTATGATGGACGATATGGTATGAATACGGCACTGCATTATTATGGGGTTCCCAATGAACTCGTTCGCTGGCTTGTTAAACAAGGGCTGGACGTCAACATAGAAAACTATTATGGGCGTTCTCCCCTATATGTGCAATCTACAGGGGGGCGTGACACTGTAAAATTACTTTTTGAGCTTGGTGCCGATATAGAAAAGCCTGACCGGTATGGAAACAGACCGCTACACGCCGCAGCAAGTTTTTTCCGTGTAGATACTGTACGTTTTTTGGTGGAAAAAGGGGCAAATATTCATGCGGAAAATGATATGGAGCAAACGCCTCTTGAAGCCTCCCTTGCGGTTTGCCGCAATGCGGACATCTCGAAAATGGCTGAGATTTCTACGATATTGTTAAAAGAAGGGGCGAAAATTACATCGGATATGATTGAAAGTGTTAAGCGAATTGGCGAAGAATTTGAATTTCACAGAGACAACTTTAACCAAAACTATCTTTTAGAAGCAGATGCTGGACTTAAAAAACTCTATACTTTATTTGATGTAACTCCCATTGCAAAGCGTCAAATGCACGACGGAGTCTCTCCTATTATTGTGACAGATGAATCTTGGGAAAAACAATATGAGGCGCTTTGGCAGCTGTTAGTTCCATCCAGTGGCGCAGCGCAAACCGTACAGGGCGAAGTTGTTCGTATAACAGGACGTATACGAGATGAATTACACAGAAACGGCGGTGCAAACTGGGATAGGAATTATCGGAAAATGTTGGATGCGTTGTTTGTGTATTTTGCATCCGGTATACCGCTTTCCGAACACGAGTTAAACGAGACAAAAAAGCTGACATCAAGCATTCACGCGAAAGGCGATGACGACGAGCAAATAACCGACCGCCTTTGTGAACTTGCTGTCTTGTGGGTGTTGAAAAATCCTAATCCAGCTTTATTGAATAAACCAAATTATGATAGGTAGTAGATATACCGTTTGGCAAAATGTCTAATGCAGTTTATGGAGGAGAGTTTCCCCCCTGATAGTGTAAAATTCCGCAGTAAGTGCAGAAAGGAGGCGTCCCCTATGTCAACTTGGAGCGGAATCCGAAACAAACTGGAGAATGACTATCTGTGTCCGGCGCTCCGGGGCCACATCCAGTATTTTTCCACCAGTTACAGCAAAAGCCACGACCATGAGGGTCGGGCCGCCATTCGGCTGGACGGTGTGGAAGTTTTGCGGAGCAATTACTACGATTACTGCCGGAATTACAGGAACAGGTATCAGGCTCTGCGGCAGGAAGGCGCTGGCGAGGACGACCCAAAGAAACCTTTTCAGCTGGCCTATGAGGGCGCTCTGAACGACGGCTGCTTCGATCAATGGTTTTTCTACGAGGCGTTCCGCATCTTTGACAATCAGAGCATCGAGAAAAGCCTTGTGTGCGAAAATCCCCTGGTCCGCATCTTCGCCCTGCTGGACCGCAGGCTGGGAAAGCGCCGCCTGCTGGCTTTGGAGGAATCCATGGAGC
>ERZ827524.1656-NODE-1656-length-19441-cov-3.357010_pt1 | contig 19441 bp, 11 predicted proteins | sample MGYA00519702_ERZ827524 | MGnify/ENA primary metagenome ERZ827524 (study PRJEB31778, sample SAMEA3449341) | human gut metagenome | biome: human gut; feature: human-associated habitat; material: faeces | place: United Kingdom | collected 2010/2012 ...
TTCTTGAGGCGAATGCATGGGAACTGTCTCATGGCGGTTTGTCTGGAAGAACAGCACAGCAGTTTATTGATTATCTGGCAGGACGGGAGTAATGCATTGTGTGGAAGGCTTTTAGAGTCAAACAGAACTTGGAAAATGGAATAACAGAAGAGAAAAACAAGAATGGATTTCGCAAAAAGCTGATATCTGTACAATCAGTGCTTTTTGTATGAAAATTGCGCAGGAAAACTTTCAGGAGCTGGACTTGCCGGCCGGTTTCGGTGTTGCGGATGATGCGGTGTTGGCAGAACTGAAAAAAACGGCAATCGAGGAAGTAATGGAACAGCAATACCGAGAGAATTCCGAGGTGTTTGGGAATTTGATCGAGTTTCTTTGCGACCGGGATGACAGCCGATTAATTGAGGTTGTTTATAAAATTTATGAATTTATCCGTTCCTTGCCCTTTGAGTTTCGATGGCTGGAGGAGCATCTTGAACAGTATCGACAGGAACGCTGTGTTTTAGAAACAGATTGGGGTAAAACAATTTCGGCTTACTGCCGGGATGTACTGGAATATGTAAAAGATATCATGGAACGTGCTGTTTTTCTGATGCGGGAAGATGAAAAAATACGGCAGGCTTATGAAGCAGGATACCTGTCGGCAATTCAGCAGTTTGATGACTTTCTGCGCATGTTGGATAACGGGGACTGGGATACCTTTTATTATTCGTTACGGGATTTTAAAATGCCGAGAATCGGTGCTTTAAGGGGGTATCAGGAGGATTCGCTGAAAAACAAGGTGGCAGGAATGCGGGATGCGGCAGGCAAACGCATTAAATCGCTGACAGAAAGGCTTGCCGGAACTGAGAAGGAATTTTTTGAGGATTTAACGCTGTTATATCCTCAAATGAAAACCTTATTCGATACGGTTAAACGGTTTCACGAAAAATATGCTGCTTTAAAGAAAGAACAGGGCATCACGGATTTCCCGGATATTGAACATTTTGCATTGCAGTTGTTGGTGAAAGAAACTTCCGATGGATTTGTTAAAACACCGCTGGCTGAAAAATTGACCGAAGATTATGATCGGCTGCTGATTGACGAATATCAGGACACCAATGAAGTGCAGGATATGATTTTTGCTGCGATATCTCGCAATCAGACCAATATTTTTATGGTTGGAGATGTGAAGCAAAGTATCTATCGATTCAGATTGGCAATGCCGGAAATTTTTCTTGAAAAAAGAAGCAGATTTCACTTATATGATAAGCGGACTTATCCGGCGACGATTATTTTGGACAAAAACTTCAGAAGCAGAAAGCAGGTTACTGACACAGTTAACTACTTGTTTTCTCAGTTGATGAGCGAGGAAACAGGAGATATTTCCTATACTGCCGAGGAAGAATTGATTCCCGGCGCGGATTATATTCCGTCGGAGGACGCCCAGGCGGAACTCCATATCGTGGATATGGACGGGGAAAAGCATCCGGATGGAAACATGCTTTGTGAAGCACGGTATGTGGCGCATTTGATTTCGGATATGCTGGACAAAGGGTATCAGGTGCAGGATAAATACGGTATGCGCCCCTGCCGTCCAGGTGATTTTTGCATTTTGCTGCGTTCTCAGAAAGGAAAAACTTCTGTGTACGCAGAACAGTTGGCACTTTTGGATATTCGGTCGTGGGCAGATACTTCGGGGAATTTTCTGACATCGCGCGAGGTGTCCGTCATTATCAGCTTGCTTCGGGTGATAGACAACCCTCTGAATGATATTCCTTTGCTTGCTGCAATGTTGTCTCCGCTGTTTTCCTTCAGTCCGGATGATCTGGCACGGATACGGCTGGAACAGCCCAATATGTCATTGTATTTAGCTGTGGTACGTCAAGCGGAATCGGGAGATCATCGATGCGCCGGGTTCTTGGATAAGCTGGAGGAATATCGGCAGTTGGCGGCTGTAATGCAGGTGAATAAGCTGGTAGAGTTTATTTTGGATGATACAAACTATATGTCGATTATTCAGGTGATGCGGGATCCTTCTCAAAAAAAATCCAATATCCGGTTGTTTTGCGATTATGCGGTTTATTACAGCAAAATGGGGTATCTGGGACTTTCGGCTTTTATCCGCTTTATCGATCGGATGATAGAAAAAGGGGAGGATCTGAAAAGCGCCAGCAAGTCTTCCGACGGTGAAAATGCGGTGCGTATCATGTCTGTTCACGGCTCAAAGGGGTTGGAGTTTCCGATTTGTATTGTTGCAGACTGCGGGAAACAGTTTAACAAACAGGATTTGTATAAAAACGGAATGTTAAATGCTCGGCTCGGTTTTGCGATGAAGGTCAGAGAACATAAACGGTTAAAAGAATATACCAATATTCCCTATGAGGCGGTTCGTTTGGAGAATGAACGTCAGCTTGTATCGGAAGAAATGCGGGTGCTGTATGTAGCGTTGACGCGTGCGAGAGAAAAGTTAATTATGACTATGACTTCCGATCATTTGAAAAATGAGTTGCAGACTCTTGCAATGGGAGTCGGAAAGGACAAAAAACTGCCGTATTATGCTGTTCGAACAGCAAATTCATTTGGTCAGTGGATATTAATGGCATTGCTGCGCAATCCCGATATGAGTAAGCTGCGTTATATTGCGGATGAGCAGTCGGAGCATCTGCTACCATGCTCCAGCCAGGTAAAATTGGTGGTAACCTCTCCGTACGAAGCAGCTGTTCAGCAGATTACTGCAGCGGAACAGTTTTGCGCCAAGACGGATCCGGCACTTTATCAGAGAATAGTGGAACAAGTGGGATATGTTTATCCGTTTGAACAAGCCGCTCAACTGCCTTCCAAATTATCGGTAACGCAGATCGCCGCTTCTAAAAGCGGATATGGTAAGGTTTCGTTATCTTCTCCCCGGTTCTTGCGAAAGGAAAAAATGACCGGTGCGGACAGAGGGACAGCCGTTCATACTTTTTTGCAGTTTGCTGATTTTGACCATTGTATTGCAGATCTGCCGGGGGAGTTAGACAGGATGGAAAAACTTCGGTTTTTATCTCCGGAGCAGAAAGCGGCGGTTGACATAAAAAAATTGCAGTCGTTTTTTTCGTCGAATATTTGCCGTAAAATTATGTCGTCTAATCACGCTTATCGGGAATATAAATTTATGTATGAGATTCCGGCGGGAGAACTTTACCCGGAGATCGATAGCAAAGAATCCATATTACTGCAAGGAATTGCCGACTGCGTTATTGAAGAAGATGACGGTTTAATTATTGTCGATTACAAAACCGACCACAGCTCAGATGCGACTGCTTTAGCAGCGCATTATGCGCCGCAGCTTGTTTTGTATCGACGGGCAATAGAAGATCAATTTCGGAAGAAAGTAAAAAGCACTATTATTTATGCAGTGGAGTTGGGGCAGGAAATAGAAGTTTGATTTCTATGCCGTTCCTTGTTAGAGAGAAAAAGATTTTTTAATTCAATTTGCAACCGTCATCGGTTGTTTGGGCACTTGCCGGTTGCAAATTGTTTAGCTTTGTCTCAATAAAATATATTTTGTCATGAAAAATGCTTGACAAATATAATATAATATGATATTATATTAAAGCGTTATCAGAACGGCAATAGTCGTTGTGATATTTGCGCCAGTAGCTCAGTTGGATAGAGTGTTTGGCTACGAACCAAAAGGTCGGGGGTTCGAATCCCTTCTGGCGTACCAAAAAAGAAATACCGTCAAATGCGTTGTTTAGCGTGTTCGTCGGTATTTTTTTATTCGTTTTTATATTTGATTAAGCACCTAAATAAACCATAACAAATCAGGGTAAACATAAATTATGCAAGTAAAATGCTAGTAAAAAAATATTGATGTATTATCCTCATATTTCCTTGTTTTTGTTAGAAGATAAATATTCATTGAGTTTGTTCATGCTTTTCGCTTTGAATTGGTTGTCTAAATGAGTATAAATTGATAAGGTGGTCTTTATATCAGAATGCCCTATGTTCTTTGGCGGTTAAAATATCTACTACGGCAAAATATAGCATTGTAGCAAATGTATGCCGCAAGTTATGAGCAGTAATTGTTTCTATTATTGGCACACCATTTGGATTAAATTTACTTGTTGGCGTATTTCCAATAAAGTCCTTAAAATCTCCATATTTCAAATATAAATCCATCATATAACTTTCCCACATTCTTTTCCATGCGGAATCACTCATTAATGTTCCCTTGGCAGATGGACAAACTAGAAGATTAGTTTTAGAAATTTTTTTAAATAATCTGCTAATTTTTTCGGTATATTAACATATTTGATGCCAGACTTTGTTTTGGTTGTATTTTTTACTGACGATTTTCCATTAATCATTTCGACCGATTTGTTTACGTTTATATACTACAATATCTATTACCAATTTTATGTTCTTTTTCATGAACTCAACCCTCGTATGCTAAATTATAGCATACGAGGGCTGTTTTTTAAGGTAAAATATTATATTTACTTAACACTATTTGACACTTAATCCAACACTCCTACGTCGCAAATAAAAAACAGTTTCTATTAATGGGAATAAATAAACGTTTAATATGCACAATGTTAATAAAAAAACTAATTATTTTTGGCAAAATATTGCATTGACTAATAAAGTATTATTTTATATAATGGAAACAGTTACCAAATCATAAATTATTTATGGAGGCAATAAAAATGGAAAACAAATTAAAAATCGGGGTATTTGGCGGTTATCGGGGCAAGACAATGATTAATGTGCTGTTGCATCATGAAGACGCCTGTCTGGTGGCAGTATGTGACAAGTATAAACCTATTCTAGAAGATGTAAAAAAAACTGCTACCGAAGTAGGAATAGAAGTGGCATGTTATGAGAGCTTTGACGATTTTATCAAACATGACATGGATGCTGTAGTACTAGCTAATTATGCGAATGAGCATGCTGTTTATGCAGTTAAGTGCTTGAATGCTGGCAAACATGTGCTCAGCGAAGTGTTACCTTGCGAAACTATGGCACAGGCTGTAGAATTGATTGAAACGGTGGAAAAAACCGGATTGATATATGCATATGCGGAGAATTACTGTTATATGAACCACACTTTTGAGATGTGGCGTCGTTACCAATCTGGAGAAGTTGGCGAAATTATGTACGGAGAAGGTGAATACATACATGATTGCGGCTCTATTTGGCCTCAAATTACTTATGGCGAGCGGAATCATTGGCGAAATAGAATGCATTCTAACTTCTACTGTACACACAGCATAGGGCCTCTGCTGACTATCTCTGGTAAGCGACCCGTTAGGGTCGTGGGATTTGAGACTGTTCCGGCGGATAACATGCTGGAATTAGGCTACTGGTCAGGTGCTGGTCTAGAGCTCATTACGTTAGAAAACGGTGCTATACTCAAGAGTGTTCATGGTGGCCTTAAACGAGAACCTAGCAGTGTCAACTATGAAGTCTACGGGCAAAAGGGTATGATGGAGACAGGACGTCTGGAACCTCTAAACAAACTGAATGTCTACAAAGAGGGCAGTCGCCGCTGTGTGGGAGACTGGGAAAAATACGATCCGGATCACTTTATTGCCAAGGATGAAGCAGATAACATTGGAGGTCATGAGGGCAGCGATTTTTATGCGACTCACCTTTTCATTGAGAAGATTCTTGGGCGTCCCGACGGCAAATGGAGTATTGATGTCTATCAAGCGGTAGATATGGGCATTTGCGGTATTTTAGCATATCGCTCGGTACTGAATGGAAATGTGCCTATAGATGTTCCTAATTTACGAAATTCAGAGGAACGTGATATGTGGCGCAATGATAACGCTTGCACAAGTCCGGAGGTGGCCGGTGATCAGCTATTACCTCGTTCTTCCTATGGCGAACCGGATATTCCAAATGAAGTGTTTGATAATGTACGTCAGATGTGGTTGGATGGTAAAAACGCCTAAGATGCATTTGTTTTGGTCGAGCCGAGGAATACCCTTTCGATGCCATTCTTTCGCTTGATATATGATTTTACTATTTACATTAAAACATGAATATGATATAGTAATTATTAAGTAAGCATTTAATATGAAAATGATTTTAGAGGATATCTGTATAGGAGAGTTAGAAATGTCATATAAAAAACGTGGAAGTTCATCTGTTACCATATATGATATTGCGCAGATGGCTCATGTGTCTCCAACAACAGTGTCGAAAGTAATTAATGGGCGTTATGGTGTGTCGGAGAAAACTTATAAGAAAGTACAGGAGATCGTAACGGCGAGTGGTTTTATGCCCAAAATCAGCGTTAATAATACAAATTATATTGCTATTGTTTACAGCAATCAGAAGAGCGATATGTTCGAGAGCCCTTTTACGCATAAAATTCTCAAAGGTGCTGATAATGCAATTCACAGCAGTGATTATTATATGACATTAATACCACTGAAGTCATTGCCGGAGACGCGCGAAGAATTTACCGTGTTTTGCCATCGTCAAGGTATCGCCGGTTGTATCTTTGTGAACATCATGCCGGGGGAGGAAAGCCGCAAGGTAGTGCAAATATCCGGCGTGATTCCTTTTGTAATCATTAATGCTCGTTGCCCGGACGCCCCTAATATGTTTTCTGTGATATCCAATGACTATTTCGGTGCCTATCGTGCTGTTTCGTATATGATTGAATGCGGTCATAGGAGAATCGCTATGGCTACAATTCCTGGCAGTTTGCACGAAGCTCATGAAATGCGACAGGATGCTTATCAAATGGCATTGAAAAGCTACGGTATTGTAAATCCGGATTCTTATATATTTAATGCAGCTAGTTTGAGTTATGAGGATTTTGAGAAGATCGAGAAAAATTGGGAGCAGAATGGGATTGTACCGACGGCTATTTTTTGTTTGGATGATGGCTTTGCAATGACACTTATACGCTATCTGCAGCATATGGGAAAACGAGTGCCGGAAGACATTTCATTAATCGGATTTGATGATTATGATTATGATACGATTATTATGCCAAATTTGACTACGGTGCGTCAGAAGCTTTTTGAAAAAGGACAACGCGCTGTAGAGATAATTATTGAAGTTCTGGCTGGTCGTTTACAGTGCACTGAGGATACCCGCAACCAGGTGTTTGAAACGGAATTGGTGATTCGAGATTCTGTACGGCGATTATAAGTTTCAAATCGTAAAAGAGATAGCACTTTTCATACAAATCATGGAAACAGTTTCTATAGTTACAGAAATATACCTGAAAATTAGTATTAATATAAAATAAAATTCCTAATCATATCTAAAATAGATTGCGTTTTTTTGAAAGTTAAAAAACAGTTGCCAAAAATGGCTACGAAATGCAGAAATGAAAGGAGCAGGCAAAAAATGGGAATAACAATCCGTAAAATGCTCGCACTGTGTATGGTAGCGGTTCTTCTGATGATACAGGTGACATTGTGCGTGTATGCAAAGCCATCGGCGGAAGAGGTGTCTGATTCCTATCTTTCGGAAACTTTGTCAGATTGGAACCCAGACCGATACACAACTTATGTGGCACAGTATGCGGACAAATCATCACCGGTGGATACGATTGACCTTGATATCGAGACAGCCGCCTGCTCGGATATGGTGCAGTCAGGCAAAGTCATAACTGTGAGTGGTAAAGGAAGTGCAAAATGGCGTTTTACCGCGAAAGAAGCAGGCTTGTACAAATTGCGGTTTACGTATCGATATTTGAATGACAGTAGCGTGAACGACGCTACACTGGGAATGCAACTTAATGGGCAGTATCCCTTTGGCGATGCCGGATCGACGGAGTTACACCGTCTTTGGAAGGATCAGGCGACAGATCATTTGCAGGATTCACGAGGCAATGACATTAAAATGACGCAAGTTCAGGCACTCGAGAGCATAACAGCGGATGTGTTGGATGCAAGTGGACGGACGCGATGCTGTCAATTTTATCTGGAGCAGGGACAAAACACACTGATTCTGTTTTTTGATGATGAACCTCTATTGTTAGAGGGGGTAACTTTTTATAACGACAAGGTACTCACTTATGAAGAATATTTGAATGGTCGCACGCCAACTGCAGGTTCGGAGGCGTACATAGGGTATATTCAAGCAGAAGAAATGTATCGCAAAAGCGATTCGGTATTGGCTGCGGCGAGAGATCGTACTGGTCCCGCTACAATGCCTAGTGATCCAGTCAAGTTGCGGCTGAATGTACTAGACGGCAACTATTATAAAACCATAGGTCAGAAAGCTGTGTGGCAGTTTTCTGTGCCTGAGAATGGGTGGTACGCTGTTGGAATGCGGGTTCGTCAGTCAATTTCCGAGGGTGTCAGGGTGTTCCGGAGATTGACGATCGATGGAGAATTACCCTTTGCCGAAGCGGATTGCTGGGGGTTTTGCTATGATACAGATTGGAAATATTATACGATTGGTGAGCAGACCCCCTGTTACATATATTTAGAAGCGGGGGCTCATACGCTGGAATTAGAAGTGGTACCAGGGGAGAACGGTGATTTGGTGCGTAGATTGCAGAGTTTGATTTACGTTCTTAACCAGATTTACCGTCGCATGATCATGATTACCGGAACTTCGCCAGACAGCTTTCGCGATTACAATCTGCACGAGGATATTCCAGAACTACTACCTACTTTTGCTGAGTTGGCGGATGCCCTTCGGGATGTACACGATGATGCCGTGCGAATTACCGGTTCTGAAGGCGGTCAAATCAGCGTGCTTGCTCAGTTGGAAACACAACTTCGAGAATTCATTGAGGATCCCATCACCATTCCTAATCGTTTGTCCTATTACAGTTCAAATGTCAGTGCGGTATCTTCTTTAATGTTTCTGTTACAATCCCAGCCATTAAGTGTGGACTATTTCATGGTTTCTGGTTATGGTGTTGAAACTCCCGATACAGAGGCAAGTTTTTTTGCTTCTATGGCATATCATATCCAGGCTTTCTTTGCCACCTTCTTCAATGACTATGTTACGTTGACTGATGAGGCTGGTGCTACAGATCAAGAGATTACCGTGTGGTTTTCTGGCGGACGTGAGCAGGCAGAGTTGCTCAAACAAATTATTGACAATGATTTTTCTGCAAAAAAGAATATTAAGGTCAAAATGGAATTGGTGCAAATTTCACTGTCTACTGCGTATTTGGCAGGAAAAGCGCCGGATATTGTTATGTCCGTGGGGCGAGGGACGCCAGTGAATATGGCTTCCCGTGGAGTTTTATTGGATTTGTCCTCAATGGAAGGTTTCAATGAAATGCTCACTTGGTTTCCAACGGATGCAACCCTGCCCTATACTTATCGAGGTAAGTGTTACGGTCTTCCCGTGTCTATGAGTTTTTATATGCTCTTTTACCGTAGTGATGTGTTGACGGAACTGGGATTAGAGGTGCCGCAAACCTGGACAGATGTATATAATATGCTGGCAGTGCTACAACGTAATAATATGACTTTTGGTTTGCCGTATACAACTATGAGTTCTACCGGTACCATTGAAAACGGTTTGGGTGCCAAGGATATTTTCCCGTCATTGCTAATGCAGCGAGGCGGCAGTGTGTACAATGCTGAGCAAACGGCACTGGCACTTGATAGTGTAGAAGCACTGTCTGCGTTCAAAGAATGGACCGAGTTGTATTCTCAGTATGCATTGGACTTGTCGTACGATTTTTATAACCGTTTTCGTACAGGTGAAATGCCAGTCGGTATAACGGCGTATTCCATGTATAACCAGTTGGCATCAACGGCTCCGGAAATCACGGGACTGTGGGATTTCACGCAGATCCCGGGTACATTGAAGGAAAATGGTACGATTGATCGAACAGAGGCTGCGTCAGGCACGGCGGCAGTCATGGTCAAGGGAGCCAATGTCAGCCCTGCTTGGGAATTTCTGAAATGGTGGGTTGGAGCAGATGCACAATATGCATTCGCAATGGAAACTGAATTACTGATGGGTGCTGCTTCTCGTGCGACACCAGCCAATATAGAGGCGCTTGCTCGTTTGCCTTGGAACGAGAAACAAATACGTGCCTTACAAGAACAAATGAAGTGGATTAGAGAAATCCCGGAGGTATTGGGTGGTTATTACACCGCCCGTGGTATTGATAACGCTTTCCGAAACGTGATTTTTAGCGGGGATAATTATCGTGAAGCTTTACAGGAGCAGATCATCAGCGTCAATGATGAGCTGAAACGTAAGCAACAGGAATTTGCGGAATGAGTAGAGAGGTGACAATGCCCAATGATCAAGCATAAAGTAACGAACTACGATTCGGCAGAAATGCATAAGCCGCCAATTCGTGTACGCATTCAGCGTTCTAAAAGTAGCTATCTGTTTTTGGCACCGTTTATGTTGCTGTTTTTGCTGTTTTCTGTACTGCCGGTGTTAACGGCTGTTGTACTAAGTTTTACTGATTTCAACATGGTTTCATTTCCTTCCTTTGTGGGGCTTTCTAATTATACTCGAATGTTTCTTAACGATAGCGTATTTATAAGCTCGATTAAAAACACGTTTGTGTTTGCACTATTTACTGGTCCTGTCAGCTATTTACTGTGTCTGATGCTGGCGTGGTTGGTCAATGAGATGGGAGATAAACTACGCGTTCTGTTTACGGTGGTTTTTTATGCGCCGTCATTGACCGGCAGTGCTATTGCTATTTGGACCTATATTTTCAGTGGCGACTCCTATGGCCTTATCAACAGCTGGCTGATGAATATGGGGTGGATCACTGATCCTGTTCAGTGGTTGATTGACCCAACCTACAATATGGCGGTGGTTATCATCGTGCAATTGTGGCTGAGTCTAGGCACCGGATTTCTATCATTTATCGCCGGTTTTAAAAATATTGATCGTTCAATTTATGAGGCTGGTGCCATAGACGGAATCCGTAACCGTTTTCAGGAATTCTGGTATCTGACACTGTCTAGCATGCGCCCACAGTTGATGTTTGGAGCAGTTATGCAGATCGTAGCGGCTTTTTCAGTATCTAGTGTGCCAGTTACGCTGACGGGCTTTCCAAGCACCAATGATTCCACTACCACCATATTGACTCATATGATGGATGTGGGTTCCTCACGTATGGAATCTGGCTATGCATGTGCTATTGCTGTTGTGCTTTTCTTGTTCATGATTTTGACACGTAACGTAATTTCTGCGATCATTCAAAGTGATTGATGCTACGTTGTGTGAACATATCACAAATAGCAGAAAGGATCTGAGACGGAAGATGATACATGTCGGAAAAAAACGCGGAATAAGCCGTTCGAGCGGTGGTAATGCAATGATTATTGTATTTATGTCGTTTCTAGGAATTGTGATGTTTATTCCATTGCTGTATACGGTACTGCAATCGATTAAACCCATGGAGGAAATTTTCATATATCCGCCTCGTTTTTGGGTGACGCGACCCACATTTAGCAATTTTCGTAATGTGGTCAGTCTGACGGAGAATATGTGGGTACCGTTATCTTTTTAACAGTGTGTTTGTTACGTTGATTTCTACCACCATACAAATCATTTTGTCTTCTATGGCTGCATACCCTTTGGCAAAACATGATTTCTTCGGAAAAAACTTTTTTTTCCAATTGATTGTGTTGGCTTTGTTGTTCACGGCTGATGTGTTGGCACTACCTCAGTACATTCTGATTTCGTGGTTGGGTTGGGTAGACACCTATTGGGCATTGATTTTGCCCAGTGGTGCGTACACTTTGGGAGTTTATCTGATGCGTCAGAACATGATTGGTTTCCCAGACTCCATACTGGAATCAGCCCGTATTGACGGTGCTAGCGAAGCAATTTGCTTTTGGAAAATCATAATTCCTTCCATGAAAAGCGTGTGGATGACTATGATTGTGTTCTCGTTCGGTGCTATGTGGAGCCGATCAGATACTACTTACATTTATACGGAGCAGCTAAAAGGTTTGCCTACACTTCTTAGCCAGATTTCAGCCAGTGGTATTGCACGGCAGGGAGTGAGCGCGGCAACCTCGGTGATTCTGATTATTCCTCCAATTTTAATTTTTATTATCACTCAAAGTAATGTTATTGAATCTATGGCTAATTCTGGTCTGAAAGATTGAGCTGCCGCTTATATGGAGAAAGGAGAAGCGTATGAAACGCATAAGTATGCTTGTGCTTATCTTGCCGATGTTGGTGGCAATGGTGACCATATCTGTGGCGGCGGACGCACCGTATTTGTCTTATGACGCGACCGCTTATAAAACACAGGTGGCAGCCCCAAATGCTTATGAGCCGGATTTGTATGCGACCGGTCAGCTTATGGGCTTGTCAGATTTTAAACAACCGGTAGATTTCTATATGAATGACCGTGGTGTGTTATATGTACTAGAAGCATCTGGTCGAATCAGCCTATTAGATTCTGAGTTGCGGTTGCTTTCTACGATCGAACAAGTCACAACGGCAGACGGTGTATTGAGTCCGCTCAATACACCACAGGGACTATTCGTAAACCAAACCGGTGAAATATATGTGGCGGACAGCGACAATAGCAGAGTGTTGAAACTGTCGCCAAAAGGTGTTATCCTGCAAGTATTTGAGCGTCCGATGGATAGTTCCTATACATCGGAAACTTTCCGTCCCATGAAAGTTTTGGCTGATAAAAACGGTATTGTGTATGTGCTGGTTGAAGGTGTATATCAGGGAGTACTGGTATATTCTCCAGAGGGCAAATTTACTTCTTTTTATGGCAGTCCGCCAGTGCAGGTTACAGCTAATCAATTAGTTACTCGACTTTGGAAAAGTCTGCTTTCCAAGGAAGCGCGCAACAACATGTCCCGTTATGTACCAGTTTCCTTTAATAATTTTGAAATGGATCAAAAAGGTTTCATCTATACCTGTTCGTCATTTACTAACAATCAGGAAGAACAGATTCGCAAGCTGAACTATTTAGGTAATAATGTGTATCCATATACCGGAGATTTCGGCGAAAGAGATGCCGCAAATTATAAGGGGACCAGTTATATTACCAGTTTTGTTGATGTTGAGATTTCACAAAACGAATTGGTTTTTGCTTTAGATTATACTTGTGGTCGGGTGTATACCTTCGATCAAGAAGGTAATCGCTTGTTTACCTTCGGTACGTTGGGTACTATGGTGGGTGCCTTCAAAAAGGTGTCAGCAATCGAGAGTTTCGGTAAATATATATATGTGCTAGATACCGAAATGGGTTCTGTCACACGCTTTGTTCCCACGGCTTATGGAAACACCATTTTGGAAGCGGTAGACTTTTACAAAGATGGTCAGTATGAGTTGGCGTTGAAGCCTTGGCAAGATGTGCTCAGCATGAACGCTAACTATGAGATGGCGTATACTGGCATTGGTCAGGCGATGATGAAATTAGAAAAATACGAGGAAGCGGTTAAGTATTTTCGTCTGGGTCATAGTCGTGTCAATGAATCAAAGGCTTTTGCACAGTGTCGTGCTAAAATTTTACGACAATATATGCCAGTGGTTTTGGCTGTCATGTTACTTTTAATAACTTTTATCCTATGGTTTACTAGCCGATCTGTGAGAGAAAAGCGGCACGCCAGGTCTGAGGCGGTCGGAAAGCCCAAGGATAATTTAGGTGGTCGGTTTATTTACATAAGGCGTGTGCTGATTCGGCCAGTAGAGACATTTAATGAAATGAAATTTGCTCGAGTATCGGATTATCGCTTTTCAGCTATTGTTATAGCGGTTTTGTTCTTTACCGAGATTTTGGCGCGGCAGTATTATGGATTCCGTTTTAATGCAAATAATCCCGAAACTTTTAATATTCTTATCCAGTTGACTATGACGGTAGGGACGTTTTTGCTGTTTGCCGTGGCCAATTGGGCTATCTGCTCTATTTCCGATGGTGATGGTCGCTTTGGCGAAATAGTGACTTTTACGACCTACGCTTTGATTCCGTATATCTTACTTCGGTTAATATCAGTGGTGTTGTCTAACGTAATGACACTTGATGAACAGGTGTTTTTGAACAGCTTGATTACATTGGGAATTATCTGGTCGATAATCTTATTGTTTCAGGCCATGCGGATTGTTCACCAGTACAGTTCCGGCAAAGCGGTGATCATGATTATTTTCACACTGTGCGGTATGGCGATCATTCTGTGTGTTTTGTTGCTTTTGTTTGCCCTGTTCCGACAGGTACTCTCGTTCGGCACGGGTATATATAGCGAGTTGATGTATCGACATTGACAGGAGGGTTGCTTAAATGTCTGGATTAAAAAATGGTTTGCGGTTGGTCTGTGTCGGGCTGACAGCCTTATTACTGTGTACCTCCTGTGATTCATCCCGAATTCTACCGTCGCTGACAGATATCGCGTTACCGGACAGCCCGGTGCTTACCACTGAAACTTTCTCAGAGGAACGCCATGTGCCGGAATCCATGGATTTGATAAGCGAAAAAGGATTTCTAGCATTGTATGCCAACATGGAAACTGGTGAAACCGCGGTGGAGGATCGTCGCACAGGAAACCTATGGTACAGTAACCCGGTAGATCGTGAGGAGGATGCCGATGCCTCGGGAGCTATGAAGAATTGGCTGTCCTCACAGTTAGTTGTCACCACGATTGAGGAAGCAAGCAACACCTATAAAACGAACAATTCCTATGTGAGTTGTACAAAGCGTGGAGGAGTAATCGCCGAGAAAACAAAAGATGGTCTCAAGGTGACATACAATTTTGTCAAGGAAAAATACACCATACCGGTGTATTACACATTGCTGGGGGATAGCTTGCGCGCAGAGGTCGCCGCAGATGAGATTCGAGAGGACGGCGATGTTTCTATTTTGACTATTGCTTTGCTTCCTACTATGGGAGCTCAGAATAAGCGCGCTGAAGGATTTATTTTGGTGAGCAACGGAAGCGGCGGAGTGATAGGTTTCAATAATGGTAAGACAGAAGGCGTTTCTGCTTATCGAATGCCGATCTATGGAGATGACGCTGTTACGGTGCAGGCACAGCAACTAAACAAAACTGAGGAAACACTTCTGCCGGTGTTAGGACTTTCTGCTTCTGATCGGGGGCTGTTGGCCATCTGCGATAGAGGGGCAGGTCAAGGGTACCTTAACGCATCTCCCGCCGGGTTGCAAACCGGTTACAATACTGCGGGGTTTGAGTTTGAACTGCGTATTACACAATTGGTGACGGTTGGTAGTGATGATGGCGGCGGTCGTGATGTGACGATGCTGGAAAAAACAAAAACAAGAGGGAGATTCGGAGTACGATATTTCTTCCTGGACGCTTCGCAAGTCGGATTGGCCGGTATGGCGGATGTCACTGCTGCGTATTATAGGACATTGGGTATAACTATCCGGGAGCAGCCAAAGGAAGCACCAGTGTATTTGTCAGTGCTGGGCGCCATCCGATATCCTTCTTCGGTAGTTGGATTTCCAGTGGATGTCACTCGCGTTATGACTGATTATACGCAGGCATCCGAGATGCTGGATTATTTGGTGGATCAACAGGTGTCTGGCGTGCGTATGCTATATGACGGTTGGAGCCGTTCTCAGTTGGAAGGCAAAATCACGACGAAATATGATTCACTCGGCAGTTTGGGATCTACAAAGGATTTGATTGTATTGCAGTCGGCTTTGACGGCACAAGGAGGCGGTTTAGCACTTAGGGCTTCCACGGTGAAATATTTTAAAAGTGGCAACGGATATTCCCTCCGGAGTGATAGTATTCGGGATGTATTGTGTCGTACTGTGGAGCTTCCATTTTACAAGCGAAATACTTTTTTTGCAGATAATGACCGAGATACCGGTCGAATGCTGAGTATTCGGCAATCGGCACAGGCGTTTGATCGCTTAGTTTCCGCAGTTCCGCAGGTTGGTGTGTTGATTGGTGAATACGGAAATACGCTGTATACAGATTACGGTGGCGATGTTTATAAACGTTATCAAGCGGAGAAACTGGCGGAAAAAACGCTTCAAGCTGCCGCTGAGAAGGTTGCGCTTTACGGAGATGCACCTTATGCTTATACTTGGGCATCGCTGGCTGAAGCGGTTAATCTGCCTATGACCACAACAATGTATTCGGTGGTAGATCGTGCTGTACCTTTTGTGCAGATGGTATTGCGGCAGTTGATGCCCTGCGGTTCCTCGGCAGTAAACATCAGTGGTAATATGAATAGGGATTTTTTGCGTACAATCGCCAGTGGTATTGCACCTCACTATGAAGTCAGTGCTTCGTTTCTGGAAGAATTGAAAAACACCGATGCGGTAAGTTATTATGGTGCGGACTTTGATACATTGAAGAAAACCATTGTGGAACAGTATGCCGATTGGTCTGACTTATATAGTCTCATTATCGGTGCCAAGATGCTTTCCTATGCGGAACCACAAACTGGTGTGCTGAAAACAACTTATGACAATGGGGTATATACCGTTGTCAACCTAAATACAAGTCCAATCACGTTAGACGGTGAAAGGGTACCTGCCGAAGATTTTATCATAAGAGGAGGCACATCATGAACAAGGCAAAATGCACAAAGTGGAGGCCTCAACTTTCCTATGAACGAAAGAAATCCTTGGTTGGATGGGCTTTTATCACTCCATGGTTATTGGGAGCTGCTGTGTTTTTTTTAGTGCCGATGATTCAGTCGGTGCTATACAGCTTTGGCAAAATCAACTTAACTGATACTGGGTTTCATCTGTCCTTGGTGGGTTTTGCCAATTACAGTGAAATTTTCAACAATGATCCGTATTTTATCCCACTGTCTACGGAAAGCTTTGTCGCAATGTTACGCAATACACCCATTATTGTCATTTTTAGTTTGTTCATTGCTTTATTGCTTAACCAAAAGTTTGTAGGACGTACTATGTTCCGTGGCATGTTCTTTCTTCCAGTGATTATTGCAAATGGCGTTATTATCGGCATTATCACTGGGGATTCTATGTCGGATTTCGTAATGTCCTCTGCCAGTGCATCCCAGATGTTCAGTGTGGATTTCCTGAAAAATCTGTTGTCAGAAGCAGGCGTCGGTACATCCTTCATCACTTCTTTGACAAGCATGGTGGATAGTTTGTTTGAGCTGATTTGGAGAACTGGTGTGCAGATTCTGATATTTTTAGCCGGTTTGCAGACGGTTTCCACTGCAATGTATGAAGCCGCTAAAATTGAGGGGGCTACCGGATGGGAGACATTCTGGAAAGTGACATTTCCCATGGTAAGTCCTATGATCTTATTGAATGTAATTTATACGATCATCGATCAGTTTACCGACTCATCGAATCGGATTATGGTATATATTCAGAGACAGACACAGGATATGAAACTGGAGGTCGGTGCTGCAATGTCTTGGATATACTATCTGGCGGTTATGTTGGTTTTGGCGATAGTATATGTCTTAATCAATCGCCATATCTTTTACGATGAATAAACAGCGGGAGGTGAAAAAAATGATTGACACGACAAAAGGCTCAGTGCTTCAAAAACGTAGAATGCGGAGATTATCCAACCATGTAACGATAGTAGCATGGTCGATATTTCGCTATGCATTGCTTTTGGGTTTGTCTTTTGTAATTTTGTATCCGCTGTTGTATATGCTATCAATGGCTTTTCGACCGGCGGAACAGATTTATGATGCTAGTGTAATTTGGGTGCCAAAGTCACTTACGATAGAGAATATTAAAAACGCGTGGGAGCTGATGAATTATAATAACACGTTGATTACCACCTTATATGTTAATGTAGTAAGTTCTTTGCTACAAATCATTACCTGCGCTGTAACCGGATACGGTTTTGCTCGTTTTTCCTTTAAAGGGAAAAATCTGTGTTTTTTACTGGTGGTGCTGATGGTGTTGGTACCTTCACAAATCATCGCGATGCCTATGTTCTTGACATTTAAGACGTTGGCACTGCTCGATACTTACTGGACTTTTTATCTACCTGCCATTTTTGGTGCAGGCATCAAATCTGGACTTTTTATCTTCATCTTCCGGCAGTTCTTCAGGGGGCTGCCGAAGGAGTTGGAGGATGCGGCAGCCATTGACGGTTGCGGTTTTGTAGGCTGTTTTATCCGGATTGTAGTACCAAATGCAGCGACTGTGCTTGTCATGGCAAGTTTGTTATCCATCATGTGGTATTGGAATGACGTATTTACGAGTTCCATGTTTTTGACCAATATGGAGACTGTTACAGTGGCGTTGAGCCATTTGTCTGGCCGAGCCACCCTTCTTACCGGAGGAGCAACAGCGGATCCTTATCAGATTATTACCTTAATGCAGGCTGGTAGCCTTTTGTGTATTTTTCCACTTTTGTTGCTCTATCTGTTTCTACAAAGGTATTTTGTGCAGGGCGTTGAGCGATCCGGTATCGTGGGTTGATGGTGAAACACGCAAAAGATATAAACAAGGGAGGTGCTGTAATTTCAAAAAAGTCGTATAGATCGGCTGTATTCTATTACCAAAAAACAATTAGGAGGAAAGGAACATGAAAAAAAGGTGTTTAAGACTTTTATCTTTAGTATTTGTTTTAACGATGTTAACTTCCCTATTATCTGTTGCAATGATGGTATCTCATGCGAAAAACGATAATCTACTCAATGTAGGTTATGTCAACCTAACCAGCCGTATTGATAATGGCAGCGGCTACACGGTGCAGGATCTGATTGATAACAATCAGTGGTACGGTTGGGGCGACCGACAGAGTGACACAGCGGTGGGACATAACGGCAAGCCCTCAATGAAGGTGTCTGCTGCTGCCATTGGTGCCAATGCACATGATTATGCTTTTTTAAAGTTACCCGCCGGCAAGTATGTTTACTCGGCGTGGATTAAAACCGAAAATTATCAGTCTGCTACTACTTCATTGAATGTAGATATTTACGACGTAGATGTGTTGGACAAAACGGCGGAACTCAATGATCTTGGCACCAATAATCCGCCTAAATCTACAGTAACTAATAATGTTTTCTATAATCAGAATGGCAATAATGAATTTGACACCAATGATTGGACACTATATAGCACCGAGTTTACACTGGAAACAGAAGCAGTCGTACGGGTGAGCTTCGATTCGGTATATAGTTGGGGAACAATTTGGGCATCTGACTTCGCTGTGAAAGCGGTTACGGAAGAGGAAAATCCTCCTGCAGAAGATGATTCGGACAATCGAATGACAGCAGGACAGGTCAATCTTGTGAAGTTTGTGCACAACAGTACTCTCCAAGAGGAGACTGTGCAAGAATTGATCGATGCCGATGTGTGGTACGGCTGGGGGGATCAACTGTCGATAGATGAGATGGTGGGGCATAATGGCAAGCCTTCCTTCACTTGCATCAAGACCGATTCCATCGGTGCTAATGCCCACGCTTGGACATGGTTGCGTTTGCCGGCAGGCACTTATGATTATTCTTGCTGGATCAAGACCGAAAATTATCAATCTTCTACTACTTCATTGAATATAGATATTTACGATGTGGATATGTTGAACAAAGCGGCGGAGAGCAGCAAACTGGGAATGCC
>ERZ827524.1660-NODE-1660-length-19411-cov-3.566078_pt1 | contig 19411 bp, 17 predicted proteins | sample MGYA00519702_ERZ827524 | MGnify/ENA primary metagenome ERZ827524 (study PRJEB31778, sample SAMEA3449341) | human gut metagenome | biome: human gut; feature: human-associated habitat; material: faeces | place: United Kingdom | collected 2010/2012 ...
TATTTGGTGTTTATTTTGGCAAAATGAGAGGAAATGAGAGAACATGAAAAAGTGGGGATATGTCGAACAAACCGCGTAAATACGCCATTTGAAAGCATAACAGAAAATGACGGAAAACCTATATTTTAACCTTGGTAAGGAAGAGGTCACCAGTTCGAATCTGGTTAGCAGCTCCATAAAAACCCCGTAAGTACGTGCTTGCGGGGTTTTTTGTTTTACAGACAAAATATAGATTCACCAATACATTTATAAATTAACGTGACAACATTATTGTAATTAAAATGTGTAACAAAGGACTCTTTAATTACATTATTGTCTTACAGTCATAAGAAACCTGATTAAATAAGACAATATGGATGCATCTGACACAAAATGATTTTCAATACTGCTTAACCACAAATACTCCGCTTTTTCATTTTGCTAGTATTATAAATGTTAACCATGATATTGTTTTCATGCTTCTTCCTGTACATAACCCATATCACTACATTTTAATAATAACTTCTTTTTCTGAATTCCGTTTAATATATTGTGTTCGTTACAATTCTTTTATTGTTCATTCTCAAGACGAAATGATTTTTAGGATTATCATCTTTTTAAAATACCAAAACCGAGAAAACACACTTTTTCGTGTATTCCCTCGGCTTATTAAAATATGGATTCAATTTTTTCGAAAATAATTTTTAATACATTCAAATTCAGCCTACTCATTTAATTGCTCGGAACAAATTCACGAACCCTGAATTTCGCTCCTGTTAATTCACAAATGTTTTTGGCCTGCACAATTTCTTCCTCGGAAATAATATCGACGACTGTCATTCTAACCTCATGACAATATTTCACACAGTCCCTTGTAAATTTGATCATTGCATCAAATGCTCGCCCTGGAAAAATATTTCTCGTAATTATATCATATTTGTCAGACGTCATTTCATTCAGTGACACGGAAACGGCATCAATGTGCCGACATATAAGCTCAGCCGTCGGCTTGGCATTGATCAAGTCAGACAAGCCGTTTGTGTTGAGCCTAAGCTTGATATCAGGATGGTTTTCTTTCATATATGCTGCGCTTTTCAGTAAAAGGTCCAATTCATTTGTCGGTTCGCCGTAGCCGCAAAAAACAGCATGGTCATATTCCGACCAGTCGAATGCATCAATTGCCGCTTTAACATCATCAAACCCAGGCTGGGTGTCATGCCACATTTTCTTTGCCTCGCCGACAACCTCCTTTTTCTCTCTGATACAAAAAACACAGTTACACGGGCATTTATTTGTGATATTAAAATAAGGACTGCCCTCAAAGGTATAAATAATATCAGCCATGATCAATACAAACCTTCTTTACTTTAAGTATTTCTGAATTTTAATTGCATCCAAAGCACAGCCGGCAACGATAAAAACGATTGCGCTGCCTACCGACTGAATGATGCTAAACGGCACTGATGTCCACGCAGATGCAAACGAGTACATAAGCCCCTCTGCAAGCAGATAACCGAATATCGTAATCAGTCCCGAAACCACCGTCATGAGCACTGTTGTTACATGAATAATTCTATGTTTTTCTTTGGTTTTCACATAATAGGCAGTTGCAACAATAAACGGCAGGCTGTTGCAGGCTTTAATAATCGCCGTCGGTACTGCCCACACTGCCGCACCGGCAAGCACATCGGCAAGTCCTCCGCCGATAGCCGCCGCAAGCGCTGCGCAAGGTCCAAGCAGGCAACCAGCCAGATAAATCATCGAATCACCGAAATGAAGATAGCCTTCATTGATCCCGGTGGGAATTTTGATGAACGCTGTCATTACGGCGATTATTGCCGCGAACACTGCAGTAAGTGTGATTTTTTTTACGCTGACTTTTTTCATACTTATGGTCATTCCTTTCTGACGTTATGTCCTCTCAAATGTTTTTCAGAAATGTCTCAAAATCAATGCCGTCATTTCTGTTTTTAATGTCACTCGCTTCGATTGCCTGACTGATAAAGTCAACAGCCTGTTCCACTGCATCAAAAATGGAAACATTGTTTAAGATTTTTCCCATCACAAAGGAAGAAAAAATATCGCCTGTACCGGAAAAGCTTCCTCCCTGCGTGGCGCTTTCAATAAACTCGGCCTCATATGTTTTTACCGAACCGTCGCTGAAAACATAATTTGAAATACGTCCGTTTTCCACTATCCCTGTAACAACAACCGATTGGATACCGCTTTCCAGAAGTTTCTCTCCTGCCAGTATAATATCATTTTCGCCGCTGAGAATTCTAAGTTCGGTAAGATTAGGGGTGATAATGTCAGCTACTGAACAAAGGCGTTTCACACCTTCCACCATTCCCGGAGTATATGTACCGTAAACTTCACCGTCATCTGCCATAACAGGATCAACGAGAAGCAAAGTATCACAGCTTTTAAACCGAGCTATAAAATCAAGAATATATTCATACTGCCTGTCACAAAGAAGAAAGCCGGTAAGAATACCGTCAAAATGAGGTGACAAATTCGACCACTGACGCGTTACTTTCGGTATCATCTCAGTCAAATCAACGCTGTCAAAGCTGTCGTATCCGGTTTGATTTGTAAATACACCTGTTACAACAGGGTTAACCTGAATCCCCATTGCACTCATAACAGGAATGGATGCAGTCAGAGAGCATTTACCAAAACCTGATATATCATTGATGACAGCGCATTTTTTCATAAAAATTATCATTCCTTTTTTGAATTTGTTCCGGTATTGCACTTTGTGCAACATTCTGCCCGATCGTTTATGGGTAAAAAGGAACAAATGGAGTGTGAAAAATAATATTTTTCACGCTAAACTCTTCCCTCTTGATTATTTAACGCTATCATTATATAATAAAACTGTAATCATTTATAGATACAGTTTTTATTAATTTTTGAGGTACAGTTATGAAAAAATACACTAAGCTTTATAACACTGTCAAAGAGATGATTTTAACGGGCGAGCTGCAACCGGGTGACAAAGTTCCGTCTATCAGAAAAGCAGCGGAAATTTATGGAATTTCACTTACCACAGTCCAAAATGCCTACTTTGAGCTGTGCGCTGACGGGTATATTATTGCCCACAGCAAAAGCGGATACTTTGCTTCAGGCATCGCACATAGCCGTCCCAACGAGGAATATAAAAAGGAACAGAGCAATATTATATACGATTTATCCGGCGGTGTTGCCGATGAAGAAAGCTTTGATTTTTCACTATGGCAAAGATACATCAAAAGCGCGCTGAGACAAAGGGACAGATTACTTTCATACAGCCAGCCGAAAGGAGAATATGATCTGCGATGTGCCATAGCGCAGTATATTAAAGAAAAGAGAAACGTTATCACATCTCCCGATAGAATTATTATCGGCGCAGGGGTACAACCGCTGTTGCAGATTCTCTGTTCCCTGCTTGACAAAAAGCTGTGTGTTTCTTTTCCGGATAATAGCTTCGTCTTAGGAATGGGGGTTTTTGCTGATTACGGATTTGATATTCATACAAGAGATAAAGATGCAGATGTTATATATGTATCGCCATCGCACATGACACGCTGGGGCGATGTGATGCCAATTAAAAGGCGGCTTGAGCTTGTTGATTATTCGCAAAAACATCACTCCCTTGTCATTGAAGATGATTATGAGAATGAATTTCTCTACAATGTCAAGCCGACTCCATCTTTATATGCGCTTGGAAAAGGAAATATTATTTACATGGGTTCCTTTTCTGCAATGCTTTTGCCCGGTATAAGAATCAGTTTCATGGTACTGACCAAAGAGTTGACCGAAAAATATAATGAAAATTCATTCAGATACGCACAGACTGCGGGAAAAACGGAACAGATCGCTCTTTGCAGTTACATCAGAGACGGACACATAAAATCGCAAACAAGAAAAATCAGGCGGCTGTATTCCGCCAAAGCCAAAACTTTCGCCGGAATTTTAAAAAAACTAATGCCGGACGCCGAAATTGAAATCGGTGAAAACACACTGCAAATTATTCTTGTCACGCAATTTTATAAACCGTCAGGCGAATTTGAAAAAGCAGGCTTAAAAGTTTTCATTGAAAAATATCAAGACAATAAGATTATCCTAGTGATTTCTCCGTCCGGAATTCCGAGCGGCAAGCTTGAAACCGCAGCACGAAGCCTCACCGATGTAATAATATCTAAGCAAAAAACAGTGTGAAACCGAAAACAAAACGGTGTAAAAAAAACAGCACCAAATATCATTTAACCAGCCGTATTTCCCAATCGACAAAATCTCATATCATGAAAAGCGGCGGAAAAATAATATCTGATACCAACAAAATAGAATGTAATGTTTCTAAAATCAAATCAATAATATCATCTTTTCTCTGATACCTTATCTGTTTTCTTTTAGGGCTTCATGGATAAAATGTAGCAATTCCAAAACGCTTTTGAAATTTCTGGTTCGCTGTTTACCTAACCACTTTACGCTTCCCTGCCAACTGGAATTCTGTCGAAAAAGCACGTTGATAAGGAATCGTACCTGACAAGGTTTGGGATCAGTGTGAACAATATCTTCACAAAAGATATTCTTAGCTTCTCTCGTTTGCTCACCGAAGTCGTTAATCTGTACAAAACTTCTGATGTCCTTCTCTTGCCGTGGAAATCGGTTTTCATCGAGCTGGCGTTCTATTTTGAGTACAAGTTCCGTAAAACTATTAAAGTGTGTGACCTGATCTTGCAGCGCCGCAAAAAAATGCCCGCTGCAATCATATTCACTGCAATTTTCCACCGTAACCAAAAATCTGTTTACCCGTGAAGTAGCCATATTCTTCGCTCCTTGACACTTATTTTTTCTAACCCATATATTACACGAAATCGTTGATTTTCCTCTAACTATAATCAAACCATGATGTCATTATATCATGCCGCCCGATTCTTCCACATGATTGATAGCACCAACAGATCTCTCCATTTCTCAAATATGTTGTATCAATTGCTCTGCATCCCGGCTATGTTTTTCTTTACCTGCGTATTCTTCCCTTACGATTCCGTTGCTTTGCATAGCCGAGCAAAAGATCTCGGCAAAGTCAGGATCAAACTGACGACCCGCATTGGTTTCAATTTCACGCAAAGCTGCTTGAGAGGATATTCTTTTGCGATATGGACGATCAGCAGTCATAGCGTCATAGGCATCTGTAATCCTGACAATTCGGGCAAACACAGGAATTTGTTCCTTTTTCAGTCCAAACGGATATCCTGTTCCATTCCAGTTTTCATGATGAAACAAGCAACATTGCAATAAAATTTCAAAGATATCCCGTCCGCTATATTCCTGATCAAAAGGCGCCAGCTTGTCCTTCACGATGTAAGCTCCGATAATCGGATGTATATGTACAAAATTTTTTTCTGTTTTACTAAGGGGATCGGAGCTATTCCAAATTTCATCAGTAATACCGAGTTTTCCAATATCGTGATATCTGCCCAATATTTTGATTTTTTCCTGATCCGGAATAAACAGTTCAGAAAAGCAACCCGTTTTTTGTAATTGTGCCATCTGACCTATTAAGATTTGTGTATAAAGCCCTACTCGTTCACTATGTTCCTGCACAAACTGTGGTAACGCCTGAAAACTCTTTTCTAATATTTGAATTTTATGATATAACATAGTCCTTCCTCTTATTCAAACATAGATTCTGCGGTCAACTTAATAAGTTGAAATTTTTCCGACCTTGCAAATTTTTATTTACTCATACTAGGATATTTTTACATTATTTAATCTCTGCCTTTTATTGCAATTTATCTAATCAAATAAAGCAAATCACATAATGCTGATTATGTGTATCTCTTACTGCTATACATAAAAAAATAACCGTTCAAAGCCGCTGATAGCAAGTATATTTTAACACTAATTGCCTCTTTTGGCAAGAGAAACACATTAAATTTATATGAATCCTAAAAAGAAGGTATCAAAAATAAGCCGGAAGCGATGAAAATTTTCTTCCGGCTTTGTTTTTATACCTTTTTTTATTTTTTAACAAAACGAAATATTAAGTTGGGGAAAGAACCGGGATTTCAACCAGAGCCGAATGGATTTTTGCGATGCCTTTTTATCACATAATCAGCATTATGTGACGATGAGGATTTGTTGTACTCTTTCCAGGCGATTCAGGTGTTGATTTCCGGTTTCCATAGTATAAATGCGAGTGGTATTGATACTGCTGTGACCTAATAAATCGGCTAACCGAACAATATCTTTTTCGATAGAATAGAAAGTCCGCGCAAACAAATGCCGCAGATTATGAGGATATACTTTATCCGGGGATACTCTTGCTTTTTGACACAAGGATTTCATCTGCCTCCAGATAAAACTCCTATCTAATGGTTTCCCGTTTTTCCCGACAAACACCGCCCCGGTATGAAGACCATTTTTTTTAACATATTCTTTCAATATTTTCTGTAACGACGCGGGGATAAATATAATCCGTGTCTTATTTTTACAGTTAACAATAGCTTTTCCTTCACAAACAGCTTCCACCGTAATATATTTGAGTTCGCTGACACGAATCCCGGTGCCGCAGAGAGTTTGAATGATATACGACAGTCTGGTGCCGTGCGCTGCTTTTACCAAACGTCTGTATTCCTGCTGAGTGAGTTCTTTTTCTTCCCCGCAGAAAATCTGTCTCTGAATTTTTAATAGTTTGACACAATAATTCTGCATTCCCATAAACCTCAAGAAAATGTTGAGAGCTACCAGCATAGAATTAACACTGGCAGGTGCATAATTTTGGGATAAATACTCCTTATAGGCAATAGTCTCATTTTTGCAAATCTCTCTGTCTTGCAGGAAAGCGAAAAAGCAACGAACATCCCGCAGATATTTTTCAAGGGTTGCCTGGCTTTTTTCTTCTTGTTTAAGGTATTGCTGAAATTCTGCCAAAGATGTGTTAAGCATTTGGGACATGGTATTTCCTCCTGAAATATATTCAATACACACTGTATCTTTCCCCATTTTGAATAATAGTATAAGTAATTGAATGAAATCAAGTTGAAAATTTTGAAAATCTGATACAATAGTGATTGCAGAAAAAATGGATAATAATCAAAAGCGCTCTGCCGAGGATCATCAGCAGAGCGCTTTTTTGGAGAGAAATCCGAAAGAAACTGAAGAAAATCAAATAGATTTGGAAAGAGACCGATATTATCCTGTACGCTCAAAATAACCAAATGAAAAGAATGATCAAAAATTCCTTGTGCTAAGACAAACGGTCTGTTTTACGCCACGTGGGACATCCTGCAGCCGTACATCTTTTTTTCCATCCGATCAAAATTCCAAAGCCCGCAATGCACAACAGAGCAATCATCAGAATTAATACGGGTAAATAACTGGTGGTGGCGTCATAAACATACCCATATGCCGGAATTAGTAAAATCGATGCCAACGGCGCTCCCATGGATACCTTTGCAAAGATTTTCTCATAATCTCGCTTTCCGTAAAACATCAAAGTCAGAATCGGAGCAATGACGGCAATGCTGGAGCTGGAAATACCATGCAAAAAAGATGAAGCCGCAAAAACAACAAAATTTGTTCCACTGAATATAAAACCCGCTACGGCTACGAGCCACAGAATGATTATTCCAAGGCATGTTTTCAAACCACCGATTTTATCGCTGACCAATCCGATAGCAATCGCGCCGACGGCGCTACCGACGGAAGAAAGAGACATTCCAATCCCTATCTGACTCAAAGAATAGCCTATCAAACCGCCGTAAGTAGGAATATGCTGAGTAAAAACTGCAGCACCGGTCATAGCAGTCATAAATATCAGCAACAACACAAAAGAGGCAGATCGGGTGGCAACCTTTTCCGGAATTTCAATAGCATCCCTGTTTTCTACAGCTTGAGGAGTTTCCTGCTTTCCGCTTGCTTCGGGTTTCTCTTTGGATGGTCTGTCCCGCAGAAACAGAAAGGCGGAAGCAACAACAACCAAGAAAGTACCGAGCCCAACAATAAAATAAGCATTGCGCCACCTGCTGACCGCAATGATCTGAGATGTTATAGATTGTAAACCGGCAGCAAACAACCAAACAAATGCCATTTGAATACCTAAAATCAGCCCGGTGTTATGGGGAAACCAGCGGTTAATCAGGATCGGACCTAAAAGATTAACCAAAATAGCCGCCCCCATGGCTTGAGGAATAGAAAGCAAGTACCAACCGATCACATTGTTCATCAGACCGAAGCCTGCAAAAGAAAGCGCCTGAAGTGTAGCTGATATCACCGCCAATATACGAATATTGTAACGCCCTACCAATTTTCCGGCATACGGAAGCCACAGGATTGTAACCACTGACATAATGCTGAAATAAAGCGACAAAGTGCCGATTCCCACACCAAGTCCTTGAGAAACGGGAGTGAGAAACAAGCTGGCAGTCATATTAATACCGCCGCTCGCAAAACCGCGAATTAATATGATGCCCACCAATACCGGCAAAGCTCTATTTTGTCGTTTTTCCATCGCTTACTGTTCCTTTCCGATAGTATCCACAATCTGTTTTATATCTTGCAGAGTCAAATAAAATACTTGTTTTCATTAACAGTCAATGCCAGAATGCTTTTTTCAATGTTATCATATCCATTCTTATTTGGTACCTATTATGTGTAGAAACTATAATTTTATACAAAAGCACATAATTACAGACTTTATCCATATATTAACTAAAAAACAGGAGGTTGCTATGAAAACATTGGATGGAAAAGTCGCGGTTGTTACATCTGCAACAAAAGGAATCGGACTGGCATGTGCATTAAAATTAGCGGAAAGAGGCGCACATGTATTTATGGCTGTGCGCAGAGTAGAGGATACGCAAAAAATTTGTGATTCGCATCAAGAAGATGGACTTATAATGACACCAATCTATTTTGACGCTACGGTATCGGACAGTTATGCTTCTATGGTGAAAAAAGTCATACAGCAAGCAAATAGAATTGATATTCTGGTGAATAACTTCGGAATCGGAAAACCCAATGAAGATTTTAATTTGGTGGATGGCAGTGAAAAAGCCTTTTTTGATATCTTGGAGTTAAACCTCGGCAGTGTCTATCGCGTTTCTAAATTAGTCGTTCCACATATGATTGCCAATAACGGCGGAAGCATTGTAAATATTTCTTCCATTGGCGGACTGATTCCTGATATTACGCGGATTGGCTACGGCGTTTCCAAAGCCGCCGTTAATAACATTACAAAGCAAATCGCACTTCAATATGCACGAAATAATATTCGATGTAACGCTGTTTTGCCTGGGCTTACTGCTACCGATGCGGCAATCAAAAATATGCCGAAAGAATTTCTGGAATCATTTCTTGCAAATGTTCCCCTTAATCGTATGGCATCGCCGGAGGATATTGCTAATTCAGTGCTTTTCTTTGCGGGAGAGGAATCGTCTTATATTACCGGACACATTTTGGATGTAGCGGGAGGATACGGATTAGGAACTCCACAATATGCGGAATGGATTCGAAAGCAGCATGAAAACATTGAGCAATGATAAAAAACATGCGCTTTGCCATTTCAAAATAACAGGGGCTGTTAAAACAGTCCCCTGTTATTATTATCTATTAACGTTTTCGTATTACTGTTTTTATCTTATTTCACTGTAAGACTGCCAAAATACAATGCAAATATGTTTGGAAAATGTACCTTGACGTTCTATGGTATTTGTGATATTATTGAATAGTTCAAAAAAGTGATATTTAATATTTTGAATCTTGAGGTGCGTTATGAATCGTATTGGCTTACTTCCTACCTTACACAATATTCTAGAAGAATACGAAGAGATGTGTAAACCTTTCTGCAAAAAGATGAATATTCCGCAAACTGCTTTTGACATTCTAATGTTTCTTGCTAACAATCCGGAATACCCAACTGCCAGAGAAATCATTAAATACAGAGGAATCCGTCCAAACCTTGTTTCATTATACGTGGACAAATTGGTAAACGAAGGCTATCTGAACCGTGAACCTATGAAGGGAAACCGTCGATGCATTAAGCTGACTTGCACAGAGCAAGCCACTCCCATTATTGAAGCGGGACATCAAATGCAAGAGCATTTTTATGAAGTTTTACTGGAAGGAATAGATCAAAACGATATAAAGCAGTTCGGAGAAATCATTGAGCGCTGTGGCAAAAACATAACCTATGCAAAAGAGAAACGGAAGAATGGCGAATTAGTATGAAACTTTTTATTACAATTTTGGTCACGTTTTTTGCCGGTATGGGAGCAGGACTCGGAACGGGGTTCGCCGGTATGAGCGCTGCGGCAGTGATAACGCCAATGCTGGTAACATTTTTGGGCATCGATCCCTATATGGCAGTAGGAATTGCTTTGGCAAGTGATGTCCTGGCCAGTGCAGTCTCTGCCTATACCTATGGAAAAAACAAAAATCTTGATATCAAAAACGGATTTATCATGATGGTATCAGTTCTAACTTTCACCGTAGTCGGCAGTTTTATTTCTAAACTGGTACCTTCTACGGCAATGGGGAATTTTTCCGTATTTATGACGTTTTTGCTTGGTGTTAAATTTATTGTCAAACCGGTCATGACGACAAAAGACGCGATGCAGAAAGCTTCTCCGAAAAAGCGAGCAATTCAATCGGTTCTGTGCGGGATACTGATCGGCTTTATCTGCGGATTTGTCGGCGCAGGAGGTGGCATGATGATGCTGCTTATCCTCACCAGCGTTCTCGGCTATGAGCTAAAAACCGCCGTAGGCACCAGCGTATTTATTATGTCCTTTACCGCCTTCACCGGAGCTGTTTCTCATTTTGCCATCGGCGGAGCGCCGGATTGGCCGGTACTGATTCTCTGTGTATCATTTACTTTACTTTGGGCTCAAGTCGCCGCACTGTTTGCAAACAAAGCTGAACCCAAAACGTTGAATAGAGCTACCGGTATCGTGTTGGTGCTGCTTGGTATCACAATTTTTGTCTTTTCAAAACTAAAATAAAGGAAATTTTACGCCATGAATGCACAGAAAAAATATTTCATCTTCATTTGCTGTCCGGTTTTATCCGGACTTGTATTAGTCTGCGAAGTTTTCCGACAAGCTACAACCAGCTTATTAAATACCGAAAAAACACAGCACTAAAGCATTAAATGCGGTCACAAAGAGATCATATTGTATCGGATAAAGCAGTAAGATTTCTGCCGAAATATTTTTTATATATACGCGAAACGTAATTCTCGTCTGCGAAACCAACTGCTCGCCCTGCATCCTTTACAGAAAGCGAATCGTTCACCATCAAGCTTTTTACCAAATTAAGCTTAGTAATATTAATATACTCTATTAAAGTCTGTCCGGTACAGCGCTTAAACAAATTGCTAAGGTATCCAACACTGAGATTAACATAATCGGCAACCTCCGATACATAGATCCTTTCTCGAATCCGGCTTATAATATATCGCTTAGCAGCTTCTGTATAGCGTTGTTCACTGTACGACACAGAATCGTGAAGGGCAATTCGGCGGTATTCGGAATCCAAATCGGCTATAAGCGTAAACAGCATACCGATGAGTTTTACCGTAGTTGTGTGGCAAAGCGTGTACTCCTCTACAATCTGCTTAAGCTCATGAATCAGCTTCTCCGCTCCCGGAAAAACCATATTTTCGGGCAGAATAAGATCACTGCCCGGTTGTATCTCTGCATAAAATCCTACCGTAATATGATGTTGGCGGCTTTTCGAAAAAAAACGTTCCGGCTCAGATCGGTGGCTTATGATAAATGAGCCTGCCGGTATTATTTTTTGTTTATTCCCTCGGCAGCATATTGTATCGCCTTCAATCAGATATGAAATCTCCATAAAATTTTCATTTACCGAGAAAGATATATCATAATTGTCAGTTGCGTATTCGTGTGCGAATTCAATGGAAGGAATTGATTTAATACTGATAGAATACAAGCTCAAGCCAATCACCTCTTAATAAATAGTATCATAAAATTACTGATCATTCAAGAAAATTAAATTATAATAATCCAGGAATATAAGAATAGTGCATTGATTTTTTTTGCTATGCTCCTATAATGAAGACAGAACGGTAAAACAAATGAAATATTTTTCAGGGTTTTATATTAACAGCAAACAAGAAAGATGTAAAGTATGAAAGGAATGGTCATAACGATGAGCTTATCGCGAATACTGAAAAAAGAGCTGACGGCGCAACCCGTCGGAATTCCATGTGATAAAATTTTGTTTTATCAAGGTGTAAAACAGCATTATTGCGACTACCCGATTATTGCCAAAAGTTATGGAACGGCACAGCTTTTCTCTTCGGCAAAGCCATATATTTATGACAGCGATCAAATAGCCGGATCCATTCGCGGAATCTTTTCATCTGAGTATGATGAGCGCCTGCATAATCATGCCGAAAAAGTGGTTTCATCATACGGAACAAATGGATTTGTTACAAATTCAGATCATTTTGCACCTAATTATCGGACTTTTTTAAAAGACGGGATTCCCGGAACATATCTTAAAATAGAAAGCAGCAAAAAAACACATACCGATGAAAAGTCTCAACGTTTTTTGTCTGCAATGAAGATAACTCTGGACGGATTCTGCTCTATGATTGAAAATTATGCCGATGCCGCAGAAAAGAAATCGGCAGAAGCCGCAAATCCGGAGGCAGCACAGCGGTTTATTGCTATGTCATCTGATCTCAGAGTTTTGCTCAAAGAAGCACCGAAAACCTTCAGTCAGGCATTACAATTAATGTTTCTATGCCATGTTGCGTTCGTCTTACAGGGAAAATATGCTATGGCATTCGGTCGCCTTGATCAGTTTCTTTGGCCATACTATCAAACGGATTTGAAAAAAGGAATTCTTACACGCGAAATCGCTACTGAACTTTTGACAGGGGTATTTTTAAAAATCGGAGAACATCGGTACATCGGCGGAGACGACGTTGTCAATATCTGCATAGGTGGAATAACACCTGACGGTGCAGATGCAGTTAACGAGCTTAGTTATTGCATCCTCGACGCTGTTCGCATTGCCAATATTCCCGGTCCAAACCTTTCTGCCAGACTCCACAATGCAATGCCCGAAAAATTTCTGGATGAGGCAATGAAGGTAATTGCCACCGGTCTCGGATATCCCGCCTTGATGAATGATTCCGTCAACATCCCGGCTCTTTTGCGCCATGGATACGAAGAACAGGATGTTAACGATTACTGCTTTGTAGGATGCATTGAAAATTTTATTCCCGGGAAGCAGCCCCCGTGGTCGGACGGACGGTTTAACGTTCCTATGTATTTTGAACCGCTGATGTTCGGCGGAGTCACACTTCGCAATCCGGACTACATTGGTCCGGACACCGGATCTCTTGCTTCTCTTAAAACGATGGAGGACTTTTTACATGCTTTTCATTTACAGTTAGAATACGGGATTTCTGAATATTTTATGTTTTTCAATAATGAAAATGATCGTTATAATAATGAAAACTACGCGCAACCGTTTCTTTCCATTTTCTGCGAAGATTGCATCGGCAGAGCGCGGGATATCCTTGACGGAGGAGCGAAATACCCTTCGGCACATGGAGCCGGATGCATCGGAATAGCCACTGTTGCGGACAGCTTAGCTGCCGTGGAAAAGTTTATTTATAACGAGAAAAAATACACTTTGGAACAATTGGCACAAGCGATAAAGGCAGACTTTAAGGGCTTTGAGAAAATGCGTGATGATCTTAAGTCCGCTCCGAAATACGGCAACGATGATGATTTTGTTGACAAATATGCAGTGTGGTATGTTGAAGAAATGGAACGCTTGGTATCGTCTTATAAAACTCGTGACGGAGGTCCGGTTTACTCAGCAATAGCATCAAACGTACAAAATATCAGCGCAGGCGAAGAAGTGGCTGCCACTCCTGACGGACGAGGCAGCGGTGAGCCATTATCAGACGCGGCATCTCCGATGCACGGAATGGATCACGAAGGGATAACTGCCGTTATAAAATCAACCACCAAACCTGATTATCGCCTTGTATCATGCGGCACGGTATTAAATCAAAAATTTGCCCCTAAAATGCTGAATGACGATGATTGCAGAAAAAAAGTTTGTGATTTAATTCGAGTATATTTCAAAATGGGAGGTCAGGAGATACAAATAAATTCTGTCTCTCGGGATATGCTGAAAGACGCAATGAAGCATCCGGAAAACTATCAGAACCTGGTAGTCCGTGTATCCGGATTCTCGGCATACTTTGTAAATCTCGACAGATCGGTGCAGCTTGATATTTTAAAACGCACCGAGCATGATGACACGGAAAGCTAAAAAAGCTCAGAAAGGAATAGTTATAAATATGGAGCTTTTTGTCTCTAAAATCCAACGATTTTCCACTGCCGACGGTCCCGGAATCCGTACAACAGTTTTTTTATCCGGATGCAATCTTCGGTGCAAATGGTGTCATAATCCGGAAACATGGGAAGCAAAACAGCAAACGCTGCACTTTCCAAACGGAAAAGAAGAAATCTCAGGCGTCAAGATGAGCGTTGAAGAGGTTTTTGCGGCTGTTATAAAAGATATTGACTTTTATAAAGAATCCGCAGGCGGATTGACAGTGTCAGGCGGCGAACCTCTTTTGCAGTATCAAGCGGTTGCCGAACTGCTTCGCCTTTGCAGGCAGGTAAATATCAATACTCTGGTTGACACCTCCGGAGCAGCTCCATATGAGGCATTTAGGCTTCTTATTCCGGTAACAAATATTTTTTATTATGACATAAAAGCCGCAGATGAAAAAAGATACAAAAGCTTTACCGGCGGTAGCTTTGCGCAGATAAAATATAATCTCCTTCAGTTAAAATCAGACGGTGCCGATGTTGTGCTCAGACTTCCGCTTATTGCCGGCGTTAATACTGATTTAAAATCAGCAGAAACGATTTCCAAATTAGCGATCCAAGCCAAAATTAAGGAAATCCATCTGCTCCCATATCACAAATTCGGAATATCCAAATACGACGCATTGGGAATTGATTACCCTTTCAGAGAAAAACGTCTTGTACCAAAAAAACAGATCGACAAAATTTCAGACTGCTATAAAAACGCAGGATTTGAAGTAAAAATAAATTAAAAGGGGTTTTAAGCATGAAAGCAAAAGCAGCAGTATTTATGGGTGAAAAAAAGCCTTTTGAGATTAGGGAGTTTGAGATCACAAAACCTCCCAAAGGCTATGCGCAGATGAAACTTATTGCAAGCGGAATTTGCGGAACGGATATCCATATGCATAATGGCAAGCTGGCGGTAGCTGCACCAAGCATCATCGGTCATGAGTTTATAGGTCGGATATCAGATGCCGATCCCGAAGAGGCGGCTTCATTCGGGTTAAAAATCGGTGATAATGTAATCGCAGATATTGCGGTTCCGTGCGGAGAATGCCTACTGTGCAAATCCGGAGATGGCGCCAACTGCGTAAATATGAAAGTAACCAATGGCGGATCTATTGACGAAGCTCCCTATCTTTACGGCGGGTATACCGAAGTAAACTACACCCCGCTTGCTAATCTGATTCGCATTCCTGACAGCATTGATCCTGCTGTTGCAGCAATTTTTGCCTGCCCGGGACCGACCGCTATGCATGCTTTTCATTTAGCACGGCTAGCAGGCGTGGATTTTACCAAAATAAGATCAGCAGTTGTTCAAGGCTTAGGTCCTGTTGGCTGCTTCGCTGTTATGTATTTACACGCTATCGGTATTGAATCTGTTTATGCTATCACAGCTGGGAACAATGAGGAACGTGAGGCATTGGCAAAAAAACTTGGAGCAAAAGAAGTTCTGAACCTTACTGCTATGGGTACAGAAGCAGTTACCCAAAGGTTGCAGAAAGAAAACGGCGGACTGGGCGTCGACCTTTGCTTTGAAGCCTCAGGAGCGCCAAGCGCAGTCGTTCAGGGAATGGATATTCTCAGAAACCGCGGCGTTTATCTTGTTCCGGGACAATACAGCAACAGTGGCGGAGTAGTTATCCAACCCCAAATGATTACGTTTAAAGCACTGCATATCATTGGTTCATCACAGTATTCCATGCTGGATGTAAACGCTTATCTTACATTTCTCGATGAGCATAAGCAATTGCATGACTGTATCTCAAAACTAGGTACAAGATATCATATCGAGGAAGTAAACCAGGCATTTGCAGACGCTAAATCCGGAAACAATGTAAAAACAATACTGGTATCGGAAGCATAAAGGCATTTTTATAAAGGAATGAAAAACACAACATGGATTTAATTATTTTCAGCGGACAAAGTAACATGCAAGGTCAAACGGAATGCTTACCATATAACAACAGCGCAGTAAATGATGCATTTGAATACAATTTTGCCGATGATTTATTAATCCCCTTGCGCCATCCGGTCGGAGAAAACCTTGATATAAACGGACGCCCGTTTTGTCCTGATTTCAATGACATCCCCGGTACGATAGAAAAAAGCGCATTACTGGCATCATGGGAAAATCACGCCAATATGGTTCCGGAGTTTTGCAGAAGCTATATTGCCGTTACCGGAGATCAGGTAGCGGCAGTACATGCTGCTAAAGGCTCCACCACAATTGACTATTGGCTAAAAGGAAATCTCGGCTATAATTTTCTTTATCAAAAATCCGTTGCTGCAATTCAAAAAGTGAATCCCCATCATATCTTTTTTGTTTGGCTGCAAGGCGAAAGCGACGCTATTGCAGGGGCATCAAAAGAATGCTATAAAGAAAAGCTTTTGCAATTAAACAGAGATCTGCAAAAAGACCTTCACATTGAAAAATTCGGCATTATTTTGGTAGGACGTTTCACCGGCGATGAGCGTGATGACTGCATTATTCATGCGCAAAAAGAAATCTGTACGGAAAATAAAGATTTTTTGATGTTGACCACTATTACGGAGCAAATGACGCAAATTAAAAAATTTATGAATCCGTTTGCAGACGGACATTATAACTGTCAGGGGCAGGAGATTATCGGCGCATTTGCCGGTCACGCGTTAGGCATATACCGTCTATCTCAAAAATAGTTTTGCTATGGATATTGTATCTCTTATTCGCTTTAACTTTTTACTCCAAAGAAGATTTTGCCGATTCTTTTATATATTCTTTCGGAGATACCCCCATTTTCTTTTTAAAAACCTTGGAAAAATACAGCGGATCCGAGAAACCACACAGCTTTGAAATATCGCTGATACAGGAAATTCTTTTTTCCATGAGCGAGCAGGCATTCTGAATGCGAAGCAGAGTCACATATTGTTGAACCGGCAATCCGAATTCCTTTTTAAAGATTTCCGATATGTATTTTTTACTGTATGAAAATTCATTTGCAAGTTTTTCTATCGTGAAATCAATATCACAATAATTTTCGTCAAGATACTTTTTTATTAAAAGTATCTTTTCTTTATACTTTGCGGATATATCTGCATTAGAATTTTTTCTTTCTATTATGGAAAAAGCATATAGCAGCCCAGACTCCGAAATCAAATCAATATTTCCCGTGTCAGACTTTTTCAAAAAACACTCCCATATTTCAATCAGTTCCCCGCAGTCTGAAACCACACAGTTTTTCTGTGTAATTTTAAACTGTTCAAACAACATATTCGCCCGTATTCCCAGAAAACTTATATACATATATTTCAAATCAGAAGCTGACTCAATGGAATATTGAGCAGCGGCAAAAGTAAAAAAGATATCACCGGCTTTTACCTCAAAATCGCCGTAAATAGTATGCAGCTTACCGATTCCATCGGTAACTAAATGAATTCGATGCGCTGTGTCGGATCTGAATTGCAGCATATTTCGATCTTCGGTTTCGTAAACAAAATTCAGAGTATAAAGTGTATCCGGAGCCGGCGTAGAGGTGTTAAATTTACATATATTCATCTTTATGACTATTCCTTTCTGAGCTTTTGTCCAAAACTTGATAGGTTCATTTTATCGATCTCTTATCATTTTGTCAATGGATTTCCGGATATTTTACATGTATTTACGGATATTCTCCATTTACTTTCATTTCTGCAAAAGATATAATACAGACAGAAAGGTGAGTGATTAAAATGAAAAAAATACGTATCGGCGTTGTAGGCGCAGGCAGAGGCACCAGCATGATTAACTACAGCGAATATTCGGGTATGTCAGAGCTTGTTGCCATCTGCGACAAAAATGAAGAAATTCTTGAAGTTCAGAAAAAAGCTCTAAACGACGATAAAATTCGTTATTATAAAGATTTTGATCAATTTATTAATCATGACATGGATGCGGTAGTGCTTGCCAATTATGCCAACGAACACGCCCCGTTTGCGATTCGCTGTTTAGAAAAAGGACTGCATGTTTTCAGCGAAGTGCTGCCCTGTCAGACAATGAAAGAAGCGGTAGAACTTATTGAAGCAGTAGAAAAAAGCGGAAAAATATACGCTTACGGAGAAAATTATTGCTATATGCCGGCGCCGCATGAAATGAGAAGGCTTTACCAAGAAAATAAAATCGGCGAATTTCAGTATGGCGAGGGCGAATACATCCATAACTGCGAGTCTATTTGGCCGTCAATAACCTACGGTGAAGAAGATCACTGGCGCAATAATATGTACTCAACTTTCTACTGCACACATTCCATTGGACCGCTCATTCATATTACCGGTCTAAGACCTGTATCGGTGATTGGTTTCGAGGGCACCATGAATGAAGCAAATCTCAGGGTAGGCTCTAAAGCCGGGCTTTTCGGAATCGAAATGATTACCCTTGAAAACGGCGGTATCATAAAAAGCATTCATGGGCACTTATACAGAAACTCCATATGGTATTCCCTGTATGGTTCAAAGGGAAGCATGGAAAGCGCTCGGGAAATTGCAGAAAACGATGACATTCAGAGAATATATGTCAACGCAGATCAGTACGAAGGTCAATATAGCGAACAGCAGATTGAGAATCGCAAATTGGAACTTGATGAAAAGACAAATACTTTTGGTCATGGCGGCTCGGATTTCTATTGCATGGATGAGTTTATTAAAAAGATTAACGGTGATTCGCAAGCAGATATCATAGATGTTTATGAAGCGCTTGATATGTTCCTTCCGGGTATGTTTGCCTATCGCTCCATTCTCAGAGGTGGAATTTCAGTTGAAATTCCAAATTTGAGAAAACCAGAAGAGAGAGAAAAATACAGAAATGATACAGCATGCACCGATCCTAAGGTTGCCGGCGGTATGCTATTGCCAACATTTTCAAAAGGCACACCTCAAATTGATAAAAAGGTGTATGAGGCAGTGAACAGAAAATTTGAGGCAAGCAAATATTCAGCCGACGATCCATATTTCAGCGCAGTCATGGCTCAAGGCAGACCGGAAGAAAAATAAATACTTATTTAAAGGAGCATGCTTTTATGAATACAAAAGAAATACGTATTGGCGTTATGGGAACTCTT
>ERZ827524.1672-NODE-1672-length-19277-cov-10.637030_pt1 | contig 19277 bp, 17 predicted proteins | sample MGYA00519702_ERZ827524 | MGnify/ENA primary metagenome ERZ827524 (study PRJEB31778, sample SAMEA3449341) | human gut metagenome | biome: human gut; feature: human-associated habitat; material: faeces | place: United Kingdom | collected 2010/2012 ...
ACCTCTTCCCATTCCGAACAGAGAAGTTAAGCTCACTAACGCCGATGGTACTGCGGTTTTCCCGTGGGAGAGTAGGTAGCCGCCTCTTCAAGGTCAGATCGTAAGGTCTGACCTTTTTTTATGCCCTTTTGCACAGCCTTGCGCCCCAGGCTTGTCCTTTCCCTATGCCTTCCTGTGCCTTATTCTTCCGTGTGGCGCGGGGTGTTCTGTTGGGATGCCTGGCACAGCCCTCCCATTGCGAAGGAGCCCCCGTTTGACCGTGGTGTCTTTTTCGGATCTTCCGGGCGCTTGGGCTTCTGCTGCCCGCCCTTCCTGGTATGGCTGGCCGGCAACGGAACCGGCTGACGGAAAAACGGGGCTTCGGAGATGAGATAAAGAATCTTGTAAATCGGTGGCTTGCCCCGAATAGGCTTGGTGCTTGGAATCTTTTTACTATCTTTACTCCAAAGCACAGACTATGATAGAGATACCCGAGTCCCGCACCTTGGCGAAGCAGGCGGCCGATGTATTGGCTGGCCGGACGGTTACCGATGTTTTCAACGCTACCCACCCGCATAAATTTACATGGTATACCGGTGACCCGGCTGCATACAAGGAGTTGCTCGCCGGAAAGAAAGTCCTGTCTGCCGCAGGATACGGCGCATTTGCCGACCTGCTGTTGGAAGAAAAGGTGCATATTGCGCTTTCGGACGGGGTGCACATGCGTTACTGTCCGGCCGGTGCGGACATCCCGCCCAAATACCAGTTGCTGATAACATTCGATGATGACAGTTTCCTGGTCTTCACGGTGGCCATGTATGGCGGGATCAATGCTTTCCGGGATAAACTGGACAATCCCTACTACCTTGGTGCTTTGTCGAAGCCTTCCCCGCTCGACGACCGGTTTGATTCCGCTTATTTCGACCGTTTGGTGACCGGAGCCAAGCCTAATCTTTCCGCCAAAGCGTTCCTCGCCACGGAACAACGGATTCCCGGCTTGGGAAACGGCGTCCTGCAGGATATTCTTTTCAATGCACGGATCCATCCTAAACGGAAGATGGCTGCGTTGGGCGGGCGTGGGTTGGACGCGTTGTTCGGTGCAGTGAAATCTACGCTGGCGGAAATGGCGGCAGCGGGTGGCCGGGATACGGAAAAGGATCTTTTCGGCAATCCCGGCGGGTACAAGGTTGTGCTCTCGAAAAATACATATACGGATCCGTGCCCTGTATGCGGAGGTGTGATCGTCAAGGAAGCCTATCTGGGCGGGGCGGTTTACTATTGCCCGCATTGCCAGCCGTTGAAATAGCACCGGGTTTACCGGGGGCTGTTTTTCAAAGATGTCCGGCCTGCGGTTCCGCCGAAAGGATGAACGGCAAAAGCCGGGGATTTCCCCGGCTTTTGCGTAATTGTGCGGCAGATAGGTTATTGGCCGCATTGGCGACCGGATAACTGTGCGGACTCTCCCTGTGCGACCCTGTCCCGGGAGCCCGTATTATTCGGTGTAACTTCTGCTGTTGTTGCGCAGCCACGTGTGCGTTGGCGGCTTTCTCTTTCATCCGGGCGGCGCGCTTCTCGCTGTCGGGGTGCGATGAAAACATCTTCTGTACGGTCGATGCCTTGACGCCCTTCGGAAGTCCTGCCAGTTTGTTCAGCGAATTGCCCGTCGCATAGGGGCTGAAACCGTGTTTTACGGAGAATTGAAATCCGTATTTATCGGCTTCCTGCTCCTGTTTCTGCGAGAATTGCGCCGCGGTGAACGTTACGAGTTCGCCCAGCTGCGAGCCGCTCAGCTTGGCCAGCGTGCTCCCCTCCGCAGCCCGCAATGACGCCGGGCTGCGGATGCCAGACAGGCGTTTTCCATCGCATGCTTTGTGTCCGCATGGATCCGGGCGGAGATCGGGCGTGCCGTGTCGTTCGCGGAAAATCGGGAGTCTGTTATTTTTCCGACTTTACGAAATCGAGGATCGCCCGGGCCGTAGTTTCCGGCTCTTCGAGGAAGCCCATGTGTCCCGAGTGTTCGAGCCACACGACCCCGGCCTGGGGATGCTCGGCAACCATCTTTTCTGCCGCCTCGGGCGGGATGTAGCCATCCTTTTTCCCGAGGATGAACAGTTGCGGGACATCCGACGAGCGCAACATCGCGTTCTGGTCTTTGCGGGTGATCATGCCTCCCAGCAGTGCGACGATCCCTTCGTCTTCGGTAAGGAAAACCTGCTCGGTCAGGTCTTCGATATACGCTTGCATCCGCGTGCGGTTCTCCTCGGCAAAGCCTGCTGCCGGAGCTACCCGGGCGAGCATGTCCTTCTTGCCTGCCTTTACGAGGACGATCTCCCTGCGGCGGTTTTCGGCCTTTTCGGGAGTATCGGGGTTGGGGGTGGAACTGAGCAGGACGAGCCCGTCGAGCATCCCGGGATGACGCTCGCAGAATGCCAGTGCCACGTAGCCTCCCATGGAGTGCCCTACGAGCGTACAGCGCCCGATGCCCAGAGCCGTGAGGGCGTCGGCTACCGTGTCGGCCAGGAAATCCATCGTATGCACTTCGCCTGTGACGACCGAAATGCCGTGACCCGGCAGGTCGAGCGTCACTACGCGTACCTCTTTATATAGGTAGGGGACGAAATCCTCCCATACCAATGCCGATTCGAGATAGCCGTGCAGCAGCACGACACACTTGTCACCGACCTGCGAATCGCAGACATGCAGGGCCGTAGACCCTGCCATTATAAATTTTTCGGTCATGTTCCGGGAATTATTCCTTCTCGTCATCCCCTTCGTCGAGGTAGTCGAGTACGGATTCGCGCCGCGTCGTGCCGAGGAGATCCTCGTCGTCCTCTTCGTCGATCGAACGGTAGAGCGAGTGCCGCTCTTTGCCGCTCTTGCGTATCGGATCGAGGCGTTTTGCCTTTCGAAGTTCGTCCGCGTCGTGTTCGCGGATTCCCTTGGGTGTTTTCATGGGTGGGAGAGGATTGGTTTTAGAAATTGTCGGTTTCGAATACCCCGCTGAAAACCCTGCGGGCAGGGCCCGTGAGCCTGATATTCGTATAATTCTGTGTCCCGGCCTCGTGCGTGAAGTCCACGATCAGCTCTCCGCCGGGAACCTGTATCCGGTATTTTGTCGTTCCGTGCTGCAAAGCATAGTTGGTTATGATCGCCGCAGCCGTGGCACCCGTGCCGCAGGCCAGCGTCTCGTGCTCGACGCCCCGTTCATAGGTGCGCATACGGATCGCCCCGTTGCCCGTGACCTCGACGAAATTGACGTTCGTACCCTGCGGGAACCGCCCCGTATCGTAACGGATACCCCTGCCGCGCCCGTTTACGTCGATGCCGTCGACATCATGCACCATTTCCACGTAGTGGGGAACCCCCGTATTGAGGAACCACCAGCCGTCGCCGCTACGGATTTCCGATACATTTATCATGCCCAACTCGATTTCGCCCGCGGGGCCCTGCGCACGCCGGATGTGTGCCGTATGCACCCCGTCCGTCGCGTCGAAATATTTGGTTTCCCCGCCGATGCCCAGATGTTCGGCGAAGAGCGCGAAGCAACGGGCGCCGTTGCCGCACATCTCCCCTGCCGACCCGTCGGCGTTGTAGTAACGCATCGAGCAGTCCAGCTCGGCGCTGCGGCGCAGGGTCATCAGCCCGTCGGCACCGATGCCGAAATGACGGTCGCATAGGGCGGCGATACGCCTGGCACCCGGCCGGAATACCTCTCCGCGGTCGTCGATCAGGATGAAATCGTTGCCTGCCCCCTCGTATTTGACGAATTTTACCAGCACTTCCGATAGTGGTTATATCATCGCAAAAATAATAAAACTTCTAAAAGTTTTACTACTTTTGTGGAAAATATGCGTATTCGCCGGTACCGGCAGGCGCCCGTATTGTTTTTTCAGAAAACCTATAAATACAATTCCCATGAAAAGTGTGCTTTTCAAGCATCGTTCGATACGTAAGTTCCGTTCCACCCCAATTCCCGAGGACGTGCTGCACGAGATTCTCGAAGCGGCATCGCGTGCTTCGACATGCGGCAACATGCAGCTCTATTCACTGGTCGTGACCCGCGATGCCGCTTTGCGCGGGAGGCTCGCCCCGTGCCACTTCAACCAGCCGATGGTAACGCAGGCCCCGTGCGTGGTGACGGTCTGCGCCGATGTGCACCGGTTCTCGATGTGGTGCCGGCAGCGCGATGCAGATCCGGCCTATGACAATTTCGCGTGGTTCCTCAATGCCGCGACCGATGCCCTGCTCGCTGCCCAGAACCTGTGCGTCGAGGCTGAACTGAAGGGGCTGGGCATTTGCTATCTCGGAACGACGATCTATACTGCCGGCGAGATCGCTGACATTCTGGAACTGCCCAAGGGCGTCATTCCGCTGACGACCGTCGTCGTGGGGTATCCCGACGAGTCGCCCGGGCTGACCGACCGCCTGCCGCTCGAAGGCGTGGTGCACTATGAGAAATATACCGACTATACGGCCGCCGAAATCGACGAGTTGTGGGCCGAGCGTGAAGAGTCGGAGCTCACCAAACGCCTCCTCGAGGAGAACGACCTGCCCAACCTGGCGCAGGTCTTCACGCAGCGCCGCTACGTCCGCAAGGACAACCTCGCGATTTCGAACTCCTATTTCGCGCTCCTGAAGGAAAAAGGGTTCTTTAACAACTGACGCTGGGGTGCGGGGGGCCTGTCGTATATTCGTTGCCGCCATGCTGGGCCTGATCTGCTCCGCATGCAGCGTCACACGCAAAATCCCCGAAGGTCAGTACCTGTTGCAGAAGGTGAAGATCGACGCCGACAAGTCGACGCCCCGCAAGGAGCGTATCACTGCGGCTGATTTCGAGAAATACGTGCGCCAGACCCCTAACAAACGTTTTCTGGGTACCAATTTCTATGTCTGGCTCTACGAGCAGGCCAATCCCGGCAAGCAGAACTGGTGGAACAACTGGAAGCGCCGGATCGGGCAGGAGCCCGTATTGCTGGACATGGGCCTGACGGAGCGGAGTGCCCAGAACCTGAAGATCTTTATGGATTCGAAGGGATTTCGCGCGTCGCAGGTGACCTTCGAGGTGGATACCACTTCGCGGCGCAAACGCGCCAGGGTCACCTACCGAACCCGGCAGGGCGAGCCTTACCGGATCGACTCCGTTTCCTATGAGTTCCGGGACAAGTTCCTCGAACAGATCATCCTTCCCGATACCGCCAATACGCTGCTCCGCAAGGGCGGCATCTTCGACATCACGGTACTCGACCGCGAGCGCGAGCGTATTGCGGCCTACCTCAAGGAGCGGGGGTATTACAACTTTACGGTCAACAACATCGAGTATGTGGCCGATACGCTGGGCGGCGGCCATAAGGTCGGGCTCGAACTGGTTGTCAAGCAGAACCTTACGGGATATGACGAGCGCGGCCTTCCGGTCATGGACAACAACATGGTCTACCGTATCGACCAGATCAACGTCTTCCCCAATTACGACCCTACGGTAGCCCGAACCGATTCGACCTTCCTGCAGCGGCTCGACACGCTCTATTACCGCGGCCTGAATATCGTCTACGAGAAACGCCCCAACCTGCGACCCGCGATCCTGCGGCAGGCGGTGCCGCTCTACCCGAACTATGTCTACAATTCGGCACAGGTGAACCGCGCGTATACCGACCTGATGTCGCTCGGGTATTTCAAGAGCGCCAAAATCGAATTCGAGGAGCAGCCCCAGAGTGCCGATGTCACCAACTATGTCTCCTTTATCGGAGCATCGGCCGATTCCACGCAGACCCGCTATACGCGGGAAGGGTACCTGAAATGCAATATCCTCTGTACCCCGACCCTGAAACAGAGCTTCAAGGTCGATCTGGAAGGAAGCACCACGTCGAGCTTCTACGGGCTGAAAGCCACCGTGGGCTACCAAAACCGCAATATTTTCCGGGGTGCCGAAGCATTCGACGTTTCGTTCACGGCCGGTTATGAGTTTATGAAGGCTCCCGATGCCAAGAAGAAGCGGGCTACGGAGTTCGGCATAACGACCGGGCTGACTTTCCCGCGTTTCCTGATGCCCTGGCGCACGCGGCGGTTCCGTTCGGTCAACCAGCCCAAGACCAAGGTCGAGTTGTCGGTCAATTTCCAGGATCGCCCCTATTACCGGCGCACGCTTTCCAGCGCGGGCATCACCTACCAGTGGACGAACGACCGTTACTCGTCGTTCTCGCTGCGGCCCATCGACATCAACGTGGTCGATGTCAACAACCTCGACGAATCGTTCCTGATGATAAACAAGACCGACTCTGCGGGGCACCAGGAACTCACTCCGAACAAGTACCTGCTCGAGAGTTTCCGGACGCAGTTCATCGGCGGGCTGACGTTCGGCTATTCGTACAACAACCAGCGCAAGAACCTTGGGGGCAATGCGACCAATATTCGGTTCAATTTCGAGACGGCGGGCAACCTGATCGACGCCGTAGACCGCCTGTTCTACGCACGTCCCAAAGACGGAAGCCCGGCCAAGATCTTCGGGATCGAATATTCACAGTATTTCCGTACCGACCTGAGCATCAGCCGCAAGATCATGCTGGGCGGCGCCACGGCACTCGTCGGCCGCATCTATGGCGGCGTGGCGATGGCTTACGGCAATTCGGCCTCCGTTCCGTTTGACCGCCAGTTCTATTGCGGCGGCAGCAACGGCATGCGCGGCTGGGCGCCCCGTACGCTGGGGCAGGGTTCGGTGCCCGACCCTCACAGCTCCTTCCCGATACAGACGGGCGATGTGAAGCTGGAGGCCAACCTCGAACTGCGTTTCCCGGTATGGGGCATGGTGCATGGCGCGACCTTCTTCGACCTGGGAAACATTTGGTATATCCGCCAGAGCTCCGACTACTCCGACGATGCGGTCTTTCATTTCGACAAGTTTTACAAGCAGTTGGGTTTCAATACGGGGATCGGCCTGCGGCTGGACATCAAGTTTGCGGTACTCCGCCTCGACTGGGGCGTGCAGCTCCATAATCCGAACAATCCCTCCGGCGAAAAGTGGATACACAACCTGCGCTGGAAAAATACGGCGCTCAATTTCGGCGTGGGGTATCCCTTCTGATCCCCGCCCTTTCCTTTTTTGCCGGCGGAGGATTACCCTCGGAGCCCGACGCATAAAGCCTCCCCGGCCGTATGGCCGGGGAGGCTTCGTTGTCTGCGGCAATGCCGTGCCGTCAGTTCTGTGCCTTGTACTGCGAAGGCGACATGCCCGTATTGCGTTTGAAGTAGCTGCCGAAGAACGATTGGTTCGGGAAATTGAGGTAGTAGGCGATCTCCTGAATGCTCATGGTGGAATATTTGAGCAGTGTCTTGGCCTCGATGATCACGTAGTTGTCGATCCACTCCGAAACCGACAGCCCGCTGATCCGTTTTATGAGCGTCGTGAGGTATTTGGGCGTGATGCAGAGTTGTCGGGCATAGAACCCCACGCTGCGTTCGGTGCGGTAGTGTTCGCCCAGCAAGTGCGTGAATTGCTTGAAATATTCTTCGGCCCGGTTGTGTATGGGATTCTGTACTTCGGGATGCTCCGAGAGGTAGTTGTAGAGGACGTCCCCGACCTTGTAGATCGTCGCGGCAATCAGCCCGTTGATGATATCGTACGTGAAATGGGTTTCTTTGCCCCGGGTTTCACGCTCGATCTGCGCGATGAAACTGCGTATCGAGTGGCTTTCCTCGTGCGTGAGCGTCAGGCAGGGGTTGGCTGCGAATTGCAGGAAAAGCTGGAGCAGGTTTTTTGTGTCGATGTTGATGCGGCGCAGGAAATCGGGTGATACGACGATTACGTTGGCCCTGAAATACTCCTCCGACTTGACCTGGAGGATATTCTTCGGGCTGAAGATGAAGATCGAATTTTTCTTCAGCCGGTATTCGTGCAGGTTGAGCGATACGCTGGTTTCGCCTTCCGTGCCGACGCCGATGACGAAGGCGTCGATGCGGCACGGGAACCGGAAAATTTCCATACGGTTGTCGCTGCTGGCCGTGAAGCACTCCCTCATCAGGCCCTGGCGGTTGTCCCCGGACATTTCGATGAGCTGCGACAGCGTGAATGAGTTGATCATAGTTTCTGTGTGTTTTCTGTTCATTTATCCCTTACAGTCGGGCTGAATATAGCAAAAAAACAGTAATTTAAGTTCATTATGTTCGATAATCGAACGAAATGAACAATATAGACTCCTTTCCGTATTTTTCCGGTTGTTTTGCCGGATATGGGCATGAAAAAAGTGCCGGGGAGCCGGCACTTTTTAAGTTTTTATTTTGAGTTTATTCGTCTTACCTTATTTTGCCGCAGGTGCTGCGGGAGCGGCGGGCGTAGCTGCCGGGGCGTCCGTGATCCCCAGTTCCTTCTTCACGGCCGGGGCGAGGTCGGTCAGCATGGCCTCGTCGAAATAGGCCAGCGACCCTGTCGAAGTGTCGAAGACTGCCAGGTAGCTGCCTGCGGTCGCAACCTTGTCGATAGCGGCCTTGGCCTTGTCGATGATCGGGGCCAGCAACTCGTTGTAACGCTTCTGGAGATCCTGCTGTGCGACCTGTTCGAAATCGTTGCGGCGCTGGATGAGATCATTCAGTTCCTTCTCTTTGAGCTGGCGTACGGCGTCCGACATGGTCGAGAAATTCTTGTTGAACTCCTGGTACTTGTTATTGTATTCGACGACAATGTTCTCCATGCTCTCCTGAAGATCCTTACTGTAAGCTTCGATGTTGGTCTGCATCTCCTTCATTTCCGGCATCACCGAGATAACTTCCTGGGTGTTGATGCGCCCGAATTTCTGTGCGAAGAGCGATGTGGCGCCCATCACGAATACAACCGCAAGGGTTAGTTTGATTGCTTTTTTCATAAATTATCAGTTAATGTTTTGATGATCCTATTTTTTGAGGACGTCGATAACCTGCTGCGTACGGTCTACGCTGGGGTTCGAGTAGAGCAGTGTCGGGTTATTGGCCGAATCGAGCACCACGTCGGCACCTACCTGCTTGGCATAGGCTTCGATCGCGGAGAATACCTTTTTCTGGATCGGCTCGATCATTTCGACACGCTTTTTCATCAGGGTGCCGTCATTGCCGAAGAGTGTTTCCTGATACTCCTGTGCCGCTTTTTCTTTGGCCAGGATGTCGTTTTCCCGAGTCTGGCGCGTCGCGGCCGTGAGCGAGGCTTTCTGGTTCATGTAATTGTTGTAGAGCGTCTCCACCTCGGCGAACTTCGCGTCTACCATATCCTGATATTGTTCGGCCAGTTTGTCCAGCGTGGAAAGCGCAGTGTTGTAGGCGTCGATGGACTTGAAGACCTTTTCGCTGTTTACGATTATGTAGTTCTGGGCAGCCAGTGTGCCAGCCGAGAGAACGAATGCCGCTATTAAAATCAGACGTTTCATAATCCTTTGTGTTTTAAGTTAATATTCAGCCGGTTTCCCGGAACGGTGCTATAAATATAACTATTTTCTTTCAAATTTATTGCCACACTGCGCTTTATTTGCGCTTCCCGTATGTTTGCCCGGAAAGCCGGCTGGGGAGTTGCCCTCCCGCTGGCCGCCCCGCCGTGCCGCGGTTTAGAACTGCTGGCCCAGTACGAAGTGGAACTGGCTGCCGCTCTTCTTGGTCGAACCTGCCGGGGCGTCGAATCCGTAACCCCAGTCGATACCCAGCATACCCACCACCGGCAGGTAGAGGCGGACGCCGAAGCCGGCCGAACGCTTGATCTTGAAGGGCGAGAACTTCTTCCACGATTCGAACGCATTACCGCCTTCGAGGAAGCCCAGTACATAGATCTGCGACGAGGGTTTCAGGATGACCGGGTAGCGCAACTCGGCCGTGTATTTGTTGTAGCCGACTGAATAGTCGCTCGTGGGGTCGAGTGCCCCGTCTTCGTAACCGCGCATCGAGATGATGTCGATACCGTATATATTATACCCCGACATACCGTCGCCGCCGACCTCGAAACGCTCGAAAGGCGAAACCTTGTGTTTATTGTAGTTGCCCAGGTAACCCATCTCGGCCTTGAGCATCAGCACCAGGTGCGAGTTTTTCGTCAGCGCCTGGAACCACTGAGCCTTGAACTGCCATTTGTGGAACTCTACCCAGCGGTAACGCTCCTGGTTGGCCTTGTCGGCGGTCGTGCTGTTCGTGCTGTTGGCCAGTTGTTCGAGTTTCTTATAATCCTTGCCGTCCCAGAGCGAGTAGGGGGGCGTGAACTGTACCGAAGCGCTGAACTCCGAACCGCGGCGCGGATAGATCGGCTGGTCGACCGAGTTGCGGGCGAATACGAGTTTGAGCGAAAGCAGGTTGGCCGCACCGTTGGTCATGCCGAACGTGTTCCAGTTCTTGAGCGAGAAACGTTCGTAGCTGGCCTCGCCGTAGAGCGTGAAGTAGGGGTCGGGCCAGTTCAGACGCTTACCCAGACCGGCTGCCACGCCGTACGTGCGGAAATACTGCGTACTCTTCTGCCATACGTAGTAGGCGTTGTTCTGCTCGGAGAAATGCGCCGAGATCGTGAACGAGTTGGGTTTCTTGCCGCCGAGCCACGGGTCGGTGAAACTCAGGGCAAAGGCCTTATAATAGGTACCGTTGGTCTGGGCCGATAACGACAGACGCTGGTTCTGTCCCATCGGGTAGGGGCGCCATGCGCCTTTTTTGAAGAAATTTTTGACCGAAAGGTTGTTGAGCGTGATGCCGACCGAACCCACGAACGTACCGGAACCCCAGCCGCCCGCGATGTTGAACTGGTCGGATGCCTGCTCCTCGAGCGGCCAGTTGACGTTGACAAGCCGGTCGGATACCGGTTTGATGTCGGGCATGATCGTTTCGGGGTTGAAATGACCCATCGAACCGAGCGTGCGGATGGTCTGCATCAGCAGCGAGCGGTCGTAGAGTTCGCCCGGAAAGGTGCGCAGCTCGCGGCGGATGACCTCGTCGTCGACGCGCTGGTTGCCCGTGATGCCCACCTCGTTGATCTGGAACTGCTTGCCCTCGAATACCTTGACCTCGATGTCGATCGAGTCCGGGCCGATGATCGTCTCGGCGGGTTCGATCTGCGACATCAGGTAGCCGTTGTTCTGGTAGAGCGACGAGACGGACATCGCTTCGGGGTCGGTTTCCTTGCCGATGCCCAGTCGTTTGTGCATCGACTTTTTGTCGTAGGTGTCGCCCTTGCTCACGCCGAACATCTGCTGCAGGTCGTTGGTTTCGTAGACCGAGTTGCCCACCCACGATACGTTGCGGATGTAGTATTTGTTGCCTTCCGAGACTTCGAGGTCGATGCCCAGCCGCTTGTCATTGATCGGGTAGATCGAATCGCGCACGATCGTAGCGTTACGGTAACCGCGCGAGTTGTAGAAGTCGATCAGGAGGTCTTTGTCCTCTTCGTAATCGTTTTCGTTGAGCTTCGCCCCGCGGAAAATGTTGATGCTCTTCTGGTGGGTCTTCTTGAAGGTACGGCGCAGGCGCTTGTCCTTGAACTGTTCGTTGCCCGTGAAATTGATCTTGCCGATCTTGACCTTGTTCTTGCGGTCGATGAGGAACGTGACGTTCACCATCTGCGGGCGCAGCGTGTCGTTGGTGATGCGCACGTCCACCTCCGTATTGCGGAAGGCTTTTTCCGACCAGTAGGCCTTGATGAGTTTTTTGTTCTTGTCGATGATATAATCCGACAATTCGCTGCCCCGCTTGAGTTTGAGCTTCTCCAGCAGGTCTTTCTTCTTGCCCTTCGAGATGCCTTCGAAATCCCAGTTGTTGACACGGGGACGCTCCTTGAGGAAAACCTCCAGGTCGAGGCTGTCGCCTTCGATCTGGGCACCGATCTTCACGTCGGAGAAGAACCGCTGGCTCCACAGGCGCGAAATGGCATTGGCGATGAAATTGCTGGGCAGGTAGATCGAGTCGCCTGCGATCAGTCCGGCCGAGGATTTGAGAATGTCGGAATTGAGGTACTGCACACCGTGGATATTGATGTCGCGGATGTAGTAGAGCTTCTGGGGGTCATCCTGCCGCATCATGGGGGCGTTTTCCGGGAATGCGGGCTTCGACGAGGCCGCGGTGTCTGCAGGATTCTGTTCCTGGGCGAATATATTCGTGCAGCATAACACGAAGGTCACGGCTGCCGTGAATATCTTACCGAAATAATTCATCTATTTTAATCTAATCTTTACTTCATCTATTTAACCAGCCCGAAACGTCGGTCGCGGCGGGCGTATTCCTCCATTGCCCGGTCGAACTCCTCTTCGGTGAAATCGGGCCACAGCACCTCCGGAAAATAAAGTTCGGCATAGGATGCCTGCCAGAGCAGGAAATTGCTCAACCTGCATTCGCCGCTGGTGCGGACGACCAGATCGGGGTTCGGGTAGGGCGCCGTGTCGAGCGAAGCGCTGACCGTCCCCTCGGAGATCTCCTCCGGGGCGAGCTCTCCGGCTGCGACCCGTGCGGCGATGCGCTGCACGGCGCGCGTGATCTCGCTGCGCGACGAATAGTTGAGCGCAAGGATCAGCGTCAGCGTCTTGCCCCCGGCCGTCCGTTGCTCGGCCTCGCAGAGATAGCGCTGCACCTTCTCCGAAAATCGTGTGCGGTCACCGATCATCCGGATCTCCACCCCCTGGCGGATCAGTTCCGGGGTCTCGTTGACCACGCTCTTGCAGAAAAGCTCCATCAGCGCGTCGACCTCCTGTGCGGGACGCCCCCAGTTTTCGGTCGAGAACGCATAGAGCGTCAGGTACTTGACTCCCCAGCGTGCCGCTGCGCGCAACGATGCCCGAACAGGTTCCACACCTGCAACATGGCCTTCGTAACGCTCCTTGCCGCGCAGCTCGGCCCAGCGGCCGTTGCCGTCCATGATGATGGCGACGTGTTGCGGTATGCGATTCTGCTCGCTCATATTAGGGCACAAATATAGGGAATTAAAATGAAAATCTACCTACTTTACTGAACAACTTTACACCGATTTGAGACAGGGGCTTCAACTGCGGATGTCGATGCCCCACATCATTTTATTCCGTAACGTGTCATAAAATGATATATTGTGCGGTACGGCCAAAAAAATCTTCTGTTCGGCGCGTTTTATCGTGAATGCCGCCTCCTGTCCGATGGCGTATACGCGGCTGTCGAGGGTGACGAATGCGTCGGAGCGCCGGGCGTCGATGCGGAGCGTGATCGTGGCCGAGTCGGGGATGACCACGGGGCGCATCGTGAGGTTGTGCGGGGCCAGGGGGGAAATCACCAGGCAGGCGCATGTCGGGGCTACGACGGGGCCGCCGGCGCTGAGCGAGTAGGCCGTCGACCCCGTGGGGGTCGAGACGATCACGCCGTCGCCGTGGTAGGTGGCCACCATCTGCTCGTCGACGTAGGTTTCGACCGAGATCATGCCGGCGCCGTGGCGCTGTACGGTGAATTCGTTGAGCCCCAGCTCCGTGTCGGGCTGCTCGGCATAGTCGCCCGTGGCTTCGATCATCGAGCGGGGCTCGGTGGTGAGGCGCCCTGCCGCGACCTCTTCGAAGATCAGGTTCAGCCCGGCGCTCGGGGCGCTGGTCAGGAACCCGAGGTGCCCGGCGTTGATGCCCATGACGGGGATCGGGGCGCCGCAGAGACGGTGTACGCCTTCGAGCAGCGTGCCGTCGCCGCCGTAACAGACCATCAGGCTGTCGGCGGGCTGCCGGCCTACGCAGTGCCCGTAGACCTTTTCGGGCGGGATCTGCATGCCCGTGAGTTCGGTGACGAGGGGGGCGAACTCCTCGTTGACGGCGTAGTCGAACCCGAAAAGGCGGAGTGCATCGAACAATTGGCATATCTCGGCTGCGGTGTGGGAGAGCTGCCTGCGGGAAAAAAGTATGATTTTCATCGGCGGAGTTTCGAAAAAATAAGTAACTTTACCACGTCAAGACGACATCCGGGAGCCGTTCGTGCCCCCGTGCGGATCGGCCGGCGCGGTCGGGTTCAACATCGGGACGGCATGGTTCGTGCTCCGCCTGGGGCTTTATACAAGCGGCTTGTGCCGTCATTACGTGCAAATATAGCGAATTTTATGACAAAGTTAAGTGTAAACATCAATAAGATTGCCGTGGTGCGCAATTCGCGGGGCGGCAACATGCCCGATGTGGTTCGTGCGGCCCTCGATATCGAGCGTTTCGGAGCCGACGGCATCACGGTGCATCCGCGCCCCGACGCCCGGCATATCCGTTACGACGACGTGCGCGACCTGAAGCGTGTGCTAACCACCGAACTCAACGTCGAGGGCAACCCCATCCCGAGTTTCGTCGACCTCGTGCTGGAGGTCGTCCCGGCCCAGGTGACCCTGGTGCCCGACGCGCATGACGCCATTACGTCGAATGCTGGGTGGGATACGCTCACCAACCGGGATTTCCTGACCGGGGTCGCGGCGCGGTTCCACGAAAAGGGTATCCGGGTTTCGGTCTTCGTCGATCCCGACCCTGCGATGGTCGCCGGTGCGAAGGCTTGCGGCGCCGACCGCGTGGAGCTCTATACCGAAGCCTATGCCCGCGAGTACCCTGCGGGTGCCGATGCTGCGCTGGCACCCTACCTGGCTGCTGCCGAAGAGGCGCGTCGCCAGGGGCTGGGGCTGAACGCCGGGCATGACCTCAGCCTGGAAAACCTGCGCTTCTTCGTCGGCCGCATCCCGTGGACGGACGAGGTGTCGATCGGCCATGCGCTGATCTGCGATGCGCTCTACTACGGGCTGGAAAACACCGTGCAGCTTTATAAACGTGAACTTAAATATTAAAAAAATAGAAGCCGGATATGAAAAAAGCCATTCTCTTTGCCGCGGCTCTGTTCGTCGCGGTCGCATCGTTCGCCCAAAACGAATACAACTATCAGAAACGCAGCCTTTTCGAACAGTTGCCGATCCGGGGTAACGACATCGTTTTTCTCGGGAACAGCATCACCGACGGCTGCGAGTGGGCCGAGTTGTTCAACAACCGCCATATCAAGAACCGCGGCATCAGCGCCGACCGTTCGGGATGGCTGCTCGACCGTCTCGATCCGATCGTCAACGGCCATCCCAAGAAACTGTTCCTGATGATCGGCACCAACGACCTGGCGGCCGGCGTGTCGCCCGAGGAGGTGGCCGCCAACATCGGGAAACTGCTCGACCGCTTCGCCGAGGAGTCGCCCTGGACAAAGATCTACGTACAGAGCATCCTCCCTGTGAACGGCGTGGATACCAAGGCTAAGGCCAAGAACCACTGGAAAAAGGGCGCCGAGATCATCGAGGCCAACAAACTGATCGAAGCGCTCTGCGAAGGCCGCAAGAATGTGCTCTACATCGACGTCTATTCGGCACTGGTCGATCAGAAGGGAATGCTCGACCAGCGCTATACGAACGACGGGCTGCACCTGATGGGCGAGGGGTATCTCGCCTGGAAAGAGGTCATCGAGAAATACGTGAAATAGCCGCGTGCCGCTGTCGAACCCCATATTCCGGAAAATTTCGCGTATCGCCGGCGAGCAGGGTGTGCGGGCCTTTGTCGTCGGCGGTTACGTGCGCGACCACTACCTTCGCCGCCCTTCGACCGACATCGACGTGGTCGTCGTGGGGAGCGGGATCGCCCTGGCCGAAGCTCTGGGGCGCGAGTTGCATACCAAAGTGTCCGTTTTCAAGACTTTCGGCACGGCGATGCTCCGTGCCGGGGGAATCGAGGTCGAATTCGTGGGCGCCCGCAAGGAGTCTTACACGCACGATTCGCGCAAGCCGCAGGTCGAGGCCGGGACGCTGGAAGACGACCAGCGCCGCCGTGACTTTACGATCAATGCGATGGCATGGTCGCTCGATGCCGATTCGTTCGGCGAGTTGGTAGACCCGTTCGACGGGATGTACGACCTGGAGGAGTGCATCATCCGTACGCCGTGCGACCCCGACATCACCTTCTCGGACGACCCCCTGCGCATGATGCGTGCCGTGCGTTTCGCCTCGCAGCTGGGCTTCACGATCGAGGAGGAGACCTTCGATGCCATCCGCCGCAATGCGCCGCGGATCGGGATCGTATCCCGGGAGCGCATTGCCGCCGAACTCAACAAGATCGTCCTGTCGCCCGTCCCTTCGATCGGCTTCGAACTGCTGGAGGCGACCGGGTTGCTGGAGCGGATATTCCCCGAGCTGCATAACCTCAAAGGGGTCGAGAAACGCGGCGCCCATGCGCATAAGGACAACTTCGTCCATACGCTCAAGGTGCTGGACAACGTCGCCCGGCACAGCGACGACCTGTGGCTGCGCTGGGCCGCCGTGCTGCACGACATCGCCAAGCCGCTGACCAAGGCCTACGACCCGAAGGCCGGCTGGACGTTCCACGGACACGAGGTCGTGGGATCGAAGATGGTGCCCGGTATTTTCCGGCAGTTGAAACTGCCCCTGAACGAGCATATGAAATTCGTGCAGAAGATGGTTTTCCTGCACCTGCGGCCGATCATCCTTTCGGAGGATATGGTCACCGACTCGGCCGTGCGCAGGCTGCTGTTCGAAGCCGGGGACGATGTGGAAAAGCTGATGACCCTGTGCGAGGCCGACATCACGTCGGGCATCGACGCCAAGGTGAAGCGCTACCTGGCCAATTTCGGCCTGGTACGCCGCAAGATGAAAGACCTCGAGGAGCGTGACCGTATCCGCAACTTCCAGCCTCCGATCACGGGCGAGGTCATCATGCAGACCTACGGCATCGGGCCGTGCCGTGCGATCGGCGACATCAAGGAGGTCATCAAGAACGCAATCCTCGACGGGGAGATTCCCAACGACTACGACGCGGCCTATGCCCTGATGGAGCGGCTGGCCGCGGAAAAGGGATTGACCAAAGCCGCGGCCCGGAACCCGTAGGAACGCTGCCGCCCCGTCGTTGTATTAAAATAAAAAAGGTCGAGTTTTCCGCTCGGCCTTTTTTATTCGCCGGATTATATTTTGGCTGCCGGGTCGTAAGCCCCGGTGGCGATTATTTCGAGGGCTTTTTCCAGGATTTCGTCGCGTCCGGCCTGTAAGCCCGGGACTGTGGCATAAACCGGGACGTCGATCCGAACGCCTGCGCGCTGGGTGTTCGTGCCGTCGGGATAGAGGACGCCCAGCCCGGAGAAATATCCGAAATCGCCCCCGGGCATTACGAGTGCCGAAATGTTGCCGTCGGCGCCTGCCGTTTGCGTGCCGACGACCGTGCAGCGCGGTGTGGCCTGGAATGCCATGGCAGTATATTCCGCCTGGCTTTGGGTCGATGAGTCTACCAGCACGATGACGCGCCCTTTGTAGTAATCGGGATTCTCCGCGACGGCGGGATTGTCCGGGTTTACGAAGAGGGAGTCCTGCAACTCATGGAATACTCCGGGCAGTGCGCCGGTCGGCGCAAGCCAGATGACGTGCGGCGACGTACGGGGCATGAAGTAGCGGCCGATGAAGTCGAAGATCATGAACTCGCGGGGATAGCAGCGCAGATCGACGATCAGGGCCTTCGTATCCCGGAATTTTTCCATAATCCGGGCGCCGTCCGCTTTGGTGTAGTTAACTCCCGTCATGTAACCTATGCCGTCGGCGAGCAGGCGTATGTTGGCGGTGTCGAGCATGCGCTCCGTGATGTAGGGGCTCCAATTCATGACACTGCGCGTCGCAATTCGTTCCGTCATACGCCGGCCGTCGCGCACCAGCTCCACGGCGGCCGTATCCCGGTGGGAACAGACCATACACATGGCGGTCATGTAGTTGCGGTTCTCGGCGTTGGATGCGGCTTCGAAACGGGCAAGCCCGTCGTGCGTGCTTTTCCATCCGCGGCCGTCGATCGAGAGGATTTCGTCGCCCTTGCGCAGCGGGCCGTCGGCGATTACGAAGACCCGGTCATCGGCGTTGCGCACCTCCGCCGGAACGGTGTTGTAACCAAACATATTGTATCTGACCGAGGCTGAATGCGAATCGCACAGCTCCCGCAGGAGCATGGCTTGGTTCGGGTTGCCGGGTGTTTGCCCGGGTATGAAAAGCGGAATGTATTTTTCCGGGATTTCGTCCCACGGGGTGTCGGTAAGGTTCCGGTTGGGGGAGAAATATTCGATGACGTTCCAGAAGCGGAACAGGAACAGCATCCGGTAACCGCAGTCATCGGACGACCCGGCAGTGCTTTCGTTTCGCATTACGAAATTTCCTGCGTTTGCTGTAAAATCCGTGTAGCGGTTTGCTTCGCGTTTGGCGTAGCGCAATTCCCGCAGGAGGCGCGGGAGGACGTTGCCTAACCGTGCCGTGTCGTCCATCCAGAGCAGGTCGGCTGTCCGGGTGCATTTCACTGTTTTCAGGGCTTCGTCGTATTCCGCCTTGTCGGTGCTGAACCGTCCGAGCCCCTTTACCCATTCGGAAAGGACTTTGTTGCGTTTGGCCGGGGTGGCTTTGGCGACTTGCGGCAAGAGTCCGAAAAGCTCGTAATCGACATTGAGGGTCGAATCGGCGAAAACGGGATGGTGGTACTTGACGTAACCCCATACACGGCAGGTGACACCGAGGTTTTCGATGACCTGCGGATCCCGGGCGTCGAGGGAGTCGAGTGCGAAGCCCGAAGAGACCGAATAGTCGGGGTAGTGTTTGGGCTGCACGCAAGAGCAGCATGCACAACAGATCGTTGCGGCGAGGAGCAGGAGGGATTTCATGTCAGTGAGAGGTCGGTTTCCTGCAAAACGGGAACAATCAGTAATTTAGTATTTTCGGCAGTCGGTTTTTTATGCCCGGGGCCGATTTTCCGGAGCCTGTTCCGCCGCGGCCCTCTCCGCATCCAGTTGTGCCCGCGATTTCGACTTGGTAACCAGCCATACCCCGGCGAAGACGCACAGGGCTGCGACGCCTTTCGTAAAGCCGAAGGTGTCGAGCCCGACGGCGACGGTGAACAGCACCGCCACCAGGGGCTGCACGTAGTTGTACATCGACACGACGGTCGGGCGCAGGTAACGCTGTCCGACCGGCACCATGAAATAGGAGAGAAAGGTCGAGCAGACCACCACATAGCCGATGCCGGCCCAGGTGCGGGGTGCGAGTGCGGCGTAGTCCACCTCTGCGAGCGGCCGGTAGTAGATCGCCACGGCGGCGACGGCGGCGAAGAGGAACATCCATTTCATCGTTGTCACGGGGGAATACTTGACGATCACGTTGCGGAATGCCGTGAGGTAGGTGGCATAGCTGACAGCGCTGATGACGCACAGTACGTCGCCCGCCACGCTCGACGTGCCGCCCGTGCCGTGCCTGCTGACGAGGATCAGCAGCAGCGCCCCGCCGCAGCCGAGCAGTACGCCGCCCGCCTTGAGCCAGGTGATCGGCTCGCGCAGGAACAGCGTCGCCAGCA
>ERZ827524.1679-NODE-1679-length-19175-cov-7.171077_pt1 | contig 19175 bp, 14 predicted proteins | sample MGYA00519702_ERZ827524 | MGnify/ENA primary metagenome ERZ827524 (study PRJEB31778, sample SAMEA3449341) | human gut metagenome | biome: human gut; feature: human-associated habitat; material: faeces | place: United Kingdom | collected 2010/2012 ...
ACGACCGCCTGAAAAAGATCGTCCGCGAAAAGACCATGCCCCAGACCCGCAGCGAGAAGGAGATTGCCGGATACCGCGATGTGCTTGCAACGATTCATGAAAGCCATGACTATATTCCGCCTAGGCCGTCCGTTATCTTGCAGCTTCATCGGGATCTGTACAAGTACAGCGATAAGTCCATCGGCGGCAGCTTCAAAAACTCGGATAATGTGATTGCCGAGGAATTGCCGGACGGCCGGAAGATCGTCCGGTTTGAGCCTGTCTCCGCGTGGGAAACGCCGGGAGCGATGGAGTCACTTTGCGACGCCTTCCAGACGGCCGCGCAGGACGCCGAGCTTGACCCGCTGCTGCTGATCCCCATCTTCATTCTAGACTTTCTCTGCATCCATCCCTTCAACGAAGGCAACGGCCGCATGAGCAGACTTCTGACACTGCTGCTTTTGTACCGCTCCGGTTATCTTGTCGGCAAATATATCAGTATCGAAAAGCTGATCTCCGATACCAAGGAGACCTATTACGAGGCGTTGCAGGAAAGCTCCTGCAACTGGCACGAGGGGACGAACGATTATGCGCCTTTTGTCACCTATATGCTGGGCATTCTGGCGGCGGCATATCGAGATTTTGAAAGCCGAATCGAGCTGCTGACCACCAAGGGGCTTTCCAAGCCCGACCGGGTGCGCGAGATCATCAGGAACCACCTCGGCAAGATCACCAAGAGTGAGATCATGGCAAAATGCCCGGATATCAGCCAGATCACCGTCCAGCGCGCGCTGGCAGAGCTGCTGAAATCCGGCGAGATCATCAAGCTCAGCGGCGGACGGTATACGGCGTATGTCTGGAATGGGGAGTAAGTAGAGATGAGAAAATCAGGAGCAGAAAGCCCATCAAGCCAATGATAGAGCCGTCATGCAGGTTTACGGTTTCTGGGGTAAACTCAACACAGAAACAGCCTGTGTGGCCGAATTGATGAGAATGTATCAACGGCTAACTGATTTATAAAGTCAAGGAGACAGATTGCGCAAGATGAGATGTTGAGGTGAGTGGTTTTGTCAGAGCGAAGTAATATTAAATTCTACGGGATACACGATATGAGTTCAGGGTACTACCTAAAGGAAACAGAAGCCGTATTTCAAAATTGGGATAACTATATTAGCAGCACTGACATCAACACAATGCTAGAACTTTATAACATTAAAAAGTTCTTTGATGTTGGAGCACGGCTGGACCACTGGGATGACGAACAGTATGGAGCTTACCATGAGAAAAGTCGATTAATTCCAAGAATCTTGGGTGTATTTTGCACTACGATATCAGATGATAACTTAATTCAGCTCTACCAATCTACGGACTGCAACTATTGGGATGACTTCTGGGAATTGATTTGCGTATACAAGGTATACCGGCGCATTTCACCGGCGATTCTCGAGAAACTCTTAGAAACTGGAGAACATATTGTTTGGCAGATTTTATATCAGAATGAGCTTTCGGCAGCCTTCGGAGAGGTGATTGCAAATCATTTGCTGCATAATAGCGGCACTGCACCGCACTTAGTTTCTCATTACCTGACGCTACATGGACGAGATGATCCATCGCTAAGCTTTCCAAGAGAGTTCACCCAGAGTATGCGCGACAAGGTGCTTGCGGAGTTTGTTAATCGTGATGATGCAAATATCAACACTTTGCAGTTGATAGCGCAAGCACAGAGCTCAGGCGTGTTCCCATTATCTGACAGGCTTCGCCGAGATGCTAAGAAGAAAATGAAAGCTCTTCAAGAAAAGTTGTTCGCGAATAGCCCGGGTATGACCTATGGCGCAAATGTAACTTTTAAGTCAATACCGAATGGCTCGGTCGAAATGTCATATGACCGAGGCGTAATTTCTTGCGCATATAGCAGAGAGTGGATTGAAGAAAATCAAGACTATCCGACATTGTTGAATAATTTCATCTATTTGTTTGAGTACGTGGATCGCTGCTTCCGTTGCAGTTTTGTTTCACTGAAAAATAAACTAGGAGTGTTTGAAAGAACTCTGGGTGCAAAGGGTAATAAAGAGTATGTAATAGGTATAGATTTTCGTTTAAAACAAAGCCTCAGTTCGCTTCAAATGGCTGCATATAGCCAAGAACTTCGCCGTCTAGGAATTCAAATTGAGAACATCTTCCAATGGTTTTTTGAAGAATATTTAAGAACCAATTTCGGAGCGAATGGCTTTACATATTTTCCGCCTTCTTCGGGAACATCGTTTGCTGAGAAGTGCAAACTCATGTGTAGCGCGATCGATGGCATTCTGAAACAATATCGCTTATATTGTGAAGACGGCTTTGTAGATCGGGAGTTGCTGGAGATGTCTTCCGGACATGTTGTTTTTAGCGAAATTCCAAGTATGATTAGGAATAAATACGCCTATGCTGCCTCGGAAACTGTGCAAAGTGAGATGTTTCTTCTGTTTTCGGACCAATCAATGATGAACTATACTGAGAAAACGCGCAGTAAATATCAGACATTGCCCGAATTGCTACTATCCGAAAAAATGAAGAAGGAAGATTTCCGAGACTACCAACGTAAGAGCTTAGACTGGTTGCTTGAACATTCTGATTTGGCTATCTCCGAAGATGGATATATAACGATTGAGGAAAAACGAGTTTCCGTTTTAAAAGATCTTTTCGTAAGCGAAGTTATTTGTCCAATTTATTATGGCAGCGAACTTCGTGAGCAGGTTGACATTCTTGCTGCATCGGGGGATTTACGCTACAAAGGCACACTGTTTTCCGGACCAGAACAGGACTATTTGAACTTTATGCTGAACAAAGCGGAATTCTCTAACGGCTTTGATTTGCGTAATAGATATATTCATGACACCTGTACGCTAAACGAAGAAATGCAGCAGCAGGATTATTTGGAGCTCCTAAAAATAATGGCGCTGATTATAATTAAAATCAATGAAGAATTTTGCAAAAAAACTAAAATAGGTACCGATTAACAGTAGTGAAGGCTACAAGAAGGTGATCCTTCGCATTTTTACCCCTCCCGAATCCCCACGGCTTTGCCCTCATCCTCCGTCACTATGTACAATCCAGCGCCCATCTTTTTGACAGATCCAGCATGGCAAAGCAGAATCTCTCCCACCGTGCCAATGTTATCTGTGACGGGTCGCCCTCGCGGATACGCAGGGTACGGCGGATCTCCTTCGGGATGACGATCCGCCCGAGGTCGTCAATGCGTCTGACGATGCCGGTTGCTTTCATATATTGCTCCTCCACTTTATGCGTTCGAAATCACATTGCTTTTGTCTGCAAACAATGGGGAATTATGCGAATAGAGGGCAACAAAGCGGAAGGCAGTTTGCAAATTGCACATTGTGATCCACATATGCGCATAACAGGCTGCATTTATTAGGTAAGCAGACTTCACCGGTTGACAACATCAACATTTACGGATACAATAATAATTCTATCTAATTGCAAGCGGGACTATAGGAAATAGATGTATAAATCCGGCCAGCCTCAGCTACTGTCCCGTGCTTCGCATTGCCGCATAATTATCGTTCCACGTTCGATAACAATAATTTATGTTTCAATCAATCTATTCAAAGCCTTTGTCGAATATTATTCTGGCTATCGTTATAGCCATTGTCGCTTGGGGATATCTGCGCACAAAAGTTCAGCTACGCAGGTGGACGATGGCAAATTTTGTGTTGTTTTGTGCAGCTGTCATAGCCATCCTCTACGCCACCATTCTGAATCGCACACCCGGCAACTACGAACTCATCCTCACGCCCTTCGCTGCGCTTTCCGCTGCACGCCAGCAGCCGGAGCTCTACCGCGCGATGCTGATGAATGTGTTTCTCTTCTTCCCGCTGGGGCTGACGTTGTCCAATTCACTGCCGCGAAAGTGGCACCGCTGGGGCAGAATCATCCTCACGACGTTTGTCGGCTGCATTCTCAGCGCGGGGATCGAGTACACACAGTACCGCTACGCTCTCGGCATGGCAGAGGTGGACGACGTGATCTGCAACACGCTGGGTGCATTCATCGGCTCCACCTCGCTGCTCATCGCTCACGCCATCGAAAAATACAGAGAAAGGGTTCGGCACACGAACATGACCCTGACCACCACCGAAACACAATTCCTGCATATCGCCAGAGCTGCCATCTCCGGTGGAGATTTGCCCGCCGAAAAGGTGGACTGGCCTGCCATCTTTACGCTGGCCAATCAGCAGAAGCTGCTGCCGATCCTCTTTGAGGCTGCCCGCGCAACGCCTGCCGCCGGGGAAAACGCTGCGCTGTTCGCTGTGACCAAGCAACAGGTCATTGGGCAGGTGTTGAACCAAACCGTGCGCTCGGCAGAGTTTGCTGACCTTTATCGCAAGCTTCGTAAGGCGGGACTGCGCCCCATTGTGGTCAAGGGCCAGCTTTGCAGCCACCTATATCCGCTGAAGGATCACCGCATCAGCGCGGACGACGACCTCTACATTTCCGACGCGGAGTTTATGGCCTGCCATAAGCAGCTTCTTGCAAACGGTCTGACCACCGACACGCCTGTGGACGAGCTGGCAACGGCGGACGAGGTGTCCTACACAAAAAACGGCAGCCCGCTTTACATCGAGCTGCACCGGCACTTATTCGATTCTTCTGAGGACGCCCACGACGAGCTGAACCACTTTTTTACCGACCTCAAGCCCATCGAGGTAGATGGCTTCTCGACCATGCCGCCCCACGAGCATCTGCTGTACCTGCTTCTGCACGCCTACAAGCACTTTGTCCGCAGCGGCATCGGGCTGCGGCAGTTCTGCGACATCGGCCTGTGGGCGTGGGAGTATCACGATGAAATCGACTGGCAGCGCCTGCACGAGCAGTGTGAGAGCGTTCATGCGGCGACGTTTGCCGCGGCGTCGTTCCGCATTGCCAGAGACTATCTCGGCATTGACTTTGACCTGCCCATGCCTTGGGATGCTTCCATCGACGTAGAGCCGCTGCTGCATGACACCCTCTGCGGCGGCGTGTACGGCTCCAACGACCTGACGCGCCTCCATTCCTCCACCGTCACGCTGAACGCCGTCAAGGCCAGCCGCACCGGTGAAAAAAGCAGCGTTCTGAGCACGGTATTCCCCAAGCGCGAGTATCTGGAGCGCCGCTATCCCTATCTCAAAAAGCGTCCGTACCTGCTGCCGGTCGCGTGGGTGCAGCGCATTGCGCACTATGCCAGCGAGAAGCAGTCCGGCACGGACAACAGCGCCTCCGGCTCCATCAAGCTGGGAAAAGAGCGGATCGAGCTGATGAAGCGGTATGGAATTATGGACTGATAAAAAGACATTGCGGGGCGCTGCAGCGCTCCGCAAACAATTCTATCCTTGCAGTTTTGAAAGGAATTTGGACAGGAAACCGCTGTCACACAGCTTGTATTTTTGCACACCTAATGATAAAATAGTTCTAAACGATCCGGATCGCATTTTGCTGCAGCCGGCAAGGAGGGAGTCCTGTGAAAAAGAGCAGCACAGATACCTGCTGCCTGACTTTACCGTTAAAACTGGAAAAGTGGCAGGAGGACCGTCTTGCCAAGCGCTTTGAGATCGCGCGGCAGCTCTATAACACGCTGGTCCATGCAGAGCTGAAACGGCTTGTACAGATAAAGCGGACTGCCGAATATCTGGAGAACGAGCAGAAAATACGGGCATTGGACAGGAATAACCCTGCGGATCGGGCCAAACTGCAGGAGTTATACAAAGAGCAGCGGAAAAGTTTGAAAACGGCCGGGTTTACGGATTATTCCTTCACTACAGATATGGGAAAATATTACAAGCACTTCCGTGATAACATCGGCTCCAGTGTCGCCGTTCATGGGATCGCGCCGCAGGTCTGGGCGGCCTTTGATAAGGTTCTGTTCAAAAAGGGCGGCAAGAAGGTACATTACAAAAGACCCGGTGAGGTAAATTCTGTGCAGGGCTACTCCAGAACGGGAAAAAGCGGCGGCAGGGAGATCATGTTCCGCGGGGCCTACATCGAGTGGAAGGGCCTGAAGCTGCCTCTGAAGCTATCGCCGGACAATGCCTACGAGACCGATATGCTGCAGCGCAGAGTAAAGCTTGTCCGATTGGTCCGCCGGCCCGGAAAGCGCAGAGACCGCTGGTATGCCCAGCTCGTTCTGGAGGGGAAGCCTGCGATCAAGGCTGATCCCGTTACCGGAAAAGCGGTTCACCCTATCGGCAGCGGCCCCATCGGGCTGGACATCGGGCCGCAAACACTGGCCTATTCTGCCGCCGGGGCGGCCGGACTCGTCGAGCTGGCAGATCGGGTACAGAACATCGAGCAGGAAAAGCGCCGCCTGCAGCGAAAAATGGACCGGAGCAGAAGGGCAGCCAACCCGGATAACTATGCCGAGGACGGCACGATCCGGCGCGGTGTCAAGTTAACACATAATAAGTCCAAGCGATATCGGAGGAGCCAACAGGAACTGAAATATCTGCAGCACCGTCAGGCTGAAATACGAAAGCTCCAACACATCCAATTTGCAAACCATCTGCTGTCCTTGGGTGATCATTTCTATGTGGAAAAAATGGAATGGTCTTCCCTGACGCACCGGGCAAAGGAGACCGTGATATCTGAAAAGACCGGAAAGCCCCGAAGCAAAAGGCGGTTTGGAAAGTCCATTGCCAACAAGGCACCCGCCATGCTGATCGAAATATTGCGGCAAAAATGCAAGTCTCTCGGGCTGTCGGACGTTGTAGAGATCAACCCGGCAGATATCAAAGCAAGCCAATATAATCATTTGACCGGTGAATATGTTAAAAAGTCGCTTTCCCGACGTTGGAACGACATGCAGGACGGTGAGCATCTCCAACGTGATCTCTATTCCGCCTTCCTGCTGCAGCATTATGACTCCTGTTCAAAAACTCTTGATCACGATTCCATCGTGCGGGACTATCCCGCCTTTGTGCAGTACCATCATCGGGAAATCGAGCGCCTGCACGCTCTCCCCAAAACACCCTCCAGTATGGGCATCCGCAGAAGCATTGCCTGACGCGAAGGCCAGGAAGACATAAAATGCCGGTGCCGTTCGCACCGGAGAAAACCGGTCGATTGTCCGTCCGGGGCTACCGTTAATGGCAGCGGAGGCTGCTTTGGTAGCAGAAGAGCTCGGGAAAATAGTCAGCGCGCAGCAGATCTTCGTGCTGCGAAAAGCTATCTACCGACTTACAGCGCATTCCACAAATCCGCACGCGGTGCTTTGTGCACATTTGCCGTTGCGATCTGCACGCGGTGCGCTGAGACAAAGTCGCTGCCTGTTCTCCCGCTGCGCGCTGGCCGCGTTGCGATCTGCACGCGGTGCGCTGAGACAAAGACTGGCGCGGGACGTGGGATGCAACCGCGACTTGTTGCGATCTGCACGCGGTGCGCTGAGACAAAGGCGGTACACATAGCATCGCCCCGTCTCATCCACGGTTGCGATCTGCACGCGGTGCGTTGAGACAAAGCCGCAATACCGGAGCGTTGCGATATACCTGTTAAGTTGCGATCTGCACGCGGTGCGCTGAGACAAAGACCGTGCCGTTTGTGATCACAAGCATATCGTTAGTTGCGATCCGCACGAATTGCGCTGAGAGAAGAAGCAAGCCGTTAAAATACATCAGTATTGAGGTGCTGATCTCCGATGCCAGGGAGGCCTATTATGAGGCCCAAAACAGCACAATCTTTCCACCCTCACGAAAGGACCCAGACGACCACGACCGGATACATTTACATTCTCACGAATCCCTCCTTCCCGCAATATGGGAAGCTCGGCTATGCCACGGATGTAAAGCAGCGGCCCGCGGAGCTGAACCGCAGCACGGCGGTCCCCTTTGCGTTCCGGGTGTACGCCACCTACGAGGTGGATTCCGCCCTCTCGGATAAAGAAGCTCCACTCCATTCTGGGCAAGCTGAACCCCGATCTGCGTTCTGCCGAAGAAGTGGACGGCAAGCGCCGCATCCGGGAATTCTATGCCATGCCGCCGGAGGACGCTTACGCGATCCTCGAGGCGATCGCGGAGATCAACGGCTTCCACCACCGTCTGAAAAAATGGAAGGTGACGACAACAGCGCAGAGGACGAGGCGCTGGCCCGGCAGATCGAGGAGCAGCACCGGGAACGGGTCTCCCCGTTCGCATTTTCCAAATGCGGCATTTCCGAGGGAGCGGAGCTGGAATTCTGCTGCCGCGGGAATGAACAACCGGCGAGCGCTGCACCGTCGCCGACGACAAGCATGTGCGCTTTCAGGACGAAATATGGTCCCTGGCCGCACTGGCGAAGCATCTGCTGGGGACCCGGAATTCGGTCGCCGGGCCTCAGTATTCCAAATACAACGGCGCGTGGCTGAACGCCATCCGCAGGCGGCTGGAGAACCGGGAGTAAAGCCGCATCAGACATTCTGTCATCCCTACAAACGTCAAATTATTCTACACAAGAGGTCCCCTATGCTGCCCGTAAACGAATCCGACTGGAAGCTGTTCCGCAAAAGGCTGCCGGAGTGGCAGGAGCGCTGCATGGAGCAGCTGGCCGAATCCTACGCGGCCCTGCTGGCCGGGCCCGGCAAGGCATCCGACAAGTTCTGGGAGCTGGAGAAGAGGCTTCGCAAGGACAAGAAGCGCGTCGGTGTCGTGGCCGATGTCAGCCGCTCCGAAATGTACTATAACCTGCTCTATCTGCTGGATGACAAGACCATCACGCTCGAAGACCTCGCAGGCTTCAGCCCCGACCTGCGGGAGCGGCTGGCCATGATTGCACGAGATCACTTTGTGTGAAGGCTCCCTCATATAACATAAAGACGGAGGGCTGCGGCTTTATGCTGTGGCCCTCCGACCATACCACACAAACCATGCAAAGCGGCTGCGCTCCGAAACCGGGGCGCAGCCGTTCCTTTTTCCTATTTTGTAACGTTTTCAATGTAGCGCATGAGGATCGCCGCAACCTGTGCGCGGGTGGCGCTTCCCTGCGGCTTGAGCCAATCGCGGCCGTCGTATTCGCGGCTGCCGCCGATGATGCCCTCCGCCACAACCCAGCGCATGGCATCGCTGGCATAATCCGACACGGCGTTCGCATCCGGGAAGCCGGACAGATCAGCACGCTCCGCGGACGCAGCGCCAACCTTCTGCGCATAGCGGAACAGGATCGCCGCTGCCTGCTCTCGGGTTACGCGGCCATTCGGATCAAACTTACCGCCGCCGATGCCGTTGACCACGCCGTTCTCCGCTGCCCATGCGACAGCTTGCGTGTACCACTCGCCGCCCGGAACATCCGTAAAGGGGTTGGCAGCAGCCTGCGGCTGTCCGGCATAGCGCCAGAGGACCGTCACAAGCATCGCGCGGGTCATGCTGCTCTCCGGCTCAAAGCTGTATTCGCCTGTGCCGTTCATAAGACCATTGTCGTAAGTATACCGCACGGCCGAGGCATACCAGCTGTCCGGGCTGGCATCCGTATAGGGGGCTGTTGTCCAAACCGCTGTGGGGTAGCTTAAAGTTTGATCAAAAACTGTCGGTCCCCATCCTGAGGTTCCTTCCCGGTAATAAAACACCATGCCGGGGATCGCAGCAAAGTCACTTATTGCATTGCTGTCAGCGAAGCTGAGCCAGCCGATTTCAGGCAAGTCTCCCATAAAATAGACGTGCTTGAGTGAAATACAGCCAGAAAAGGCGCGCTCACCGATTGTTTTAACACTCTCCGGAAACACGATCTCACGCAGTGCGGCACAGTCTCTAAAAGCGGAAGAATCTATTGTTAATAAGTTCTTAGATAGTCTGACTTTGCTAAGATTCTTGCAGCCGTCAGAATAGTAAACTTCTGTTACGCTGTCCGGCATCCAGATTTCCGTCACACCGTCATGTTCATGAAATCCGTTCACAATCCGCGTTCCATCCTGCAGGACATACTTCCCGCGGAAGCCCCCCGGGCACTCTTTAAACTCCAGGTTTCCGGATAAATTCTTTGTCGTGTATAACCCGCCATAGGAATCCGTAGAATAATAGCGATTATTCGGCTCCACCTGAAATCCGCGGAAATTTGGGCTGCCTAAACTGATGCACCTTTCAATGTTCACCGTAGATTTGGGAATGGTAAGCCCGGTCAGATTGGGGCAATCCGCAAATGCTCTCTCATCGATTCTGTAAAGAGAGTCAGGCAGTGCAACATCGTGGACTAAGGAGCCTTCAAACGCTCCCTCACCGATTTCTCTCGTCATAGCACGGACTTCATAGCTTCCGGTTCTGCCCGCAGGGTACCGAATAAGCTTGGTATCCCGATATAGGGCCCCTGCCTCATCGATCTTATAAAAAGTATTATATTTACTCAGATCAAATTTTGTAATACTTATACAGCCTGCAAAAGCACTTCCGGAAATATATTTTACATTACCCGTGATTTTGATATCTTTCAGGCTTGAGCAGTTTTTGAATGCATTCTCTAAAATACTTGCGGCCGAAAACAGATTTACACTTTCAAGCCGTGTACAGTTTTCAAATGCACCGCTTGGAATATGAAACATACCGGCTTTCAGTGTCACCTTTCGAATATAATCGCTGTAATCGGAAAAGCGGACCTTCATGTCATAACCTTGGACCATCTCTCCATCGCCTTCAAAGGTCAAATCGCCGGTTTCCTTGTTTATCACGGCTACACATGTATCCGTACACGAAAGACGGATCTCCTTGTCAGTTTCTGTCACCTCCGCAGCGGCGGCAGTGGGGAATGCCGGAACAAGAAGCGCACAGGCCATTACGGCACACAGCAGGAGCGCAAGCAGTCTCTTTTTCATGATCGTTCCCTCCGAAATTCAGTCAGACAGCGCCGTACCCTCGCTTCGCCGTCTGCCGCTTTTAGTATACAACGTACTGCATAAAAAGTAAATAATAAATTACAGACTTTTGGGCATAGCATCCAAGAATGTTAAACTATGGCTATCAGCCAGAATCGCAAAACCGGGGCCGGCTCTTTCGAGCCGGCCCCGGTCGCATTTTTCCCGTCAGATTCCGTCCATTTCCTGGAACAGGTAGCAGTAGGAATAGTTCCAGCGGGTCAGATAGAACGAGCCGTTAGAGTAGCGCAGGTAGGCATTGCCGAAGCCGAGACGGTTATACCAGTACGAGACGCTCGTGCCGGACGTGCTGATGCGCAGAGAGGAATTGCCGGACTTATAGAGGTAATACGTCGTCGTGCCGCTCTGGAAGCTGAAACAGCCGTTGGAGTAATCCCAGAGCATGCTCTCGGTCACGTCGGAGGTGATCCGGCCGTTTTCGATGGTGACGGCCTGCGCACCGATCGTCGTGCCGTCGTGCGTCATGGCATAGTAGCCGCCGCCGGCGTAGACCGTGAGAACGTAGCGGCCGCCGGACGTGAGCCTGCTCACGGAGTCATAGGTCGCAGTCTTCACCGGCTCGGAGTAGCTGTCGCCGCAGGCGGAGCAGGTGTAGACGTAATTGCCGTTTTCCTCCGTGCGGACATAGCTGTGGCCCGTTGCCGGGATCTCCTCGGTGTAGCTTTCGCCGCAGGCGCAGGCATAAGTGCGGACGCCGGGCGTCGTGCACGTCGCCGCCGTGGTGACGGTGGCCGTGTAGGCATGGGCGTGGACCGTGACGGCATAGCGCACGCCGCCGATGACGGTGCGGGTCGCGCCCTCGGCCACGCCGGTGAACGTCACGTCATACCCGGCGGATTCTGCGCGATAGAGCTGCCACTGCTCGTTCGCATTCGCATTGCCGGGATAGGTGCCCGCAAACGTTGTGCTGTAGCGGTCGAGATAGGTATCGCTGAAGCGGATGGAGAAGGCGCTGCCGAGATCCGTGATCGTGAGGACCTGCGGCGCAGTGGTCAGCGTCACGCTTGCAGAGCGGGTGCTCTCCGTGAGATTCAGGTAACGGCCGTCCGCGCTCTGCACGGTGTAGCCGCCGGAAACCGCCGTGACGGTCCACAGGGCGTTCGACAGGTCGCCCGCCGTGCTGTAGGCCGCGCAGGTCAGGCCGCTCACAGTGCCCGCGCCGTCCCAGGAGCTGTAGTACGTTGAGGCCGTCGCCGTCAGCATCCGGTCACCGCTCACGAGGAGGAACGTCCCCTCGGCAAGCTCCGTCACCTGCTGATAGCCGCCGGAGAGCGCCTCGATCGTCGTCGCAGCGACGGCAGGATCGGCGGACTCCGTCACAGCGGCGTCCTCGGTGTGGAACGTGTAGGTCTCGCCCGGCTGGAGCTTGACCTCGACCGTCGGCAGGATGGCCTCGGTGTAAGTATCGCCGCAGCGCGTGCAGGTGTAGATGCGGTCATTGCCGTTCTCGGTGCACTCATAGGAGTGGCCCAGCGCGCTGACGACATGGCCCGTGCGGCGGTCGCCGCAGTTCCTGCAGGTATAGGTCGTGTAGCCGTCTTCGGTACAGGTCGGAGCCGTCACGACGGCTTCGTAGTCATGTCCGAGCGCGGCCACCTCGTCTGCCGTGTAGGTATCGTCGCAGGTCGCGCAGGTGTAGGTCGTGTAGCCCTTCTCCGTGCAGGTCGGGGACGTCACGACAGCCTTATAGTCGTGGCCGAGCGCAGGCGTCGTTTCGGTATAGGTGTCGCCGCAGACGGTGCAGGTATGGACGGTCTTGCCACCCTCGGTGCAGGTTGCCTCGCTGCCGGAGACGGTGTAGGTATGGCCCGTGGCCGGGAGGGTCTCGGTGTAGCTGTTGCCGCAGCGCGTGCAGGTGTGCGTCACGGAGCCGTTTTCCGTACAGGTCGCAGGAACGGTGGTCTCCGCATAATCATGGCCGAGCGCAGCCACTTCGTTCGCCGTGTAATGGTCGCCGCAGACGGTGCAGGTGTAGGTCGTATAGCCCTTCTCCGTGCACGTCGGGGCCGTTACGGCGGCCGTGTAGCTGTGGCCGGTGGCCGGAGTCGTTTCGATATAGGTATCGCCGCAGGTCTCGCAGCGGTAGGTCGTCACGCCGTCCTCGGTGCAGGTCGGGGCGGTCCGGCTGACCTCCTGATAGCTGTGGACATGGTCGGCCTCGACCTCGATGACATAGCGGGTGCCGCCGATGACGTAGTACGTCGTACCGGCAGCCATGCCGGTGAAGCGGACCTCCGTCATGGGAGCCGTGCCGGTCTGGACCGTGCCGGAAGCGGCGGCGCGGGTAAACGTCGCGCCGTCATAGCTGCCCCAGGCGATCTCGGACAGCTGCCACCAGTAGTTGCGCGCCGTCGTGAGGGCGACCTGGATGTAGCGGAAGCTCTCGACGGAGGACGGGACGGCGTAGGTCTTCGTCACAGCCGTGCTGCGGCTGCTCGTGAACGTGCCGATCGTCGTCCAGGTGCGGCCGTCGGCCGAAAGCTGGACATTGGCGTTCGTGCAGTAGTCGCCGTGCGCCGGAGCACTGATCTGCACGGCGTCAAAGCGGACCTCCGCGCCGAGGTCGACACGGGCATACATGCCGGACGTCTGGCTGCTGGTGGACCAGTAGTAGGTGGAGGTGTCGCCGTCGATAAGTTTGGAGGCGACGCAGTTGTAGCCGCCGTCCGTATAGCCAGGGACGGAGGCCGAGGCGCTGGCGGAGTAGGACACCTTCGTGCCCGTGCCCTGCACCACGGTCAGCTCGCCGCGCGCGATGGCGGCATCGCCCGTGTGGGTAAAGCTCTGCTCACCGTCGAGCGTGTAGGCCTCGGTCGTCTTGCCGGTCTTGACGGAGACATATTCGCGCGGCAGAAGCTCGGAATGCTGCTCGCCGCAGCGCGTGCAGGTGTAGATCGTGTCGCCCGCATCGTCTGCCGCTGCGTAATCGTGGCCGAGGGCGGGAACGGTCTCGGTGTAGCTGTCGCCGCAGTCGGCGCAGGTATAGGTCACGCTGCCCGCCTCCGTGCAGGTCGCAGCCGTCGAGGCAGTCTGACGGTAGTCGTGGCTCTGCGCGGGAGGATCGGTGTTGATGGAGCCGTCGGCGTTGAAGCCGCCGGGCACAACGGACGTGTCCATGCTGCTCGTGTAAGCGCCGTCCATGGCGAGGCCCATGGCGCGCAGCGGCAGGCGGATCTTCCTGGCTTCCTGCGTCTGCGTCTCTGCGCCGGGATAGTCGCTCCACATGCAGAACATGCCGCCGATCACGGAGGAAGCACTCAGGCTCGTGCCGCACACCTTATAATTGCTCCAGTTGGCGGCATAGGTATAACCATTGTCGAAGCTGTCGTTCTTGCCGAGGACATAGTAGAAGTCGCCTGTCGTGTTGATGATACGGAAGCCATCCGAGGCAAGGTTGGCCGCCGTGCGGGGCGTGTAGCCGCTCCAGCCGCCGGACCAGTAGCACACGACGATGTCGCGGTCGAACGTGTAGGTCGTCGAGCCGACCGAGGCGCTCATCTTGTTGGCAAACTCGATGCCGTCATTAAAGGCGATGGGCGTCATGCCCGCCTGCTTGACCATGGCGGCAAGCTCGTTGACATATTTGATGAAGTAGCCATACTTGCCGCTGTTCTGCAGGCTGCCGAAGCCCATGGAGCCGCTCGTGTAGCGGTCGTTGGCGTATTCATCCGCGCCGAAGTTGAAATAGCGGCAGCCATTGCCCGCAAAGTAATCGACATACTTCTGCAGGAAGGCCTGCGAGAACCGGACGGCCGTGTCGTTCGTCACGTCGATGGTGCGGCTCGAGCCGTTGTAGCTGCAGTTCGTCCCCGTCAGAGAGGACGCGGCATACAGCACCGAGTCCATGTGGCCCGGGCTGTTCAGCAGCGGAATGATCTCGATGTCGGCTTTCTTGGCCGTGGCAAAGAACTCGTCCATCTCACTTTCCGTCCACTCGCCCGAAGATGCCGTCGTGTAGGCGTTGTTGCCCGCACGGATGGCAGAGGCGACCGCGTTGCTGGAATACGTTTTGCCGCCCACGGTGAGCGACATGTCGTCCAGCAGGAAGCGCATACCGTCATTGCCCACCGCGAGCATGACGTGCGTATAGCCGTCCGCCTTTGCCTCATAGAGGAAGGCCTTGACCCAATCTGCCGAAAAATACTTTCGGCCGCTGTCCAGCATGGCGATCTTCAGATAATCGCTGCCGGAAGCGAACGCCACCGTCGGCAGCATGCACAGCAGCATGCAGACCGTCAGCAGCAGCGCTAACAGTTTCTTTCCCGCTTTCAATGGTTTCTCCTCCTGTATCATGTCTCTGTTCGGCGATGCCGAATCCTGATTTGATCATACACGAGACATTCCCATTTGTCAACAGGCAGTTCTTTTAGCATAATTTCAAGTTAACTAACTTCAATCTGACGTATGATAGACTACATTCCTGATTATCTCATTTCTGGCTGCGTGATTTTATTCACGCTGACGCATCTCGTTACGATACGGAATGTGACGTAAAATTCCGGCGATTTGTTTCGTCCAATGAAGTTGGCGGCGGGTTTTCTGACGAATTTTTTCCACCGCTCTGCAGAGGAATTTTTGAAAATTTTGTTGACATTTTTGCGCGATCCGTCATAATGGAAGCAGAAGCATACCGTTCTCACCGCCGTGCTCCCCTGCTGTGGTGCACCAGTGCCCTCTTCGTTTGAATGCCCCTGTACAGGGCGCTCGATGAGCGCCATTGGCAGACGCAATTGGCGCCTGCCATTTTATCGGCGGCCTGTTTCGGCTTCCAGCGCATAAAGGCCTACCGTCCCCGCTTTTTCAGCATCCTCCGGTCGCACAGGTCGATGCCGAACGACACGGCGGCGCTCAGGACAGCGAGAACGAGGATCATGGCGTCCGTGCTGAGGTAAGAGCCGGTCGCGTCATACAGCGCGCCCGCGATCGTGCTGCCGAACGAGGCGAACAGCAGGTTCGTCACCACGACGGAAAGATTCACGGCGTAGTGCCGCATACCGTAATACGAGCTGACAAAGGCTGCGTTGGCGGGCGTGACGCCGCCGTAGGCCATGCCGCCCAGCAGGAAGCCGGCGATGAGCAGCGGGAAGCTGCCGAGCTTCAGCGCGCCGATGAGCACAAGGCCGGTGAGCAGGAAAATGCCGCCCACGAGCTGCATGGTCCGGCTGCGCCCCAGTCGGTCGAACAGCCCGCCCAGCACAACGCGCCCTGCCGCGTTCGCCAGCGAGATCATGCCGACGGCCGTGGTGATACCGCCCGGCGAGACCGTTCTGCCGATCTCCCGTGCGATGGAGGTGGACTGCGACACGAGGGCCAGCCCTGCCGCGCTCAGGAGTACCGCCCAGAGATAGTACAGCCAGAACGCGGGCCGCCGCAGCATGGCCGCCGTGCCGAGCTCTTCTGCCACGGGGTTAGCATAGCGCTTCTTTTTCGCGGCGGGCGGCGGCGTGAAGTCCGTGCCGGGCCGCCGGAGCAGGAAGCCGCAGGCCGCCACGAGCACGGTCGTGATAATACCAAGCACGACAAAGCTGCGCCGCCAGCTGCCGATGGCCGTCGGCGTGAAGCGCTGATAGAGCTTGCCGATGAGGAAGCTGCTCAGGCCGAAGCCCATGAGCAGGATACCGGAGACGAGGCCCTGCTTGTCGGGGAACCACGCGCCGACTGTCCCGAGCACGGCGTTATACGAGAAGCCGGAGGCCAGCCCGCAGACCACGCCGAAGCCGACATACAGCATAGGCAGCGACCGCATGCCCGCCGTCAGCAGGAAGCCCGCCAGAAACAGCAGGGCGGATATCCAGAGGAAAATTCGCGGGGAAATGCGCGCGGAAAGCGCGCCGCAGGTCAGGCCGCCAAGGCAGAAAAAGCTCATCACGATCGTAAAGGTCAGGGAAAGCTGTGCGGTGGTCCAGCGGGGGAACTCTGCGGCGATCGGCCCGGACAGTACGCTCCACGCGTACACCAGACCCGAGAACAGAAGTACCACGCACCCGACTGCGACGTAGATCCATCTGCTTGCACTTCTCATAGGCTGCATCCTCCGTTTTGGGCCATTGCCGTGCTTCCGCGCGGAGATGGCCCATATTTTGTTGTATTTTTGAGGTTCTGCCTCCATCATATCACAGAAACGCCCGCTTGCCCAGACCCAAATCAAAATTCTGCCTGCTGCGGTGCGGTGTCCGTGAGGCACGGACAGAAAGGAAGGCAGGAATATTTTTGAAAAACCCTCTTGACAAATCTGTACTAGTGTATTAGTATATTAGTACAATAACACATTGGAGGTGAGCCAATGGCATGGAAACTGAATCCGGAGCGGCAGATCTGGCTGCAGCTCGTGGATGTGCTGAAGTTCCGCATCGTCTCCGGACAGTATCCGGCAGGCGTGAAGCTGCCGTCGGTGCGGGAGCTGGCCGCAGAGGCCGGTGTCAATCCGAACACCATGCAGCGCGCGCTTGCGGCGCTGGAGGAGAGCGGGCTCGTCAGCGCCCAGCGGAACACCGGGCGCTATGTCACACAGGATGAGGCGTGCATCCGCGAGACGCGCCGCTCGCTGGCGCAGGCCGAGATCGATGCGTTTTGCGCGCGGATGCGGCAGCTCGGCTACACGCAGGAGGAAATTGCAACATTGTTTGGAGGGAATGAAAATGAATGACATGCTGGTCTGCTGCAGCGGCCTGACGAAGAGCTACGGGGCAAAGCCCGCGCTCGACCACGTCGACCTGCAGCTTGCGCCGGGCAAGATCATCGGCCTGCTCGGGCCGAATGGCTCCGGCAAAACGACGCTCATCAAGATCCTGACGGGCCTGCTGCGCCAGACGGAGGGCTCCGTCGCGATCGACGGCAAGCCGATCGGCCCGGAGACGAAGGCGCTCGTGAGCTACCTGCCCGACCGAATGTATTATGCCGGTTGGATGAAAACGAAGGATATGGTCAACTTCTTTGCGGATTTCTATCCCGATTTCCGCCGCGAGCGCGCCGAGGCTATGTGCCGCGCGCTGGGCATCGAGCTGGATATGCGCGTGAAGACCATGTCGAAGGGCACGAAGGAGAAGCTCCAGCTGCTGCTCGTCATGAGCCGCGCCGCAAAGCTCTACCTGCTCGACGAGCCGATCGCGGGCGTCGATCCGGCCGCGCGCGACTTCATCCTGCAGACGATCCTGACGAATTATTCGCCCGAGAGCACCGTCCTGATCTCGACGCACCTGATCGCGGACATCGAGCCGGTGCTTGACGAGGTGATCTTCCTGAAAGAGGGCCGTGTCGTCCGCCACGATTCGACCGATAACATCCGCGGCGCCGAGGGCAAGTCCGTCGACGAGGTCTTCCGCGAAGTCTTCCGCACGATCCCGATGGGAGGTGAATGGCCGTGCTGAGCAAGCTGTTAAAATACGATCTCCGCGCAAATCTGAAGATTTTTCTGTTTATCTGGCCCGCCATTCTGGTCTTCGGCCTGCTCGAGCGCGTTGCCCTCATGGCGGAGCTGCCGGTCAAGATCTCTGCCATTTTTGTGAATCTGACGACGGTGCTGTTCGTGCTCGCGGTCATTGCCGCCTGCGTGTTTGCGCTCGTCATCTCCGTCATCCGCTTCTATTCCGGCCTGCTGCGTGATGAAGGCTACCTGATGTTCACGCTGCCGGTGCGGCCGTGGCAGCTTGTGCTGTCGAAGCTCCTCACGGCCCTCCTGACGCTGGTCGTGACGGGCCTGGTCAGCTTCGTTTCCGTCGGCATCCTGTTCGGCGGTATCCGTGGCTTGCTGCCTTCCATCCGCACCTCGCTGGAGCAGAGCTTCGGCGGGATAATCAACGGCTGGGGCATCGCCCTGCTCGTCCTGCTGGTCGTGGTGCAGGTCGCGGTGTCCGTGCTGCAGATCTATCTGTCCTGCTCCATCGGCCACCTGTTCCGCCGCAAGCGCATCCTGTTCGCCGTGCTGTTCTACTATGCCATCAACGTCGTGCTCGAGACGGTCGCGGTCACGTCCATCATCGTGCTGAGCAACTTTGAGCCGTTCTGCCGCTTCCTTGTTCAGCTCTCTGCCGGCATGAGCGCGCCAGGCATGTTCAACCTGTTTATCGGCGTGATGCTTGCCCTGCTGGCCGTGCTCGGGATCGTGTACTTCTTTGTCACGGAGCGCATCCTGCGCCGCCATCTGAATCTGGAATAAGGCTTTCCACCGCGCCGTACAATGCCTCGGGCTTGTCATTGCCACGGCCCCTTCGGGGACTCGCAATGACAAATCCGATGGCCGCTACGGTCGACGACGCTGCCCTATAACTTGCCAGCCTCCATGGCGCTCACTACCCGCAAGGGGCACGCCGCATCCGTAAGGCGGCAAAGCCGCCAA
>ERZ827524.1681-NODE-1681-length-19138-cov-4.235236_pt1 | contig 19138 bp, 9 predicted proteins | sample MGYA00519702_ERZ827524 | MGnify/ENA primary metagenome ERZ827524 (study PRJEB31778, sample SAMEA3449341) | human gut metagenome | biome: human gut; feature: human-associated habitat; material: faeces | place: United Kingdom | collected 2010/2012 ...
GAGAGATATGCATGGAATTGATCGCAAGTATTAACAGTGCAATCAATGGCTTTGTCTGGGGCGTCCCCATGCTGGTCCTTCTGGTGGGCGGCGGCATTTTGCTGACCATCCGCAACAGAGGCGTCCAGTTCCGGAAGTTCGGCTATGCCATGAAGAACACCATTGGTAAAATCTTTAAGAAGGGGGAAGCAAAAGAAGGCGAAATTACCCCCTTCCAGGCGATGAGTACGGCGCTGGCCGGCACGGTAGGCACCGGTAACATTGCGGGCATTACCACCGCAGTCACCTTGGGCGGCCCGGGCACCATCTTTTGGCTGTGGATTACAGCTCTGATTGGTATGGCCACCAAGTATTCCGAGGTGCTTCTGGCGGTGAAGTTCCGGGAAAAGAATAAGTATGGCGACTGGGTAGGCGGCCCGATGTACTACATCGAGCGCGGCATGGGTAAGAAGTGGAAGCCGCTGGCGATCTTCTTCGCCGTTACCATCATCCTCGGCGGTCTCGGCACTGCAGCCTTTGCGCAGCCCTATACCATGTCTACTGCGCTGGAGCGCACCTTCCATATTCCCGCCTGGGTCGTGACAGTCGCCGCCGCTGCCATCTGCGGCATCGTCCTGATCGGCGGCGTCAAGGGCATCGGCAAGTTCTGCGAAAAGATCACCCCGGCCATGTGCCTGATCTATGTTGTCGGCGCACTCGGCGTCATCATCGTCAACATCCGCTTCGTCCCGCAGGCCTTCGCCGCGATCTTCAAATATGCGTTCGCTCCGATGCCCGCCATCGGCGGTCTGGCCGGTTCGACGCTTGCGCTGGCTCTGCGTCAGGGCGCGGCCCGCGGCACATTCTCCAACGAGGCCGGCTGCGGCTCCTCCCCCATCACCCACGCAACTGCCATCACCGACCATCCGTTCAAGGAAGGCATGTACGGCTCGTTCGAGGTCTTTGTCGACACCATTATCGTCTGCACCATGACCTCCCTTGCCATCATGTGCTCCGGCAGCGACATCTGGGCCTCCGGTGTCAAGGCAGAAGCTCTTACCATGTCGGCCTTTGATGCGACCTACGGCACCACGATCGGCAATCTGCTGGTCACCATTCCGCTGGCCCTGTTCGCCTTCTCCACGATGGTCGGCTGGGAGATCAACTACGAATCCGCATTCTTCTACATTTTCCCGAAGATGGAAACCTCCAAGGTCTTCAAGCTCATCATCCGTGTGATCTGGCTCGTGCCCGCCTTCATCGCGCTCGGCAATACGCCGGATCTGATCTGGACCGTTGTCGATATCGCCTCCGGTCTGTGGTGCATCCCGAATGCGATCGCACTGATCGCGCTTTCCGGCGTGTTCGGTTCGCTGGCCGCCGTCCTGATGCTGATGGGCGGCATCCTGCCGCTGGCCACCTACGTCGCGCCCGCGCTTGCGGGCATTCTCATCGTGCCCGTGGCCATTGAATTCGGCATAAAAACAGGCTATGTTCTGTACGCCGCCATCGGCCTGCTCTCGCTCTTTGTCGTTCCCGATAAGGAAATGAGCCTGATCTTCGTCTTTTTTCTTGGCTTTTATCCCCTGCTTAAGGCCAGCATCGAGCGCATGCGCTCCCGTGCGGCCCAGTGGGCCGTCAAGCTGGCCGTGTTCAACGCATGCATCGTCGGCATGTACGGCATCATTTTATTTTTGTTTCCCATCGGCGCCGTTGTCGAGGAATTCGAGAGCATGGGCATCCCGTTCACGGGGCTGCTGCTCTTGATGGGCAACGTCACCTTTGTGATATACGACGTCGCCGTGGCCCGCATCATCGGCCTGTACTGCGCCCGCTTTCGGGCAAGGCTGATGAAAATGCACTGAGCCGCAGGGCGCCGGCTTTACAACACCGGGAGGTTTGATATTCCATGCAGCTATGAAGCGCCGGGCCCTTTTGCAACAGCGGAGCGGGAAGCGCTGCTTCCCCATGGGCTTGCCCACCGCCACGAAGGGTGACGAGGATGGGAGATAACCCGTTTTCGGCAATGTGCCGAAGCGGGCGGCATCGAAAGATTCGGCGGATGCTCCCACGGCCGGGGTTCCGGGCGGCCGACACCATGCGGGCAAAACACGGCGGCAACGCCGAAACAGAGACGCATGGCACACCGGGATTTTACACATAAAATTTTGCGTCCCCGCGCGGCGGGCGGCGTTTTTTTGCGGGCGGTGCAGTACGCCGCCCGGACAGACGTTATCCGACCGCGGCAGCCTCCGGGCGCCGCCGCGGTACGCCTGTCTCTTCGGCTGTGCCGCAGCTTAAGCGGCGCGGCACAAAATACATAAATGCAAAGACGCAAAAACGCGGGCGCGCCGGCCGGGTACGCCCCGGACGTGTTGTGTCTTTCGGCAGGCCATGCGGCGCTTTTCTGCGCGGCGGCATGGCCTTGGTATTGTTTTGTGTTTTTGCGTCTTTCGCATTGTACCATTTTTCAAATGACAATGTTGGGAGATAGAATTTATGTGTGGAATTGTTGGATATATCGGCTCGCGCCAGAGCACGGACGTACTGCTGGACGGACTTTCCAAGCTGGAATACCGGGGCTATGATTCAGCCGGAGTCGCATTGTGCGTAAACGATGAGATCCGGGTCGTCAAAGCACAGGGCAGGCTGGCCGTTCTGGCAGAAAAACTGAACGGCATGCCGCCCATGGCCTCGCACTGCGGCATCGGGCACACACGCTGGGCTACGCACGGCGCCCCCAGCGACGTAAACAGCCATCCCCATTGCGCCGCGCGCGTCAGCCTGGTGCACAACGGCATCATTGAAAACTACGCCCAGCTCAAGGAGCACCTTATGAAACGAGGCTATGAATTCTGCAGCGAAACAGACACCGAGGTGCTGGTAAAGCTGCTGGACCACAACTATCACGGCGAACCGCTGGACGCCATCCTGCGGACGCTGGAGCAGGTGCGCGGCAGCTACGGGCTCGCCATCCTGTTCAAAGATTTTCCCGGGCAGATCTTCTCCGTGCGCAAGGAAAGCCCTCTGATCGTCGGTTACGGCGCCGGAGAAAACTTTCTCGCCAGCGACATTCCCGCTCTGCTGCGCTATACCCGCGATTATGCGGTGCTGGAAGAGGGCGAGATCGCTGTGCTGAGCGCGGATAAGATCGACGTATACGACGCTTTCGGCCATCCGGTGCAAAAGCAGCACCTCACGGCCGACTGGGACATCGGCGCTGCCGAAAAAGGCGGTTATCCTCACTTTATGCTCAAAGAGATCCACGAGCAGCCGGAGGCCCTGCGCGCCACCGTCAATCCGCGCGTACAGGACGGCCTGCCCGCGTTGGGCGTGCCCGGACTGACGGACGAATACCTTGCAGGAGTGGAGAATATCCACATCGTTGCCTGCGGCACAGCCATGCACGCCGGCATGGTCGGCAAGACCGCCATTGAGCGCATCGCCCGCGTGCCCGTTTATGTAGACATCGCCAGTGAATTCCGCTACCGGGACCCCATCCTTGGCAAAAACGATCTGGTGGTCATCATCAGCCAGAGCGGCGAGACTCTGGATACGCTGGCCGCACTGAAGCTTGCCAGGGAGCGCGGCGCAAAAACGCTTGCTGTGGTGAACGTGGTTGGTTCTTCCATCGCCCGCGCGGCCGACTGGGTTCTGTACACCTACGCCGGGCCGGAGATTGCCGTCGCCAGCACCAAGGCGTACAGCGTGCAGATGGCCGTGCTGTATCTGTTCGCGCTGCGTCTGGCGCTGGCCCGCGGCGCACAGGACGAATGCATCGTGCGCCACCTGACGGTCGAGCTGCAGCGCGTTCCGGAGCTGCTGCGCCCCATTCTGAAGGACTGTGACAACATCAAATACCTCGCCAGCCAGTTCATGAACAGCGATCATCTGTTCTTCATGGGACGCGGGTTCGACTATGCGCTCTCGCTGGAGGGCAGCCTCAAGCTGAAGGAGATCAGCTATGTGCACAGCGAGGCCTACGCGGCCGGCGAGCTGAAGCACGGCACCATCTCTCTGATCGTGGAGGGCACGCCCGTAGTGGCGCTTGCCACACAGGACAGCGTATATGAAAAAACCATCAGCAACGTCAAGGAGGTAAAGACACGCGGCGGCCGGGTGATCCTGCTTTGCAAACAGGACGCAAAGGTCCCTGCCGACGCAGCGGATCATGTGGTGCGCCTGCCCGAATTTGAGGGCGTGTTCATGCCGCTGCTGCTGATCGTACCGCTGCAGCTGTTTGCCTATTACATGAGCGTGCTGCGCGGCTGCGACGTGGATAAACCCCGCAATCTGGCCAAGAGCGTGACGGTGGAATGACCCTTCCGCGCCCGGGACCGTCTTTTCCGGCGGTTCCGGGCGTTTGCTTTTCCCCTGGCCGCATGCTTTTTTGCCGCCTCCTCCGAACGGCGGATTACACCGCGCCCTGCACGCCAATCCTCAAAAGAAACGGGAGAACGCTCCCGGAGGAGGGCCGGTATGCTGCATCCCCCGTTCGCGCGCACGGCCGCGCTTCCGCCCGCCGTTCGGGAAGCGGGCGCAGACACAGGCTCACGACATTCTTTACAAACTGTTTATAGAAAAACTGTGCAAAGATGCTATACTTTAGTTGTCGGAAAATATTTACAGACAGACCGCCCGGCAGGCCGCTCCGCGCGCGCCCGGGCTGAGGGAGAACCATTCATGGAACTGCGCAGCAACATCAAAATGCTGAATTACGCCCGCAAATATCTGCTGAACGATACGGACAACATCCTGCCGTTCCCCGTGCGGCCGCAAAAGCCGCCCCGCACGGGCAGGCTGCCCACACTCCTGCCGCGCAGTGCGCCGCGGGACGAGGGTGTGCCTGCTGCCGCGCTGGATACGCTGTACCGCAGCCTGTCCGGCGCCGAGTGCGGCACCCATGCCTGCATCGTACTGCGCCACGGCCGTGTGGTGAGCGAGGGATGGTACGCGCCCTATTCAAGCCGGTATTGGCATGTGACGCACAGCATGTGCAAAAGCGTGACGGGCACCGCCATAGGCATGCTGGCAGATGAAGGCCGCCTTTCACTGGACGAGCATGTATGCGAGATCTTTCCTGAAAAGTGCGGCCTGCTCACCAGCCGCCGCATGCGCGCCGTCACAGTGCGGCACCTCGTCACCATGACAAGCGGCGTCGCTTTCAAGGAGGCCGGCGCGGTTCTGGAAGGCGACTGGGTCAAAGGCTTTCTGGACGCAGATGTTCTGTTCGAGCCCGGCTCCGCATTCGATTACAACAGCATGAACAGCTACATGCTTTCCGCCATCGTCAAGCGCAAAACAGGGCTGGGTCTTTCGGCCTATCTGCGCCCGCGCCTGTTCGAGCCGCTGGGCTTCGGCGATGTAGCGTGGGAGACCTGCCCCCAGGGCATCGAAAAAGGCGGCTGGGGCATGTACGTTTATCTGGAGGACATCGCCAAGCTGGGCCAACTCTATCTGCAAAAGGGCAAATGGACGGGTGCCGACGGAAAGGAACAGCGCCTTTTGAGCGCCGCTTGGGTGGAAGCCGCCGTCAAACCCGACACCGTGCATGAGAACGGCGAAGAATACGGCTATCAGCTCTGGCCGCACAGCGCCGACCACACTTATATGTTCAACGGCATGTTCGGCCAGTATGTCGTCGTTGCGCCGGACCTGGACCTGGTGCTGGCCGTGAACGCAGGCGCGGGCAATTTATTTACCCGCAGCCGCAGCTACACCGCTGTGAGAGAATTTCTGAAGGCCGTGGCCCGTGCTCCCGCGCCCCTGCCGGCCGACCCCTCCGCAGACGCGCGCCTTGCCTTTACGGCGGCGCATCTGCGCTTCGGCGAGGCTGTGCCGGAACCGCCTGTTCCCGTCAGGCATCCCTGGTACGCGCGTGTCCGTAACGCACTGTTCCCCCCTGCCGCGCCGTCTGCTCCCTCTCCTATCCCGGACAGCGTGCGCCCCGCTCTCGCCCAAACATACCGGCTGGAGGAAAACCGGGCCGGCCTGCTGCCCGCCATTCTAGGCTGCATGGAGGACTGGTATACCAAAGGCTCGGAAAAAGCAGCTTTCCGTGTGGGGGACAACACGCTTTCGCTGCTCTGGACCGAAGGCGGCGTGGAGTACTGCATTCCCGTGGGCTTTGAAAACGCGCTGGAATACGAGCTGGACTTGGGTGGCAACCGCTTCGCCGTGGGCGTGACGGGGCGCTTTACCGCCAACGAGGACGACGAACCCGTTTTGAAAGTGACGCTTTGTTTTCTGGAAAGCTCCAGCTCCCGTCTGCTGAAATTCGTGTTCCGGCCGGACGGCGGGCTGACGGTGAAATTTGACGAAGCGCCGGGTCTGCTTGTGGCAATGCGCTCACTGCAGGGCACAATGAAATCCCAGTCTCAGGGGCTGGATTTGTTCAAGGATATCGACTATCTGCATTATCTCATCCACCGCGTCTGCTCCCCCGTCGTGCACAGCGTGCCGCCGGAGGAATTGCCTGCTCCCGGGCAGGCGTGACACAGTCTTTCCCCGCCCGGTCTGCGGCAAAAGCGGCTTTCGCTTTTCAAACAGACCGGGCCAGATTTTTTCCCCGGCAGGCATTTGCTGTGCCAACCGGGCTGGCCAGGCCCGCAGCCCGCACGCACTTCGCCCTTTGAGCGAAAACGCCGCGCTCAAAGGCACATCCTCGCGCGGGGCGGCTTGCTCCCATCCGGTCGCATTTCGCCCTTTGGGCGAAAGCGCCGCGCTCAATGCGGTTTTGTTGAGGCCGCTTCGCGGCGTCATGGTATAATGATGACAAGACGATTCAAAAAAGGAAAGCGGGGCGTATTCTGTGGACATCCGTGCGCAAGCTGTGCGGAGCTTTCGGCTCCGGGCACATCATCTGGACAAAATGCTCCCATCCGGGCAAATTGAAACCGCCGCCGGGGCCTGCGGAGTACAGAACTCGCCGCCCGGTGCGTGGGAAACAGCTCTGTTCAACCGCGTGGAAGGCTGCACTCTGCCGGAGCTGCACGACGCGCTGTACCGCCGGAAAACCCTGCTGCAGGCCTGGAGCTACCGGGGCGTGCCCGTTGTGTTTCCCACTGCGGAAAGCGGAATTTTTCTCTCCCCGCTCGCCGCGCTTAAGGGGGAAGCGCCGTGGATCTATACCCGCGGCATCGCTCTGGCGCTGGAGCACCTGCAAATGAGCTTTGACAGCCTGCTGCCGCTTGTGAAGCAGGCAGCGGGGTATCTGGATGCCCACACCGTTCAAGGCAAGGAAACGCTGGACCGTGTACTGGCGGATGCCGTACGGGAACACCTGCCGTCGGAAAAACGGACACTGTGGGACGCACCCTCTATGTACGGCGCGCCGGACCGGCAGACTGTGGGCGGCGCGGCCGTATCGTTCCTGCTGCGGCCCTGTTCCTTTTCCGGCCTTGTGGTATTTGGCTGCCGCCGGGGCGGCAGCCCGACCTTTGCGTCGTTCCGAAGCTGGCTGGGCCGCGCGCCCGAAACTCCGCCAGACGCGGACAGGCTGTTGGTACGAAAATTCCTGCACTGCCACGGCCCCTCCACGCCGGCCCTCCTGGCAGAGTGGCTCGGCTGCTCGCCCGCACAGGCGCGGCGGCTTTGGAACAGCGTGGCGCAGGAGCTGGAGCCGGTATCTGTGGAGGGCAAAGCGCGCTGGCTCCTTTCTGCCGACCGCGATGCGCTGGCCCATCCCTGCGGCCCGCAGGAGCGGCTGCTCCTCCTCGGGCCGCACGACCCTTACCTCGACACCCGGGACCGGGACGTGCTGCTGCCCGACAAAGCGCTTCAGAAGCTGGTGTGGCGCACCGTCGGCAATCCCGGCGCTGTCGTGCTGGATGGCCGCATCTCCGGCGTGTGGACGGCCCGGACCGTCCGGGACAGGCTGGAGCTTTCCGTCACAGCCTGGCAGGCGTTTTCGGCACGGCAGCAAAGCATGCTGGAAATACGCGCGCAGGAATACGCCGCGTTCCGCGGGCTTTCTCTTTTGAAATACACACTGGAGGATGGATGACGCCTTGCGTCCTCAGGCGCATCGCTTTGGCTGTTCGCCGCCGCTCAGGCGCAATGTCCGACAAAAAACAGCCACAGGCTATTCTTTCGGCCACGCGGGCCGTCCTTACCCGCGGCCATTGAGATACGTTTTTATTGCGGAGCAATAAAAAAGCTCCCGCGGGGGGCCGCAGATGCGGCCTCCATGCGGGAGCTTTTTTGTATGAACCGGCCGGATGCGGCGTTTTTATATCTGCGGCATCGTGCATACGGTTCCCGTTTTGCGTGCCTTTTCCGCCTGAAACACAGCCAGATGGCCATTGAGGGAATCGTTGATGTTCGTGCAGGAGATGGACGGCTGTTCGCCCTGCAGCACGCGCACAAAGTCCTCCACCAGCCGCAGGTCTCCGCCGCCGTGGGAGCCTGTCATGCCGCTTTTGTCTCCGCCGATGGCGAGGTCCACCACTTCCTCGCGCCAGCCGCTCTCGCTGGCCGTGTCGATGGTGCGCACCGTAAACACCGAATCGTCGAACACGCCTTTGATCTCGCCCTTTGTGCCGATGATGTGCAGGTTGCGCTCCGCCTTGGCCGTGCCGCCGATCATGTTCAGCGTGGCTGTTGCGCCGTCCGCGAAATTGATGGCCACCGACTGGTGGTCCACCACTGTGTGCTCGCAGTCCCACACGCAGCGGCCATGGATGTTATCCGTTTTCAGCGACTGGATCTTGTCCTCAATGGTGGGCTTTTCCAGATGCTCCAGGCAGTCCCACACATAAAAGCTCCAGCGGTCCGGATGGTCGATGTAATGCTTTTTGGCCGAGTACAGGCAGTTTTCCTCGATGCCGCAGTCCACCAGGCACCGCTTGCCCGCGCCTGCGGGCTTCTTGGCCGGGTCGAACTGAAAGTCGCTGCCGAAGCTGGCGACCTGCCGGGGGGCGACACCGCTTTTCAGCCACATGATGAGATCCATGTCGTGGCAGCATTTGGCCAGCAGCATGGGCGCGCCGCACTTTTCCTCGTTGCCCCATTTGCCGCGGATATAGGACACCGCCAGGTGATGATAGCTGACGTGCTCGGTGGCCTGGATGTTGATGATATCGCCGATCTCCCCGGCCAGCAGGCGCTCCTTCACGGCCACATAGAACGGCGCGTAGCGCAGTACGTGGCAGATCATCACCCTGCGGCCGGTCTCGCCGACGACGCGCTGCAGCTCCCACATCTCGTCCTCATTGACGGCGAAGGGCTTTTCCAGAAGCATGTCGTAGCCCCGGCGCAGCAGCGGGACGGCGGTTTTTACATGCTGGGTATCCATGGTGCCGTTGATGACGGCATCGGCCAGCCTGGGGCGCTCCGCCAGCGCCTCGGCGCTTTCAAAGCACATATCCTCTCCAAACCCGTGCATCTCCGCCGTTTTTCTGCGGCGGATGGGGTCCGGGTCGGCCACGCCGACGATCTTGAGCGCCTGTGGATTTTCCAGCGCATAGGTACTGTAAAGCAGTGCGCGGTGTCCCGCGCCCACGATAATTGCAGTGATCTGTTTTGCCATTTTGTTCCATCCTTTCCAGCCCGCTGCAGCAAGACGCGCCGCAGGCACGGTTCTTAGCATACCTCCCCCGCCGCGCTCCGTCAAGGGCTGTTTTGCGCAAAAAAGCCCCGGCTGCGGGCAACTGCCGCAGCCGGGGCCGTGTTTTCTCCCGGTTGCGCATTTTTCAGCGCTTTCCGGCATTTTTGGTTTTCCATGCTTCGGCTCCCGAACGTGCCGTAAGCCGTCTTTTATTTTTTCTTCGGCGCAGACTTCCCGGCCGTGGGTTTCCCCTTCTCAGGCGCAGGAACCGGCTCGGCTTTTTTCGCCGGTTCTGCTTTCTTTGCCGGTTCCGGCTTTTTTTCCGGCGCTGCTTTCTTTGCAGGCGCCGCCGCTTTGGGCGCTTCGGACGCCTTTGCGGGCGCCCCGGCTTTTGCCTCCTCCGCCTTTTTCACAGCGGGCTTACGGCCGCGTTTTGCAGGCGTCTTTTCCGCCTTGGCAGGCCCGTCTTTTTCCGCCGCCGCTCTCTTCGCGGCAGCCTTTTTGGCCGCCGGCTTTTTCGCCGCTTTTACTTCCGTAAATTTCCAGGCCTGGTTTTCGCCATCCACATCATCCCATATCTGCAGGCGCGCGCCGTTTTCCTGGCTCATGCCCACGATATCCAGCACCCGGCCAGACAGCTTGGAGCGTACCTTCCAGCGGCCGTCCGCCGCCGGCTCCAGCGTCCAGAGCTGGTTGTCCTTGCCGATATAATCCCACTGGTGCAGCCATGCGCCGTTCTGGGAACCGGCGTTGATCACGTCGAGCACCTTGCCCGTCAGCTTATTCTCCAGCTTGTAAAGGCCCTCGGCCACTTCCACAAGCAGCCAGATCTGGCTGTCTTCCTTCACGTTGTCCCAGAGCTGCACGGCAGCGCCGCTGGCAGTGTTGAAATCGGCAACTTCAAGCACGCGGCCGTTTTTCGCCGCGATTTGATAACAAACATTCGATACAGGTTTTTTCTCGTTCATCTCAAAGCAACCCCCTTTTGGGAAATTATACCATAATAAGTCAAAAAATTCAATCTGCCCGTCCTGATTTCGGAGCATTGTACAAGCTGCACAGGTATCTGTTTGTTTCTTTGGCTAAATTGTTTGTTTTCCGCAGGATCTTGCACCATGCTTTTCGCTATGACAGCGCACGGCGCACCATTTGTCTGGCGTCCTCCCGCAGCGCGGCGTCATCCTGGCCCGGCAGAATATGCTGCAAATTGGCATACCCGAACACCGCGCCCGCAAGCGCCATCAGCGCATACGCTTCACTGGGCGGTTGGCGCAGCAGCCCTTCCCGCACACCGCTCTCCACAATGCGCGCGATCATTGCGCGAAGCTGCTCCACCACCTGTGCATCTCCAATGTGGCGGCACACGGCCTCGGGAGATTCCAGCGTGCGCGCACTGGCGAACAGCACCTTCATGCCGGAGGCCTGCGCCTGTACGGAATCCCGCGCAAAGCACAGCAGTGTGTCCAGCTTCTGCTCAAAGCCTTCCGCTTTGTCTACCCGCTCGGAGAGCGCGTCCGCCTCCCCGCGAAGGCGGTAGGCCATCGCTTTTGATATGATTTCCTCCCGCGAGGTGAAATATTCATATACCGTTCCCTTTCCGATGCCGGCCTCCTCCGCGATCTGCTGCACCGTTACGCTGTACATTTTTTCGCCCCGGGCCAGCAGCCGGAACACCGCCTCGTACAGAGCGGTCTCCTTTTCCGCGTTTTTCGCCATAACGAATCCCTCCTCAGCCTGCCGCGGGCTGCGGCAGTTCCTTCGCCGCGTCTGCCGCCGCATCGTCCAGTTCCGGGTCATACAGCGGCTTTTTGCGGAAGATATCATACAGTACGGGCACGACCAGCAGCGTCAGCAGCGTGGCGTACGTGAGGCCGCCGATGGTAACGATGGCCATGGGCTGTGTCATCTCCGCGCCGTCGCCAATGCCAAGCGCCATCGTGGACATGGCCAAAATGGTGGTGAGCGCGGTCATCAGCACCGGGCGGATGCGCGTGCGGCCCGTTTCCAGAATGGCCTCCGTGCGGTCCATGCCCGCCAGCCGCAGCTGGTTGATGTTGTCTACGAACACGATTCCGTTGTTTACCACCACGCCCGCCAGAACAAGGAAGCCCAGCATAGCAATGATGGAAAGCTCGCTGCCTGTGAGCCACAGCGCAAGCAGGCCGCCCGTAAATGCCAGCGGGATCGTGAACATCACGATAAACGGGCTCATCAGGCTTTGGAATTGAGCCACCATGATGAGATAAATGAACACAACAGCCAGCGCGATCATTTTGACAAGGTCCGTCATGGCGCTGTTGATGGTTTCATTTTCGCCCGCGATCTCAACGGTATAGCCTTCGGGCAGCTCGTAATCCGCAAGCTTTTTTTCCAGCTCGCGGCTCACGAGGCCGATGTTGTGCCGGGCGTCCACGCCCGCGCTCACGCTCATGGTGCGCGCGCCGTTTTCCCGGTTAATGGAGGAAACGCTGTCGGTCTCCTGCTTTGCCGCGATGTCGTACAGACGGACGGTCTCCTCCTCGCCCTCCGCGTTCGTCACCGTGAACGCGTGATCCATGATGTTGCCCCGCGTGGGCGCCTGTCCTGCCGGCTTCACCACGACCACGGGCGTATCCGTGCCGTCCAGCGTCAGCGTGGTGGCCGTGTTCTCGGCCTTCAGCTCGGCGGCAAGCTCACTGTATATCTGCGCCACGGTCAGCCCGTGCTGCATCGCTTTGTATTTGTCCACTGTGATGCGTGTCTCCGGGTTTCCCGTGACCGAATTTTCCGAGATATCCACAAGGCCTTCCGTACTGCGCAGAATACCGCGCAGGTCATCCGCGATGGCGTTCATTTCGTCCAGGCCGCGCCCGGTGATGACAAGCTCCACACCGCTGCCGCCCAGAGCGGACATATCCATCGTGGATTCCTGCACCTCCACGGTGCAGTCCAGGTCCGCCACCTGCGCTTCAATGGCAGCGGAAACGTCGGCATTGGTGGCGGTGCGGTCGTCAGACAGCAGGATATAATAAGTGATGCTGCCGCCGGAGGACGAGCCGCCCATCATCGAGGACATACCGCTGCCGCCGGACATCGCGCCTACGGTCTCCACACCATCCACGGCCGCGATGCGCTCCATGACGGTATCCGCCATGGCATAGGCATCCTGCTGCGCCGCGCCCCTGGGCATCGTCAGTGTGGCCGACATCTGCGGGCTGTCCATCGCCGGGATGAAGGCTGTGCCCATCTGCGTTGTCAGGAAAATGCTGATGGCCAGCAGCGCCGTCACGCCCGACAGCACCGGCGCTTTGTGCCGCAGCGCCCAACCCAGCAGCCTCTGGTATCCCTCCACAAAGGCGTCGAACCACCTGTGGCTTTTCTCTTTGGTGTTTTTCAGCACGGCGGCACCCATGGCGGGCACCAGCGTCAGGGCTACCACCAGGCTGGCCAGCAGCGAATAGGCAATGGTCAGGCCCATATCCGTGAACAGCTCGCGGGAAATGCCCTGCGTGAACACAATGGGCAGGAACACACATATGGTGGTGAGCGTGGAGGCAAAAATAGCGCCGGACACCTGCTTCGCCCCCTGGATGGCCGCCTTGGAGGCAGGCACGCCCAGAGAACGCAGACGATAAATATTTTCGATGACAACAATGCTGTTGTCCACCAGCATGCCCACGCCCAGCGCAAGGCCCGACAGCGAGATGATGTTCAGCGTCACATCTGTGAAATACATCAGCGTGATGGCACACATCAGGCTGAACGGGATGCTGCACGCCACAATAAATGTGGGCTTTGCGTCCTTGAGGAAAAAGATCAGCACGATGATGGCCAGCAGGCCGCCCCACAGCAGATTGGAAAGGACGCTGCCCACCACCATGTCGATGTAGTCGCCCTGATCCATCAGCGGCGTGATGTGCAGGCCCGGGTTCTGCTCCTGCAGCTGTGCGATGGCGCTGTTGATGCGCTGGCTCACCGTGGCCGTGGACGCCGTGCTCTGCTTCTGGAACGACAGCACCACGCCGTCGTTGCCGTTCACCTTGGCATAGCTTTCGCCCGCGTTGTCCGTCAGAGCGATATCCGCCACATCGGACAGGCGCACATCGCCCACGCCGTCCACATCCATGTGCATCAGTAGCGTGTTTTCCAGCTCCTCCAGAGAGGCGTACTCCTCGCCCACCTTGACAAGATACTGCTCCTCACCTTCGGTGATATAGCCCGCGGGCATGTTGAAGTTCTGGGCCATCAGGATGTTGCCCAGCATGTCCGCCGTCAGCACGCCGGACAGATCGGCCTTTTTATAGGCCGCATCCCGCGCCTGATCGAACTGCTCCTGCGCGTCCGCAAGCTTCTGTTCCGCATCTTCCAGCTGTGTTTTTGTGGTACTCAGCGTCACTTCACCCCTGGTGAGCTCGTTTACCGCCGTCATCTTGCCCTTTTCCAGCTCGGCATAGGCATCCTGTGCCTTTTTCAGGTTTTCCTCCAGCGCAGGCTTCATGCCGGAAATTACAGCGAGGCGCGTGGTAATGTTGGAAAGCTCCGCCTCCACCTCGGGCAGGCGCGTGTCCGCCCTCAACGCCGCATCGCGCAGCTGCGTCAGGCTTTCCTTTGTCAGCGCGGCAAGCTGTTCGCCGCCGGGCAGTGCGCCCGCCTGCGCCTTGAAGGCTTCAAAAGACGCGTCGTCCAGAGCCAGAAGCGCGTCCACGTTGGCTGGAACGGCGGCGGCGGCCTGTTCTCCCACCACCGCAGGGTCCGGCAGGGCAGGCAGGCCCGGCTGAGTCTGCTGGAGTTGCGCGTAAACGGCGGCGGCTTCCTCATAAGTGCCCACAGCGGGCCGGCCCATCTGTGCCAGCAGGGCGTTCACGCTGTCCAGCACTCCCTGCTTCGCAGCAGCCGCAGCAGCCTGACGAGCGGTGTCCCGCGCCCCCGCCAGAGCCGTATTGATGCCTTCATACCCCTGCTTTGCCTGGGTATAGCCGTCTCTTTCGGCCTCGAACGCCTTCTGGTTGGCTGTAAGCGTGGTCTCCTCGCTCAGCAGCGCGGAAAGCGTGGCGGAGGCGCCGTCCACCTGGGCGCTGCCCTGGGCCAGCTTGTCCAGCGCAGAGCCTTTTTGGCTTTCCAGCGCGGCTTCGCCCTCGGCCAGCTTCGCCTTGCCGTCCGCCACCTTGGCCTGTCCCTCACGCAGCTCACGCTGTGCGTCCGCCAGACCGGAATCCACGCCGGCAAGGACCTTATCGTTCAGCGCGTCGATCTTCACCTGGTCGAGCGTTACGGTCACCTGCTGCTCCACAAGGCCTGTGGCATCTACGCTCGCAACGCCGTCGATGCGCTCAAAGGCCGGCATAACGGTTTCGTCCGCCAAGGCGGATATCTCCTTCACGTCCATGCCGTCCATATCCACGCTGGCCACCATCACGGGCAGCATATCAGGGCTGATCTTCATCAGCATGGGGGTCCCCACCGCATCGTCCATCTGGCCCGAAACGAGGTCCACATTGGACGAAAGCTCGATCATAGCGGAATCCATGTTCGTTCCCTGTTCAAATTCCAGGATAACGATGCTGGCGTTTTCGCTGGAAACCGAGCTGACGTTCTTAATGCCGCCCGTCGTACCCAGCACCGCTTCCAACGGCTTTGTCACCGTTGTTTCGATTTTCTCCGGGCTTGCGCCGGGATACGTTGTCATTACCACGACATACGGCAGCTCCATGGCCGGCAAAAGGTCTGTCGTCATGCCCGTAAACGAGATAACGCCCAGCACAAGCACCAGCACTACCGCCACCAGCACGGTATAGGGTTTTCTTACACTGAATTGCGGAAGCATATCTTCCCTCCAAAATACGCGCGGACGCGGATTCTCCTCCTGCTCCCCGGCAGGGACGAATTCCGACCGACCGGTCGGTCGGAACTTTTTCAGTATAGCACACGCGGGCACGATTTCAACCCCGCGCCGCGCCGCCGCCGCGGATTTTACATTTTATTCATACCCTGTGCAGGCACAAAAAGCCCGCCCCGCATTTCCGCGGGGCGGGCCACAACGTTTCCGTTTCTGCTTTACTGTGCCAGATATTCCTCAAGGCACAAGCCGCTTTCCTTGATTTTATGCGCCTGCTCGGAACCAACATAACGGTAATGCCAGGGCTCGTAATCCATGCCTGTCGCCTCGGTCTTGTCCGACGGATAACGCAGAATAAAGCCGTAATCCGCCGCATGCTCGGCCAGCCACTGGGCCGCTGCTGTCTCCGCGAAGCCCGCGTCCTTTGCCGGGTGGTCTTCCGAAACGATGTCCAGGCCCAGGCCCGTATTGTGGTCCGACGTACCGGGCGCAGAGGTGTAGTCGATGGCCTTTGTCTCTGCATCCGCTTGGGAAAGGCCGCCCTCCATCAGGGTTTTGACACGGGCGTCCCAAAGCTCCTGCTGGCGCGCGATGCTGCGGTAGCCGTTGGTAGGCTTCAGTTTGACGCCGGCGGCGGCCGCATCGTTCACCATCTGCCGCAGAGCCTCCGCGATGCGCGCGTCTACTACAGCCTCTCCCACGGTCGCCGTCTCGGCCACCGTGAAATCACCGGGCAGCACGCTGCTGCGGTTGGCCAGCACCATATACCACTCGTCCCGCGGGATGGTTTCCACCGGGGCCGCGGAGGATGCGTCCGGCGGCGTGCTGTCTGCCGGCTGGGATGTGCTGGACGGTACGGAGCCAGAGGTCCCGGGCGCCACGTCTCCGTCCTTCCCGCCAAAGAACACAAAGTAAAGGATGATGAGCAGCGCGATGAGCACGATGCCCGCCCAGGCAAAAATCGTTTTGTTCGGTATTCCGCGCCGGGCCGTGCCGGTACTCCTGCGTGGCGGACGGCCGCCGCCGGAGCCTGAACCGCCGCCCGTCCGGGTACGCCGCTGCGGAGCGCGGGACGCAGGCTCTGCCTCCTCCGGGTCCCGGTCATACAGGTCCGGGAATGCCTGGTCCGTTTCCTGCGGGGCGGTGTATCCGCTCTGCGGAACATCGTCGAACAGGTCAAAGGGCTGCGCGCCCTCAAAATCGAAATCCAACGGCGTCTCCGCTGCCGGGGGCTGCGGCGCCTGCGCCGGCGGCGGTGCAGGCCGGGCAGGCGCAGGTGCAGGACGCTGGGCCGGAGATACGGGCGCATGCCAGTTGATAGGCCGTGGCGTGCGCGGGGCGTTTGCAGGGCGCGGCGTCGCCGCCGGCCACCCCGAGGGACGCAGCTCCTCCCCGCCGGATGCAGGCGGAACGGCCGGCGCGGGCGGCACGTCATCATCCGCCACCAAAGCGCTGAATACAGCCGCACCGATGTCTTTTTCCTTTGCCATACGCGCGGCACGGGCCGCGGGCGCCGGCTGGGCCGCCATTTTGGGCGGCGCGGGCTGCGGGGCCGCGGCAGGCGCGGGCGCATCCGACTTCACCGGTGTGAACGCCGTCGTGGGAGCGTCCGCCTGCAGCGCGGCAGGCGTAAACGCCACCGTCGGCGCATCCGCCGCGGAATACAAGGGACTGGCCGTGGACCCCGGCTGCCCAGGCCGGGACGCAGGGCGTTCCACAGGCGCATCGTCGAAATCAAATACAAAAGGCGCCGCCTTGGGCACAGGCTCCGCGGAGCGCGGCGGCTCCGCAGGCTTTACAGCCGCCGGAGCCGCGGGCGGCACAGCGGCGACAGGCTTTGCATCGTCCAGAATATCCAGCGGCAGCGGCGTGTAGCCATCCAGTGGCGCGGCAGCAGAAGCCGGCGCGGGCCGGGCGGGCTTTTCTTCCAGAATTCCGAAATCGAACGCGGCCTCTCCGGAAGGAACTGCAGACGCCGCCGTCCGGGATGCGGGACGCTCCACAGGCGCATCGTCGAAATCGAACACGAACGGAGCCGCCTTGGGCGCAGCCTGCGCCGGAGAGACAGGCCGAACGGGTGCATCATCCGTCCCTCCGAGGGAAGCGGACGCCGCCGGGGTAATGCGCGTTTCCGGCACGCCGCTGAACGGCGCGGGGGCAGGCTCTTCATCGAACACGAAGGGCGCGGGCCGGGCGGGCTGCGCCGGGCCCGCCGGAGCCGCCGGGCGCTGGAAGGAAAAATCGTCGAATGGGTCTCCGGGGTCCGTCTCTCCCGGGACGGCGGGATCATCTCCGCCCAGGAAATCGAAATCCAGCTTCTGCATTCCCGCGAACGGTTCATCGTCCGCAGGCTGTTTTTCAACCGGCTGCTGCGCGGGAGACGTTTTTTTCACCGGTACATCCTCAGGCTCAAAGCCCGGGCCGGAAAAGAAGTCCGTCGTAGGCACAAAAACACCGCCTTTTCAAAATTCAAAGCCGGGCGCAAAACGCCCGCCAGCCCGCGCCGCACAGGGCGCGCGGTGGCCGGACGCCGCCTTTCAGCTATGGCACTATTTTACAGCATCCCGCACGCACACGCAAGCCCGGCGGGCAAAAAAGCCGCTTTTCTCCGCGAAGTATGAAGAATTTTTAAATTTTCCAAAAAGGGACTTGCAGTTTTCCGCCGTTTGGTGTATGCTGAATTAGCACTCATCAGTAAAGAGTGCTAAACAGTTTGGGAGGCAAAGCGGCAATGGCAAAAAAGCAATTCAAAGCGGAGTCCAAACGGCTCCTTGACATGATGATCAACTCCATTTACACCCACAAGGAAATTTTCCTGCGCGAACTTATCAGCAATGCGAGCGACGCCATCGACAAGCTGTATTTCCGCAGCCTGACAGACGACTCCGTAAAGCTGAAAAAGAAGGACTTCTTCATCCGGCTGGCAGCCGATAAAGAGAACCGCACGCTGACGGTGCGCGACAACGGCATCGGCATGACAAAGGAAGAGCTGGAGAAAAACCTGGGCACCATCGCAAAAAGCGGCAGCCTGGATTTCAAGAATGAAAACGAGACCGGCGGCAAGGTGGATGTGATCGGCCAGTTCGGCGTGGGCTTCTACTCCGCCTTCATGGTCTGCGATCAGGTGACGGTCCGCACCCGGAAATTCGGCAGTGACACCGCCTATCAGTGGCAGTCCTCAGGGGCCGACGGCTACACCGTCACGGAATGTGATAAGTCCGATGCGGGCACTGAGGTCATCATGCACCTGAAGGATGATACAGAGGACGAACATTACAGCGAGTTTTTGGAAGAATGGAAGCTCCGGGAGCTGATCAAAAAGTATTCCGACTACATCCGCTTCCCCATCCGCATGGCGGTCACGAAAACGAAAAAGGTGGCCTCCTGCATGTCCGACAAGCCGGACGAGGTACCCTATGTGGAAATGGAGACGCTGAACTCCATGGTCCCCATCTGGCAGCGCCCGAAGAAGGACGTGACGGACGACGAGTATACGAATTTCTATCGCGATAAATTCGGCGACTATATGCCGCCGCTGACCCATGTGCATATCAGCGTCGAGGGCGCGGTGACGTATAAGGCGCTGCTGTATATCCCATCCCAGGCTCCGTACGATTTCTACACCCGGGATTTTAAGGCTGGGCTGCAGCTGTATTCCTCCGGCGTTATGATCATGGAGCACTGCGAGGACCTGCTGCCGGAGCATTTCCGTTTCGTTCGCGGCGTTGTCGATTCCCAGGATCTGTCTCTGAACATCAGCCGCGAGATGCTGCAGCATGACCGGCAGCTGAAGATCA